>Ga0315285_10007079_pt1 | contig 11543 bp, 9 predicted proteins | sample YL17G09_36_MG_FD_203698 | JGI IMG/M metagenome (GOLD analysis project Ga0315285, IMG submission 203698) | Sediment microbial communities from Yellowstone Lake, YNP, Wyoming, USA - YL17G09_36 | ecosystem: Environmental > Aquatic > Freshwater > Lake > Sediment | place: USA: Wyoming | collected... | reverse complement strand
GAAAATTTCTTCCAACAAAGATCACAAAGGTCAAATCCAAATTTCAAAATCCAAATGTCAAATGAATGCCAAAGTTTCGTAACTCAAGGCTTTAGCCTTGAGTTGAATCAACCCTGAAGGGTTGAGTTACATTTTGGATTTGATTTGACATTGTAATTTTTGAATTATTAGCCTCACGTAATTCTGAGCAGGGAGAAATGACGATGGGAACACTTAAAGGAAGAGATATTCTGCACGGGAACCAGTTTTCGAGAAAGGAGATCGATGCGATCATCAAGGTCGCATCCGACTTTGAGAAGGAACTTAAGAAAAAAGATTCTCTGACATTGTTGAGGGGGAAGATCTTAGCAACCCTTTTCTTTGAGCCGAGCACACGCACGCGACTTTCTTTTGAAACGGCAATGCAGAGGCTGGGTGGAGGAGTGATCAGTATGGCATCGGCAGAAAGTTCCTCAGCGGCAAAGGGCGAAACCGTGGCCGATACCGCGAAAACCGTCTCTCAATATGCGGATGTGATCGTGATCCGGCATCCACGCATCGGATCGGCAAAAGAGGCAGCGGATGCAGCTCCAATCCCAGTGATCAATGCAGGAGACGGGGCAGGACAACATCCTACCCAGGCCCTCCTCGATATTTATACCATCCAAAAAGAGTTAGGTTCTATTAAGAACCTGAAGGTTTCTCTTGTGGGTGACTTAAAAAATGGACGGACTGTCCATGCCTTGGTGGAACTCCTATCCCTTTTTGGAGCAAAACTCTATTTCGTTTCTCCTGAAAACCTCAGGATGCCAGGGGAGATCTCTTCCCAATTGAGAGAGAAGGGCATTGAGGTTGTGGAAACCGGAGATATGAAAGAAGCTGTATTGGCAAGTGATCTGATATACATGACCCGGATCCAGAAGGAGAGGTTTGGAGATCTCTCGGAATATGAACGCGTTAGAGGAAGCTATATCATCCATGGCGATTTCCTCAAGGGGCTCAATAAGAAGATCACCATCCTCCACCCCCTTCCGAGGGTCGATGAAATTCATCAAGAGGTCGATTCCTATCCAGGGGCTGCTTATTTCAGACAGGTGAGGAACGGGGTATTTGTGAGGATGGCCCTGCTCGCCATGATCTTTGGGAAACGATAAGATACCTGCAGCCCATCCTCATCGCTCCAGGGGAGGGTAATTTGTGGAGTTTTTCAATGAAGGAGATTGAATGATGGATTCAAGACTTACTATGTTAGCAATCGGTGGGAACTCCTTAATAAAGGACAAAAACCACATCGCTTTATCTTGGCAGTATGAAACATTGAAGGAGACCATCAAATATATTGCCGATCTCATCGCAGAGGGGTTGAGCATGGTGATCACGCATGGCAATGGTCCTCAGGTAGGTTTTATCTATAGAAGAGGGGAACTCGGCCGTCATGAGCTTCCTCTTATTCCCTTGGATATCTGTGGCGCCGACACACAAGGAGCGATCGGGTACATGATTCAAAAGGCACTTCTGAATGAGTTTCGAAAAAGGGGCATCGCGAAGAAGGTGACCACAGTGGTGACTCAGACCATTGTGGATAGAAACGACCCTTCCTTTGAACATCCCACAAAACCGATCGGTTCGTTTATATCGGAGAAAGAAGCCCTCGCCAATAAGAAGGAATTGGGGTGGCACGTTGTGGAAGATGCAGGTAGGGGGTTCAGGCGTGTCGTTCCCTCCCCCATACCTAAAGAGATCATTGAATTGGACGTGATCAGGTTATTGGTGGAAAGTGGTTACATTGTGATCGCTACGGGCGGAGGAGGCATACCTGTTATACGGAATGAGCAGGGGGATATTGAGGGTGTTGAAGCCGTCATTGATAAGGATTTAGGCTCTTCCCTATTGGCCAGAAATCTTGGTGCAGATACTTTTATTATTTTAACAGCGGTTGATGCTGTCTATTTGAACTTTGGGAAAGAGAATCAGAAACCTATTAGCCGTGCCACCCTTCCTGAAATAAAGCAGTATATGGCGGAAGGACATTTCAAGCCAGGATCGATGAAGCCAAAAATCGAGGCTATTATCCAATTCCTTGAAGGCGGCGGCCGGAAGGCGATCATCACGTCACCGAAGAACCTTTTGAAGACAATCAAGGGGGAGGACGGGACGACGATCGTGAACTAAGGTCTTAGGGAAAATACCCTGATTTAAGTCTGCTGATAAATTTTCTTGACTTCATAGGCAGATTTGTAATAAAAGAAAGACATGATTTTGGGGCTCGAAGAGATTGAACGAAGGGTTTGGGAAGAAGAGAAGCTCTTCCTCATGAAGCAGGTGGGGATTCTCTTAATCAAAAACAGTGCGATCAAGTTTGGAGACTATATTTTAGCCTCTGGGAAAAGGAGTCCATACTATATCGACTTGAGACAGACCATCTCCAGCCCGATTACCATGGACTGGATCGCCAATTCTTTTACAAGAATCATCCTCAATGAGATCGGTAAAGAGAAAATTGACAGAATATTGGGAGTACCCACAGCAGGGGTTCCCTTTGCCACGGTCGTGAGTCAGAAATTAGGCATTCCTCTCATATATTACCGCCAGGCCCGAAAGGAACATGGGGTGAGGAAGAAGATTGAGGGAATTCTAGAACGTAATGATCGAGTCCTCATCATTGACGATCTGATCACCACAGGTGAGAGTGTGATTGAATCGGCAGAGGTGGTCCGGGATCAGGGAGGAGTGGTCAATGAACTGGTCGTGCTCCTGGATCGGGAACAGGGAGGAAAGGAAAGACTGAGGGCATCTCGGATTGAGCCCCATGTTCTTTTTAAGATATCCGATGCGATGATATGGCTCCACAATGTGGGCTTGATTGAGGATAAGGTCTACGATACGGTTCAAAAATATATTGAAGAAGAGGGTCAGGCTTTACAAACCACCCCACCCTAAGAAGGGTGGAGGGAATGATGGCAAGAGATTCACAACTCTTTAAACCATTGGTACGGACAGCAGAGAGATATCTCAGAGATTATTGTGACGGAAAACAGGACAATGACCAAAAAGCAAAGTTTGCTCTACGAGTCCTTTCGGTCTATCGTCGGATTTTGAAAATTGAGAGGGAGAGAGAAGAGATTAAGTCTGAATGGAAAGAACTGTTAGAGGGTGCTGCGGAATTGAGAAGACTCACAAGACGCAAACCAAAACAGAAAAAGGAAGTCAAAGCGCCCAATGCCTAATCATGAACGTATTTCAAAATTCAACTCTCAAAATCCCAAATCTAAAATTGTCTATTCTTCTAGTACTTCCTTTGGAAAGGGAAGGGGATAATCGCCTGTGAAGCAGGCATAGCAAAATTTTTCAGCCTCGCCTTCCACACATTTCTTCAATCCCTCTAAGCTCAGGTAATTTAAAGAGCTGGCGTTAATATACTTTTGAATCTCCTTTACCGTATGGGAAGATGCGATCAGTTCCGATCTTTTCGGTGTATCGATGCCGAAGAAGCAAGGATGGGTGATCGGTGGAGAGCTGATCCTGAAATGGACTTCTTTGGCACCGGCATGTCGAAACATCCTGTTTATCTTTCGACTGGTGGTTGCGCGGACAATTGAATCATCCACTGTGACAATCCGTTTTCCCTCCATCAGACCCTTCACAGGGTTCAGTTTAATCTTGACACCGAAGTGGCGGATCGATTGTTCGGGTTCAATAAAGGTCCTGCCGACATAGTGATTTCGTATCATACCCATTTCGAGAGGGATCTTCGATTCGAAAGCATAGCCCAAAGTGGCAGGAACTCCGGAATCCGGAATGGGAACAACCATCTCCACTTCTGCGGGTGATTCCTTAGCCAGCTGGATTCCAAGTAATTTTCTGACCCCATAGACATTTCGGTTGAAGATAAAACTGTCAGGACGGGCGAAGTAAATAAATTCGAAGATGCACTGGTGGTGTTGTTTCGGAGGAAAAGGTTTGAAGGATTGAATACCATCCAAATTGATGAGGAGAATTTCCCCGGGATCGATCTCCCTTAGAAATTGAGCACCGATGAGATCGAAGGCACAGGTTTCGGAAGCAACGACTGGTGCATCCTTGAGTTGGCCCAGCACGAGAGGTCTGAAGCCAAAGGGGTCTCGAACCGCAATCATCTCCTTCTCTGTAAGAAAAATTAAAGAATAGGCTCCTTCGACCTGTGAAAGGGCCTGGATCGTCCGCTCGACTAAGGTTTTCGCTTTAGAATGGGCGATGAGGTGAACGATCACTTCGGTATCCATATTCGACTGGAAGATCGATCCATTGGACTCCAATTCGCTTCGAATGAGAAAGGCATTGGTCAGGTTGCCATTGTGGGCGATGGCTATGCTTCCCTTGGCATAATCGACAACAAAAGGCTGGGCATTCTTGAGCTCGCTCGACCCTGCGGTAGAATATCGGACATGACCGATGGCACTCTTTCCAGAAAGTTTTTTCAGAATGTCGCGGGTGAAGATCTCGGAGACCAACCCCATTTGCCGGTAATAATGAAGCTGTTTCCCATCTGAAGAAACGATCCCGGCGCTCTCTTGGCCTCGGTGTTGAAGGGCATATAGACCTAAATAAGTATGATTGGATGCTTCAGAATGATTAAAAATACCGAAAATGCCACACATCTCTCTTCTCCTTAAGACGCAGAGAGCAAAGCGCTTAGCGCATAGCGAATTTCTATTTCATGGAATAACGCTTTACGCTATGCTCCATGCCCTATGCGCTATGCTTATTCTCCATACCCCTTCGGATGATTGCGATGCCACCTCCAGGCAGTTTCAACAATCGTCTCTAAATCAGGATATTTTGGAACCCATCCCAGTTCCTTTCTGATTTTTTCCGAACTGGCCACCAAGCGAGCTGGATCCCCTGGCCTTCGGGAAGACTCAATTGAAATGATCTTCTTTCCTGTTACCTTTCTCGCTGTTTCAATTACCTCTTTTACCGAATAACCATTCCCATTTCCCAGATTATAAATTCCAGAAATTCCTCCCTCTTCTAATTTATTGAGGGCTAATATATGGGCCTGAGCAAGATCGATGACATGGATATAGTCGCGGATGCATGTTCCATCAGGCGTATTATAGTCGGTTCCGTAAATTGGTACAGAATCTCCATTTAAGGCTGCTTTAAGAACCAATGGGATCAGGTGGGTTTCTGGAAAATGATCCTCTCCAAGTGCACCCTCAGGATCAGCTCCCGCTGCATTGAAGTATCTCAAGGAGATATAATTCAATTTTCCTAAATCTTGAAAAGTCTGAAGGATTTTTTCAAAAATCCATTTCGTCTCACCATATGGGTTTGTTGGGATGCAGGGATGTTCCTCCGGTATAGGAATCTTTTCAGGTTCTCCATAGACTGCTGCTGAGGAAGAGAAGACAAATTTGTGAATATTATGTTCTTCTATGATATCCAATAATTGCAAACTATTTTTCACGTTATTCTCGAAGTATTTTAAGGGATCTTTTACCGATTCTCCAACCAGACAATCGGCTGCAAAATGCATGACAGCATCAATGGGGTAGGAAAGGAAGGTTTCTTTCAGTCTTTCTTGATCAGCGAGATTACCTTCTACAAAGAGGGCATCTCTGGCAGCCTTTCGATGCCCTGTTTGGAGGTTATCATAGAGAATGGGTTGATGGCCTTGACCGAGAAGTTCCTTCACCACATGACTACCAATATAGCCCGCTCCACCTGTGACGAGTATCGTGGACATTCTTCCCTTTAAGTTAATCGTATATCTTATTATTTCTATAAAGGATTTTTGCCCCTTTTGTCAATGAAACATCTAATAAAGGATAAATAAATTATTGGGAATTTTTGGATTTCAGGAAATATATGGAGACGATTTGGAAACAAAAAGAGAGTTACTCCATCCCACCGGGTACTGACTCTTGATCCAAGAGAAACTTTTTAATATTGCAAGCTGAAATAAGAAGGGTACCGAATACGGCAATAGGGGCTTCTTGCAACTTTGACGTTTTTATCTAATACTCTTCATCATTTGATCCAAAGAGATAACAATTCATTGTAGAAATGTCCATAAAAAGGCAAAACCGTTTCTGACCCTGCCTTTGACCTTCGATTTTTGATAATTGGATATAGATTTATTATCAACAGCGTGTTCAGAGTTTAGGGACGATATCCCCAGTGTCCTCGGATCCAGATTCGCTCCCAACCGCGATCAGTCCATTCAAATGACCGCATTTCTAAAACTTTGGAAGGCCGGCCTGTCTTCCTCTGCTAACTCCACGAAATTCGGGATGATTTCTTCTCCATTGACTTTTAGTCTATTGTTTCCCAATTTATATAAATAAAAGTTCTTATTTTTCAATGGGTTTCAACAGGCATTTGTCAAACATTTTAGATCTCCTCTAATATCAGCCATAGAAATGGTTTCGTTCTGCGCAACCCTTTCCCCATCCCCTTGCTAAAAAAGCCTGCAATAATTTTTTGAATAAAATTATGGTATAATTCATAATAGGGTGAAACGGTGGGGAAAAGGCTACTTTATGGTAGATTTAAAGGGTGGCCTTTGAGTGTTGCCTCATTAGTTACAGTGACACAATTAACAGCCTTCAAAACAAAGGTAGCCATGGAAAAGATTCTTCCATTAATTATCATCAGTACCTTCTTAGCTTCTGGATGCTCTTCCCCAAAAGTGAATACATATGAAGCAAGGACTTATAAGTCTGCCTCTCCCGAAAATAAGCTGAAGATTGAGCAAGGGATAATAGGTGTAGGCATGTCTATTGAGGAGTGTAAGGCTTCCTGCCCCGAGTGCCAATTTTTTAAAAAGTTTGCTTCAACTGATGGTAGTTATGAATTATGGAAAGTAAGCGGTGGCCCAAAAAAAGAATTATATTTACAGGTAGTAAATGGAAGGATTGAAAAGGTCTCAGAATCTGGAATTCAAAAACCCCAGCATGAGAAAATAAGGCAGAAAAAAAATCAATAAATGTCAGGAATTTTCAGGTAAAGAAAATAGTCTCTTTGGGCATTAGGGGCAAATATCCATTCTTTACACAAATAAACTCAAGGATAAAGATTTGGGCATTTGACGCCCCACCCGCGAGTGATAACGTGAAAACTGAAGAATGGACGAAATTGTCGTTAACTCAGAAATTAAATTCGTTGCCCTTCGGTTCTACATTTTCTTTGACCGACAGTATTTCATCCTTTGCAGCGAAGAAGGCATCCACTACCTCTGGGTCAAACTGTCGTCCTCTTTCCTCTTTTATATAATCGAAAGCTTCTTCCAGAGAAAATGGCTTTATTCTATAAGGCCGTCTGGAAGTGAGAGCATCGAAAACGTCAGCGATCGCTGCGATGCGTCCGACCAAGGGTATTTTTGAGCCTTTCAGTCCTTTAGGATAGCCGCTGCCATCCCACTTTTCATGATGGGTGAGAGCAATCGTCTGGGCTAATTTAATGAATTTGGCATCGGAACCCGCCAAGATTTCTGCCCCGATGATGGTATGTTGTTTCATAATTTCCCATTCTTTCTCATTCAGCTCACCGGGCTTCAGCAAGATATGATCTGGAATTCCAATCTTGCCCGCATCGTGCATGGGGGCTGTATAGAGAAGATTCTCCACAGTCTGTTTATTCAAGCCCATCTTGCGGGCAATGGCACATGCGTAGTGGCTCATCCTTTTAATATGGTCACCTGTATTCTCATCCCTATACTCAGCCGCCCGACAAAGGTGGCAGATGCTTTCGAGAGAAACCTCCTTGAGTCTCTTTAAGGCCTGCCTCAGTTGTATTGTTCTTTTGGCAACCTCCGCCTCCAACTCCTTCTGGTAATTCCGCATGTAATCGTTGCAGGCTTTGACCTTGACCAGGGATTGTACTCTTGCTCTAAGTTCAGTCTTATCAACAGGCTTGTTCAGGAAATCATCGGCCCCCGCTTCCAAGGCCTTTACTCTATCTTCCACTTCATTAAGGGCTGTCACCATCACAATGGGAATGATTCTGGTTTCCTCCTCTTTTTTCAATCGTTTAGCTACCTCAAAACCGTCTATTTTAGGCATCATGGCGTCAAGTAAAATCACGTCTGGGGGAATATCATGTACCTTTTCAAGAGCTTCTTCCCCGTTACTGGCTGTTAGTACATCGTAGCCGAATGAGGTTAAAAGGAGCTCCATCAAACGCAGATTCCGATCCTCATCGTCTACAACTAAGATTTTAGCTTTAGTATCCATATATTCCTTCTCCTCAGAGAACTTAGCTAAAGGTTATGAAGGGTTGAGGAAACTATTTTTTTGGCTTAAAGCAATTGTTGCATTTAAATTATTGATATCTTGCAGAGTTTATCAACCATATAAGGTGATAGCATTTCCTAATTTAATCAAAAGTTAGCATTTTCCATACCATTCGTCAATATATATATAACTAATGGATTTTAAAATCTTTCTCGATTTTCAAAATATTAGATCGAATATAAATTGACAAAAAAGTTCAAAAATATTGACAAATTTTGCACATTCAACCTGAATTTTTATCAATTTTGGGTCCCCATTTTAAATTAATCTCTAACCAGGAGTTGGAACGGAGAGTAGGGGGAGGGATATTTTGCTTAAAAGACTTTGAGGAAAGGGTTTGATTGGCTAAGAATTCTCTTTAAAGAGTAAGGCCTTAAATCCTTATTCTCCTGAGAACGAATGTGAAGCATTAAAAAACCACACCCCACTGTTCTTCGCCTAAAAAGGCCAAAATAATAATTGACAGGGTATTTTATAGGTATAATTCTTGCAACATCCATACGAATAGTGTCAGTTACAATAAAAGAAAGGCGGGGTCAAAGCCCCACCATTTCTAACGGGGTTTATTTATTCACAGTAAAAAAATGAGCTCAAGCTGGAGGAGGCATAGGGCTATAATTTTCTTGACTTATTTTATATAATAGACGAAAATCTCAAAACCGAGGCTTTGGAAAAGGAGAATGGGTGCTGAAGTTGACATTAAAAACCTTGATTTACTCTTGGAGAAGGTATATCGAGAGAGAGGATACGATTTTCGGGATTACAGGCATGGAACTGTCATTCGACGCCTGGAGAAGAGACTTCACGCCGCAGGGACAAAAACATACCGAGAGTATATCCAATTTCTGGACACCCATCCTGAAGAGTATGAAAAATTTGCTGAGTGTATCACCATAAAAATAAGCGGCTTCTTCAGAAATTCATATGCTTTCCAGCAGGTTGCTCGAATGGTGCTTCCTGATCTGGTATCAGAGAAGAGAAAACGGCGAGATCAGAACTTGAGGGTGTGGAGCACTGCCTGCGCTCAAGGCCAGGAACCGTACTCTGTTTCTATCCTACTTGCAGAATTTTTGGGATATCAGCGGCAGGGCTTTAATATCTCAATCTATGCGACTGATATCAGTCGCCAGGCTTTAAGAGAAGCCAAAGCAGGGATATACTCTCCGAAAGATGTCGAGGGCCTTTCTGAGACGATCCTTGAAAATTATTTTAACCACACCAATGAGCACTACGAGGTGAGGGCTAATATTAAACAAATGCTCCACTTCTCTTATTTTGACCTGACCTCAATTGTTCGGCCGCCTTTTATGAACCTTGATTTAATTTTCTGTTGCAATGTCCTGATATATTTGCAAAAGCATCTCCAGAAAAGGGTGCTTGATATGCTCTACAATTCACTCCGCTCTCAAGGCTACCTTATCCTTGGAGAGGCAGAGACACTGTCTAACAGTCTCCATAAGAAGCTGGGGTGTTTAGATAGAAAGGCGAAAATATATAAAAAGGTTGGAATAAACTTATAAACTGAGGAGGGCTAAATACGATGGCAGAGCAATCAGTGCACAAGCAGGGGGAGGAGGCGTCGAGGGAGAGTGAGGAAACGGCTAGGCGACTCTCTCAAGAGAATGAAACCATGGCCGAGATTGGCCAAATTATCAGCTCAACCCTGAACATCGAAGAGGTCTATGAACGCTTTGCCGAAGAGGTGCAGAAGCTTATCCCCTTTGACCGGATTGTGATTAACACCGTTAACATTGAAAAGGCCACTGTTATGAATGTCTACATGGCAGGAAAAGGGATTGTGGGTCGGAAAATTGGAGAGATCTACCCCCTCGAAGGTTCAGGCAATGCCGAGATGGTACGTACAAAGTCAAGTATTCTCATACAAACAGAAGACTTCAATGAGTATAAAGACCATTTCCCCACGCTTTTGTCCACCTTTCAAGCTGGTTTTCGATCGATCCTGAATGTCCCTTTATTCTCAAAAGGGCAGCTGATCGGGGGGCTACTTTTGAGATCTTTTAAACCCCATGCCTATACGGATAAGGATGTGAGGCTGGCTGAAAGAGTGAGTAGTCAGATTGCCGGTGCCATTGCCAATGCACAGCTTTTTATTGAGCGCGAGCGGGCAGAGGAGGCATTGCGAAGAAGCGAGGAGAGATACCGAACCATTCTTGAGGACATTCAGGAGGGCTATTTTGAGGTTGATCTTGCTGGTAATTTTACCTTCGTTAATGATGCGGAGTGCCTAAATCTCGGATATTCCAGAGGGGAATTGATCGGAATGAGCAACCGGCAGTGTACAGACGAAAAAGGCGCTAAAAAATTGTATCAAATATTCAATGGCATCTACAGAACAGGGGAACCGGTTAAGGGATATGATTTGGAATTTATCAAAAAAGACGGGACTAAAGTGTTTAGCGAAATTTCGATATCTCTTATGAGGGATTCAGAGGGGAAACCGATTGGATTTCGGGGTACTTCTCGGGACGTCACCGAGCGCAAACGGATGGAAGAAACACTGAAAAAAAGTGAGGGAGAGCTCAGGGCGTCCAACGAGGAGCTTCGGGCCACTGAGGAAGAGTTAAGGGCAACTAATGAGGAGCTGCAGAGAGCTAACGAAGAGCTAAGAGAAACACAAGAGCAGCTCATTCGCTTCGAAAAGCTGGCAGCCATAGGCAAGTTGGCTGGGGGAGTCGGACATGAGCTCAGAAATCCCCTCGGAGCCATTAAGAACGCAGCCTATTATATAAGAGGGAAGGTAATCAATAGTGAATTGGCCAAGACAGAGCCGAGGATTATAGAATTTCTCGGAATCATGGACGATGAGATAAGCTCTTCTAACAAAATCATTAGTGACCTTTTAAATTTTTCGCGTGTTGCCAAGCCTACTGTCTCACCCGCTAAGATACGGAAGGTCATGGAGGACGCCCTCTCTCGCTTAACTGTCCCCGAGAACGTAGAGGTTATCAATAAGGTGGATGCCAATCTGCCTGAGGTTGAGATTGACGCTGACCAGATCCGCCAAGTATTTGTCAATATAGCTACAAATGCCATACAGGCTATACCTGAGGGGGGTAAGCTGACGATAGACGCCAGAAAGGGAGACAAATTCCTCGAAGTTACAATCTCTGATACCGGTGACGGAATTTCCGAGGATGTGATAGGAAAAATCTTTGACCCGCTCTTTACCACCCGAGCTAAGGGGATTGGCTTAGGACTGGCGGTATGCAAGTCAATCATCGAGAGACATGGGGGAGCCATTGGAGTTGAGAGCAAGGTGGGAGAAGG
>Ga0315285_10007078_pt1 | contig 11543 bp, 12 predicted proteins | sample YL17G09_36_MG_FD_203698 | JGI IMG/M metagenome (GOLD analysis project Ga0315285, IMG submission 203698) | Sediment microbial communities from Yellowstone Lake, YNP, Wyoming, USA - YL17G09_36 | ecosystem: Environmental > Aquatic > Freshwater > Lake > Sediment | place: USA: Wyoming | collected... | reverse complement strand
ATCCCAAGTCCATAAGCGACAGCCTGACCCGGGGCGGGCCTCTCGCAGCTCTTCCATCCGGATATCAGCTCAACCTCCAGCTCAGCAGCGACAGCCGGAAGGCCGTCGTCCTGGAATGGCAGAGCTCGATCTACCGGAGGCCGGGCGAAGGGCAGGAGTTCTCAGGCGGTCCCAGTCTGCGCTGGAAGCCGCGGACGAACATCAACCTGTCCTTCGGGCCGCAATATTCCAGGAGCAACGCTCAGGTCCAGTGGGTAACTCGCGTCCCCGATCCCCTGATGACGGCGACCTACGGCACCCGCTATGTATTCGGACGCATTGACCAGAAGATGATCTCCAGCGAGGTCCGGCTCAACTGGATTTTCACGCCCAAGTTGAGCCTCCAGCTCTATCTCCAGCCGTTCATCGCCGTGGGCGAATACGACCAATTCAAGGAGCTCGCCCGGCCGAAGGCATACGAGTATCATGTCTTCGGCGACACGCCATCGACGGTCGCTTACGCGGACGGGATGTATACGATCGACCCGGACGGGCAGGGGCCCGCCAAGCCGTTCTCCTTCTGGAACCCGGACTTCAACATGAAGTCCCTGCGCGGGACCGTGGTCCTGAGGTGGGAATACTTCCCCGGATCTCTGATTTACGTCGTCTGGACGCAGAACCGGGCGGACTTCGCCAATCCCGGCGATTTCCGCCTGGGACGGGACTTCGGCGACCTCATGAGGGCGCCCGGCGACAACATCTTCCTCATCAAGGTTTCTTATCGCTGGAATATGTAAGAGGTTCTCTTTCATTTCTTATGGGTAATAGGGGGGATATGTATTCAAGGCCTTCGATTGCCGTGATATTCAGAGGAGGGCATGGGGAAGGGCTTTGCTCCCGGCTCCGATAAAGATTCGCCTCTCCTCTAATGGAGACACTGACCTCCTAGCCCCCTTGATTGACCAAGGGGGGTTGGGGGGGATTAATAGAACTAAAACAGAGTCTTGGGGGTGTCTCCGTCTCCTCGGCTCCTCAGGTCCAAGACTCCAGGCTAATCTAATAAGCTGAAGGAAACCCATCCTTGGAGCCTTGGGCCTTCGGAGGCCTGCGGCTGCCCTCGTCGGACGCTCATCTCAGGCTGATCTCCGCATGGTCGCCGCAGCCCTTCCCCATACCCTCCCATCACGGCAATCGAAGACCCTATTTGCCGAGACCTTTTCTTCCACTCAATAATCCACACTACTGGGAGGAAAACCATGAAAGATCTTGATAAGCTAGACAGGAAAGAGAAGCCGGTCCGGCTGGACAGGAAAGACGGCAAGACGGGGTAAATAGGACTGCTTCGGTTGCATCGGCGCGTCTGTTAAAATAGAATGGAAAAAAGGTGAACTTTATGAAAAACGAGAAACACAAGGGTTTGTTCGTAATGGCAGGACTTCTGGCGTTCTTGGCATTCTCCATCCCGGCCCGTGCCGCGGCCGATGAAAGGATCCCAGGCGTTGAGAGGATCGAAAAGGCCGTCCAGGTCCTCCAAGAGATGGTTGACCTTCCCGGGGAGGGCCTCCCCTCGAGACTTCTTGAGAAATGCCACGGGATCGCCATCATTCCAGGGGTCATCAAAGCGGCCTACGGCTTCGGCGGCCAATACGGCCGGGGACTCATCGTCATCCGGAACGAGGACGGAAGCTGGAGCAATCCCGCGTTCATCTCTCTCATCGGCGGAAGCCTGGGTTGGCAGATCGGCATCCAAAAGGCCGATATCATCCTGGTTTTCAAGACGGGGAAAAGCATCGAGAACATCGCCGCGGGCAAGGTAACGTTAGGCGCGGACATGAGCGTCGCGGCGGGTCCGGTCGGACGCAGCGCCGAAGCCTCGACCGACCTCGACATGGAAGCCGAGATCTATTCCTACTCCAAGAGCAAGGGCCTGTTCGCCGGTGTCTCCATCAAAGGGGCGTCCATCCAGATCGACAAGGATGCCAACCAGGCGTTCTATGACAAACAGGATATCAGCGCCTGGGACATCCTTTACGGAAGCGACATCAAAGCGCCTCCCATCATTGAAGACCTGAAATCGGCCCTGAAGAAGCGCACGGCGCCCAGGATCTAGCCCGAGTTTACCGAGTTAGCTTCGAAAAGTCGAGATATTTCCAATAGAAAGAACGGATTAGAGCGACTGCTCCGTATGACCTACGGAGTCCGGATGTCGCCTTAGATTGAGAACCTCCAGGAGGCGTTCCTGTTCGGGTGTGACTTCATCAATGACAGGCAGCGTCCGGCTGCGCGCGCCGCGGTAAAAAAGCGCGACTTCCTTGATCTCCGAGAGCGTGGCCAGGATTTTGACGATTCGGATTCTCTCAGAAGGCTGACAGGCCCGTGGCGGTTTTCTGGCAGCTGCCCGCATGCCGTTCCTTCGGCAATTTCGGAACCTAAATTGTTCTTTGGGTAATCTCCGGAACTGTTGTAGAATAAAAAGATGGATAAGGGGAAGCGTTTCCGGATTCTTATCATCGTTCCTGCATTCAACGAGGAAGAGAGCGTGGGCGAAGTGGTGCGGGATCTGCGCGAATACGATTCCCGCTGGGATGTTCTCGTAGTCAACGACGGCTCGGCGGACGCCACGAGTCAACAAGCCCGTGAAGCCGGAGCCCGAGTCGTGGATCTTCCGCGGAACCTCGGGATCGGCGGGGCCGTTCAGACGGGTTTCCTCTACGCGTCTCGCCACGGATACGATGGGGTTGTCCAATGCGACGGAGACGGCCAGCATCCGGCCTCCGAGGTGGCCTCCATCCTGGAAATCCTCCGGGAAGGAGGCTACGACGTGGTGGTGGGTTCCCGTTTTCTCCAGAAAAAGGGGGAAGGATTCATCTCCACCCCATCCCGGCGTCTGGGAATCTCCCTGCTGGCTTCCCTCTTGGGGAGACTCTGCGGCCGTAAAATCTCCGATCCGACGTCAGGGCTGAGGGCCTACAACCGGAGAGCCCTGACGTATCTGAGCCGCTGTTATCCTCAAGACTTTCCCGAACCGGAAACTCTCTTCCTCCTTCATCGATACGGTTTCTCCGTGCGGGAGAAGGGAGTGGTCATGCGGGAACGCCGTGGAGGTCGCTCTTCCCTGGAGGGTGTTTGGGTGCCCTTGAGCTACATGGTCAGGGTGCTGATCTCCCTGGGTGCAGAGTCCTTGAGATCGCCGCGGGCAAGGAGTTGAACCATGTCGCACGTCCAGATTCTCGCATTCTTGGGTTCCTTGTTCTTCCTGGGTTTTATCGTCGAGAGCATCCGCAGGAAGCGGCTCCGGAAAGAATACTCTCTGCTCTGGCTTTTTTTTGGCATCGTCTTCATAACTTTTTCCCTCTGGCGGGAGGGGTTGGAAATCATCGCCGGGTGGGCGGGAATCTTCTACGCTCCAGCGGCTTTCTTTCTCCTGTTGTTCATCGCCGTCTTTGCTCTGTTGTTCCATTTCTCGGTGATCCTTTCCCGCCTGACCGAGAGCGTCACTTCGCTGGTCCAGGAAATCGGCCTGCTCAAAGCCGAGGCGGAGGAAAAGATTACGGAATCCGGGGAATCATCCCCTGGCGGAGGGAACGAAGGTAATCCGGACGGAGACGGAGGAGACGAAGGAGAAGGTTCCGTTTCCGAAAATCCCCGGTTTTGACCCGAAGGAAGATTCTCTCCTCCGGGTTTTCCAGAAGTACCGCGTAGCGTCCGCTGTCGATCTTTTCCCAGACCAGAGTCCGTGTTTCAAGGCGATCCCCACGAAAGAAAACTGTTTTGAAAGGAGGAGGGTCGCTCCTAGGGACTTCCTCTGAAAGAGGTTCGGCCTCCATCTCCCAGCGATACACTCCCCGGGAGAGAACCATCCACTCCGATTCAAAGGGCAGAAGGGAGCGTTCCGGATTCTCCCAAAGTATGACCTCCTGGGTCATGGAGAGAAGAGAGAGGTCGATCCCCGTCCGGCGGTAGAATTCGATGACCCAGCCGGGAGGCGCCTCTGAGGAGAACATGGCGGGTGGATCCCCCTCAAGAGGACTGGAGAGAAGGGGCGTTCCCGAAGAAGGAACGGAGGGTCGTTCTTGAACCAAAAGGAAGGCCGCAGGATGTCTCTTGGGAAGCCGTGCTTCGATGCGATAAAGGGGGGATCTCTGGAAGGCGAGAGGAGCCGGCGAAGGGAAGACGCTTTCCGCAGCGCCTCGGGAAGTCCTGAGGAGGGTTTCCCGGTTGTTCACTTTCACTTTGGCTTCGATCTCTCCCCTCGGACAAAAGAGAGTCACGGATATGGCCCCCATAGGCCTGGAGGACAGAATCCATTTCCCGAAGAAGGTACCTTCCAGGGGGAAAAAACCGGGGTCCTTTTCATAGGGCTGAAGGGGGAAGAATAGAGTGGTCCCCTGGTGAGAAGAGAAGAGGCGCGGCAGGGGAAAAGTCTTCCTGCCGGGAGCATAGGCGAGGATCCTGGGATGGGGCCGGTACCAGAAGAGAATGTCCCCATCCCAGGGGCTGAAGCTGGGCTTGGAGATATGGTGGAAAACCCGATACTTCTTGAGCTTGGAGTGGAGTTCCTGTTTTAAAGCTTCGTTTTTGGAATGGTTCAGGATGTAGTCGGTTATAAGCCCGGTGGAGAGGAAAGGAAGGGCTTTGGGACCTTGGAAGAATCTGCGGGAAATGGATAGCATATCTTTCTTCTTGCCCGCATCCCCCTTCATCTTGGGAGTGAATTTATCCCGGCCGAAGCGAAAGGCCGAAGGGATATGTTCTTTCCGGTAAATCAGGGCTTCCTCCCGGGTCGTGGTGGTTTTCCAGAGGTTGAAGAGCGAGACGGAATCCCGGATATTCCCTAGAGAAAGCATGGATGCCGCTGAGAAAACCGTGATCGTAAAGGCCCGGCGGAGCAAGGGTTTTTTTAAAAAAGGATAGAGGTCCCGGAAGCCCGCCTTGGCGATGATCAAAGCGACTCCCCCATACAGGGGGACGATGATGCGGGTGCCATAGAAGACTGAACTGCCTTGAACAAGAAAATACAAGAGAAGGGAAAGGACGATCGTCATTTCCTCGCTTTTTCGGCGAAGGAAAGCAAAGAGGACGCCCAGCAGGAATAAAAGCACGAATGTGGGTCCCAGGGTCTGCCAGAGATCGACGGCGTAGCGGCCGAAAGTGGAGGAAACCGGGTCATAGAAGGTGAATTCCCGGAAATGAAAGAAGGCGTAGCGAAAGGCAAAAAGGAAACTCTTCACGGGGTGGATCACCCAGTTGGGTGCTCCAACCAGAAAACCGAACAGCCCGAAAAGAGGAGAGAGGAGCAGAAGCCGCCGCCAACGTCCGGGAGCCAGCTTCCTGCGCGCGGCCCACAGAATAAAGGGAATAAGGAGGACTTCCACCGCGCCGTTGAACTTGCAGGCGGTGGTCAATCCGACGACGAAACAGGCTGCAAGGAAATCCTTTGTTCCCAGGTTTCTGAGGAAGCGGAGAGCGTAGAGAAGAAGGAGCGCGAAGAAAAGGGCCAGCGGAACATCGGACTTGAAAATGTGGCCGTTGAAAATGAGGTGGGGATGAAATGCCACAAGGAGCCCAGCGAGCCAGGCCACCCGACGGTCAAAAAACTCCAGCCCGATCTTCCAGACTACGGCGACATGAAACGTTCCCAGAAGCGCGACCAGAATCTGTCCGGCCTTAAGAGTGAAAGCCTGGGCCAAGGGCGAGGCGATATATTCTCCGGCAGAGGCAAAGACGCCCATAAAGACAAGGAGTTCCCTGTAGAGCAGGGAAAGGAAAAAATTGAGATAGATGAACAGGGGCGGATAGCCGGGAAGAGGTGGAGGCATGCCGGCAGGGAAAGGATTGAGGTGAAGCCCCCAGACCATGTTCAGAATTGTGTTTTCATCGACTACATCGAACAGAAACCAGCCCTGCAGGCGCAAGAGAAGGGCGATCAGCAGCAGGAGCGGCAACTGGAAACGTCGGAGCGAAATGGAGGAATTCATTGTGTTCAGTTTAGCCGAAAGGAAAGGCCAAGTAAAGGGCTTTGGACGGCCGGAAAACCGCGTCTCCGGAAGTTCCTGCCGCAGGGGGGACCGGAAGCTTGAACTGTTAGGTTATCATGTTCAAAAAAAGTTGAGGTTGCCCGGAAGTTGCGTGATGGTGAAGATCTTTGAGGCCCTCGAGGAAAAACTGCAGGAGGATTATCCGCGCTGCGTCTGGCACGGCCTTCACCATTTTCGATACAACCTCTTTCAAGACGGGATCAAAGGATCGGCCCAGGAGCCGTATCGCGAGGGGACGAGGAGCAATCCGCTGTTCCATTTGAAACAGGTGAACTTGGAAAAACTGATGGCGACCGATAAGCCGGTTGTTCGGAAGCTGGTGGAGACGATCCAACGGAATTTCGATAAGCTTCTGGAGGTTCTTCCGGCCGAGAAATATCCCAAGACTCGCACCTACGTGACGAACTTCCCGGGGGCGAGGATGACCTTCCTCCAGTATTGGTTGGACCATCACGAATGGCCGCCGTTCACGACCAACGTGGCCGAATCGGGGTTCAGCCGGATCGTCAACCGGATCAAATGGGTCGGCCGGCGATGGAGCAATACGGGGCTTTCGAACTGGTTGATGCCGGCCGTCCGAAAGATTTTCGACCCCGCCGAATGGATGAACTTGTGGCGGCAATACTTCCAGCTTCACTGCCGTCTGCGCCTCCAGATTCTCCAACTCGATTATCGGTGAATCCTATGCATCACGTAGCTTCCGGACAACCTCCATTGGTTCCGGACAGAGACGATTTGATCAAAGCGATGACTGAAAAAAGAATGAAGTTATCAATGTTCCCTGCGGAATTGTAAGAGTTTGCAGTTACTTGAGTTGAATATGCACCGGTGATGAGCCAGGCAGCATGTTGAACGTACAAGTATTTTTAACGCAGTAATATGCAAGAGCATGATTCTCCTGAATCAGCTTTTTGATAAAAACTCGCGGAGCAAGCGTGATCTTGATGCTGAGGGGAAGCAGGCAGTGAGAAAGAGCGTTGTTGAGGGAGATCCGCATTTCGAAGGCAGTCACATTTGTTTGTTTTAGCAGGATGCGCGAGTTTTGTTTCTCGAAGATATAGACAGCTACTGCATTGACCGGTGCAATCCACAGCCTGTTTTGTGTTGATGCGATGGAACGAACATGTTTTTCCAGAATCTCATAATCTATGGGGCGCCATCCGCTTTTCATGGTGTGTTTTGGATTATTGATACCATGAATTACTTCGATAAGCCAGCCTCTCTTTTGATGTAATTCGATGAGGATATTATGGAGATCCTGCTCAGTCGTTCCATCAGATAATCCAAAGGCTTTGAGCTGGTACAGGTCAAGGGATGAATATTCATTGATAAAGCTGTTGGATTTACGTGCGAGTCTGCCTGCTGCAAAGTAATTTTTTGCAGTATTGATAATGTCGTGATTGACTTCTCCAAGTGGGTAAGCGATGGTCATGCATTGTTGTTCCGGAATCATGCTGACAAGTTGATCATAGGAAGACTGGATTTCATTTTTTATAGCTTCATGGGATAATTTTAATAAATGGGGATGACTAACAGTGTGAGAGCCAATTTCATTTCCTGATTTGAAGGCAGCTTTCCAAAGATCCCGGTCTTTCATGCTGTTGGTGGGAAGATAAAATGTTCCGTGGAGTTTATATTTTGTGAGCAGAGGTAATCCAAAGATAACTTGATCGTGTGTGCCATCATCAAATGTTATAGAGAGAGCGGCGTTGTTATCATTAAACCAGTCAGTAATAGTGGCAGAAATTATTTTCTGTTCATGAGCGCCGGCAATTGTGTTTAGCATCATGATACTGACCGCCCACATAAGCACGTTACCGTAGCTCTTGTTCCTCATCATATTCTCTTAATGACGTAGACCCCATTGTCTGGACAGTTGAGGGGCTTCCTGAAGGTGGATCGAAAGCCTGCCTCTCGTGATCATTTTACTTATTTTGATGCCCAAAAGCTATTTTCCCCGGAGCGGCAGAAAATCGGCCTCACCAGAAGCCCTGGAAGCGACGATCTCGAGCCAGTCCACAGCCCCGAACTCCGTGATGAAAGAGATGATCTTCATCGTCCCCCCCACTTGGGGCAGACCATCAGGTTAACTTCATAGACCTTCCGGATCATGGCCGCCCAGCACCTCGAGGGGACGGGCTTCGGCTCCTCCTCGGCCATCCGCAGCGTCGAGGGAATAAGGGTCTTCTTGACCTTCCCCCGATGGGCATTGGCGTAAAGGCCATAGTAACGGACCATGACCTGCCCCTTGTCGGGGATATGGGATGTCACACGGGCGATAAACTCCAGACAATCCATCGTCTCCTGGTCGGCACCGTTCTCACCATGCCGATAACCAACTTTGTCTTCCTGCTCCAGGAAAAAGAGGCGCTCCAAGGCCAGGAGAGGCCGGATCATGTATTTCCCCACCCGCTCGGCCCATTCCGGGCTCAGCAGCTCCTTGCGGACAAGCATGGCCGGGACTTCGTGGGCGAAGACCTCGGCCAGCCGCGAGTCGTCAATCCGCGGGATCTGATGGAAGACGCCCGCCTCGTTCACTCCGCCCTCGGTCACCAGGAAATGGAGGTGAAGGTCTGGATGGCCGCGATGACGCCGGGCGTAAGCACGCTCCCGGTCAGGACTTCGAAGTAACGGGTCAGGGACCGGTGGGCACAACGACAGAGATCCCCCAGGGGCCGGCGCTTGTACTTGAAGAAGACCCGCAGCAACTTAGGGATGGTGAAGACCACTTGGCGATGAGGAACGTCCAGGAGGAGCTCTTCCCGCATCCAGTCTCCCCACTCCTCCTGTCGCTCGGCATGGCAGGACGGGCAGAACCCCCGGGTCTTGCAGGAAAACGTCATCAGGCAATCGAAATTGCTCCATTGCTCTATCCTCGTTGCGTATAGTGCCATTGTAGAACTTCTCGTAGTCAGTTTGAGTGAGGAGAATACTCTCGGGGTGGTCATACGAACCATGGATATGAAGTATGTCGGCGAAAGCCGCGCCCAGAGCAAGCTCAAGAACAGGATCGTCACCACCCCGGCGTCCGGCGGGTCTGTTTTTCTCGTACATTCGCCGGACGAGCCCTGCGAAAAAAGGTTTTTCATCCGGCAGGAAATCTGAACGATTCTTAAGCAAAAGTTCAGTGGCGGAATCCCGGGTCGAGTGTTATATTCGGGACGGATGGAGGGCGCGTTTTGAAAATTCTCGTGATCGAAGACGAAAAGAAAGTGGCCTTGGCCCTTCAAAAAGGCCTGGAGTCGGAACACTATGATGTCCAGGTCGCTCTGACGGGAGAAGAGGGCTTTTATTTGCTTTGCTCGCGGGAATTCGACCTGGTCGTCCTCGACCTTATGCTCCCCGGCCGGGACGGGATGGAGATCCTGCGGACCCTCCGCAGGTCCAAGGCCCAGACGCCGGTCCTGATCCTGACGGCCAGGGACACGCTCGAGGACAAGATTCTCGGGCTGGACCTGGGGGCCGATGATTACCTTGTCAAGCCCTTTGCCTTCCCCGAGCTGACGGCCAGGATCAGGGCCCTGCTGAGGAGGGGCCGGGGCGACGAGGCCTTGAAGCTGAAACTGGCCGACCTCGAGATGGACCTGATCAAGCGCGCGGTCGTCCGCGGCAAGCAGGCCATTCCGCTGACAGCCATGGAGTTTGAGATCCTCGAATACCTCCTTCGGAATCAGGGCCATGTCGTGACCCGCGAGATGCTGGCTCGGGAGGTCTGGAAGGAAACCGAGCGGGCCACCCCTCTGGACAACGTGATCGATGTCCACATCGGCCGCCTCCGGAAAAAGATCGATGAGCCGTTCAAGGGAAAGCTCCTGCATACCGTGCGCGGGGTAGGCTTCATTCTCTCGGAGAAAGCATCGTGAGTCTCCGTCCGGCCAGCGTTCGCGTCCGGTTGACCCTCTGGTATTCCCTGATCCTGGCGGGAACCATCCTGGTTTTTTCCCTGTTCGTTTTTCTTTTCGTCAAGGCCGGCCTCTTCAGCCATCTCAACCAGCAGTTGGAGAGCGATTTCAAGACAGTCTCCCAGGCTTCGTCGGAGGAACCCAACGAGACTCCGGAAATCGAAACCGAGAGTTCCACCAAGATCTTCCAGATTGTTAAGGCCGGGAAGCTCTTTTATCAGACCCCGGCCTTCCAGAAGTCCGGCCTTCCGCTCATCCGGCAGCTTCCGTCGGCGGGAAGCCCGACATTCCGCTCTCCGTCGGGGGCCCGATTTCGCCTCAAAACGGGCCAGATCGAGCCGGACGTCTTCCTGACGATGGCCGTGGACGAGGAGCCCGTATGGAGAACCCTCCGGACGTTGCTGACGATATTGCTACTCTCCCTTCCCATCGCCCTGGCGCTTGCGGCGTTCGGCGGGTTCGTGATGGCCGGCCGGCTTCTCGAGCCCGTGGCGGTCATTTCCGCCAAGGCCGCGAAGATCTCCGCCGAGAGCCTCGCGGCGCGACTCCCCGTCGAGAATCCAGGGGACGAATTCGGCCGGCTGGCGGGGGTGATCAACGTGATGCTCGCCCGCCTGGAAGACGCCTTTGAACGGCTGAGGCGATTCACGGCCGACGCCTCCCACGAATTGAGGACGCCCCTCACCGTGATCCGGAGCGTCGGCGAAGTCGCCCTCCAGGAGGACCTCGACGCGGCCGCCTACCGCGACCGTATCGGCAGCATGCTCGAAGAAGTCAACCGTCTGACCCGCCTGATCGAAAACCTCTTGACGCTGACCCGGGCGGACAGCGGTCACGTCCCTCTTGGCAGAACGGAAACCGACATGGTCCGTCTCGTCGAGCGGGCGGCGGAGGACATGCGGGCCCTGGCCGAGGAAAAAGATCAGAAGTTGAATCTGAATCTGAAGGGGTCGGCGGTTCTCCGGATTGACGAGGCAACGGTGCGCCTGGCCTTGGTCAATCTTCTCGACAACGCGGTCAAGTATACGCCTCGTTCGGGCGCCATCACGGTCGGATCAAGCATCCGGGAGGACGCGTTCTTTATCGAAGTCATGGACACGGGGCCCCGGATCCCCGCCGAGCAAAGGGAGAGGATCTTCGACAGGTTTTATCGTATCGAGAAGGACCGGAACAGCCTGGCCGGCGGGGCGGGGCTGGGCCTCTCCATCGCCAAGTGGGCGGTGGAGGCGAACGGCGGCCGCATCGAGCTTGAAATCGGGGAAAAACCGGGCAGCACGTTCCGCCTCGTTTTTCCAATGGATAAATCAAATTTAAAATAGGAGGCTTTGATGAGACATTTCCGGGTTGCGCTCACGATGATGAGCATTTTCGTCCTCGGCCTCGTTCTGGCCGCGTCTCCCATTTGGGCCGGCCGGCAAGGTCAGGAGCAAACGAAGAAAGCGAAGGTGGAACTGCCACCCGCGGTCGCCAAGGCGGTTCAAGTAAATTGTCCGGGCGCGGAGATCGACAAGATGGACATGGAGAAGGAAGCCGGGATCATTCTCTACGACATTGAATTCAAGGCCGATAAAGGCGAAATCGAGGTCACGGAGGACGGCACTGTAATGGACGTCACCATGATCAT
>Ga0315285_10007076_pt1 | contig 11544 bp, 8 predicted proteins | sample YL17G09_36_MG_FD_203698 | JGI IMG/M metagenome (GOLD analysis project Ga0315285, IMG submission 203698) | Sediment microbial communities from Yellowstone Lake, YNP, Wyoming, USA - YL17G09_36 | ecosystem: Environmental > Aquatic > Freshwater > Lake > Sediment | place: USA: Wyoming | collected... | reverse complement strand
TTACAAGCAAGATCCAATGATAGCCATAGAGCACATGGTGCTCGCCTCAACCGCACTCGGATACGGAACATGCTGGATCGGAGCATTCAACGAAAACGACGTCAAGGAGATCGCCAAAGTTCCTGAAGACATGACTGTGATCGCTCTGCTCCCCATAGGTGTCCCCGATGAAAACCCGCCTCCAAAACCGAGGAGAGCCTTCAAAGAGGTCTTCTTCAAAGAATCCTATGGCAAGCCAATGGAAATGTAAGGCACAAGTTGATGTGTCCTTTTTCTCTTCTCTCAAGATGCTCTGGTTCGCGCGTAAGGCTGTCCAATTCGTCATTAGGGCTATCCGTGTGATTTCTACAACTGCTCAGCAAAGTTTTAAATCAAATGCTTTCATAACCAACCTTGTTCATGGTGAACGAGTATGGAGCCTTTTCCATGGTGGAATCCAAAACAACAGCACTTGATGGAGGACGCTAAAGCCTTTGCTGATGCCAGTCTACCGAAAGGCGAAGAAGTCTTCTGGACACAGAAGTTTCCATCTGAGTTGTTGAAAGAAGTCGCACGCAAAGGATGGTTTGGCGCTGTCATTCCAGAACAGTATGGAGGCCTGAACGCAGGCGTGACTGGAGCAGCCATCGTCGCCGAGGAATTGAGCAGAGTTGGCTCAGCCTTAGGCGAGGCTTACGCAGTTTCCATGTTTGGAGGCGTTGAACAGCTTTTGGCTTTCGGAACCGAAGAGCAGAAGCGAAAGTGGCTTCCGAAGATAGCTCAGGGAGAAGTGGTTGGCGCGGTCTGCATAACAGAGCCTTCTGTCGGTTCAGATGCTGCAGGAATTGAAACCACAGCGAGACGAGATGGCGACCACTTTTTGTTGAACGGGAAGAAACGCTTCATAACCAACGCGGGGTTGGCGGACATTTACGTTGTTTACGCTAGAACAAGCGAAAAACCCGAGGACAAAAACAAGTATCAGCATCTTACCGCATTCTTGGTAGAAAAAGGGGCGCCTGGTTTTTCGGTTGAGAAGATCAACGAGCTTTCAGGCTGGATTGGGCTGCCAAACGGTTCCTTGGACTTCGAGGATGTCAAAGTCTCGGAATCAAGCATAATAGGTCAGGAAGGTGCAGGCTGGAAAGTCATGATGGCTGGCCTAAACTTTGAACGCACCGTATATTCAGCAGGCATGCTGGGACCCATGCGGGAATCGATACGGTACGCAGTAGCTTACGCCCAGCGACGATTGCAGTTTGGCAAACCAACGATCGAAATTCCCACTAACCAAGCAAAGATTGCAGACATGCTTGCAGGTCTAAGCACTTCCAGATTGCTCGTGTATCACGCTGCGCACTTGCTGGATGAGCATAAGGATGCGATGGTTGAGGCTGCCACAGCAAAAATGTTCACGTCAGAAACCTACGAAAGACTCATCAGCGACTCCATTATGGTCATGGGTGGAGACGGCTGGACAAGATTCTATCCTGTCGAAACCTATCTGAGAGACGCGAAGGTGAATCAGATTGGAGCAGGCACAAACGACATCATGCGACTCGTCGTCTTCCGAGGGGGACTCAAGACGATGGCAAAAGACCTGAAGCTGCCACACCGACATTTACACAGTAAACTTGGAGTGCCAATCTCAACAAACGAGCAGCCACCAAGATTGGAGCCTTCAGAAGACAACATACTGAAAGCGTTAGCTGAAGATTACCGAGTGAACCCTGGCCTCTTCATGAGTCGAGAAGACCTGAAAGAAAGACTGGCAAATGCAAGCGACGAGCAGCTTGACCAAGTTCTTAAGAACCTTGAATTGAAGGGGCTGGCGAAGATCTATCGTGATGGCCGTGGAACAATGGCGCTGGCAAAAGCAACGTTTGAAGGGCTACGTAAGTCGGGACCGTTGGAGAAGTATAAGTGGTACCCAGAATGGCTTAGTAAAGACTATGTTTTCTAAGACTCAACATAGAAAAGGCATAGGCAAAGAGGCGGCGCTGCAACAATATTAGCCAAGTGGTTGCCCCAGGTTTTGTGACCCATCCAGAAAACTGCTCCTGCTTGCAAAGATTTTTTAACATGGCACCAAGCTAATAGGTTCTCATTCAAAGATGGTGAAGGCAATGGAAGTCAAGAAAATCGCTGTTTTGGGCGCAGGTCTAATGGGCCATGGGATAGCCCAAGTAGCAGCGCAAGTGGGCAAATACGAAGTCTGCATGCGCGATATCGAGCAGAAATTTGTCGATGGCGGCATGGCCATGATACGGGAAAGCCTGCAAAGATTCGTCAAGAAGGGTCAAATGAATGAAACTCAAATGAACGAGATATTGAGCAGAATCCATCCCACTCTGGACCTTAAGGCGGCCGTCTCAGATGCTGATCTGATAATTGAAGCGGTGCCTGAAAACGTTGAATTGAAGAAGACCATGTTCCGAGAAGTAGACACCTACGCGCCAGCAAACGCTGTAATAGCGTCAAACACGTCCTCAGTTAGCATAACAGAGATTGCTTCAGCCACAAAACGCTCCGAAAAAGTCTGTGGAATGCATTTTTTCAATCCTCCACAGCTGATGAAGCTCATAGAAGTCATACGAGGAGCAAAGACTTCCGATGAAACCATACAGACAGTCTTGAATGTAGCCCACAAGATGGAAAAAGAAACGGTTCTCGTCAAAAAGGATTGCCCAGGCTTCATCGTCAACCGCATACTCATACCTGCTTTGAACGAGGCGGCTGAACTGTATTGGGAAGGCATAGCTGAAAGGGACGACATTGACAAGGCCATAAAGCTGGGACTGAACTGGCCCATGGGTCCACTGATGTTGCTTGACTACATTGGGTCAGACACGACACTGGCGATTGCCGATGTCTTAACGAAGGAGCTGGACCCGAAGTTTCACCCCAGCACGGGATTGAAACAGATGGTCAAGGCTCAGCTTCTGGGAAGAAAGACCGGCAAAGGCTACTATGATTGGACGCAGAAGTAGGAGGCGCAGGATAAAATGGATTTTAAACTCATAATCTACGAGAAAGGCGATGGAATAGCCACTGTCACATTGAACCGGCCTGAAGCGTTGAACGCCTTCAGCAGGGAGGTTGTGTCGGAAGTTCTTGAGGCTCTAGAGGATGCAGGAAAAGACGAGAATGTACGCGTTGTGGTGTTGACTGGCGCCGGCGAAAAGGCGTTCTCTGCGGGTGCTGACATCAAAACCATGATTGGAATGAACGCGTTGAAAGCCAGAGACCTCTCTTTGATGGGTGAAGGACTATGCCGTGCACTTGAAAGCTTGGAAAAACCTGTTATTGCAGCTTTGAATGGCTACGCCCTAGGCGGAGGTTTGGAAGTGGCCATGGCGTGCGATCTCCGCATCGCGTCTGAAAACGCTCGAATGGGGCAGACTGAAATCAACATTGGCTTAATTCCAGGCTGGGGCGGGACTCAAAGGCTTACAAGGCTAGTTGGAAGAACGAAGGCAAAGGAGCTTGTTTTTACCGGGAGAATGATTGATGCAAAGACAGCTGAGCAGCTGGGCATAGTGAACATGGTAGTTCCAGCGGACAAGTTCAGGGAAACAGTGAGGCAGTTTGCTTTGGATTTGGCGGCGAAGGCTCCAGTGGCGCTTAAAGTGGCCAAAGCTTTGATCGATAAGGGTGCAGAGATCGGCTTGGATTCTGCGTTGGCCTTGGAGCGAGAGGGCTTCGGCGTCGTTGCTTCAACTGAAGATTTGCAGGAAGGCGTCAAAGCCTTTACGGAAAAGAGAAAACCGCTGTTCAAGGGCAAGTAGTCCAAATAAAAAAAGATGTTTTTTTCGCGCTCATAAATCCAAGTTCAAGAAGTGTTTAATATAGTAAAAAGGGGGAAGAGATTGCAGTTTCTTGTTTAGGCGTTCTTATTTACCGAAGTCCCTTGCTATGGGATTTATATCCCGGAAGTCGATGAAGGCGTCTTCGTTGATGTCAGCTATGGTGTTCCATCTTGGTGTGCCGACAGCTGCGCCGAAGGCTCTAGCGGCTTCACCGATGTCTCTGAAGTCTACGATGCCGTCAGGCATCCTTACTCCCGGAAGATAGTCGGCTAAGCCGCGTATGTCTGTCCTCAATGTGCCCCACCAGTCGAAGCTGTTATTGTCCCACTCGCATATCCATGGGTTAGGCTGTGGCGGGTCGCAGTCGCAGACAAATTCTGGACCTACGACGTGAACATAGACGTCTATGTCGTAGCTGCCTTTAGGCCAGCATGGGAGGGTTACGCCCAAGGCCGCGGCGATGTCGGCTAATGTTACGATTTCCACGTCGGGTACGCCGTAGTGCAGCGTTATGCCGGTGACGGTTCTGATTGGGGTTGCTGCGTCATCTGTCTTGTTAGTGAAGACTATGTACTTGTCAACGATCAGCGGCAAGAAATGACACGCGGTACCATATATAGGACCATCGCGCCAGTTGCTTGTCACTGTGACCTTAAACGACGCGGCTTCTGGTGGAGTGCACGGCTTGATTTTGTGTGGGCTGATGGTTAAGCCTTGTGCCTCGACTTTAGCGTCTACTTGGCCGCTGTTGAAGAATGTTGGGTTTTTATAGTGTAGCACGGTTGAGCCTATTCCGCCGTATGAGCCTGCCATCCACGGGCCGTTGCCTGTCAAGCGAGTCAAGTCAAACGCGGTTGCTTGCGGGTTGCCTTCTTCAGCTATTGTCTTCCAGATGTGTTGGGGCAAGATTATGTTGCCGCCTATCCAGCTTAGAGCCCAGTAGCTTTTCACGCCCAGCAAAACCTCGAAGGTCAACGGGTCAATGATGCTGAAGCCAAGTATGTCTGCTACGTTGCTGTACCACCATGGCTTTGGAAGGCCGCGACTCTCTAGGATCTGCTCAAGTTCGACAAAGGTGAAGTAGATGTCGCCTATGCCAAGCCTCACGCCGTCGCTCCAGTACACGTCATCTCGCAGTTCGAACCTGATCACTGTGACCTCGCCGAGCGCAGGATCAGGACTCACGTATGTCTCTACAGTCCATGCTGTGGCAACGTCAGGCATTAACTCGCCCATGTCGTTGGGGTTGCGTGTCAAGAGGCTTTCGTACAGCGGGTTCATGGCGTTCCAGTCGAACAGCCACTGAGAATAGATGGGGTTCCACTCCATGATCTCTGGTGTTTTGAAGCCCCACCTGATGGTCATGGAGCCTGTGCCCATGACTTCAGGCTGAAATGGCCACATGTTCATGAGTGACCAGCCGTTGTCAATGCCGTAGCCAAGCTCGTTTTTGACGCCTACCCAGTTCTTGCCAAAATAGCCTTCTTCGCCCACTTCGTTGCCCACATAGGTCTTGTGGTAGGCTTTGTTGCCTGCCACACAGTAGAGCGGAACACTCAACACCATGAGGGCCTGGCGGTACTGAGCCGTCATAGCCATCGTTACTGCTTCTTCTTGCGTGTTAGCGTACATAATGCCGTTTGCAGCGTCATTGAATTCTGGGTCGTTGTGGCCACTGTAGTTGTAGCAGACGCCTGGGTGCCAGTAGTAGTCCCAAGCCCACAAGATCAAGTGGTCTGGGTCTACGCTCAAGCTCCAGCCGCCCGTGTACAGGTGGAAGTTCTTGTCAGCCATGACTGGGCCCTGGCAGAAGCTGCTGTCGCCCTGGTATTGTGTTACTTGGAGACCGGCAGATGCAAGGGCAGTCGAGAGCGTGGTTCCAATGTTGGCTCTAGCTGGGTGGTCGCTTCTGATGTAGAATTTGAGGTTCACTGTCTCACCTGTCTCGTTCCATATTCTGTAGCCGTCACCGTCGAAGGTGTCGAAGCCCGAAGCGTCCAATGTTGCGTTGGCTGCCGCCGCGCTGTTGGTGTAAGCCCACGGCATCTCCGGATACTCAGTCACGTCCAGCAAGTACTTTGCTTGTGAAGGAGGCATGGTCGTGTACATTGGGTAGCCGAAGCCTGCGCCAATGCTCTCGTCAGCAAGGTATGCACCTCTGGCCACGAGGTATGCGATGGCGCGTCTCAGTCCAACCACGCTCATGGGGTTCGGATAAACTGGGTTCGGATAAGCAGGGTCTGGCGGGTTGCCCAAGAACTGGTTGTTGTTGCTGTTCATGTCCAAGATGAATAAGCCGTATTCTGGGCCGTAGCTCACGACTTGTATGGTGTCGTTGAGTGGTGCGGTTGTCCAGTCTTGGTAGCGGGTTTTTGGAAGGGGCCAGTCAGTCAAGTCTATGTCGCCTGCTGCGAGGGCGTCAAACTCGGCGTTATCGTCTGCATAAAGGCTTATGAGCAATCTGTCAGCGCGGGGGCCAAATCTCTCGTACAAGCCGTCGTCAAGTGGATTGTTATAGTAAACCCATGCAAATGTCGGTTGCGTCAGCACTGATAGCATCAAGATGACTGCTATTGCAAAAATTACCTTTCTTGTTTGCATTTTCCTTTCTCCTTTCAAGGAAGAAACCGACTACTGTCTGACTAAACCAATAAACCAATAAACCAACAAATCAGCTTCTTCCCCTATTACATGCATTGTTAAATCAACAGTATATAGGTCTTGTGAAATTTTCTTACAGCTGAACCATCAACCATGGCATGCCCCTTTTATCGTCACAGTTTGGAGTGAGAAGGATTGGTCATGCATAGTGTGCTGCGTAGAAGACGTTGGATTGTTCGTAGCAGGCTTGAGGGCTGGAAGGTCACGGATATTGCTGAAGCGTTGCGTCCGAGGGAAAAACTGTTGACCGGTGGTGGAGCGTCTTTAGTAAATATCGGTGGGAAGATCTGGAAGTAAAGTTTCATGCCACTCGCATTGCACATACGACTTCCCAAGTCACAGTGGGTTCAGTTCTTGAACTTAAAAAAAAGCATTGGCGACCACGCAAGATTGAGGGTCACTCGAGGAAGCATGATGAAGGGACTGCATCCGTAAGCCGTACTACCGTCTACAGGATGCTGGTTGAGGCTGGATTGATTAGGCCCATTGCAAAGCCTCGACGTAACTCGGGCATGCGCAGGTTCGAGAGGGAACATTGCAGGATGTTTTAGTTTAGCTTCTTCAGGGGTCTTTGAAATCTTCCAAACACTGATAGAATATCTCAGCCATGCTCGTCCATCTAGCTGATTGAGCCGAGAGCCAGAAATCTCTTGTTCTCTCTCATCCAATTCTCTATCCATACCCGACATACTCCCATCAAATTCCTATAACTCAAACTATAACTCTATCATCGGCACTTAAATTAATGGATTCGGTCAAGCTGAAAAAAGATTTCTCTTGTTCCTGTGCTCGCTTTTATGATTTGCCGTGGACTTTTTCTGTTATTAGACTGATTGATTTCGCATATTCCAAGAAGGCTATGCGCAGCGTCTCGCTTTCGCTTTGTCCGAGCTTTGAGCAGATGTTGTCTAGTATCTCCTTATGCTGAGGACTCAAGACAACTCTGACAATGTGTTTTCTTGGCAACAGGTGACCAAACCATTGTACAATTCACCTTATGTCATGGAACATACAATCATAGACAGTTTTGTACTCGCCGCCTAAACAAACAGACCGGGCACTAAGAAAAAAGAACAGCTACTTCCTTAGCTGAATGAGCTTGTCTCTGACCGCTTCTGCTACGAACTCGGCTCGGCTGCGGTATCCCAAAAGCTTCTTTTCAAGTATTTTATCAACCTCGTCCGCAAGCTCAACGGGAATCTTGACGTTGACGTATTGTTTGGGCACGTTTATCCTCTTGCACGTTACTCAACCGCAAATCTTATCAGAATAATGGATAACCTATGGCGCATAGGTGCTTCCTTGGAGCCAGAGGTTCACATCGTAGACCGCTACATGCAACTGGTCAAGAAGTGCTTCACGATGACGAATGTCATGCTTGAGGGCGGCAAGGAAATCGACCTGCTCGCGGTCAACCCGATTTCTGGCGAGAGGTTCCACATTGAGGTGCGAGTGACCATCGACAAAGGCTTCCGGATAAGGCTTAAGGACACGCAAACCAAGAATGGCCGCAAACACAGAAGAGGGCTAGACACGCTGGATGATATCAAGTTCAAGCCTGTTGCCAAAGCCGCTGAGGGAATCTTGGGCACTAGCGATTACAAGAAAGTCTTGGTCGTGTGGGAAGTTGAAGACGAGAGCGTGATTGAACAGGCCAAAAGCCTGTACGAAATTGAGATTTGGAAAATGTCTGACATTCTCGCCAAGTTAGCCAAGGAAGTGGAAACGAAAGCGTACCGGGACGATGTGTTGAGAACAGTCCAACTCATCTCTTCAAGACGAATTATCCCCTAAATCTGTCTTCATTCATCGCAAAAGTCGAATTCGCTTTAGTGCCCCATTAGCGGCGCGCGTGCTGATATCGGGGTGGGGCAGAGCGAAGAAACGAGCAGAATGTAAGCTGGAAGAGGAGTTAGTTGATCGCTTGGACACGGTAGCTGAGCTTCTCAAGACGAACAGGACAGACATCATCAGGAAGAAGGCTTAAACTCTTTCTTTTTTTAGCTCGATAGGTGAGGAAGGCTTAAGTTCGCGCGTTTGCATCTCTTTTTTTATGTATCGATGTATTGTAAATCTCAGTAGTTACACTGTCAGTTATATCAAAGTAAATCAAGAACCTACGGCATCCAGCATGCGATAATGCTCAGAGGAGAATGTCAGAGATTTGAAGGCCATAATCTTCGGTCCACCTGGCTCAGGCAAGGGTACCTATGCTTCCCGACTACGTGCCAAGCTGGGCGTAGATGTCATTGCCATGGGTGACATTTTTCGCGAAATAATGAAAGAAGACAGTCCATTAGGCAAGAAAGTCAAGCAGTACGTAGAAAAGGGCTTACTCGTTCCAGACGATGTTGTGATAGAGGTCTTGAAACAGCGATTGGCGAAAAGTTCGAGCAAGAAAGGTTTCATCTTAGACGGTTTCCCACGCACGCTTGAACAAGCAAATGCTTTGGATAAGATCGTAGCCATTGATGTAGTCATCAAGCTCACTGCGCCTGACTCGATAATCATCGAACGTCTCTCCACGAGATGGATCTGTAAGAGTTGCGGCGAAGTTTATAATGTTCGCTATTTGAAGCCAAAAGTGGAAGGACTCTGTGACAGATGTGGCGGGCAACTCTACCAGCGTCCAGACGATACCGCCAAGGTCATCAAGGAAAGGATACAGGTTTACGAGCGACAGACGCAACAGATTCTGCAGCATTACAAGGAAAAGAAGGTTCAGTTTGTGGAGTTCAAGTGTGAAATCTTAGACATGGCCCCAGACGTGGCCGTTGAAAGCATCCTGAGGGATCTCAAGACGCTCAAGCTGGCTTAGAGTTCATCAAGGAAACAGTTAGGTCAAAGTCTAGGTTTTCCACCAAAAGTTATATGTGAAAGCGCAAGTTATGAGATTTTCTCCTTGACGGGAGAATAACCGCATTGCCTGATCCCAACGTGTTGTTGAAAGATGAACCTAGACAAAGAACGCTTTTGCTGGGTAATGAAGCCATCGCCAGAGGAATCCTCGAAGAGGGCATAGGCGTAGTCACGACCTACCCTGGTACGCCAGCGTCTGAAATCGGTGATTCAATCTCGGTCATAGCCGCTAAAGCAGGTTTGTACATGGAGTACTCGACGAATGAGATGGTAGCGGTTGAGGTGGCGGCTGGAGCCGCAAACTGCGGAGTCAGGGCATTGACCGCAATGAAGCACGTTGGATTGAACGTTGCTGCAGACGCGGTAATGACTCTAGCATATGTTGGGGTGAAGGGCGGATACGTGATAGTGACAGCTGACGACCCAGAATGCTACAGTTCACAGAACGAGCAAGACAACAGATACTATGCTTTGCTCTCGAACTTGCCGTGTCTTGAACCCTCTAATCCGCAAGAAGCAAAGGACATGCTGCATTCCGCGATAGAGATTTCGGAAAAGCTCGAGTTGCCCGTCATACTGAGAACAACCACGCGTGTAAATCACACCCGAGGCCCCGTCATTTATGGCAAGCTTGCTAGACCAAGCTTGAAGGGTAAACTAGTTAGAGATGCGAAACGCATGGTTATGGTTCCAGCGCACGCTAGACTAATGCATGTGAAGCTTCTGGAAAAACTGGACGAAGCCAAAGATATCAGCGAAAACTCTCCTCACAATACTCTTCCACGAAAAGGAAAAACCGATACAGGTTTAGTCTCATCTGGTTCAGCCTACAACTACGCTGCCGAAGCCATAAGCCTGCTGAGCTTGGGTTTCGATATTCTCAAACTGGGAATGACACATCCGCTTCCTGAAAAACTGATTGGCGGATTCCTGAACAGCCACAAAAGAATCATAGTAGTTGAGGAACTTGAACCGTACCTGGAAATGCAGATCAAGGCTATCGCGAAGGATTACGCACCGAACGTTGAGATCCACGGCAAAATGAGTAAACAGTGTTTTCCAAGAAAAGGAGAACTTTCCACTCGTTTAGTTGCCGAAGGCCTAGCAGAGATAACTGGAAAGAAGCTGCCAACGGATTTCGCGAAGATAGATGAAGCCTACGCGCAAATAGCAGGGGATCTGCCTGCGAGACCGCCGATTTTGTGTGCCGGTTGCCCGCACAGAGCATCATTCTACGCCATAAAGAGAGTTGGAGGCGAAAAGGCGAATTATCCAACTGACATAGGGTGCTATGCCTTGGGAGCTGCTCCACCATTGAACGTGGGTGACTTGCTCATTTGCATGGGTTCTGGAGTTAGCACGGCTCAGGGAATGAGAATCGCCACGGAAGCGCCCACGATTGCCATTATCGGAGACTCAACTTTCTTCCATGCTGCTTTGCCGGGACTGGTGAACGCTGTCTATAACAACGCGAAGATCACTTTGGCAGTCTTGGACAATGCCACGACAGCGATGACTGGTCATCAGCCTCATCCTGGAACTGGCTTAACCGGTATGGGAAGCCCCTCAGAGAGAATAAGCATTGAGAGAGTTGCTGAGGGTTGCGGTGTCAAGTACGTGAGGGCAGTAGATCCGTTTAAGATAAAAGAGGCTACGGAAGTTTTGAAGGAGGCTTTGCAGCATAGCGGGCCTTCCTTGGTGGTTTTTCGCGCTCCGTGCACGCTCCTTGGCATTCGAGAGAAAAGGCGGAAAGGCGTGAAGATCGAACCTTGTGAGATTTCGGACAAGTGTTCTAACTGTATGGCGTGCGTCAAGCTGCTGGGGTGTCCAGCCTTGGTAGTTGAAAAGGGGCATGTGAGAATTGACGAGACTCTTTGCGTCGCTTGTGGGCTATGTGTTTCTGTGTGCCCTTACGGAGCAATAGACCGCAGGGGTTGAGTAGATCATGGAATTCAATGTTGTTTTAGCTGGCGTTGGGGGGCAGGGCACGATTCTTGCGGCTGAGATTTTGGGTGTCGCCGCTGTGAAGGATGGATTGAATGTTCGGGTAAGTGAGATCCATGGTATGGCACAGCGAGGTGGAGCTGTGACCTCTAGTGTGAGGATAGGTGAGAACGTTTTGTCGCCTACGGTTCTGGATGGGCAGGCTGATGTGCTTCTAGGGTTTGAGCCTTTAGAGACCGTGCGAAACTTGAAGAGCGCTTCAGGAGAGACTCTTGTGATATTGAGTGACGAG
>Ga0315285_10007075_pt1 | contig 11545 bp, 10 predicted proteins | sample YL17G09_36_MG_FD_203698 | JGI IMG/M metagenome (GOLD analysis project Ga0315285, IMG submission 203698) | Sediment microbial communities from Yellowstone Lake, YNP, Wyoming, USA - YL17G09_36 | ecosystem: Environmental > Aquatic > Freshwater > Lake > Sediment | place: USA: Wyoming | collected... | reverse complement strand
AGGGAAACTAACGTTGAAGCAGTTACCATGGGATAATCCCTAACTTTTTTCTTCTTCTGTCTTTCGTTTTTTGTAAAAAATGTGTATTATGATTCTACGCACAAACTTACTAATTCAAATTTGCAGTTACTGGTTCTTCAGTGATAAAAATGAGGAACATATTGAAAAATCGTTTGGCTCTAAGTACAGTCGTAACAACTCTGATAATACTAGTTGTTTCAGTGCTCTTAGCTGGAGTCGTTACCTACTTTGCTATCAACGTTACAAGCACCAGAGTGCAAGAAGAAAACATGGCATTGACAAAGCAACATGTCTGGGTATCGTTAGACGGAACAGCAGTGGCGGCCATAATGGTAACAAACACTGGCGGTAGAGATGTTGTCTTGAGCAAAATCACAAGCCGTGGACAAGCCGTTGATATGACAACTGACGTATTCTACGCTGTTGCAGCCGATGGTGATGACCTTTCTTTGGACCTAAACTATACCGCAGGTGCGACAATAGCTGCTGCCGACATATTCGGAGGAATAGCTGGCGAAGCTGTTGCTTCAACTGAAAATGCTTTAGTGCTGCCCTCAGGATCCACAATGGCAATCTACGTTAATTCTCCTGATAGCATCAACGTCAACGACATCGGTCTAACTGTAGCCCTAACGGTGTTCACTTCGCAGGCAATGTGGTACAAAGAGACAAACGTCGAAGCGGCAATTTAGATTTAAAAGCCAACCCCCACACTTTTCTTTTCTCTTTTTCTTTTCAGATTTGGTGTTAACGATTTTTCAGCTTCTAACAATTTGTAGCCAGAATTTCGACCTTCTCCCTCGAGTTGAGTCTTGACATTTTCTGAGGAATATGTACATTTTACCTACGCACAATGCCTTAATCGATTCTTCTGAGTTCTTAGTGTAAAATAGATAAACGCTAGATTAAGGATGGAATGTTACCTAATGTTCTGGAACGTAAGCTCATGTGGGCGAATTCCGTTTAGGACCCTCTGTGAGTTATATACAGACTTCGTACACAATTGCTTAATCCTAATCTTGCGAGCCTCTTGCATTTATTGATAAATGGAGAGAAGGAAAGGCTTGAAAAAAAAAACGCGTATTCAAATGCTTGCAAAGTTTAGTCGCTCAAGAAGAGCATTGGCCATTCCAGTGACTTTCTTGATATTGTTTGTATCGACTTTGGGGCTAATATCGATAACTTACTACTTCGCGGTTGAAAAAGTGAACGCGCGAAGCCAAACGCTCAAGATATCGACGGCAAAACAGGATTTCATGTCTCTTGACGAAAATCTACTGTCTGTTGTGGGGCAGCCAGGCTCAGCGCGCAAGCTTGAAGTGGCTGATTCAGGTGGAAAACTTAACGTTCAGCCATCAAACAACTCCTTAACCATCACCGTTTGCGACAACAGGGACGTAAACCAGACAGTTTTCGATCAAACCACGGGGCAAATCACATACCAACTGCCGTACTCAGATTCACCTGACACAGGGCTCTACCTGAAGGGCGACAGCCGCACAGTAACTAACCAAAGCGGTTCCCTCACCACACAGCTCGGCATCAGAAACGGCGCTGAAAATGCAGAGATCCTATTGCGCTACCGGCCAACGGTGTCCTGCGCTGTTGTAGGCGTGGAAAACGGCAGATCCGTTAACACTGTGCGTATTTACGTTGTAAACTTGAATACTTCAGAGTCGATAACATTGTACGGGAAGGTTCCGCTCAGAATCTCATGTGAATCAACTCAAATCACAAGCACCACATACACCCTCTCCTATAGTCCTGAGAAATTATTTGTCACTTCAATTCTGGACGGAACGAGCGGCAGCGTTACCCTTCCCATCTCCAGCACAGCCGAAGGCGCAGTCATCAAAGTCGAAGTTGTCCAGTGCAACGTCAAAATAGCGAGGTGCGTGATGTAGAAGATGCCATCGATAATTCCCAGTTACATCTACACTTTGTTCGCGTCCATAATCGTTGGAACCCTCATAATCAGTATGTGTGGACTCACTGTTGCCAACGTGAAACGTGAAGCAGAAGAACAACAACTATCCAGCATCGCCGAATACGTAGCTGTGAAAAGCATGGAACTGGCCTCACACGCTACAACAGATAATTCAACTTCAACAGTCAACTTGGAAGTCCCATCAGCAATTGGGAACCAACGATACTGGATCCAAGTCAAAAATGACTCCTCAAAAGCCTGGGCCGAAGCCGGTTTTGGAACAACTGTCACGTCCAGTGAAAAACGGACCTATATGCCCACTGAAGTTGCGGCATCGGGCACTTTCATAAGTGGTTCAGGAACAGCTTTCCTGCAGTTCACTTCAGACGCGGGAGTCGCCAGTATTACTCTTTATGGAGGAAGTTAAGTTTGAAACTTGGGAAAAAGAAAACTGAAGAAGTTGAAGAGAAAAACAAAACCTCCGAAGAAGAATTAATAGGTTATCTTGGAATTCAAGGATGCCGAGTTCCTGAAGGCTACGTGCAGGTTGAAAGTTACCCGCTGAGACCACCTTTCTCTTACGCATGGATATTTCAAGATGAGACTGAAGGCGGCTACTTCTATGTTGTCGACGAACTCAACATGACGCGAGAAGAACGCGAAGCTTACAAACAGTTGAAAAATACACTTGAATATGAGTTGAAGGCGCCTCGAGTAGAGGAAACTCTTGCCGAGTCATTTCGTAGGCAGCTTCCAAGCATAATGGATGAGCAACAAGCTATCTTGTCAGGAACTGATCAGGTTGGCTTGAGAAAAATCCACTATTACCTTGAAAGAGACTTAATTGGATACGGAAAAATTGACGCACTAATCTGTGACCCCCACATCGAAGACATCAGCTGCCTGGGCGTCAACAAGCCCGTCTTCCTTTGGCATCGAAAATATGAGAACGCGCGGACGAACGTCATTTACACTGACGAAGAGGAACTTGACGACTTCATAACTCGTATAGTTCACAGGCAAGGCAAACACGTGAGCATAGCCCATCCAATAGTCGATTTGACGCTGCCGGGAAAACACAGGCTTGCTGTTTCTTTCGGAAAAGAAACCACTCCGGCAGGAACCAGCTTCACCATAAGAAAGTTCCGAGAAGACCCCCTAACCATTGTCGATTTAATCATGAACGAAACCCTAGATGAGTCAATTGCGGCTTACCTGTGGATGCTCATGGAAAACAAAATGTCAGTCATGGTTGTAGGTCCAACAGGCGCGGGGAAGACAACTGCGTTGAATGCTATTGCATGCCTTGTGAAGCCTGATTTCAAGATAATTTCAGTGGAAGAGGTTTCAGAAATTAACTTGCCACAGGAAAACTGGGTCTCCACCGTCGCAAGGCCTGGATTCGGAGGCGGCAGCGAAGGCGAAGTGTCTCTTTATGACCTTATCAAATCAGCTGTGCGTCACCGTCCCGCTGTGATTCTTGTAGGCGAGGTCAGAGGCGAAGAAGCATATGTTCTCTTTCAAGCTTTGGCTACGGGTCACGGTGGCATGTGCACGATGCACGCTGAAGATGTTGAAACTGTTGTAAAGCGGCTGACTCAGCCCCCCATGAATATTCCTCAGGGAATCTTATCGCTGATGAACTGCGTCATAGTCGTCAAGCAAGTAAAGACCCCTAGTTTTGCTGCCTTAGAAAGGAAAGTCTCGACCAGAAAATTCGTGAGAGTATCCGAGCTGGATAATAGCGGTGGAGTTCACGATATATTCTCATGGAACCCTTCAGGAGACTATTTCCAACCAAATCTTGATGGAAGTTACTTGCTTGATAAGATGGCTAAGAATCTTGATGTTCCCCTTAGCGTGGTCAAACAAGAGCTTGAGCGCCGCAAACAAATACTGCTAACAATGGTTGAGAAAAACTTACGCGATTTCAGAAGCGTGCACAAGGCACTAATCACCTCGCTTAACTTAGACGAATTGGCAAGGAAGGCATCTGGGAGGAGCAGTGGCGAATGAAGGCACCTGGCGGTTTTCTTGGTAAGATTCTTGGTCTAATGTCAAGGGCTGCTAGCGAGGAGCGTGAGAAGATTGAGTATGAGTTGCCTTTCGTGGTGATGATTTTTACGCTTTTGGCAGCCAGTGGGGTATCGCCTTATGATAGCTGGAAGAAAATGCGTCGATTCTCGTTTTTGTCCAACTTTAGAAAGGAAGCCGAAGAGGTGGTGCGCCAGGTTGAGGTTTTAGGTAAAGACCCCCTGACGGTTATGCAGCTGCGGGCTGAACAGACGAAGTCTAAACTTTATCGGAACTTTTTGGGTGGTTTTGTTTCGTCGGTGCGAAGCGGCGGTAAAATGGCGGATTACCTCAAAAGCGAGATGAAAGTAATTTTTGAGCTTCGTCATGGCGAGCTTACTCGTTCAGTAGAGAAAGCTGCAACTTTAGTTGAAGCATACTCAGTCATGTTAATTGTCATTTTGTGTGTGTATATCTTGTTTGTTGTCTTTTCGTCCGCGGGCATGAGTGAATTACTAGGTGGGACTTCGTTGCTGACTACACCAGTCACGTCGTACCTCATTGCCTTTATTTTGTTGCCTGTGATGTCGCTGATTTTCATACTGATAGCCCATAACATGCAGAAGAGTGCCTTTGGAAGCCTTAAAGACCTCTACAAGAAAGCATTAGTTATACTGGTGCCATGCATCGCAGTGGTGGCTGTTTCCTTACTTGTTCCCTCAATTGCAGAGGCGATGGAACCCATTGGTTTGCCTGAAATTGCCACCATATGCTTGGTAGTCGGGTCACTGATTCCAGCCATTCAGTACCAGAAAATCGCTAAAATTAACTATAATGCTGAAGACTCCGTTCCCCCCTTCATCCGAGATGTAACTGAAGCGCACAAGATTGGGCTTTCGCCAGAAAAAAGCATCATACAAGCCACCAAACGCAAATCATACGGAGACTTCCAAAAGTTCCTTGAGATGATGCGCAGCCAAATCGAATGGGGTGTTCCGATACGGAAAACTTTCACCAACATCACCAAGGAGATTAGAAGCTGGTTTGTCATCGCAAACCTCGCAATGATGATTGAGACCATTGAAATTGGCGGGGACAGCAAGCAGTCGTTGGAGATTCTTTCAGAGTACAGCGAAAAAGAGCGGGAGCTGCAGATTAACAGGCGTGCATCGTTGAAGCCGTATGTTCTGCTTGCGTTCATTTGGAGTATACTGATTGCCGTAACCACAATTATCGTGTCTTTGACAACTCAGATGATGTCCACTGTTGTCACTACTAGCATTTCAAGTTCTACTCTATTAGTAATGAATAGCCAGCTGAAAATGTTCTCGGTGGGTATAATCTTGCAGTGCTGGATATCTGGCTTCTTCATCGGAAAAATAAGTGAAGGTAACCTTGGCGCTGGGTTCCGGTACTCTGCTTTGCTTGCGGCAACGGCTTATGTGTCGCTGGTGGTATCGCAGGTGTTCCTTTCAGGACTGTTCGGCCCAGCAGGCAGCTTTAATTTCGGTTAGTAACTTGATGGAGAAAAACTTGGATGCCGGCTACCTCTATTGACATGTTCTTCGCGTGCACCCTTGTGGTGTCTGTTGCTCTGATAGCGACGGCTTTCCTTGCGGGAACCATGCAGACTCAGATAAACAGCATGCAGGACCTAAACAAACAAGATTACCTGCAGACCATAGCTGACCACATAGTGTCAAGCTACGGGACTCCTGTGGACTGGGGTTCGACCAGTGGCGTTCCAGCGAACTTTGGGTTATCCGCCAGCAACTCTGCAGGTTTGTTCGAGTTAGACGTTGACAAGATTAGCAGGTTAAGCAGCCAAAACGAGTATTCGCTTTCCTACCTGGAAGTATCGAGGGCAGCGAGGCTGAACAACATCGCTTTCGGCGTTTCCCTTTCGCAGATGATGTCAATAGGCGTGGAGCTTTCGGGCACCAGCACTTTGGGAGATGTTACAACTTACGCGTTTACGTTTTCGGTCCGTCAAGACTCAGGACCCCTAATCGCTGACTTGCATTGCTATGTCGTTGCAAGGGATTCCATAAGCAGTGTATCTAATGTCACCTCAAGTTCCGGTGTTTGCAGCATTAGCGTTGAGATACCGAACTCTTCAAGTGGACTTGCAATGCTCGTAGTATTCGCTCGCGCCTCGTTTGACGACAGAATGACAGCATTTGAGGTATACCCGTTTGCTCACCTGTCAACGGAACCCTCGCCAAACCGCACTTTTTTGAGGTTGAGTCCGATGAACTACTCGCTCACCATAAACCCGAATTTCCTTGAAGCAACAGTTGAGAACGGGTTTGCTTTCTCTTACGATTATCAATTGAATCTCACTTCGACTTCGAGCACCACATACGCGATACCTAGAATATTGGACAAAAGCCCAGTAGTCCTCGTGGTCCAAGGCGTTAACGGCACCTCGCCGTTTGTTGAGTGGGTTTCGTATCCTCAGCTCCCTTTGGATGTTGGAGCGGACTTTAAGAATTCAGAGGAAAACGTGTTCATCTACCCTGTGACCATCAACGGGGCACTTTACAAGTTGACTTTGCGTTTTGGAGACGTGATAAACTGAGAAGACTGCTGAAAGACAAACGGGGGCAAATCCGAGTCATTGAGGCGTTCTTTGCTTCAGTGCTGCTGCTTTCGTCGCTTACGTTTATTCCGCTGGCGCAGAGAAACTCGGGCGGTGCAACGGATGTTCTTTCATCTACAGCCCCCAACGTACTTATCAGTCTGGATAGCAACGGGCACTTAGCCAACCTGGTTGACGCAGGAAACTGGTCCGTCATTCAAAGTTGTGTTCAATCTTTTCTTCCGCTAACCGTCTGGTTTAACCTCACAGTCTTTGACCAGAACATGGTGCGCGTTAATGATGTTCCTATATGTAGTGGAGGCGCTGTCAGCGATAAAATTGCGTCAGCGGATTACGTTTGCGCAAGCGCAAGCGGAAACTATGTAGTGTACATTATTAGGTTGCAATTGGCAGCGGTGGACTAAATGAAAAAACCAATCCGAAACCGCCGCAATTCTGGTCAGGTGCTCATTGTGACGTCTCTGATAGTGGTGATGCTTCTGCTATCCACAGTAATTTACGTGAGGGAAACTGAGAAAAACGCGCCCGTCTACGAGGCTGAAGCAGACCTGAGCTTTTCGGCAATTAGGCAAGCCTTGGCGCACACGGTCATAAGCGCGTTGGCGAACATTTCAAACGGCGGAGACAGAACTGTTTTGGCTGCGGACTTGAACCAGTTTGAATCAGTCGTTGCCAATCACTCGTACAATGCGATTTTCAGCGTGGATTACACTCCCCTTAACGATGGCTCATATCAGGATGGCGTTTGGATTTCCTGGGGCTCCAATGGCGAAGGCGTCTCAAGCGCGCATGTCGGGTTCGTGCTGAATTCTTCTGGGACTTCAGCGAATTACCAGTCAGTATACGCCGTAAACGTGACCTCATCAATCACCATCAGCGGATATTCTGCGTCACTCAATGCTTCGATGAAGCAAATCAACGCAACCTGCACAGTTTTCAACGAAGGACAGCCCGCACTGGCAAGAAACTTTGCAATTTACTACGAGCAAGACGGGTCATTAGGTTGGATTCAAGCCGCGTCTTTGGGCACCACTGACTACGGAAATGGCACTTACATAATGTCTTTCAATGCACTGAACGTAAGCCAAAATAATCCGCCACAAGTTTCAGTACATTGCCAAGACACACGCGGAATATCCTTCTGGGCAAATGCAACATGTGCTCAAGGATAATGTCTTCGCAAGTCAAACTTGTTCTTCCCGAGAGAATCAAATGGTCTCGGGCAATTATTGGCATTTACTAAAAAAGGGAGAAGGTGTGCGTGATTCTTGTGTTTATTTTCGTCTTCTAAGGACTGCTGCGACCGCTGCTATTACGATAATGATAACTACTGCTGCAGTTGCAACGTATAACGCGGTGTCTGGACCCTTAGCTGGAGGTATAGACTTTTCCAAGCGCATCAGTCAACAGTAACGTTTTCTATTTTTGGATTGCTTGTCGTGTTTTTCTGCTGTTGCGGTTGGATTTTTCTGGGCAATAATGGTGTGTTTTGGTTCAGATGAGAAGTGTATTTCGGATTCAGATTCCTAAGTCGGATTCCGAAGTCGTAACCATCTAATATATAGTCAGCTAAAATCAGTAGCCAAGATACAGACGTAGAAACTAAAGGTGAAACGTGGAATGGAACTCACAGTTCAAAAGGAAAACAGTGATCTGATAAAGGTCTACGACGATAAAAGCGACGCAGTCAAGTTCATTAAAAGAGACAAAGGCTTTAACAGACAAATCTCCACAATCGAAGAAACCCTTGCACAATTCGGACTCCTCAAAAACGAAATCAAAGTTTACCTCTACCTTGCAAGAGTGGGCGAAAAGAAAGCGGGTGAAATCGCCGAAGCAATCTCGCTGCACAGAACCGAAACTTACCGCATACTCCGTGACCTGGAAAAGAAAGGCATACTCTTCTCAGTCTTCGAAAAACCACTGAAATTCACTGCTGTGCCACTTGACAAAGCCATAGACCTGCTCGTTGACGCGCAAAAAATGAGGATCAAACTTCTTGAAAAAGAGAAAACGAACCTCCTTGAGCTCTGGCTGTCAATGCCCCAAGTTAAAGTTGAAAAAACCAAAAAAGAACTCTTCCAGATGCTCGAAGGCGAACAACAGGTAGTTCTCAAAGCTGACGAACTGCTGGAGCGAACCGAAAAGGAATTCCAGATCTTTGCCCCAGACGAGTACTTAGCACAACTCTACTACAGCGACTTCACTGACAAACTCAAAAAGAAACAAGAAGAGCTGGACATCACTCTGCTTACCGAGAACTCGCCAAAAAGCAACTTCTTCATCGAACAAATGGAATGGCCAAAAGAAAAACTAGGCATCGTGGAAGCTCAAAGCGTACCATGCTTCATGATCTCAGACAAAAAAGAACTCTTAATCGCATTCCACGAAAACGACGTTACCAGCGAATCCGGAGATAAAAAGAAGTTCAAAACAGCAGCCCTATGGACAAACTACAGTGCTTTCGTGTGGACGTTGCAGATGTTATTCACTAAACTGTTGGATGCGGATAAGTCAAGCCAGGAAGAATACAGCACAACCGAGAGCAGCGTAGCTTAGTTTCAGGCTACTCTTGCCCTGAGCTTTTTCCTCATCTTAACAAAGGAGTCCAGCATGCATCATGCAGCCACAGAGAAAACACATAGCGCTCCTTCTCCTGATGTTTCTTTTGTCAGCCATCGTTACAGTGTCTTTTTTGAACGTTAATCCAACTTCCAGTTCCTCGTCTCTGCAAATCGCCAAAGGAGCAAGTTTGCTGTGGGAAAAAACTTACGGAGGAACAGGAGACGACCGATGCTTTTACGCAGCGAATGCAGGAAGCGGCTACGTGATAGTTGGTTCTTCAACCTCCTTCGAACTAGGAAAAACCGTAGCGTGGATCGTGCGTCTTGACCCTGATGGTAACGCTCTGTGGAACCGAACATACAATGAAAACTCTGGCAGCGAGTTCAGGTATGTTATAAGTTTGGATGATGGCTTTTTGCTTGTTGGAAACACGTTTACGGTTTCAGGAGGCACAGACGGATACGTCGTGAAAATTGACAACAACGGAAACCCACTGTGGAATATCACGCTGCAAACAGGCAGCGGTGTGAACAAACTGTTCTCGGCAGCTAAGACTCAAGGCGACTTCGTTCTTGTCGGCTTAACAGAGCCAGCAGGAAACGGAAACTCACAGATTTGGCTCGTCAAAATAGACGCGAACGGCAACGTTATCTGGAACCGGACGTTTGGCGGATCTTTGGATTCTGCTGGAAGAGGAGTTACTTTAACACAGGATGGCTGTTACATGGTTGCAGGCTACACTGATGACACGGCAAACTTGGATTACGATTTTCTGGTGCTAAAAATCGACACTGCGGGAACGCTCTTGTGGAATCGTACCTACGGAGGACCGGAAAGTGATAAAGCTTACGCGATTGCTCCAGCAGCTGGCGGATGCGTCATTACGGGTGACACTCGCTCCAAAGGAGCTGGAGAAAGTGACGCTTGGGTGATTAGGATTGACTTGAACGGGAGCTTGTTGTGGGATAGAACTGTTGGCGGCAAAGGTTTTGATGCGCCCACTTGCATTACGCTGCTGCCAAATGGTGATTACTTGGTTGGTGGGATAACCTTCTCGTTTGGGAATGGGCAAAGGGACTTTTGGCTGTTCAAAGTTGATGATGCTGGGAAGGTTTTGTGGAGTTGCACAGTGGGCAGGAGCAACTATGAAGAAGCATACGCTGTGGTGCAGAATGCTGAAGACTTGTTTCCAGATAACAAGTTTGTGATGGCAGGTTGGACGAACTCCATCGGCCAAGGAAAGTACGATTTCTACATTGTCAAAATTGAAGCCGCGTCTGGCGACTAGGCCAAGTTTCTTTTTGTCAAATATGTCCGCGCGAATTCTCTGTAAAATGATTTGGTTAACGGTAAAGTATGAAGTTGAGAATTTAAGGGCATCCTATAAAGAAGAAGCACGGGAACTTTACAATGCGAGATTTTTTTGGCTTTACACTACGTACTGGAACTGGGCTTTTTCAACCTGCACGTTGTCCACGGTGCCAACTGGAGCATGCTTCAAAAGCCACTCAGAAAGCTTGCCGCAACTGTTAGGATTACACGAGAAAGCCTTCGCTTTCTGGTCCCACAAGCGACAGGAAGAGCACGGAATCTCTGTTTCGCTTTTCATGCTTCATCGCAACATAGGTCAGTTGCAAAAATGATTTATTTCTTATGAAGCGCCAATTAAGATTAGACTTGAACAAAAATGCTGAGGACTCGTATCGCAAAATCTATGTCCAAAAACTGAAATGCAAATTAGCTTTAGGTTTCGAGGGCTTTGACTGAAGCGTCAGCGTACACCGCGCCGAACTTGTTGATGAGATCCTTCTGCTTATATATCGAAGCGTGAAATTTGAAAAAGTTCCCCATCCTGTCAGTTTCAACACCTATTCCAAGAACAATAACCCCTTTCCTTAGCAAGCTGTCAACGTTTTCTTTCAGAGCAATCGGCATATTAGGATAGCCATAGGGCCAACCATCAGAAATAACTATGAGAACTCGTTGTTCCTCAAATCGTTTCGCCAACATTTTTCCCGCGATTTGAACGGCATCAGGAATATACGTTAGACCCTCAAACTTGAGTCCACCAATTCGAGCACGCACCCTTTGGGAATAAGATTCCGTGCTGTCTTTCAGAATATATAATCTGTCGCTAAAGGCAAAAAAAGTCCACGAAGTCGGGTCCAACATCAACTCTTTTGCCGCTTCAGCTACGGCGATGGCTAATGCGCAACCATACTCTCCTTTGACCTGCATACTATGGCTAACATCAAATATTAACGACCATGCAAAACTCGGTTTAAGATACTCATTCAAAGTAAACACGTCAGTGCAAGGCTTACTACTTGCCATCGCCTGAATTACAGCAGCTAAATCCAGTTCTCCCATTTCCTGCCTTGGGTCCTCATCCAAATAATTAAAGGTAGACCTGAGAA
>Ga0315285_10007073_pt1 | contig 11546 bp, 9 predicted proteins | sample YL17G09_36_MG_FD_203698 | JGI IMG/M metagenome (GOLD analysis project Ga0315285, IMG submission 203698) | Sediment microbial communities from Yellowstone Lake, YNP, Wyoming, USA - YL17G09_36 | ecosystem: Environmental > Aquatic > Freshwater > Lake > Sediment | place: USA: Wyoming | collected... | reverse complement strand
GTCAGCAGAACGGGATGCGCGCCATCGTCGCTCTCGATCATTTCATACGCAATCGCGGTCACGGAATGTTCTTGCAGGGCTTCGACCAGGTCGGGTGAGGCGACGGCGAGATGCAGGAAGCACAAGATGGTTTGCCCATCGCGCAAGAGCGCGTGTTCCTTCGCGGCGAGACGCGTAACTTTAGTGATGACATCGGCGCGCCCGTACACTTCTTCCGCCGAGTAGACGATTTCCGCGCCGACGGCGCGGAAGTGTTCGTCGCTGAAACCTGCGCCCGCACCCGCGTTCCGTTCGACGTACACTTTGTGACCCACCTCGACCAGCGCGTGCACGCCGGCAGGCGTCAATCCAACTCGATTTTCCAAATCGCGAACTTCTTTGGGCACTCCGAAATTCATAGGCAACCTCGTCTTGATCAAATAATCGAAACGTCGCGTGGTCGTGTCCTCCAGGCGTCACGCCAGCTTAGCGACATTATACCACAATCGGCAACTAGGCGATAATTGAACACGCGGGATTCGCAATCCCACTGGTTTGCGACGGATTGCGAATCCGTCTTTCTCATTGGCGAAGGTATCCAATTAGACAAAGCATTTGATTTGGATTATACTCGCGGCGAAATTCAAAAGGAGAGGATAAATGATTGATCCGAAAAACTTCCCGGGTCGCGGACAGGTCGCGATTCTCCGCACGCGTCCTGAAACCGTACTCGACGATTACGCGCGCCTGCTGCAGCTCGCGCGCTATGCCGATAATCTACCCAAAGATCAAGATACGCTTCTGAAAATCAATATCTCGTGGCAAATCTGGTACCCCAGTTGCTCGACGACGCCGTGGCAATTGGAAGGTGTCGTCCGCACTTTGCTCGCCGATGGCTACGCGCGCGACAGAATCATCGCGACGCACAACGATACCGTCGTCGTCAGCGGACGCGAAGGGCAGGTCAACAATCGGCACCAGTTCGTGCAGGACAAGTACGGACTGAAGACCGCGGAGACGTACAGCCAAGCGGTCGAATGGGTGACGTACGAACCCAAGCAGCCCTTCCTCGTTCTCGATCAAGTGTACCAAGAGGGTGTGCGAATTCCGAAATTACTGTACGAGAAAAACGTCCTGCATCTGCCGACGGTCAAGACGCACGTTTTTACGCACGTCACCGGCGCGATGAAAAACGCGTTCGGCGGCTTGCTCGATCAGAAACGCCATTGGACGCATAGTGTCATTGACGATACGCTCGTTGACCTGCTGCAAATTCAACAGGACATTCACACCGGGATTTTCTGCGTGATGGATGGGACGATTGCGGGCGAGGGTCCTGGTCCGCGCGCGATGCGCTGGCACGTCAAGAACGTCATCCTCGCGAGTTCCGATCCGGTCGCGATGGACGCAGCCTCCGCGAAAATTATGGGGCTCGATCCGATGAGTTTGCGCTTCATCCGTCGCGCGCACGCGCGCGGCTTGGGCGTCGGTGATCCGCGCGCAATCAAATTCGTCGGCGACATGGACGCGGCGGAGGAGAACTGGCATTTCAGCGCGTACGAAAACACTCTCGCGTCTTGGGGTCAGCATCAGATCTATCACGGCGCGCTCAAACCGTTCGAGCATTTGCTGCTGCGGACGCCGCTCGTCCCGTGGTCGTTCGCCGCATCGAACATTTACCACAACTGGTACTGGTATCCGTTCATCGGCAAAAAACGCGCGGACGCCGCGCTCAAAACGGAATGGGGCAAACTGCTGCAACGCGACTACAGCGCGGATCGTCGGATCAATCCGGGCTACGGCTCGCGCGCGCCGTTCGTCGCGGCAGGCGCGGGGACTGCGGCGGCGCTGCTTGCGTTTGGACTGGGGTTGTATCTCGCGCTCAAACGCAAAACGTAAACGCGTAATCACCGGACACTGCATCTTGAACGCAGCGGGAAGAACGAGCAATTCGCGCCACACAAACATAGACCCTTGGGGTTTTTGGGAAACCCCAAGGGTCTATCAATTCACTTTGGCTTGGGTCTGCCGTCAAAGCCACACGCCGAACGCGTTGCCGGTTACGACGATGCGCCACGCGGCAAACGCGCCGCGTAGTTCGTACCACGGCGCGGCGAGGGTCGCGACGAGACCGAGGGCAGTGGAGAGGATGAGAGCTTCGAGCGCGCGGGATTGGGGTTTCAAGAACCTGCTGCAAGTCCTTTTTATTTTTGAATCACTGGCAAGTATATCTTTTTCGCTGTGACATCAAGATAAGTTGCAAATACATCATATGTCCCACCATTTGAATCAACCACTGTGCGAAGAATGTATGTACCATCTTGAGCAGGAGCACGCAACGGTAGCGTGATTGGTAGAGTGCCAGACGGTGCCAAGTTCACGTTTTGAGAAGTGCTGTAAACTTGTGCCCCGCTCAATGCATTCAAAGTCAGACGCGCGGTCCCTGTCACAGCAGCAGATGAGTGATTAGTGATGGTGACAGGTACTGTAGTTGTTTGATTAATCAAGAGTGTACTCGGCGGAAGTCCATTTCCTAGCAAAGGCGTCTGGCTTTGGAATGTCGCTACATTGCCAGTGAATGTTGCCGTGGTTGTTCCGGACAAATCGGACATGGATAGCTGCGCCTCTGGATACGTCAGCGTTGCGCCAGCCGGGCCGGCGTAGGTGACGACATGCGTGATCTCAACGGTGGTACGCGGATTGATGTTTCTGGACCAAGAAATGGTTTGCCCGGCAACGGTTCCTCCGTTCGCGTTGATTACCTGAATTCCGGTGGGCAGAGGTTGGGTCACCGTTATCAGAACTGTTTGGGTAAACGGGTTATCCACCCATAGGTGTGGGATATAAGTCAGCGAATCGGCTCGAGTATCCACCCGTGATCGAATCGGATAGGGGAGAGTGAGTGCGGTATCACTTGATTGCTTCACGCCTGCGGGTACCGATGCCCTTTGCCCGCTCTTAGTGAGACGCAGAGGTTGCCACAAGGTGCTGGTATGCAGCACATAGTAGGTTCCGGTATCCGTGCTGCCAAGAAGCTCCATTTCAACAACGCTGTTGTCATCCGGTGACGCGCCTTGATCATTCTGCTTGTAGCGAAGCCGAACAACACTGCTCTGATTCCCTGGGATCGCCGACCTTGTAACCCCTTCGCGAACGAGCGGCTGGTAACTGATGCCCATTATACCGCTGCTGTTGCCATAATTGCCAATGACTTGGAAGACTGTGGCGAAACCTGTTTTGTTCGAAAACCTGACTTCGGAAGATGACTCGCGCTCGAACCACCCCAATAGTCCAAAAAATTGGTATTCGCCCACACTTTTGTTCACGATATAAATGGAATCGGCATCGGGTATTTGCGGCGAAGTCTTGTTCACGATGTTATCCATCCCTTTGACCCAGTTTGTATGAATGCGACGTTGTGTGTCCACAGCGCCACCCAGAGTTTCCACGCCGAGTGTCATCATCTGAACGTCTTCACTAACGCGGCGCACGTTTTGGTACAAGTCCCAATACGCGGCTCCAATCTCGACTGCAAGCACGCCTGGACCATCAAGAGCGAGAAATGCCAGACTTTCGATACCGTATTTGGCAAGAAATCCCGCTATCCAGTCATCCTGATCGCTTTCTCCTGCGCTACGCGCCAGATGAAGAGGAAGTCCGCGCCGTTCCAGTGTAGATGCCATAACAGTATTCGCTTTTTCACGCTTGCTCAAGTCCGCGATATATTCAGTTTGTTCACTTGATGTCAAAGCAGGAAGATGTGTTGCCGCATAGGCGGCTGTGTTGTTTATATCCTGTTTGAAAACATCTGCGAGTCGTTGTTGGCTGGGATACATTCGAGATTGCAGTGCCAGGTTGCTCTGCAGACCGAATTTGAAGTAGTCCTTTAGCATCTTGTCTGTCAAGATTTCGTCCGCCCATTTGTTGGTAAAATCAGCGGCATAGTAGACATGTGCTGAATCGAGGAATACCTTCGCAGCAACTTTGGCATTCTCAGTTGTGACCGGCTTCAAAAGGGCTGAACTGAAGATACGGCGTGCTGGTCCGTATTGGTCCCGTAATCTAGTGATAAAATCCCAGTCACTAGGATTGGGAGCTCCGGGCATATGAACTTTGAGTAAGGTCTGCGTCTTTTCTACCGTATCAAAACCCTTGGCGAGAATACCTGTGCTGTCAACAATGGCATCGACAACCAGGTCGATTTGGTGTGCATCACTTTGAACCGCAAAATAGTCACCATCCTGGGCAGATGTCAGCGCTTCTTGCGAGACTTGATCAATGCGCACGTTGGATCTCGAGGCATACTGATTGATTGCATTTATCAGAGTCGTGGGCACAGGTACGCCTGTGAAATTCTTTCCCGTTACATTCGGCGGCAAACTTACTGTGTGCAACGCAGGAGAGAAAGTGTAACCGGTCTTAGACGATGTAAGCGTGTATGTGCCAGCCGCCAGACTGCTCAGCGTGTAATCGCCATTGCTGTCAGTTGTGGTGGAATGGCCTGTACCGTCAGAGATGATCACGCCGGTGATTGGATTGTTGCTGGTATCAGTCACGCGGCCAGAGATGGAGTATGTGAGTAGCGTACCCGTGAAATTCTGCCCCGCTGCATCTGGTGGTACCGTAGCGTTGTGCGAAGCAGGCGAGAAAGTGTAGCCACTCTTGGATGGCGTGATTGTGTATGTGCCAGCAGCCAACCCGCCGAAAGCGTAGTAGCCGTTGCTGTCTGTGGTGGCAGTGTGCCCTGCGCCGGCAGAGACGGTGACACCGGAAATGGGGTTGTTGTTGGCATCAGTCACGCGGCCGGAGATGGAGTAGTAGGTAGTCTGGTTATTGACGAACACGCCGCCGCGCCATGTCCCTGCATAGATTGTGCTCGGAGTTTGGGGGTTTATCGCCAGAGCCAGAACATCGGTATCGGTTAGCCCGCTATTGATCGCACTCCAGTTTGCGCCGCCGTTTGTGCTCTTGAACACGCCGCCGCCGTCTGTCCATGCATATGTCCCTGCATAGACCGTGCTCGGAGTTTGGGGGTCAATCGCCAGAGCCCCAACATCGGTTTCGGTTAGCCCGCTATTGATCGCACTCCAGTTTGCGCCGCCGTTTGTGCTCTTGAACATGCCGCCACCCCCTGTCCCTACATAGACCGTGCTCGGAGTTTGGGGGTCAATCGCCAATGCCCGAACATAGGTATTGGTTAGCCCGATGTTGCTCGCGTTCCAGTTTGCGCCGCCGTTTGTGCTCTTGAACACGCCACCACCTTATGTCCCTACATAGACCGTGCTCGGAGTTTGGGGGGCAATCGCCAGTGCCCAAACATAGGTATTGGTTAGCCCATTGTTAATCGCACTCCAGTTTGCGCCGCCATTTGTGCTCTTGAACACGCCGCGCCAGTCTGACCCTGCATAGACCGTACTCGGAGATTGTGGGTCAACTGCCAGAGCCGGGACATAGGTAAAGAGCAGCCCGTTGTTGATCGCGCTCCAGTTTGCACCGCTGTTTGTGCTCTTGAACACGCCGCCACCTCCTGTACCTGCATAGATCGTGTTCGGAGTTTGGGGGGCAATCGCCAGTGCGTCAACACTGAAATAGATTAGCCCGCTGTTCATCGCACTCCAGTTTGTGCCGCCGTTTGTGCTTTTGAACACGCCGCCGTCGTCTGTCCCTGCATATGTCCCTGCATAGACCGTGCTCGGAGTTTGGGGGGCAATCGCCAGAGCCCGAACATCGGTATCGGTTAGCCCATTGTTAATCGCACTCCAGTTTGCGCCGCTGTTTGTGCTTTTGAACACGCCACCGTAGTATGTCCCCGCGTAGATCGTACTCGGAGTTTGGGGGGCAATCGCCAGTGCATAAACATAGGGATTGGTTAGGCCACTGTTGATCGCACTCCAGTTTGCGCCGCCGTTTGTGCTCTTGAACACGCCATCATTTGTCCCTGCATAGACCGTACTCGGAGTTTGGGGATCAATCGCCAGTGCCTGAACATGGGTATTGGTGAGCCCGCTGTTAATCGCGCTCCAGGTTGCACCGCCGTTTGTGCTCTTGAACACGCCATCATTTGTCCCTACATAGACCATACTCGGAGTTTGGGGATCAATCGCCAGTGCCCAAACATTGCTAGTAGTTAGCCCGCTGTTGATCGCGCTCCAGTTTGCGCCGCCATCTGTGCTTTTGAACACGCCGCCACGTGTCCCTGCATAGACCGTGCTCGGAGTTTGGGGATCAATCGCCAATGCCAGAACACGGATCTCGGTTAGTCCGGTGTTGATCGCACTCCAGTTTGCGCCGCCGTTTGTGCTTTTGAACACGCCACCGCCGTCTGTCCCTGCATAGACCGTGCTCGGAGTTTGGGGGGCAACTGCCAGTGCGTCAACACCGGTAAAGGATATCCCGCTGTTGCTCACGCTCCAGTTTGCGCCGCCGTTTGTGCTTTTGAACACGCCGCCGCCCCATGTCCCTACATAGACCGTGCTCGGAGTTTGTGGGTCAATCGCCAGAGCGCAAATGGATCCGCCCTCGGGCCCATTGCTTGTCCAGATGTTATTTCCTGCCGGGAGTTTGCTTGCCTGGCTCGTACTCAATCGGGGATTCGAAGCGTTGGGTTGTGCAGTAGCAGTTGGTGAAGGACGACTTTCCGCGCGTGTAGGAGTGGCAGTAGGTTTCTTGGCAGGTGTGGCAGTTGGCACGACGGACAATGATTGTGATTCAGGCGCGGAGGACGGCGCGGCAAACGCGGCTGGCTGCGATTGCGCGGCAGTAGGGGGCGCGCTGCTTGGCGCAAGCAGAACCAAAGCGATGATCGCAACAAAAACGAATGTGTTGAGTTGTCGCGTTTTCATCTTTCACCACTCCTCTCACGCCGCAGAGCGAAATAAAACAGCCATCGTCAACGCGCGCGGACGCGTCAAACGACAGCCGTTTCACTTTCACGCTCATGGGTTTTCAGTTGAGACACACATCCCAGGTCAACGCGCATCATTCCGCCTTTCGCTTCGGAATATTCAAGGCGAACTTGAATCTGCTATGGGATTACCGAGGACAAAGAAAAATTTACGGTTGTGATTGTTTCGCTGATTCTTGCATAGCGCAAATTCTACGGCAACCCCATCGAAGCCAATACAGTTTCAACTTCGTCCAGAAACTCGGACAGATTTACCGGGCGGATGCCCTCAGCACTGGTATCGTGCCAATCAGGCGCAGTAGTTGTATGCCGGTGCCACACTCCACCCAACTGATCTCGCGCGTAGATGCGCTGTCCATTGTGGATCAGAACCTGATTCGTCGTATCGAAATGATCGTTGCGATAGACTTGCAGAAAAAGATCGGGCGAAATGTACAGACGCGCCTTGAGCAGGGTCGCAGTCTGGTCAAGCACTTCCAGACGACTAAAGTACGCCCGGCGTCTGACTTCCTGACGCAATGCCACGAGCAAGTCAGCGACATTCATACACGTTGGCTCAGTCCCCGCAATCGCTCAATTTCCTTTTCCATATCGGTAATGCCGCTTGTCGCCAATTCCCAATCAAAATAATCTTGCTCCATTTCAAAACCAGGCTGGGAACGCAAAGCGTTTTGCCGGAAGGTTTCAAAATCCTGAGCATATTTCGTTTCAAATTGCCGCGCCATCGTTTGATACTTGATCAGATTCTTTTGCGCGCGCTCCAACAACAATTCAGCCAAAACTTGATCCAGACTCGCGTTAGGAAACAGCCGCTGGGCACTGGTTTGGATTGCCGTGGCATCAATACTCATTTTGATCTGTCCTCCTACCTACTCTCGCGCAACCATTCTAGCACGAATATATCAGCGCGTCAACCGAATCTCCACCATGACCTTATCTTCCGCCGCGCCTTTCGCCGATTCGACATTCGGCTCGCCGTTCGCGTCCAGCGTTACGCCGGAATATTTCACGCACTGCGGCACGCGGCGAAAATACACGCGCAAACCTTCGGCGACCGCATCAAGGTCTTCAATCACTTTTCCTTCGCCGGAATAATCGCGACCCTGCAATCGCACCGTGACCGGCGCGCCGCCGCGCAGATTGCGCCACTACGTTCGCGCGCGGAGACTGGTGACGAACACGGTATTTTCATCGCGCACCCAGTTGGTCGGCAATGTGATGGACTTGCCGCTCTTGCGCCCGGTGTACGTGATCAGCATCGTACTGCCGCTCAGCAAACCGTGAAGCGGCGAACGCAAGATAAACGCCATGATCGAGTTGTACCACATCGTCATTCTCCTTCGCCGAATTCGTCGTCCAACTGCGCGATAAAATCGTTGATGAACTCGAGGCGCTGTTCCGCGATCCCACGCCCCGCGCACGTCGTCATCTTGGCGACTGCGCGCTCGGCGGTCATGCGATCGTACTTGGCGATGCGCGCCCGCGCCTCCGCGTACGCCGGCGCTTCGATCCCCGTGTTCATCACCGTCCACACGATGCCCACCGCGCCGACCTCATCCATGAAATCTGCGTCGCGCAAAATGTGATCTTCCACCGGCAAATGATCGCTTGCAAACGTGAGCGCGGCGGGATGATTGACGATCACCTGACATACGCGCGCGATCCAATCGCCGGAGAAACCGGCGCGCACCAAGTATTCGCGCGCGATCTCTGCGCCGCGCGCGGCATGTTCGTCCTGCTCACTATCTAACTTGGCAACGTCGTGAACAATCACGGCAATTGTCACCGCGTCCTAATCTGCGCCTTCCGCGCGCGCAATTTTTTTTTGCGTGGTCGCGAGCATACGCAATGTATGCGCCCAGCGCGCCGCCGCGCATTCGGTCCCTCTGTCTCGTACTCATTGCGCGCCAAATACTCACGCACGAACGCCTTCATCGCGTCCGTGTCTATGGCTGCCTGACCCATTTCGTTTTCCAAATCTGCCAAAGTGAGGATGTGACAAGATGACCAGGAGGTGCCTCACCGTGTCACCGTGTCTCATTTCCTCCGGCGCTTGGCAACTTTCCTCTTCACTGCCTTTTTGGCAGCCGCTTTCTTGGCGACTCGTTTCTTCGCCGCGGGCTTGACGGCTTTGACAATCGGCACGTAGACTTCGGCGCGGAGTTCCTCGCCGGGCATACTGAGATACATTTCGTACAGCGCTCCCGCGTCGCGATAACCTTGCGCGTGCAGCCATTCGTACAGTTGATTGTATGCTGGCCCAATGTTCGCCTCGCCCTGGTACACAATCGTCGCCGCCTCAAACCCGGCGAGTTCTTTCACCTGAATCTCGCCCGACCCTTGCGCTTGGGGTGCGACCGGCACGCACAGTTCGCTCCGCAATTTTTCGGCAGGAACTTTGGCGGGGTCGTCGGGGAAGATTCCGAGCGACGGTCCGAGCGGCTGAAGGTTTTGCGCACCCAGCCACGCGAACAGTTTTTGGAATCCGCGTGGGATGGCTTCCTCGAACGGTCCAATCTCCGTCACAGACGCGACGCGCATTTTTGGAAAACGTTTGAACTCTGGCATTGTCTTCTCCTTTTCGAGTTGAGCGGATTCGCAATCCGCCTTTTTCGATTGTTGAACTACGAGTCTATTCTACATCGTCTTTCGATTCGACGCTCGTCAACCGATCCACGAGCGCGCTGCCCACGCCCGCGAGCGCGTCGGTCGGCAAATAGTGGCTTGCCGATTCATCGAACAACACGTTCGCCGTCGCGGGAAAATCTTCATCCCCCGCGTAGTACACGGCGGCGACGCGCACGCGCGGCAGTGCGTCGAACGCGAACGCGGCATCGCCCAGATCGAGTTTCATCCCGCCAAGATTCTTCGCCGCGCGCTCAAAGACGCCGATGCGATTGTCAATCACTTTCGCCAGACGATCACCGCTGTAACCTTGGTACGCCTGATGATAAAACATTCCGCCCGGCAAATCGCGGAACGCAACCCATTTGCCTTTATGCGGCGATCCATCGGCGGTCTGCAAATAGTACAGGAACATCGCGGTCCGATTCAAGGCGCACGCTTTTTTCGTTGCTTCGACGCTCACTTCTAAATCGGGAAACGTGACGATGTGTGGTTCGCCGTAGAACTGGATGCGGAGAAATCCATCTTGAAATTCTGCGCCGCAACGCCAAGCCAGGTCGCGCGAATCGCGTTCACGCAGCGCGGCGCGCAACGATGCAACCTGGGCAACCATTTTTTCACGTGCCGGTGTAGTCAATGCGTCCTCCACAAGTATAGTCAATCAGGCGATCAGGCAATCGGGCAATCAGCCATCTCTCACTGCTTACTGTTCACTATTCACTGTCCGCCCGGATGTCCAGCCGGAATCAAGTATAACGGCTGATGATCGCGCGGCAGCGCAAGCACTTGCTTCACTTTTTCATCTTCGAACGCGCCAATCGGTACCGCGCCGAGATCGAGCGCGACCGCTTGCAACAAAACGTTCTGCGCCGCGTGCCCGGCTTCGAGCGCAACGTAACGTGGCGCGCGCTCATCGCCGTACTTTATCGCCGTGCGCGCGTATACCGCCGCGATGACGATAGTCGTCGGCGCGCGCGAAATCAAATCTTGCCGCAATGCGACCTCGTACAGCGCGCGGCGCATATCGCCTTGTGCATGAACAGTCAGGCGATGGACGTCCGGTTCGTAATGATACGCCGCGTCGCGCGTCACGGCGTACACTTCGAGCGGATACAGCGCGCCCGCCGATGGCGCAGTCCGTTGACCAGCCGAACTCGTGATCCCTTGCGCCGCCCAGAGCAATTGTCCTAACTCTGCCAGCGTCAACGGCGTATCCGCAAACTCGCGCACGGAACGTCGCCGCGCAAGTGTTTCTTCGAGCGTCAGTGTGCCCTGCGCGCGCGGCGTCGGCAGCGCGATCGTCACGGTCGTTAGTACGTTTGGGCGCGTCGCCGTCGGCACGGGCGTACTGGTCACGGTCGCGCACGCCGCCAAGGTACAAGTCGCGACAAGGAATCCAACTATGGGCGAAGTGGTCACGGCTCCAGCACCAACTTCGCGACCGTATGCTGCTCCACATTCGCGCGCGACCACAGGAGCGCGTGGTACTCGCCGCGCAGCCACGGGTCAATCATATCGTCATAGTGTTTGCTCGCGGGATGCCCCGATTGACCGGGATGATGCATCGCGCGCGAATTGTCCCAGTCCGCCAGATCAATGATCTGCCGCCACGATGGCGCGAAATGCACTTGCTGAATCGGCACGCGCGGGACGTACGCGACCTGGCAGATCGTGCTCGCATCGCCGCCGATGGGACGCGAGGGGCGATTGAAAATTCTATCGAGCGGCTTTTGCGCGCCGAGGGTGTGATGATAATCCGCGTGATGCAGATTGCCCCACGCCCAGCGCGACAGATCGTCGCCATAGTGCTGACGCAGCGCGGCAATCGCGTCGCTCAGAGCCAGCGTGAGAATGTCCGCGCGCGTGCGCGCTTGACCGGTCGCCGCGTCGGTGTACCATTCCGATTGCGCATGCTCCAAGAGTTGCTCCAGCGTGACGAGCGAGCGGTCGTAGTACATCGTAATCGGCATCACGACCGGATGGAATCCAACGCCGATGAAATAGTCCGCCAGATCACCAAGTTTATCGGCGAAGACGC
>Ga0315285_10007068_pt1 | contig 11547 bp, 5 predicted proteins | sample YL17G09_36_MG_FD_203698 | JGI IMG/M metagenome (GOLD analysis project Ga0315285, IMG submission 203698) | Sediment microbial communities from Yellowstone Lake, YNP, Wyoming, USA - YL17G09_36 | ecosystem: Environmental > Aquatic > Freshwater > Lake > Sediment | place: USA: Wyoming | collected... | reverse complement strand
TTTTCTTTTTTTATGCGGTTTTGCAAAATATTACAAGAGAGGATTTACATAGAACTGAAGAAAAGTTCAGGATATTATCAGAGAAATCTCTATTAGGAGTTTATATAATACAGGATAATGTCTTTAAATATGTGAATCCAATGTTAGCAGAAACGTTGGGTTATTCTGTGGATGAGATGGTGAATAAAAAGAGCCCTTTTGATTTAACAGTTGAAGAAGACTACGAGCGTGCTAAGGAGAATATTCGAAAAAGGCTGTCCGGTGAGGTTGACTCAATTCGTTATGAATTCAAAGGCAAAAAGAAGAATGGTGATGTAATTTTTTTGGAAAGTTACGGTTCAAGAATTGATTATAAAGGGAAACCAGCTATTATCGGGACATTGTTAAATATTACAGAACATAAAAAAGCAGAAGAAGCATTAAGAGAAAGTGAAGAACGATTCCGAATCGCAGCAAAATGTGCCAGTGACCTGATTTATGAGTGGGACATTCTTACAAATCACCTCGAATGGTATGGAAATATTGATGAAATTCTGGGATACAAACCGAATGAATTTCCGAGAACTTTGGAAGCATGGGAGAATATTATTCATCCTGATGACCATAATCGTGTGATGTCTGCTGTCGAACATCATTTAAAAACAGGTGAACCTTATTCTGAACTTTATCAAGTAAGACGAAAAGATGGTAAATACTTATACTGGACAGACAAAGGTATTGCTCTTAGAGATGAAAAGAATAATCCTTATAAATGGATCGGTGTTAATACTGATATTACAGAACATCTTATGGACTTGGATAAATTACAGCAATCAGAAGAAACCTATCGTTTGTTGTTTGAAAGTAATCCTCATCCGATGTGGGTCTATGACCTTGAGACACTTAGGAATCTTACAGTGAATGATACATTCATTCGACAATATGGATATTCTCGGGAAGAATTTCTTTCAATGACGTTAAAGGACATCCATCCACTTGAAGATGTTCCGGCTCTCATTAATAAGGTTGCAGAGGTTGCCAAAGAAATCTCCTTTTCAGGTATATGGAGACATCTAAAAAAAGATGGGACTATCATAAATGCAGAAATAATCTCTCACCCACTTACTTTTATGGGAAGACAAGCAAGACTTGTTTTAGCTATCGATGTTACTGACCGTAAACGTGCAGAAGAAGCACTACGTAGAGAACATGATATTGTGAATCGAATTATGGAAACAAGCCCAGCAGGAATAACTTTAGTTAATAAGGAAGGAAAAATCACTTTTGCTAATGCCGAAGCTGAAAATGTATTAGGACTAAAAAAAGAAGAAATTATTCAGAGAACATATAGCGACCCCAATTGGCGTATTACTGATTTTAACGGAAATCCTTTCCCAGATGAAAAATTACCATTTCGTCTGGTAATGACAACTGGAAAACCCGTGTATGATTTTCGTCACGCTATTGAATGGTCTGATGGTCGTAGAATTCTTTTATCTATAAATGCGGCACCTTTGTTTGATAGCTCCGGTAATATTGATGGGATGGTTGCCACAGTGGAAAATATTACCGAAAAGATAAAAGCAGAAGAACAGCGTCGGAAATTGGAGGCGCAGATTCAATATTCTCAGAAATTGGAGAGTCTTGGTGTCCTGGCTGGAGGAATTGCGCACGACTTTAATAATCTTCTTACAGGTGTTTTGGGTAATGCGAATCTTGCATTAATGGAAATATTGCCCGATTCACCAGCACAAGAAACTATTAAACAGATTGAGAAAAGTGCTATGCGCGCCGCAGAACTTTGCAAGCAGATGCTTATTTATACTGGAAGAACTCCCTTCTCATTGCAACCGCTTAATCTTACAGAATTGATTGATGAGATGGTTCATTTAATAGAAGTGTCTGTTCCCCTACACGCTGTTGTTAAATATAATCTTGCGAAACAGTTACGTACCATTGAGGGAGACCCAACACAAATTCGTCAAGTTATTATGAATCTGGTTACAAATGCTTCAGAATCCATTGGTGACCAGGGCGGAGAAATCACTATCTCTACCGGTGTAATGGAATGCAATCGTTCCTATCTGAGAGATACTTATCTTGATGATAATCTTCCTGCGGGTTATTATGTCTATCTTGAAGTTGCTGATACGGGGTGTGGGATGGATGAGGAGACGAGGGCGAAGATATTTGAGCCGTTTTTTACAACCAAATTTACAGGTCGGGGATTAGGATTAGCCACTGTATTTGGTATTGTTCGTGGACATCGAGGTGCAATAAAGGTATCAAGTGAACCTGGGCAGGGAACTATATTCAGAGTTTTGTTTCCAAGTAGTGCAAAACTTCCCACTGATATGGATATAAGTATTAAAGATTTAGAAAAATGGCAGGGAAAGGGGAGTATTCTTGTTATAGATGATGAAGAGGTCGTTCGTTTACTAACAAAGAGAATTTTAGAGAAAGCAGGTTTCAAAGTTTTGTTAGCTTGTGATGGACGTGAAGGAGTTGAGATATTTCGAGTTAGCCATAAAAAAATAATCGCTGTTATATTAGATATGACTATGCCCTATTTTGGTGGGGAAGAGGTATTTGATGAAATGCAACGTATCAAGCACGATATTCCTACCATTCTTTCAAGTGGTTATAGTGAAGAGGAGACTGCAGAACGTTTTAAGGGTAGGGGATTAGCAGGATTTATTCAGAAACCTTATCGACCTGCAGATTTAGTTGCAAAATTGTGTGAAGTTCTCGGAAAAAGTGTGTAGGGGACAGTTATACCTCTCTCCTTAATATTAAGAAAATTTGCTGTTGGGGTGCGAGATTATAAGTTTTCAGTGCTTATTGTCCCCTAATTTTTGTAGGGGCGAGGTTTTCTCGACTATAATAAAGGGTGGGGTGACCCCACCTCTGCAATATGATTAATAGACAGGATTTTTTAAAAATCTATAATGTTGTATTACATTTTTTATTTGGTATTAATTACTTCTCTTAGATACTGAGCTGCTTCTTCAGGTGGTGTGGGATTGATATAGAATCCTGTTCCCCATTCAAATCCAGCTACTTTTGTAAGCCTTGGGATTATCTCTACATGCCAGTGGAAATCATCTTTAATACCTTTAAATTTTTCACCATCGGATTTTCTTATGATAGGTGCGGAATGCAGAATCAAATTATAAGGTGGGTCTGAAAGTGATTTATAAAGTGCTGATAGAGCCTTCTGTAATACTTCTGAGAATAAATAAATATCTGGGTCTGTAATAGTTTTGAACTCGGAATTGTGTTTTTTAGGCACTATCCAGGTTTCAAAAGGGAATTTCGAGGCAAAAGGTTCAAAAACTAAAAAGCTATTATTTTCATATACCACGCGTTTTTGTGTTTCTATTTCTTGATTTTTGATATCGCAAAAAAGACATCTTTCTTTCAATTCCCAATGATTCAATGAAGAATTCAGCTCCTCCTTTACCCATCTTGGAATAATAGGCAAGGCAATGAGCTGGGAATGAGGATGTTCAAGACTTGCCCCGGCTGTTGCACCGTGATTTCTAAATATTTGAATATATCGAAATCTTTCATCGTTTTCAAGGTCTGTGGTGCGTTCTCTGAACATTTTAATAATTTCGCATAAATGATTAAGGGGATAAGAAGACATATCACCCATATGTTCAGTTGTTTCAATTATAACTTCGTGAGCACCAATCCCGTTCATCATATCATAAATACCTTCTCCCTGCCTGTCAAGGTTACCCTCAATTCTTAATGCGGCAAATTTGTTAGGGATGGTTCTGACTCTCCAACCGGGTGTATTCGGAGCCGTATTTGGTTCTCTAAAGGCGATAATTTCGGGTGGAGTAAGAGATTCTTGCCCCGCACAGAATGGACAGAATCCGCCTTTAGTTTGAGCGCTAACAGAACCAAAATCAGAAGGTCTTTTCCCCCGATCTGTAGCGATAATGACCCAGCCTCCACTCAGGGGGTCTTTTCTTAACATTGACCTTGTAATTTCTTCCATCTATTTCTTTACCTCGTATTTGAAAGTTCTAAAAAACTGTGGTGCGAAATTTATGTTGCATAAACACACCGTTGCCCCTCTCAACAGGGGATACACACCCCGTCACCTACGGTGACACCTCTCTCAAGAGGGGATTGCGAGATAAATCTCACACTACAACATTATATTCTGTTGATTTATAAAAAAATTAATAAAGAATGATTATTTTTCTAATCTTTAGAGATTCTTTCGATTTTCAACTTCTTAACTTTTTCAACAAGGGTAGTTCTTTTGAGATTTAGTAGCTTTGCCGCTTTGTTCTTGACAAAGTTTGTTTTATGAAGAGCTTGCAAGATAAGTTGTTGTTCAAACTCATTGACAAGTGAGTTAAAACAAACTCCTCCATCAGGAATATGAATTTGGATATTTTTCACAATTTCTTCGATTCCTGATATTTTCGAGGGTAAGTCTCTTTCATCAATCCAACCTTCGCTCTTTAAGATTATTAATCGTTCAATGAGGTTTTCTAATTCTCTTACATTTCCGGGCCAATTATAACTCATTAATAGCGACATCGCTTTATCTGTGAAACCTTTTACATTTTTTTCTTTTAGCTTATTGAATTTTTCAAGGAAATGGTCAATTAATAAAGGAATATCGCATTTTCTTTCCCTTAAGGGAGGGATATGGATGGGAATAACATTTAGTCGGTAATAAAGGTCTTCTCTGAACTTTTTCTCTTCAACAACCTTCTCCAGATTTTTATTTGTTGCAGCGATAATCCTGACATCAACTTTGACTGATTCAACTGAACCGACAGGTTCAAATTCTTGTCCTTGTAAAACTCTTAAGACCTTTACCTGTAATTTAGGGCTCATATCTCCAATTTCATCGAGGAAAATGGTTCCAGAATTGGCTAATTGGAAACGTCCCAACTTGTTAAAGTTTGCTCCGGTGAATGCACCTTTTACATATCCGAAAAGTTCGCTTTCAAGTAAATCCTCAGGGATGGCACCACAATTAACTGGAATCAATGGCTTTTCACTTCGTCGACTATGATAATGAAGAGCTTTAGCTACTAATTCTTTTCCTGTTCCACTTTCTCCAAGGATTAAAATAGTGCTATCGCTATCTGCTACAGTATGTATAAGTTTGTGCATATCTTGAATGGATTGGCTTGTTCCGATGATATTTTTTTCATCATATTTATCTTTTACTTCTTTACGAAGGATTAAATTCTCATTTTTTAATTGTCGATGTTCTAAAGCCCTGGAGATTGTGCTGAGTAGTTCGTCTATATGGAATGGTTTGGTGATATAATCGTAAGCACCCATTTTAAGAGATTCTATAGCTGACTCCATTGTTCCATAACCTGTAAACATAATACTAATAATGTCTTTTGCGGTTTCTTTTATATATTTTAAAATATCTAAGCCTGTTCCATCTGGAAGCTTTAAGTCAATAAGAGTAAGGTTATAATATTTTTTATCTAATTTATCAATTGCCTGCTTTACATTTGTAGCTTTGTCTACATTCTCATATCCTTCCTCCTTGAAATTTGCTAATAGCATCTCGAGAATTGGTCTGTCATCATCGATTATTAATATTTTTTCACTCTTTTTAGTCATCTTGATACCCTGATAAAAATTATGTAATACATAAATGCCCTTCAAAATTTATGTTAGTTAAGATAGTAAACTGAAATCTTTTTTAGGAATCTATATCTTACAAAACTCTCGCATTTTTATTTAAGTCTGATTAGAAATGATAATTTTTTGACGTAGTAATAGTCAATATTTTTTTATATGGGGGCGGAGAATTGAGTAGACGATTTTTTGACATTATGTAAAGTCATTGTAATTTGATGTTAATAATTACTGCTCGGTGGTCAGATAAACCTGTATCAACTACTTGATAATCGGATACTTGAACGTCAGGAGAAATAAATATATAATCAAGTCGGGAATTCGGATTACTTGCTGGATATGTTTTAAGATTCATTTTCTCTGGGAAAAATTTAGAGGCATCTTTTAAACCCGCATCTTTAATATATTGGATGAAATTTTCTTTTTCTTTCGAAATTTCCGGGTCGTAGTTTAAATCTCCCATTAATATAGTGCGTTCTAATTTTTTCTGTTTCCTTATCATACCTAATATGCTTTTTATTTGTTGAATTCTATCGATGTGACTGTCATCAGCGAGATGAGTAACATAGATGTAAAATGGGATGATATTGTTAACAGCGGTTTCTGCAAATAAACAGGCTCTTTTTTCCTTACTTTCTAAATCGGGTAATCCGTAATTGTTCATATTTAAAATTTGGAATTTAGAAATTATAGCATTGCCGTAGTTTCCTTTATTATCAGAAGATTCAATACCAAAATCCCATTTGCCAGATTCTATGTATTTTGTATTCTCTATCCATTTACCTCCAGTTGTAGAAAGAGTTGAGCCGAAAACATAATAGGAGCGAGTCAGTTCTGTGATGGCTTTGGGTTGGTTAACGAAACTACTTCTTGAGCTATCTTTCGTATCGAACTCATTGTCCATTTCATTCAATCCACATATATCAATGTTATTTTTATTAAGAAAAGATGCGATGTTCTGGACGTCTTTGAGTGTGGCAAATGTGGCTGATTCAGGGGCAGCATGGTGCGCATTAAAAGTCATTATGCGGATTTCATCTTTAAATTCTGAAGTTTCAGTAACTTCTTTAGTAACACAGGATAATGAAAGAATAAGACTTAATACCAAAAGAAATAAAATAGAGAAAAATAATTTTTTGTTCATACTTAGCCTTTTTTAAAATTTTTATTTTAATTAATTTATAAAAAGTTGTTTGTGATATTCAATAGAAATTTGATTAAATTTTGTGTTGACATCCAAATAAGAAAATAAAACATTAAATTCTAAATAAATCTAAAACATAAAACACCAATTGGAATCGAAATAGTTAAAAAAAATATGAAACCGCAGATAAACACTGTAAAAAATAAATTAAGAAAATTCTATTATTAAATTTAACCGTGTTAATCCGTGTTCATCAGTGGTTATTAATTGTATTTAATTTTTGTTTAGTGTTTGTGGTTTCGGATTTAGAGTTTAAATTTTTATTGATTTCTGTGTAATACTTGCGTTTAATTTTATTAGAATTTCTTAATAAGATATAAGACCATAAAAAGCGGGAGTAGCTCAATTGGTTAGAGCACTAGCCTTCCAAGCTGGGGGTTACGGGTTCGATCCCCGCCTCCCGCTCCATTCTCTTGTTTGTAGTGCCTGCTTTAGCAGGTAAAAATATTCCCACTAAAGTGGGGACTACAAACAGACACCTCCAATTAAATTTCTTTCCATTTACTTTGCATCCTTCATTTTTAATTCTTGATAAATTCTCTTGCCCATCTTATCTCGTTATGTTAATTGAAATAACCATTAATCTCTTTTTAATTGGGAGAAGTCCTTAATGAATTATAAAGGGCGATATAAAATATTTGATTGTTCGCATATTCAAACTTATTCAATAAAAGGTCGGAAAAATAAATGTTCTATAAAAGATTTTGTTGACTTAGAGAAGTTGGTCAAGAAGGAGATTCTATTCCCAAAAGATGAAATCAGGGATGTTGCAAAAGCCATTGTGGACGCATATAAAGATAAGAAGCCGGTTATCATTTTAACAGGTGCTCATTCAATTAAAAATGGATTGTCCCCGATTTTTTTGGATTGGATGAAACGAGGAGTAATTAGTTTAATAGGGACTAATGGAGCGGGTGTCATTCATGATTTTGAATTCGGAATAATAGGGGAGACGAGTGAAGATGTTCGTGGTGTATTAGGACGCGGTGAATTCGGGATGGGATTTGAAACCTGTTGTTATATTAATCAAGCCTTGATAGAGGGGAATAAATTGAAGCTGGGCTTTGGAGAATCCATAGGTAAATTATATTGGGACAAAAAATTCAGGAAAAGAGTTATTGATAATGCTTTATCAGGTGAAAAGGCACCAGAAAAATATATTAGACCGTATGATGGTTTCAAATATTTAGAGTCAAGTTTAGTTGCAACTGCGTATAGGCTAAAGATACCTTTTACTGTCAATGCGACAGTTGGGACTGATATAACAGACCAGCATTATAATTTTGATGGAGAAGCAAAAGGCGGAGCAAGCGGAAGAGATTTTCTCATTTTTACTGAAGCAGTGAGTAAATTAACTGCTGGTGGGGTGATTCTCAACATAGGTACTGCGGTAACAGGACCGGAAGTTCTTTTGAAAGCGGTCTCGATGGTTGCAAATATTGGGAAAGTCCCGAATAAAATAATTTGTGCGGATTTTGACCTTCGTCCTCTTTCACCCGATAATGAAGCAAGGAATGATAGTAAATATCATTATTATTTTCGAGACCAGAAGAGTGTAGCGACTCGTATTCCGAAGGTATTTGGTGGTAAAGGGTATTATATAGAAGGGGATCAGCGTTTGACATTGCCAAGTTTGTATCAATATTTTCTGAGATTTCTTTAAGAAGTAAGAAACGCATATATGCGTTCCTTATATAATACGTATTGGAGGGGATAGATTGATGAAAGAAAAAATCAAAGTAATAAATCAAAGAATTGAAGAGACAGTCAGAGTTAAGCAGGAATTTAGTGAAGAGCTAAAAGAGAAGATTTTAAAAGTAGTTGATGCGATAGTAAAAGCGCATAAAGATAAGAAACAGGTTTTAGTTGTTGGGAATGGAGGGAGTGCGGCGGATGCTCAGCATTTAGCGGCGGAATTAGTTGGTCGATTCTTGAAAGAACGTGAACCGATCAATGTAATCGCACTATCGACAAATTCCTCAATATTAACCGCATTAATAAATGATTATCCTCCTGAGATAATGTTTTCACGACAAGTTCAGGCACATATAAAAGAAGAAGATATTCTAATAGGAATTTCAACTTCAGGGAATTCACCTAATATAATTAAAGCAATAGAGGAAGGGAAGAAGCGAGGAGCTTTGGTAGTAGGATTGACAGGTGCTTCTGGTGGAAAGATGGCGAAGATGTGCGATATCTTACTTAATGTGCCTTCAACATCTACTCCGCGTATCCAGGAATCTCATATTTTTATGATTCATTTGATTTGCGAATTGGTAGAAGAAGCATTGTGAGAGAAGAAATGTAAAGTGATATAATAAATTTTTAAAAATTATTGTCCATAGATTTTAACATTATTCTTTTGTCTTGTTCCCAAGGTCCACCTTGGGAACAGAAATATATTTGTCAAAGCCCCTGCTTTGACACCTTATTGTAGGGAACAGGTATGCCTGTTCCCTATATTACTGAAGCTGGGGCTTCAAGATATATTCGTTCCCAAGCAGGGGCTTGGGAACGAGACATTTAAATTTTGAAAAATTACTGTTTACAAATTATTCTGTAGGGGCGAGGTCTCCTCGCCCGCTTTTAAGGGCGGGGTAACCCCGCCCCTACAATCTCCCAATTTTTATACTTGGAGGGGATGATGAAAAGAAAGATAACAAGAAGGAAATTCTTAAAAGTTGTGTCTCTTGGGTCAATCGGAACTTATTTGATTGTGAATGAATTATCACACTTATCTCTTTTTGCTCAGATTCCGTATGAACCTGAACCTAAAAGCATTCTTCTCTCTGAAACCAATGATTTTCAACTCTCCGATATGTTTAAATTAAATATTAATGGCATCAAGGATGAGTATCCAGCTCTGACAATTGATAATAAAGGGAGAATGTGGGTTGTATGGGTTTCAGAGAGTAATAATGGCGAAGGAATCTATTTGACCGAATTTTTGGAAAAAGATTTTAAGGATATCAAAAAGATAAGCGATAAAGAAGGTTTTGAATTTCAACCAGAGATTGTCAGTCTGGAAAAGGATTTATTTGTTGTCTGGACAGCTAAGAGAAATGGTAAGTGGCAGATATTGGGAAGGTTGATCAAGGATGGTAATCCTCAAGAGGAGTTAGTGATTTCTGAAAAAGGGATAATAAACTGGAGACCCGCATTAACAGTGGATAATATGGGAAATATCTGGATTGTTTGGGAGAGAAAGATTGAGAAAAATTTTGAGATTGTAGCACGTGTAATTACTAATGGTAAATTATCAGAGTTGATTCAAGTGAGCAATAAATCTGATACAGATAATTGTCGACCAGCGATTGCGTGTGATAAAGAAGGGAAGATATGGGTGGCGTATGACAGGTATATTGGGGAAGGTAATATTGATGTTTACTTAAAATGTTTGAGCAAAAAAGATAATGATGATATAAAAGTATCTTATCATTCAGCTATTGATATGGCACCTTCTTTGGCTGTTGATGATGAGAACCGCATCTGGATTGGCTGGCACAGTAACAGGAGAGGAAAAGATAGGTGGGATTTACCAAAATGGTTTCAATTAGTTTGTTATAAAGATGGTGAATTTTATGAACCTGTTAAAGGACCAAGAGATAAGGATTTGAATGAAAGTGGGACGGTTCAGGGATTTGAGTTTATAAAAGTATTTTGCACAAATGATGGAAAGGTTTGTGTTACAGGAAGACCCTCCCATAATTTTGATTTGCAATATTATCAAGGGGATGAGTGGTCAAAGATTTATCGTTTTCCAAAAGATGGTTGGGGTGGGAGAGGGCAATATATGAAGATTGCCATTGACCCAAAAGGTGATTTATGGGTCATAAGAAGAGATTTAGATTTTAATGTTTTACAAAAAGTTGGAAAATTCAAAGGAGAAAAGAAAAATTTATCACTTGTAACGCGAGATTTATCTCGTGGATACCATAGCGTCGTAAATGTCGGGTTATATCCATTAGCGAATATTTCGAAGGAACCATTCAAATTTGCTCCACTTGAAGGATATAATTTTTATTTTGGTGATATACACTCGCATTCCTGGCTTTCAGATGGGATGGGAGATGTAGATGAGTTTTATATAAGGTCAAGAGATTATTATAAGGATGATTTTGGATCACTGACTGACCACGATACTTTTGTTGGCAATAGCCTTTTACCTTCGGAATGGGAATATATCAAAGAGATTACAACGCATTTTAATGAGGAAGGGAAATTTGTAACATTATATGGTCAGGAATGGACAACGGGACGTCCTCCCAAAGGCTTTGGGCATAAAAATATTTATCACATCAATCAGGAAATGCCTTTATTAGACCATACAGACGAGGAATCAAACTCAACAAAGAAAATTTTTGATCAAATAAAAAAGTTAGGGGCAATTGCCAGTCCTCATCACATTGGCTGGACAGGTGTTGATTGGGAAAATGCTGATCCGATTGCAATGCCATTAGTAGAGATTGTTTCATCTCACGGTGCTTTCGAGTATTTAGGAAATCAACCAATTCCTCATCGAGGTGGTATGAAAGGTTGTTTTATTCAAAATGGATTAGGTAAAGGATTAAAATTTGGAATTGTGGGTGGAAGTGATTGTCATGGTTTAATCTGGCATCATAGAGTAGGTTGGAAAAGAGACAGTGCGAGGACGGGGCTTACTTGTGTTTTAATAAAAGAGTTAACAAGAGAAGCGATATTTGAGGCGATGAAGAAGCGGAGAGTCTATG
>Ga0315285_10007065_pt1 | contig 11550 bp, 11 predicted proteins | sample YL17G09_36_MG_FD_203698 | JGI IMG/M metagenome (GOLD analysis project Ga0315285, IMG submission 203698) | Sediment microbial communities from Yellowstone Lake, YNP, Wyoming, USA - YL17G09_36 | ecosystem: Environmental > Aquatic > Freshwater > Lake > Sediment | place: USA: Wyoming | collected... | reverse complement strand
CCCGAAGACCTGAAAACCCTTTCCCGGAAAGAAATCGTCGAGATGCTTACCACTTGCGCAACGAAATAATTGCTTTGGCTTAATTTTCGCAGGATCGCTCGATCTGTCCCCGCCGGGCATGTCTTGCGGGGACGTTTGCTTGCCCCAGCGTGGCAAGCTGCACTCCGTTGTCCTGCTCGCTCCCCCTCGCTATGCTCGGGGACCATGCCCGCTCGCAGGCCAAAGGCCCCGCTCGACACACCCGGCAGGTACAAATCTCGCTTTCATAAAAAATTTTCAATAAATTTGCAAGAAAATCCTGACTTTTTACGTCATATATAGTAGGGGCGTAAAAGGGGCTATGAGCTGTGAGCTATGGGCTTTGCAATGAACCGAATATAAAAAGTATGTATAATAATATTGACAAATAGCCATACATATTGTATACTTGGAGGTGAGAAGTGGAGAAAGTATCTGGAGATTTTGTTTGGGATGAAGAGAAAGAAAAAGACAACATAAGAAAACATGGGATCAGTTTTACGTTTGCCGCAAACGTGTTTCTTGACGCTAAAAGGAAGATATTTACGGATTCCAAGCATAGTAGTGATGAGCCAAGATATTTTTGCATAGGGAAAGTCAAGAACAGGATAATCACGGTGAGATTCACGTATCGCCAGGGCCGCATCAGGGTATTTGGGGCCGGATACTGGAGAAAGGGAAGGATGTATTATGAGAAAGAAGAGAATTGACATGGATATGCCTATTGGCAAGCTTACCAGGGTAAAGGATGTGTTGCCGCCTCCCGAAGAGCTTATGATGCCTGAGCGCACCATAAAGGTGACTCTGCGCTTAAGCGAGAGCAGTGTAAAGTATTTCAAGCACTATGCCCAGAAATACCACGTGAAATACCAGAAGATCATCCGCAAGCTTCTGGACGCATACGCCGAAAAGTTCGCAGTATGAGAGCTCCCCGCCGCCAGGTACAAAGGATATAGCCGAACTCTAGGCACTCAAAAAATCTGTCGTTGAAAAACAACTCCATATTTTTTGAGTAGAGCTCGGCACGGCTGTTGCTCTGCAACAGCCTGAACCCGCCTGGCTCAAGCCCCTGGAACTAGGGCAACAAGAGCTAGTGATCGATAAACAGCTCCTTGGGCCGGAAGAGCTCAAGACCCTTTCCCGCAAAGAAATAGTCGATATTCTCACTAGCAAATAGCAAACTTTCTTGCTTGCAAATACACATTTTTAGTATACAATAATAATGCAACCAGGCAACCTCTAACAATGTGCGAGGTTGCCTTTTTAGTTTGTGGAGTGGTACTTAAAGTCCCGTCCCCAAATATTCAAAAAGCATGGGAAAATGATATTGTGATAGAGCGGAAATATTTATCAATTAAATTGAAAATATTATTCAAATATTTAAAAAATAGTTGACAAATAGATTGCAACATGCTATACTTCTTTGTGATACATATAGCGACAAGGAGGAGCATATGCAGACTGCAAGCAGTAAAGAAACCAAAGAACAGAGGTTTAAAAGGATTGCATCAAAAAGAACTGAGAAATTATTGGATGCCCTTCGCAAATTAGGCAATTGTTCTAACCGCGGTATATATAACTACTCTCAAGAAGACATATCTAAAATATTTTCTGCTATTGATTCCGAATTGAAAAGAATCAGAGTTCTTTTTAGTGCAAAAGCAAAATCCAACAAGTTTAGTCTATAACGATCTATCTGGATTGGAGAGAATATGGCTATCTCGCTGAAAATATCACCAAGAATACTACCAAGCATTTCTACCCTTTACAATGATAGCAATAGAGTTATTATGGAATATATTGATAATTCCTTAGATAGCGCTGAGCTATATTTTGATAAAGGTTTGAATGCCTATAAGCGACCAATAATGATAGCTCTAAAAGTAGATGGTAATTCGTATAAAACTGGTAGAGTTATAATGACCGATAATTGTGCCGGTATGGACAACATTGCAAAAGTAGTAGAAAACGTAGGTGATTCGGACAAAAAAGCCCAAGCATGGATAAATGGCCAATTTGGCTATGGTATTTATTCTTTTATGGCTGTATGTTCACAATTGGAGGTTGTTACTAAAACCGAAGGAAATAAGGCACGGTGCATAGTTATTCATAAAAGCCAATTTAATGCTAAAAAAGTAGAAGATGTGACTTTTCCAGATCCAAATATTGTCGATGAATTTCATAGTCAAAGCGGGACAGAAGTAATCTTATCCGAATTTTTGCCTGATTCATGGAAGCAATTAGATATAAATGAGTTAAAGTCAGAGATAGAGAAACATTTTGAATTGATATTAAGCAGGAAGGAATTAAAAATTGAGCTAATAGGCAATGATAATCAGACTTATATTTGCGAACCATTTGATTACGAAAAATATGACGGAGACTATTACCGAGACGATTTTAATGACCTCGAAGTAGCTAAATCAAAAGGTGGAAAAATAGTTTTGGACCCACCAATTAAAGTTTTTATAAAAGTAACGAGAGGTCAAACCATCAATAAAAACCCAGTTTTTATAGCTAAGGGGAGAAGAATTGGAGAAATAAAGGATATAAGATTATTTAGATCCAAACATAAAAGTGATTTATGGGGTCATCCAAATGTTACTGGCTATATTGATGTGGCGAGCTATTTGGAGCCCACAATTGCAAGAACAGATTTCCGTAATAACACTATAACGAGGGCGTTGTTTGCCAAAATGGCCGAGATAGAGCCTCTTATTCATGATTTAGTAGATCAGGAAAGCAATAAGTCAGAAGATAGACATTACAGAGAATTGGAAGACAAGCTAAATCAGGCGTTAGCCAAACTTGCTAAATTAGATGCAATGAATTTTAGAACAGATTATCTTAGTGGCCGCGACATTAACCTTCAGAAGGGTGGCTCTGGACAAGGTTTAGTAGGAGAGGATGGTGGCCCTGGCCCTGGGCCCGGTCCTGGCCCTGTTGGCCCAGATTCGCGTCCCGGGCCCGGTTCTGGCCCTGGGCCCGGTCCTGGCCCCACTCCCGGACCTATGCCAGGCGGTGAAGAAGGGTTAGGACCATTAAATAAAGAGGCTGACAATCCTTTTGAAGATACCGGTTTTAAGGGTGGTGAAAAGAAGAAAAGTGGCTTCAATATTAGAATCGTTGATCATGATTTGCAAATTGATACTGAGACGAATAAACCATTACGTTCGCAATTGATAGGAGGAGAAATACGAATATATAAAAAACATCCTGATTTTCAAAAAAGAGTAGAGGAGAGCAGGAAGAAAGAAAAAAAGATTACTGTGCGGCTGATTACTTATTTAGCAGGCGAAGTAACAGTTCACTATAAGGACAAATTTTATTGCAAAACCGGACAAGCGCAGTATAACAAAAATATGTTCATAGGAGTGGTTGAGTTTATTTATCAGTTTGAGGAAATGCTAAAAGACTTAGCAGGAAGAAGTTTATCAGATATAGAATAATAATTTTACCAAAACAAAACCAAAATTTATCTATGGATAAAAAAGCACTGATTGAAACGATAGCACCACTTTATAATTATTACAAAGAAAACAAGGACAAGATTTCCCCTGTCGAAGCCCTTGAGATTATGTGGGATATAGGCGATCATATAAAAAGCTTTCTTGATTCGCACAAAGTAAAGCCGCATGCACTTTATCGGGAAATTTATGGTAAAGCAGAGGGGAGTAAAAATATTACTCAAAAAAGTTATATTACCAGAGAGTTTCAAGGCAGGTGTTTCAGAATACGAAATTTATTTACAAATAAAGCGAAAATTAGAATCGACTTCCCGCATTTAAATAATTTTACCGTCTTTCGTGAAGCAATGCCATTTTTAGACAATCCTAAATATATCTTAAAAGGAGCAGAAAAAGAAAATTTATTAAACATTTTAAACAGCAATTTTAAACCAGCAATTCTATTGAAAAGAATAAGAAGTCTACAAAAAGAGAAGATAAATAAAAAGAATCCGAGGACTCAGAAGCTTCACGAACTCGAAGATGCTAAGCAGCACTTTATTAATTTTTATAATTATATTTATAGCCTGATTGACGTTAAGAATTACGAATTAGCGATGTGTAAAATTAATAACATTGCCCCTCAGTTTATAAGGGAGCTTGCTAAGATAACGGCTTCTCTTTGTCAGGAAGGCTTAAAAGCTGTTAAAATTGTCCCACCCACTAATTTAGATCAAATATGGCTAACTTATTATAACGATGTAGATCGCCTAATTAACCAAAAAGATGCCAAGCAAAGAAGACGGTTTAGGCGAATAATGCCCCCGCAAAGAATCATTAGGCTGGCAGATATGCTTTATGCCTTGTTAGATCAAAAGCTATACGAGAACTTCAAATAATAACATATAAAGTGAAGGGGACGTATGGAAACGGGACGGGTTAATTCGCAGGGTGTCCCCAAGTGACGCGCCCCCAAAGTATAAATAATAGTAAAATTACAGGAGGAATATTATTATGAATGGCATAAGAGAGGTGCGAGCTGCCAAAGATAAGAATGGTAAATATAGGAAAGTGCGTATTGTTTTCGGGCCACATTATTTTTTAGAACTTCATGATGACGCCGGTAAGGTCGTGTTTGTTTTGGGGGCTACGCATCATGGGTTTAAAGCGGATGCTTATGAGATCAATGGGGAACTTGAAAAATTCATTTATGAAATAAGAGAGAGCCACCCTGGGAATACTATAGACTAATAGTGAAATAAGGGACGGACCAAACCGCGCCACCCCGTAGAATTCCAGGGCGGCAGCAAGTAGGATGGCATCAATAAATTAGAATGGAGGGTGCAATGATTAAAAAAGAAACTTACTTAGAATTAATAAAAGAACTTCTTGGGCTCTTGAATTCTAAATGTGATTCTGCTGTTTTATCTCAAGCTTATTATAGAACTTTAACGTTGGTTGAAAACTTATATGGCAAAAACGATATTAGGATTTCAACATTAACAAAATATAAAACTGAAACATTTGATCGTGAGCCATGGAAAGCTATAGCTCTTATGGGATTATCTGACCTTTTAAAAGGTATATTAAATAGTATTCATTCTGATATCGAAAATGACTTAATTTTTAATCTTGAAAAACAGACCATAGGTAGTGTAGTAGCGGATTTTATTACACTAGCAAAAATAACTTCAGAAGACAATAAAGACGTAGCAGCAGTTTTAGTATCGGCAGCTCTTGAAGATTCTTTAAGAAGGTTCGCTATATTAAGTGGGCTACAAGTCGATGATAAAGATATGTCCGAAATTATCAATGCTTTGAAAGCGCAAAGTTTACTGAAAGGGCCTCAGGCTACCGTGGCAACGTCGTATGTAAAAACAAGAAATAAAGCTTTTCATGCTGAATTCGATAAAATAGAAATGCCAGAAGTTAAAAGTATGATAGCTTTTACAGAAGAATTCATCATAAAAAATCTTTCATGATATGTAATATGTGATTGGGTTGTCCCAAAAGTGTCCATCCTAGAGCAATTAAGGGCGCGTCAGAAACTACGCGCCTTTTTTATTTCCAGGATTGCTTCGTCCGCCACCTTCGGTGGCGAGACTCGCAATGACGGGTAGGGCAATTTTGTTTTATTTGACACTCGCCCCATTCTTTACTATAATAAACTACATTTCGCTTCACGAATTTCATCTGAAAACCCATAAATCCAATGAAAAAGTGCTTGTCAGACATAGAGATAGCGCGGGCCGCGAGACTTAAAGACATTACCGATGTGGCAAGGAAATTAGGGCTCAAAAAGGGCGACCTGGAATCATACGGGAACTATAAGGCAAAGATACTCTTGAGCGCCAAAAAGCGCTACGGGACCCGCAAAAACGGCAAGTATATCGTCGTGACCGCAATGACCCCCACCCCTTTGGGCGAAGGAAAGACAGTCACCACCATCGGCCTTTCAATGGCATTAAACAAGCTTGGGAAAAAGGCTGTTTCCTGCATACGCCAGCCTTCACTTGGGCCTGTTTTCGGGATAAAAGGCGGGGCAACCGGAGGCGGGCATTCGCAGGTATTGCCTGTTGAGGATATAAATTTCCATTTCATAAACGACACGCACGCAGTCGGCGCGGCGAATAACCTGTGCGCGGCGTTTTTGGATAATTCGATTTTTAAGGGGAATAAATTAAATATCGACCCCAGGACCATCGCGATACGCAGGGTGCTTGACGTAAACGACAGGTCTTTGAGGAATATCGTCACCGGGCTTGGTAAAAAAGAAGACGGCATACCCAGGAACACGGGGTTTGATATAACAGCTGCTTCTGAAGTGATGGCGATACTGGCGCTTGCCGAGGATTTCAGGGATCTAAGAAAGCGCATCGGGAAAATGGTTGTCGCGCTTGATAAAAAAGGAAGGCCTGTGACGACGCAGGACTTAAAAGTGGCAGGGGCGATGACTGTGCTTCTGGCAGAGGCTGTGAAGCCGAATTTGTTGCAGACTTTGGAAGGCACGCCTTGTCTTATCCACACAGGCCCGTTCGGGAATATCGCGCACGGCAATAGCTCCATCATAGCGGATAAGATAGCCTTGAAACTTGCTGATTACGTGGTGACGGAAAGCGGGTTTGGGGCGGATTGCGGGGCGGAGAAATTCTTTAATATAAAATGCAGGTACAGCGGGCTTAAACCCGACTGCGCGGTCGTGGTGTGCTCTGTGAGGGCGCTTAAAGTCCACGGCGGCACGGCGAACCTGGAAAAGCAGATAGAGAACGTGAAGATATTCGGCGTGCCTGTCGTGGTGGCGATAAATAAATTCGCGCAGGATACGCAGGAAGAAATAAAGGTAATAAAAAACCGCGCAGGAGTGGCAGGCGCGGAATGCGTGGTTTCAGAGCTTTGGGCAAAAGGCGGCAAGGGCGGCGAGGCGCTTGCGAAAGCGGTGATGAAAGCAAGTAGTAAGAAAAGCAATTTTAAATATTTATACCCGCTTGATATGCCGATAAAGAAAAAGATAGAGACTATCGCTACAAAAATATACGGCGCGAAAAAGGTGAGCTATTCAGCTGTTGCCGAGAAAAAGATAAAGCTTTACACGAGACTTGGTTTCGGGAGGCTGCCTATCTGCATGGCGAAGACACATCTTTCGCTGACGCATGACCCGAAGATAAAAGGCAGGCCAAGCGGATTTACGCTGCCGATAACAGATATAAGGGCATCTATCGGGGCGGGATTTTTATACCCGTTGTGCGGGGAGATAAAGACGATGCCTGGGCTGCCAAGTAAACCTGTCGGGGAAAGATACGATATTGATAGGAATGGGAGACTGGTAATGTTGGGGAGAGATTGAAATAACCAATAACCAAATCTCAATAACCAAACAATAACCAATGACCAATACCCCAATAACCAAACTAGAGTTTGATAATTGATTATTGGGTATTGGAATTTGTTTGATGTTTGGAATTTGGTGTTTGGTTATTAGAATAGGAACAAGACTATGTATCTTCAAAAACCTTTAAGTCAGTATATCGAAGACCTGGCGGCGAGAGTGCCGGCGCCGGGAGGCGGAAGCGCGGCTGCTTTGGTGGGGGCGCTTGGGATTTCTTTGTTGGAAATGGTCGCGAATTACACCGTGGGCAAGGAAAAGTATAAGGCAGTTGAAAAAGATATGCAGAAAGCCCTGGTCGAGATAGGCGCCCTGCGGAAAAAATTGACATCGCTGGTCGATGAAGACGTTGAAGTCTATAAAAAGCTTTCATCTGTTTATAAAATAGGCGAGAAAAACGCCCTGCAGAAGGCGCTTAAAGAGGCGGCAGCTGTGCCGCTTGATATTTGCGACAGCTGCCACAGGGGGATGATTTTGTGCCCGGAACTTTTGGAAAAGGGAAACGTTAACCTGGTAAGCGATGTAGGAGTGGCGGCAAGTTTATTAGCAGCAGGGTTTGAATCGGCGCTGCATAATGTGGAGATAAATCTAAAGCAGATAGAGGACAAGGATTTTATTGTAAAGGTCAGCAAGATACTTGAGCCGCAGAAATTAGAAGTTAAAGTAATTAAAGAGCAGATAGAAAAAAACGTAAAAAAAATATTAGAATAATTTAACTTAGATTCCGGAGATTATTAGATGATTCCAGAGATTAAAGCATCACTGTAATCAAATAAGAATCACTGTAATCCAAAAAATAAGAGGGTTAACAATGGCAGCGAAGTTATTGATGGGGAAGGAAATAGCAGACAAAATAAAAGTAGAGTTAAAGGCGGAAGTGGAGCAGCTGAAACTAAAGCATGGCGTTGGGCCGAAACTTGTATCTGTGGCTGTGGGCGATAATTCCGCTTCAGCTGTTTACGTGAAATCGCAGGCAAAAATAGCGGAGGCGCTGGGAATAGGGTTTGAGCTGCGCGAATTTTCCGGGTCAAGCTCGGAGCATGAGATAATCGAAGCCATAAAGAAAATGAACCATGACAAGGAAGTAAGCGCGATGATAATACAGATGCCGCTTCCCAAGCAGATAGACGCGAAGAAAGTAATCGCGGCGATGAGCCCGATAAAAGACGCCGAAGGCATGCACCCTGAAAATATGGGCAAGGTCGTCTTTGGCGGGGCAAAGATAGCGCCGTGCACGCCGTCTGCTTGCATGGAGCTTATAAAAGCGGCGGAGATCAATATCTACGGCATGGAAGCTGTTGTCGTGGGCCACAGCGAGATCGTGGGAAAGCCTTTGGCCTTGATGCTTTTGGAAAAATTCGCTACAACAACTGTGTGCCATATCGCGACAGGAGAAAGAGGCGCTTTGCCTGAACATGTAAAAAGGGCGGAAGTCCTGATAGTGGCTGTAGGAAAAGCCGGTATTGTAAAAGGCGAGTGGATAAAAGAAGGCGCCGTTGTCATAGATGTCGGGATAAATAGAGTCGGCGATAAGATAGTGGGCGATGTGGAGTTTGAGGCAGCGTCGCAGAGGGCGTCGCATATTACGCCTGTGCCAGGCGGCGTGGGACCATTGACAGTCACGATGTTGATGCGGAATGTGGTTGAAGCGTATAAAATACAGCATTCGTAACTAGTAAACTCGTAACTCGTAACTAGTAATTTAAAGACAAAGGCTAAATCGACATTTCGCTCAAACAAGCGTCAGATTCATTTGCAGAATTCGTAAATCGGTTACGGCAAGGGCAAGGAAGCCCGTATCGGTAAGGGTTGCGGTAACGTGAAAAAGACGAAAGACGTAACCGAAAGACGAAACGGGCATCGTTGCCATAGCCGATAAACATAGCCAAGGATGAAATAAAGAATGAGTTTTAGGGAGAAAGTTCAACAAGGGAAATTCTTAGTGACGTCGGAGATAGGGCCGCCGAAGGGGACACAGACGAGTGTCCTTTTGGAAGACGCCGAACTTATACGTGGGCGTGTGGACGGGATAAATGTCACGGACCTGCAGAGCTCTGTCATGCGGTTGGGCTCGATGGCTGTGTGCGCGCTATTGAAGCAAAAAGGGTTTGAGCCGATATTCCAGATGACATGCAGGGACAGGAACAGGCTGGCGCTGCAATCAGACCTTTTGTCAGCGTGGGCGCTTGGCATTGAAAATGTATTGGCTTTGACAGGGGATTTTACGACGCTGGGCGACCATCCTGAGGCAAAGGCGGTGTTTGATTTAAATTCCATCCAGCTTTTGCAGGTCATCAATTCTTTAAACCAGGGAAAAGACATGAAGGGGAACCCTTTGGTGGGGAAACCTGATTTTTTTGCCGGGGCGGTCGTGAACCCGGGAGCGGATCCTCTGGAGCCTGAAATAATAAAGTTAGAGCAAAAAGTGGAGCAGGGCGCGGCGTTTATACAGACGCAGGCCGTGTATGATGTAAAATCGTTTGAGAATTTCATGAGTAAAATAAAGCATATTAAAGTGCCTGTGATGGCGGGGATTGTTTTGTTAAAATCAGCAGGTATGGCAAGATATATGAATAAAAACGTGGCAGGGGTGTTTGTGCCGGATGAGCTTATAAAAGAGATGGAAGAGACAAAGGATAAGAGCGCGAAATCGATCGAGATCGCGGCAAGGCTGATAAAAGAACTAAAACCCATGTGCAGAGGCGTGCATATCATGCCGATCGGGTGGGACAAGAAAGTTCCGTTAGTGTTAGAGGCGGCGGGACTGTAAGGGTATAGGGTTTAGGGTATAGGGGTTAGAAAACAAGAGATAAAATTTTAGGAGAGAAGAAATGTCAAAAGAAATAGTGGATGCAGTAGTTAAGGGCGCGCATAGCATTTATAAAAAAACTAAGAAAGATATTGAGCAGATAAGAAAAACAAAGGGCGATGATTGCAAGCTGGAGTTTCCGGACACAGGTTATTATATGCCATTGGTGTACGCGCTTGCAGGCGCCAAAATAACAAAAGTAGGCGAATTAGGCGCTGTCATGGGCGTAGTTGATTCTATTTTGCCAAAAGAGACAGGGTATGAGGTGTCGCTTAAGACTGCTCTTAACGCAGGCGCGGCGACTTTGGTATGCGAAGAAGTGATTGAAATAATAAAATACGCTAATGATCCGAATCCGTATAAGCCGCCGTTTTTTGGGTTTGTGACAGATGCTTTGATAAGGGAGCAGGGAATAAAGCTTGTCGATGGCAGGATGCCTGGCATCGCTGTAATAGTAGGCGCGTGCGACACTGCTGATGAAGCGGTGAAATTGGCGCGTGAACTGCAGGAAAAACATATTTTGACGCTCATGTGCGGAAACGCCAAAGGCGTGTCCATGGCAGAGCAGCTGGCTTCAAAAGGAATAGATATGAACCCAGGCACATTTTTGGTACCCTTGGGAAAAGATATTTCATCGGCAGTATTGGCGGCGAATTTCGCGGCACGCGCCGCGATGACATTTGGTGGCATCACTCCCAAAGGCGCGGAAGAAGCCGGGAAAATAATTGAATACAACAAGAAAAGAGTGCATGCGTTTATTTTGGCGCTGGGCGATTTGGGTGTCGAAGAATTCGCGACAGCGGCAGGGGCTTTGAATTTCGGGTTCCCCACGATATCAAACAGGAACATAGGAAATATACCAGCTCCGACGCCTGATGACCATGACCTGATAGTTTCGCCTGTGCCAATGGATAAAATCGTAAACAAGGCACTTGAAGTAAGAGGCATAAAAATAGTCTTGCACAAGCTCCCGATCCCCGTGCCGTATGGCCCGGGATTTGAAGGCGAGCGCGTAAGGAAAGAAAACCTGGGAATAGAGTTTGGCGGGAAAGTATCTTTGGCGTTTGAGTATGTGAGGGTGAAAAAAGCGGATGAAATAGAGAACAAAAAAATAGAAGTAGTTGGGCCTGAGCTTGACAATATCCCTGTCGGCGGAAGTATGCCCTTGGGGATTTTGGTGGAAGTCTCGGGCAAAAAGATGCAGAAGGAATTTGAAAGCATACTTGAGAGGCGCATACATAATTTTTTAAGCGAGGCGCATGATGTGATGCACATGAACCAGAGGGACAAGATCTGGGTCAGGATAGGAAAAGAAGCGCGAAGCGCCGGATTTAAAGTGAAACACCTGGGCGTGATAATAGAAAACAGGATAATACAGGAATTCTCAAGGATCG
>Ga0315285_10007061_pt1 | contig 11554 bp, 14 predicted proteins | sample YL17G09_36_MG_FD_203698 | JGI IMG/M metagenome (GOLD analysis project Ga0315285, IMG submission 203698) | Sediment microbial communities from Yellowstone Lake, YNP, Wyoming, USA - YL17G09_36 | ecosystem: Environmental > Aquatic > Freshwater > Lake > Sediment | place: USA: Wyoming | collected... | reverse complement strand
AGCGGTTATCTTTATTAACCAGCTGCGGGAAAAGGTAGGTGTTTTTTTCGGTAATCCAGAGGTAACTCCCGGGGGCAGGGCGCTTAAATTCTACAGTTCGGTGAGGATAGACTTGAGACGAGGTGAGTCCATCAAGCAGGGCACAGAAATGGTAGGCTCAAAGGTAAAAGCCAGGGTGGTTAAGAATAAGGTAGCTCCACCCTTCCGCAGCGCTGAATTTGATATTATGTTTAATCACGGGATAAGCAAAGAAGGAAACCTGGTTGACCTGGGAGTGGCAACAGGCTTGATAAAGAAGGCTGGCGCATTCTTTACCTATGGGAATACAAAGCTGGGGCAGGGCAGGGAAAATGTCAAGGATTATTTGAGGCAGCACCCTGAACTCGCTGCACAACTGGAAGAAAAAATAAGAGCTTCAAAAGCTGTTCCTGGTATCTCCCTCGGTGAAGGTGCAGAAACCCTCTCCCAAGAAGCTTGATGTAATTCAGAAAGAAGCCAGTTGACAGATAGCAATTCCTTGCAGGACTGCCTTGATGCAGCCTATTATTATCTCAGTTATCGGCCGCGCAGCGAAGGCGAAATCAGACAATGGCTTCACAAACGCGGTTTTCCCAGTGAACTGACAGAAAAAACAATCGCCAGGCTAAGAGAGCAGAAGTTGAGCGATGACCTTGCCTTCGCGCAATTCTGGAAGGACAACCGCCTATCCTTCAGACCTAAGAGCAAGAGATTGATAGAAAGGGAATTAGGAGATAAAAGAGTAGACGCAGAAATCATTGAGCAGGTGACGAAGGACATAGATGATGAAGAGATTGCTCACAAGCTGGGCTCCAGCCGGCTGGCGTCCCTCGCCCATTTAGATTATCCGAACTTCTACCGCCGCCTATCAAGTTATCTTGCTTATCGCGGCTTTAATTACCAAGTCATAAAGCGTACCGCTTCCCTTCTCTGGCAGGAAAAGGAGCAAGGCTGATATGTACTGTCATCTGGCTGACGAGGCCTATTATGCAAAGCAGATTGAGCCAGGCAGCGGGCCGGACTTCAATTCGCGGGAGGCCAAATATGGTTGATTTGGGTATGGTTGCCAAGCTGTGGAGTGCTTATGGCATAAATATTATCGTCCTGATTATTTTGCTGCTCATTGCCTGGATCATAGGGCTGGTGATGCAGAGGTCACAGGCTAAAGGCAAAGAAGGTTCAAAGAAAGGATAGGACAATGTTTGGTCTGTATGAGATGGCTTTCGGGTCACTGACCTGGGGCAACATTATCATGATCCTGCTGGGTGGGTTTATGATCTACTTGGCCATCGCCAAGGATTTCGAACCTCTGTTGTTGGTGCCAATTGGCTTCGGCATGATTCTGGTTAACATCCCTTTCGGCGGCTTGATGATCTATTCCCCAGAAGGTTTCCCGGCCGAGTCAACAACCCTGGGCCAGCTGCTGCAGGATATCGGTGATGGCAAGGTAGGTTTGCTGAATGTTTTGTTTGCCTATGGGATCAAAACTGAGATAATTCCTCTCCTCATCTTCCTTGGTTTAGGTGCTTTGATTGATTTCAGCCCTACCATTGCCCGCCCCATATCTCTTTTCTTCGGAGCTACCGCCCAACTGGGTGTCTTTGTGGCCTTCTCTATTGCCTACGCCTCTGGCCTATTCACACTGAACGAGGCTGCCTGCGTCGGTATTATTGGCGGCTCTGACGGCCCGCCGACGGTTTACCTTACCGTCGCTCTGGCCCCTCACCTTCTTGGCCCCATTGCTCTGGCCGCCTACTCCTATATGGCGCTGGTGCCGATCATCCAGCCTCCCGTAATAAGGCTACTTACCACCAAGAAAGAACGGGCCATATATATGAACCCAAAGGTGCGCGAGGTATCCAAGCTCGAGCTCATCCTTTTCCCGGTTATTATCTTCATCGTGGCGGCCCTGTTTGTCCCCAAATGTGTGCCCATCATTGGCATGCTTATGTTCGGCAACCTGCTCCGTGTTACGGGTGTCACCGACAGGCTTGCGCAATCCGCCGGCACTGTGTTTATTGACATTCTTACTTTTCTATTGGCGTTAACGGTAGGTGGGTTGATGACCGCGGAGGCGTTTTTGAGGCCTCAGACCCTGGCTATCATCGGCTTGGCGGCCGTTGCTTTTATCTTCTCCACCGCTGGAGGACTGCTGGGAGCCAAGCTGGTTAATCTGTTCCTGAAAGAGAAGATTAATCCAATGATAGGTGCTGCCGGCGTCTCGGCTGTCCCGATGTCGGCTAGGGTAGTTCAGAAAATGGGACAGAAAGCCAATCCCAGGAATTTTCTGCTGATGCACGCCATGGGTCCCAACACCGCTGGCGTCATTGGTACCGCAGTGGTGACCGGAATATTATACGGCATGCTGGTGAAATAGCCCGGCTATGACGATGGTTTGAATAGCTTGACAGCTACTCTCACAAAAGCTATATTCAGCCTGCCGAGGGCCATTAGCTCAGTTGGTTAGAGCACGGTCCTGATAAGACCGGGGTCTGTGGTTCGAATCCACAATGGCCCACTTTCTATTTCCAGTAATTCACAGTTAGTTTATGATGACCTCATAGCCAGGGGTAGGCAGGTTCAGACTGCTAGGCGGTGGCGTTCCTTAGTCCAGAGGTTTGAAGCGTGCTGCGGTGTTAAGGATTCATATAATAGAGCTGCTGTTGTAAAGTTTGTCGCTGAGCTTCGCCAAGAGGGTATGAAGCAAAGCTCTATCAATGCCAGGTTAAAAGCGTTGCGGTTGTTGTGCCAGATTCAGAATTGGGATGGCGGTTTTCCTCGGTTGGCTATGCCAAGGGTCAAGAATAGTGAGGTAAACCGTCCTATTTTTGCTACGGACCAGGTTGTTCATATCATAACTAAGGCAAGAGAGGTTTGTAGTGAGCGTGAGTTGGGTTTTCTTGGTGCTGCGTCTGTGTACGGTCTGAGGCGTGAGGAGATAGGTACGCTGGAAGTGTCTGATGGTCATGTTAAGGTCCATACTGCGAAAGATGGCGAGGTAACTTTGCAGATAATTCCGGATGCAATCAAAGGTTACATGAAGGGTTATCGGGCGTGCAAAGATGTGAGGTACATGACTAGGGTATTTCAGCGGATTATGAGCAAGGTTGGGTTGGAGCTGGATAGAGGCTACGGGTGGCACTCGATAAGGCGTGCGTTGGCTACTGAGCTTGCTCTGCGTGATGTATCGGCTCTGAATATTGTTAGGTTTATGAGGTGGTCTGATGCTAGTGTGAAAGGTGAGTTTGGTATGCTGGTCATATATGCTCGGCGGGAGCAAGCTAAGATTGATAAGTGTATCTTTCAGGTGCATCCATTTTTAGGTTGTTGGAGTAGTGGTGGGTCAACGATGGGGTGTAGTTCTGGTCCTTTGGAAGTCCAGTGAGCGGAGAAAACAGAGTTTATGGAGTGAACTGGTTCTGGTATATCTAAGGTGTATAATAAGGCTTCTAGCGGGTGTGAAGCGGCAAGTATTGAGAACGAATGCAGGTGCTGTAAGAAAGCAAGGTCGCGATGCTAGATAAGAGCGATATCAAGAGAATCGCAAGAGCTCGGCTTAAAGATGCGGAGGTTTTGGCCGGTAAAAATCGCTTTGAAGCAGCAATTTATCTTTGTGGTTACGCTGTAGAGTTAGGTTTGAAAGCACGGATATGCAAGACGTTGAAGTGGGAGGGATGGCCGTCTGAAGGAAAAGAATTTCATGGATACCAGAGCTTCAAAACCCATAACCTGGATGTATTATTGCATCTCAGTGGAATTGAAGAGCGTATTAAGACGCAGCTATTTGTGGCGTGGTCGACTGTAGCAAGGTGGGACGCAGAATCAAGGTATAATCCTGTTGGTAACGCATCAGCGCGGGATGCTTATCTAATGATTTTAGCAGCGAGAGTATTGTTGGACGTACTATGAAAGAAATGCTAGAAATTGAGGAAGAAATAGAGAATATAGTAAAAAAACTGAAAGGTTATGAAAAGACTATGGCCAAGAAGAAGGGGCCATTTGACCTTTTCGGTCTTTTTTTGAGAGATGATGCTCCAGAGAAATGGGACCTTTTAGTTGCCGCGGACTGGATTGAAGAGAACAAAGAGGGGTCTCTCAAATACATTGTGGATATGGTGCAGAAGGGATTATCGAAAGAAGAACTAATGAAGCTATCTCGCGTGGTCGTTGTAGATGAAGGGAATATTGGTTTGGACGCGTTATATAGGGCTGTAGGTAGCGCACGAGATACGAAGATTTACAATAGCAACTTTTTTGGATTACAGCTAAAGTATGTGTATCTTATAACATTGCGAGGAAAGAGAGGAAGCAGAGGTAAAGAATAGGTCTCAGGCTTTGGTTTGAGTAAATCAGCGTATTAGGAAGTGGCTGGATGCAGACAAGAGGAAGATATTGAGACTGAGTTGTGGGGGGTATCGGATTTGATGAACTGAGATTCGAGATTATGTATCTTGTGGGTAGTTTTGCCTTTCTTGGAGGGTAACCAGCATTAGAGGGTTAAAGGAGATGTCGAGGATGAATGATGAGGGTTGTAGGAGGCTTAGAAGTGCCTTTGAGGGCATTCTGGCGCAAAGCGAAAGGCCGGTGGCGGTCGCTTGCGACATGCCACCGAAAGGTGAGAAAGAGAAGATAAGATAGAAACTGGCTTCCTCTCTGATATATATAGTATCTTATCTCTGTGGTAAGTCTCTGTACTCGTTGGTGAAGTTCACTCTTCGGATCGTAGAGTGAACTCTACCAGAATCTTAACAGGATTCTAACATTTAGGTGTTATCGTTGCCATCATTATGGGGTGGCAAGGGGCGCGATTTTGGAGAAACTAAACTGCTATTCCCGATCGTTACAGCGTCGGAGTTTTCCGTCAGTTTTCTACTCTCCCTTTGCCCCAGAGTTACTGTGGCGCGAAACAGAAGTAATTGGCCAGATAACTACAAGAATCTGGGGTACAAGGCTTGCGAAATACCCAAACCGAAATTTGGCAGCCTTAATCCCAAAAGGAGGTGAATAGCGGCGCAAGTTACTAAGGTCTAGGAGAACGGAGAGAATCTTAACGCAAGGAGGAAATAGTTGTGAATAAGTTTTTGGCGATTTTGTTAGCCGTGGCCCTAGCTCTCAGCGTGGGTCTAATCGGCTGTGGTGGGGAACAGGAGGAGGAAGAGGAAGGCCCGACAGAAGTCGTGTTAGGAGCCACTCTTCCCGTAACCGGTATCTTTGCTGGTTTTGGTGAGCAAGGATTTGGCATGCAAAAGGCTGTGGACGACCAAAATGCGGAGGGCGGAATATACCTATCGGAGTGGGACAAAACAGTGCCCGTCAGGTTGATAATCAAAGATAACCAGAGCGACCCCAATCAGGTAGGACCTCAGAGTATAGACCTGGTTGTAACGGATGGGGTACACGCCCTTCTATCACCTAATGCACCCTGCGACCTGCACGACCCTACGACCTCGGTAGCTAGTGACTACGGTGTGCCATCGATTATCGGTGGCGGTCCCGTTGAGCCCTGGCTTTTCGGTTCGCAGGCGGGGGTAACCCCGAATTACACCTGGTTCGCCGGCTTTGCTATAGGTGACTACAAGCCAGCAGCTCCGCGGAATGTTCCGGGATATACCATGGTCGATACATGGTTCATGTTTATGGATGAGGTCGGTGCCAAGACCAACACCAACAAGATAGTGGGGGTCTTCGCCTCGTCTGACTCAGACGGTACAGGCTGGTATGCCGCGTTCCCTGGTATATTGGAGGCTAACGGCTATACTGTTGCAGATGTCAACGGACTGTTTGCCATGGACCCTATGCCGGACTTCACCGATATGGTACACCAGTGGCAGGCTGAGGGCGTGGAAATACTCTGGGGCAATTGCCCCGGCGCTCATTTCGGCGCGCTGTGGAGCACATGCTATGCGGAGGGCTTCCGCCCGAAGATATGCTTGGCCGCAAGGGCAGCCCTCTTCCCTAATGATGTAGAGAGCTGGGGCACAAACCCGCCATTAGGCTGGGGTGTAGGGTGCGAGATATGGTGGGCGCCAACCTATAAAGCGGCGGATGGCTTCGTCGGCATCGGCGGCAGAACGGCAGCCTCGCTGGCTGCAGACTGGGCTGATGAGACAGGCGACCCATTGAACCGTGCCATCGGAAGCGGCTATATGGAAGCCCAGGTCATGCTCGATGCCATCTATAGGGCAGGCGATGTTGACGGGGATGCCATTAATGACGCCCTGGCGGACACTGACCTGGACACCATCAGCGGCTGGGTGAAGTTTGAGTCGGGCTCACACTTCAGCGCTGTACCACTCTCCTTCGGTCAGTGGTACTATGACGAGGACAACGAGGATGAGCCTTTTACACAGTATATAACGAACTCGGCGCTGGAAATCATAACGGAGGAAGAATCACCGATATTCCCGCTTGATACTTTGTATCCGTGATGTGTGCCGTGTATGAGTAGCTCGCGGGCTAAGGTCTAGGTGCGGGGAGACCGCTACGGTGATTGCACCGTAGCGGTCTCCTTTGTATAATGCGGTGATAAGTTTTGGGGCATAGATGGAAGATCTCCTGATTGGATTGGCTGCTCCTATCACAAGGGGTATTCTCCTGGGGGGGCTATACGTTGTGATTGCCCTGGGTCTTTCGCTGGTTTTCGGGGTGATGAAGCTGATAAACGTAGGCCACGGAGACCTGGTCATACTCGGCAGTTACTTCGCCTGGGCAATCATGGGCTGGTTGGGGATAGACCCTTTTCTGAGCTTAGTTGTGGGAGTGCCCCTGTTTTTCGGCCTCGGTTTCTTTGTGCAAAAATTCATCATCAACCGGACTTTCAGGATATCCTTGGACGCTGCACTAATCGCCTGTTTTGGGATTTCCATAATAGTCCAAAGCCTTTGCCAGATTATCTGGACTCCGTTCAACAGGAGCTTGACAACGGCTTACCAACTGGAAACTTTTGCCTTGGGACCGGTCAATATCTCGCTGAGATATCTACTCAACTTCATCGGCGGTTTAGCGGTGATGATTGCCCTTCGCGAATTCCTGAGGAGAACTTATCTGGGCAGGGCAATCAGTGCCGCCTCACAGAACGAGCCGGTAGCTGAGCGTATGGGGATAAATCCGAATCGCGTTTATTCCTACGCGTTTGCCATCGCTATGGCCTGTGCGGCAGTTGCCGGTGTGCTCCAGGGACTGACTTTCTACTTCAGCCCGGCGTCAGGACCCCCTTTCTTGATCATCTCCTTTGGCGTGATTATATTAGGGGGGTTGGGCAGCATGGCGGGGACATTTATCGGAGGCATGATCTTTGGCTTAACCCAGACCCTCGGGGCTTATCTCTCGGGAGGGTCTTTGATGGTTCAAATGCTTGCCCCCTATTTGCTGGTGTTTGTGATATTAGCCGTGAGACCGCAAGGCATATTTGGTCGTTAGATATAAGATGAAGATTCCCCGATTGACAACATTAGCATCAGTAGTAGTCCTGGTGGTGCTGGCACTATTCCCGTTGATAGGAGCCCCTCTGAGTTGGCTTAATTACCTCTTTTCCTTCTTCATATACCTCGCTCTGGCAACTATGTGGAACTTGCTTGCCGGCTATACCGGACTGATATGCCTCTGCCCGCATGCCTTTGTTGGGCTGGCAGCCTATACCATGGCCATAGGCACGTGGGTCGGTATGCCTTTTCAGGTGGGGCTGATTGCTGGAGCTGCAGTAGCCGCTATTTTTGCTCTAGTCATATCTTTTCCTGTGTTCAGGATGAAGGGCATCTATTTTGCTATCGGGACATTAGTTCTACCGGAAGTGCTCAAGCAATGGTTTAATTACTGGCGCCCCCCTTTCGGGACTGAGTACCAGGGCGGGGGTGCCGGTTACTCGGTAATTGGTTTAGCCGGGTTTTCCCTGGGGAATAAGTATTGGCTGGCCCTCGCTATCGCGGCGGCGTCAATTTTCGTAGTGCACATAATTTTGAGGGCAAGGCTGGGCCTGGGGCTGACGGCAATTCGCGATAATGAGAACACTGCCGCAAGTTCGGGGGTAAATATTTTCCGATTGAAGTTGTCTTCCTTTCTTATTGCCGCCTTCATAATGGGCATAGCTGGCGCTGCCTATTTCATCCACAATCCCAAAATACAACCGTCGGGCGGCTTCAGTATATCGTGGCTACTTCTGCCGTTGATGGCTACAGTCATCGGGGGCGAAGGCAGAGAAGAGGGGCCGATTATAGGAGCAGCCATAGTCACTTTCTTGAGGTTCCTATTGGCTGACTATGGTGCCTGGAGCTTGTTTATACAGGGAATCATACTGATTGTCGTAGTGGTAGCGATGCCACAGGGTATTGCGGGCTTGCTGCGCCAGGTCGGGGCTTATCGCTTCCCACAGAGACTATTTCAGGCAGCCGAAGGCAAGATACGCAGAACCTGAAGTAGGGCCGAGGGCTGGTTGCCGGTGCAGGTTCTATGAGATACAATTCAGCTGAGTAGAAAGGTAACGATGCCGGAAACAGCAGTTCTTTCCGTCGATAGAGTAACCAAGAATTTCGGGGGGATACATGCGATTCAAAACATAACCTTTGAGGTTCAGGCAGGTGAAGTCCTGGGTTTGATGGGTCCCAACGGTGCCGGCAAGACGACGTTATTGAACATAATAGCTGGTACATATTCCCCTAGCTCTGGACGGGTGAACTTCTGTGGAAGAGACATCACGGGCCTCCCGGCGCACAAACTCTGTCACCTGGGAATTGCCAGAACCTATCAGATTCCTCAGCCGTTTACCAGTCTATCGGCGCGACAGAATATTCTGGTAGCGGCAAAATACGGGGGCAAAAAGACTGCCGGAATGGAACATGATAAGATATTCGATCTCGTTAATCTCTCAGAGCAGAAAGACATGCTGACCCGCGATTTGGCGACGGTAAGTCTTAAGAGACTGGAGCTAGCCAGGGCCCTGGCCAGCAACCCGACATTGATATTGCTCGATGAAATAGCTGCAGGCTCAAGTGACAGGGAACTCCCACGCATATTAGGCATAATAGAAGAGATACGCAAGATGGGCAAAACAGTTGTACTGGTTGAGCATGTTATGAAAGTGATGGTGGAGGCAGTTGATAGAATCATCGTGATTGACAAAGGGGAGAAAATCGCCGAAGGGACGCCGGGCGAGGTAATGAAAGACGAGAAGGTACTGGCAGCCTATTTCGGCTAGTGTTAACGATAAGCTCATTGTGAGCTGAGATGGAAAAGTGTGCTCAAGAAATGTCTCAAGAGCCGCTGCTGAAAGTCAGCAATATAGACGTATTCCACGGCACCTTTCAAGCCCTGTGGGACGTGTCGTTAGAAGTTAAATCCGGCGAAATAGTCGGTCTTATCGGTGCCAATACCTCAGGTAAATCTACCCTGTTGGACGCAATATCAGGTTTGTTACATCCTGCTAAGGGCAAGATTGAATTTGAGGGGCAAGACATCTCCACTATGGAACCCTTCCGCATAGTTGAACTTGGCATCACCCAAGTTCCGGAAGGAAGAGGAATTTTTCCCGACATGAACGTGCTGGACAATCTCATACTGGGTTCATACAGTCGGAGGGCGCGGTCGAGAAGAAGAGAAAACCTGGAAAACGTTTATCAACACTTCCCTATACTGGAAACGAGGAAGAAACAAACGGCTAAAACGCTCAGTGGGGGAGAGCAGCAAATGTTGGTAATAGGGCGGGGCTTGATGGCGGACCCTAAGCTTATGCTGCTGGATGAGATGTCTCTCGGCCTTGCCCCTATTATTATTACCAGTCTATACAAAGCGTTACAGGAAATCAGAGAGAGGGGCATTACCATTCTCTTTGTGGAACAGAATGTGAGGCGAAGCCTGCAGGAGGCTGACCGGGCCTATATTCTGGAAGTGGGGCGTGTTACCCTGAGCGGTACTGCGGGGGAACTCCGGGAGGAGGAGGAGGTCAAGAAGGCATACTTCGGCGTATGAATTATGAAGTTGACCAGGATGTGCCATTAGCCACCGGCATGGCAAATCGAATCAAGGAGGTTGACTACTATATTCATGTCAACCCCTTGCCAGGGCAAAATGACGATCAGCCTCCCAATTAGGGTCATAGGTTACACCCCTCTTCAGGATGGCGTAGAATACAGAGAGGAGCTTACGACCGACAGCTACGATAATATGTATTCTGGTTTTTCTCCAGATTGCACCCGGCGCTGGAAATAGGCACGACAATGTGGCACAGTTCTGATAGCTACTATGGAGAGCATCCAGATAAGCCGTCGCACATACTTATCGCCGGCATCCCCCATCCCGGCATGTTCCTGCGCATGTACCTACCCAGCTTTTTACTCTCCTACATAGTAGTCAGTGGCTAGGTATGACAGGTGGCAATAAACTCTGCGATTTGACTCTCCGTACGCAACCTAGCCTTGTCGTAGTAATCATAGTGAACCAGTTCGTCCCTGGCTCTAACTAATTTCGGTGGTGGCACCATATCAGGATAGCCCACTGCCATCATATGGTATATCTCCAATTCCTTTGGTATGTGCAAAAGAATCTTGATAAGGATTTGAACATAGGGCGAGGCAACCGCAGACACCCACTGCGCGCCTAGTCCCAAGCTGGTAGCTGCCAGATTCATATAGCCAAATGCACTAGCCAAACTTGACGTGAAGATTGAATCGCCCTGTACCAGAACAACATCCTTCGGGTAGGCCTCCTTCGTCCTAACATCACCACACAGGATTATGAAAACAGGAGCGTTGCCAAAACCAGGTGTTTCTGTGATGGGTTTGGCATATTTAGGAAATCTCAACTCCGGCACCCTAGTAAGTTCCATTTTATGCGTGATAGCATACTGGTCTTTAACCAACTCCGTGATCCGATCCTTTAGTTCCTTTTTCCTAACGACAATGAATTCCCAGGGTTGCGAGTTACCACCCGAGGGAGCGAGTCGAGCCACTTCTATGATTTTGTCGATATATTCATCGGGCACAGGATCAGATTTGAATTTGCGAATGCTCCTCCTCTTTCTTACAAGTTCGAGAAAATCGTCATAATTCATGAATACTCCCTTTTCTGTTCTCAGTAGTTCAACCTTAAGCCTCAGGCAATCTGACCCTGAACATGGAATAATGTCGTGCCCCACGCCCTAAGTCATTGGCCAGCCCCGGGGTATCAGACTGTCTTAGCTCATGCTGTTTACTCCCTGGAAATAACGCCAATCACGTCTATCTCGACCAAAAACTCAGGTCTTGCCAGACTGGCGACTTGCATGAAGGTACTAGCCGGCGGGTTGTCGACCAGAAATGGGGCGTGTTTTTGATAATACTCTAGCTCTGTCTTTCGCATACGAGGATAATCCTCTAAATTCTTAAGGAGCATGAGTGTCCTGACAACGTTATTCATGGAACTTCCTGCCTCCTCCATGGCCATCCTGACCTTGTCAAGGGCTATCACCATCTGCTCCTCAAAAACGTCGGTCTCCGTTTTGACAGTTTTCGGGTTCATGCCTTGACACCCAGAGACGAAGATCAGATTGCCGACCACGACGGACCTG
>Ga0315285_10007060_pt1 | contig 11555 bp, 13 predicted proteins | sample YL17G09_36_MG_FD_203698 | JGI IMG/M metagenome (GOLD analysis project Ga0315285, IMG submission 203698) | Sediment microbial communities from Yellowstone Lake, YNP, Wyoming, USA - YL17G09_36 | ecosystem: Environmental > Aquatic > Freshwater > Lake > Sediment | place: USA: Wyoming | collected... | reverse complement strand
CACGTGAATCCCGGAGGAGTGGGCGAACGCGTTGGCCCCGACGATCGCCTTGTTGGGCTGCACTGGGAGGCCCGTGACCTCGCGCACCAGCCGGCTGGTGCGATACAGCTCCTTCAAGTGGATGCCGGTGGCGAAGCGCCGCTTGAACTCCGCCCGGGTGTCAACGGCCACGACGATCTCCTCGAGCGCGGCGTTGCCCGCGCGCTCTCCCAAGCCGTTGATGGTGCACTCCACCTGGGTCGCGCCCTGCATGACGGCGGCCAGGGAGTTGGCGGTGGCGAGGCCGAGGTCATCGTGGCAATGCACGCTGATCACCGCGCGGTCCGCGTTGGGCACGCGCTCGCGCAGTCGCCGGATGAGCTCGCCGAACTCCCAGGGAAGCGCGTAGCCAACGGTGTCGGGGATGTTGATGACAGAGGCGCCGACGTCTATCGTCCTCTCTACCACCTCGCAGAGGTAGTCGAACTCGGTGCGAGTGGCGTCCATGGGCGAGAACTCGACGTCCTCGACATACTGGCGGGCGCGCGCGACCGACGAGACGGCCATCTCCAGCACCTCGTCCCTGGTCTTGCGCATGATCGCCTCACGGTGCATGGGAGAGGTGCCGATGAAGGTGTGGATGCGGACGCGCTTGCTGCCCTTCAGCGCCTCCGCGGTGCGGTCAATGTCCTCGGGCCGGCAGCGCGCGAGGCCCGCGATCACTGGGCCCTTTACCTGCCGGACGATCTGACGCACGGCCTCGAAGTCCCCCGGAGAGGAATAGGGGAACCCGGCTTCGATCACGTCCACCCCCAGGCGGGCGAGCTGCTGGGCGACCTGCAGCTTCTCCGCGCCGGTCATGCTGGCGCCCGGGCACTGCTCGGCGTCACGCAGAGTGGTGTCGAAGATGATGAGCTTTGATCTCTTCTGCTTTGGTTTCTTCGGGCCAGGCATGGCAAACCTCCTACCGGTGCCTACGGGCCGCTACTCATGCAGCCATGGCATCATCTTCCGCAGTTCCCTTCCCACCAGCTCGATCGGATGCTGGGCCGCAATCTCTCGCAGGCGCGTGAACACGGGCCGATTGGCCTGGTTCTCCGTGATCCATTCACGCGCGAAGTCGCCGCCCTGGATCTCGGCCAGCAGCTCCTCCATCGCCTCCCGAACCTCGGGCCCGATCACGACGGGCCCCCGCGTCATGTCCCCATATTCCGCGGTGTCGCTGACGCGGCGGCGCATGCCGACAATGCCGTGCGCCTGGATCAGGTCCACGATCAGCTTCAGCTCGTGCAGCACCTCGTAGTAGGCGCACTCCGGCTGGTAGCCGGCCTCGACCAGGGTCTCGAAGCCGGCCTTGATCAGCTCCGTGACGCCGCCGCAGAGCACGGCCTGCTCGCCGAAGAGGTCGGTCTCGGTCTCCTCCGCGAAGGTCGTCTCCAGCACGCCGGCCCGGGTCGCGCCCAAGGCTTTGGCATAGGCCAGGGCGACGTCGTGCGCCTTGCCCGTGGCGTTCTGGTACACCGCCACCAGAGCGGGGACGCCGCGGTCTCTCTCGAACTCAGCGCGCACGAGTGAGCCGGGTCCCTTCGGGGCCACCATGAAGACGTCCACGTCGCCGGGCGGGACGATCTGGTGGTAGTGAATGTTGAAGCCGTGGGCGAACATGAGCGCGTTGCCCTGCTTCAGGTTGGGCGCCACCGCTCCGCGGTAGACCGCGGGCTGGACGTGGTCCTGAGTCAGAAGCGCGATCACGTCCGCCTGGGAGGCGGCCTTGTCGGCCGACATCACCGCCACCCCGTCGGCCTGCGCGTTCTTCCAGGCCTCTGTGCCCTCGAGCTCGGCGGCGAGCACCTTGACGCCGCTGTCTCGCAAGCAGAGGGTGTGGGCGCGGCCCTGGATGCCGTAGCCGATGACGGCCACGGTCTTGCCCTTCAGGGCGTCCAGGCTCGCATCACTGTCACTGTAAAGCTTGGCCATGGTCTCGCTCTCCTCGCCCCGTGATGGCGATCAGGTTCCGATGCCTCTGGCCTGGCGGCGCCAGACCAGGCCGATAGCCAGTCCGAGCAGCAGGCCGATGGCGATGAACAGCGCGAGGTTGACCAGCAGGCCCCGCACGCTGTCCAGGCCGTAGCTGCCGATGATCCCGTTGTACATGTGCCATAGCGCCCAGATGGCAGGGCCGGCGGCCCCGCAGAGCACGCCGATGGCCAGGCCCGCGGCCAGCCGCCGCCGCAGCGCGCCCACCAGCGTGCCGGCCACAATACCGACGACCGGCAGCGCGACCGCGATGATGGCAATCGCCCGCTCGGCTTGCTCGACGGTTACGAGCTCTTTCATGTCAGTTCCCATCTGACGGCACCTCGCCCCGACAATGGGGCTCCCATACTGCGGGCATGCCCTTCGGCTGCGCTCAGGGCGAACTCCGACATGCCCACCCTACAGAGCTGCACCCCTCCCCCGCGGCGGGGTGGCTAGGCGGTCTTTGGGCCGCGGGAGAGAACGATGCGGCCCGTTCGCATCATCTCCTTGATGCCGTACTTGGCGAGCAGGTTGACCAGCGCGTCTATCTTGTCCGCGCCCCCGGTGACTTCGATGGTGAAGGTCTTATCCGCGACGTCCACGATGTTGGCGCGGAAGATGCTGACGGTCTGCATGATCTCACCGCGGTTCCCCGTGTCGGCATCCACCTTGATCAGGGCCAGCTCGCGAACGATGACGGCCTCGTCCTGGTGGTCGAGCACCTTGATCACATCCAGGAGCTTGTAGAGCTGCTTGCTGATCTGCTCCAGGATGGCGTCCGGGCCATCCACGACGATGGTCATGCGCGATGTTTCCGGGTCCTGGGTAGTGCTGACCGCCAGGCTGTCAATGTTGAAGCCCCGGCGGGAGAAGAGGCCCGCGGTTCGCGCGAGCACGCCCGGACGATTGTTCACCAGCACCGAGATGGTGTGTTTCATGGTCTCCGCCCTAATCCACCAGCATGTCGTCCACGGTGCCTCCCGCGGGCACCATGGGCATCACGTTCTCGTCACGGGCCACCTGGAAGTCAATCAGGCAGGGGCGATCGTTCACCGCCATCGCCTTGGCGATGGCTCCCTGCACCTCCGCCTCCTCGGTCACCCGGAGGCCGACCGCGCCGTAGGCCTCGGCGAGCTTCACGAAGTCCGGCGTCCCGGTCGCGATGTCAGTGTGGGAGAGCCGGTTGCGGTAGAACAGGGTCTGCCACTGGCGGACCATGCCCAGGTAGCCGTTGTTGAGCACCGCGATCTTCACCGGCACTTGGTTGGTCACGGCGGTGGCCATCTCCTGGATGTTCATCTGGATGCTGCCATCGCCGGCGATGTCCCATACCACCTGATCGGGCTCGGCGATCTGGGCGCCGATGGCCGCCGGGAACCCATAGCCCATCGTTCCCAGGCCGCCGGAGCTGATGAACTGGCGCGCCCGGGTGCATGGGTACCACTGGGCGGCCCACATCTGGTTCTGGCCCACCTCGGTGACGATGATCGCCTTCCCCTGGGTAGCGCGGTGGATCTCCTGGATGACATACTGAGGCTTCAGCCCATCGCCCTTCCAGCGCATCGGGTACTGCTGTTTCCACTCCTCGATGCGCGCCCGCCACTCCGGATGCTGGGCGCGAGTAACCTTCTTGAGCAGCCCGCTCAGCACCAGCTTCACGTCCCCCACGATAGGGAGGGCCGGGGCCACGTTCTTGCCGATCTCGGCGGGGTCAATGTCAACGTGGATGAACTTGGCGCCGCGGGCGAACATGTCGAGCTTCCCGGTCACCCGGTCATCGAAGCGCGTGCCCACGGCCAGCACCACATCGGCCTCGTGGAGCGCGTAGTTGGCGTAGGCCGTGCCGTGCATGCCCGGCATGCCGAGGGAGAGTTCGTGGTCCTCGGGGAACCCGCCCTTGCCGAGCAGGGTCATGGTCACCGGCATGTCGGCGCGTTCGGCCAGCTCGACCAGCTCTTTCTGGGCGTCCGCGCTGTTCACGCCTCCGCCGCCGTAGACCAAGGGGCGCTGAGCCGCGTTGATCAGCTCGGCCGCGCGCTCGATCATCTTCACATGCCCGGCGCGGGTAGGCCGGTAGCCGCGGAGCTCGACCTTCTCGGGGTACTCGAAGTCGAGTTCCGCGGTCTGGACATCGCGCGGGAAGTCCACCAGGACCGGCCCGGGCCGGCCCGTGCGGGCGATATGGAAGGCTTCCTTCATCACCCGGGGCACGTCCGCCGCCTTGGTCACCAGGTAGTTGTGCTTGGTGATAGGCATGGTGATGCCCGTGATGTCGGCCTCCTGGAAGGAGTCCTTGCCGATCGCGAAGGTAGGCACCTGCCCTGTGATCGCCACCATCGGCACGGAATCCATGTAGGCGGTGGCGATGCCGGTCACCAGGTTGGTGGCGCCAGGCCCGGAGGTGGCCATGCACACCCCCACCTTGCCGCTGGCGCGGGCGTAGCCGTCCGCGGCGTGGGCCGCTCCCTGCTCGTGGCGCACCAGGATGTGCCTGATGTCCTTGGTATCGTAGAGGACGTCGTAGATGGGCAGCAGGACACCCCCGGGATAGCCGAAGATGACGCGCACGCCCTCGTGCCTCAGGCTTTCGATCAGTGCCTGTGCGCCGGTCATCTTCATGGTGTCACCTCTTTCCTCTGGCGTCCCTCCTGGTTTCCCTCCGCCGACATCACCGCGCCCCGCGCGGCCGAAGAGACCTGCGCGGCATAGCGCGCGAGATAACCCGTCGTCACCTTTGGCGGGAGCGAGCGCCAATCGCGCCGGCGCGCGCGCAGCTCCGCGGCCTTCACGCGCAGCTCGATCCTCCGGCGGTTCACGTCAATCAGAATCTCGTCTCCTTCCCGAATCAGCCCGATTGCCCCCCCGGCGGCTGCTTCTGGTGCGATATGACCCACGGAGAGGCCAATAGTCGCGCCGGAGAAGCGTCCGTCCGTGATCAGCGCCACGGACTCATTGAGGCCCGCGGCCACGAGCTGTGAGGTCGGATAGAGCATCTCTCGCATCCCCGGGCCGCCCCGGGGTCCCTCATACTGGATCACCACGACGTCGCCGGGCTGGATCTTGCTGTCCATGATCGCGCGCGTCGCGTCCTCCTCCCGCGTGAAGACGCGGGCGCGGCCGAGAAAGCGGCGCATCTTGCGCGCCACCGCCGACTGCTTCACCACCGCGCCGTCGGGTGCGATGTTGCCGGTCAGGATGGCGATGCCGCCCTCCTTGTGATAGGGTTTGTCCAGCGAGCGGATGACCTCCGCGTCGAGCACCCGGCCCGCCGCGGCGATCTGCTGGATCCCCAGGCCGCTGACTGTATCGGCGGGCTCGAGATCGCCGGCGATCACGTGCATCACGGCCGGGACGCCGCCGGCGCGGTCCAGGTCTTCCATCGTGTGAACTGCCGTCGGGCCTGGCAGGAGGTCGGTAATGTGCGGCGTCACCCGCGAGATCTCGTCAAACCAGGCGATCGGCAGCTCCAAGCCCGCCTCATGCGCAATCGCCGGCAGGTGGAGCACGGTGTTGGACGATCCGCCCAGCGCGTTGTCCACCCGAATAGCATTCCGGAAGGCCGCCGCGGTCATGATGCTGTTCGGCTTGGTGTCCTTCCTGACCAGCTCGACGATACGCGTGCCGCTGGCGTAGGCGATGCGTTTGCGCTCGGCCGAGACCGCCAGCGCCGTGCCGGATCCGGGCAGTGACATGCCGAGTGCCTCGGTCAGGCACGACATCGTATTGGCCGTGTAGAGACCCTGGCAGGATCCGATCCCGGGGCAGGCTGCCATCTCCAGCGCGGTGAGCTGCTGGTCATTGAGCAGGCCCGCCTTCCGCCATCCAGCTCCGTAGTACCCGTCGCCATAGATCACCGGGCCCAGGGCGAGACGCGCTGCCGTAAAGGCCGCGCCGCGCTTCCCCGCCTTGTCGAAATGCTCGGAGATGGCCTCCAGATCGCCGGCGATGCGGGCGCACTCGCCCGCCATCATCGGTCCGCCGGTGACAACGATCGCTGGCAAGTTGAGCCGGGCCGCGGCCATCAGCATGCCCGGCGTGATTTTGTCGCAGTTCGTCAGCAGCACCACACCGTCGAACTGGTGGGCCTGGATCATGGACTCGACCGAATCCGCGATCAGCTCGCGCGAGGGTAGCGAGTAGTGCATGCCTGAGTGGCCCATGGCGAGCCCGTCGCAGATGCCAGGGAGGCCGAAGAAGAAGGCCGTGCCGCCGCCCGCGAAGATACCGCGCTCGATGTGGCGCTCCAGCTCGCGGAGGCCGACATGCCCAGGGATAATGTCGTTCCAGCTCGTGGCGACGGCGATGAAGGGCCGCTCGATCGCGCTCCGGTCCAGCCCCGACCCGTAGAGGAGCGCTCGATGCGGCGCCCGCTCCGGGCCCGACTTGATCACGTCACTGCGCATGTCCTTCCCTTCCTGTCGGCCAACAGATCCCCGAGGTCGCCAACATATGCGAAAACCTCTCGTCCCTGTTTTGGGACGAGAGGCACAAGGGCTCTCGCGGTACCACCCAAATTGGGCACGGCGATCGCTTGCTACTCCGTCCATCGTGGTGGACCACGTAGCAGGGGCGACGCGACAGCCGCGTCCCGCTCTCACCGCGCTAACGGGCGGCTACCGGCTCCGGTCTACTGGATGCGTTCGACCGGGCAGCTCAGGGGCGAGATTCGGCAACACCAAGACACCGGCTTCCAGCGATCACCGGCTCTCTGGAGTCCCAGTCCCTGCCTACTGCTCCCCTTCATCGCCTTTGCGATAGTTGACCAACGTCGATTATACCAGAGGGCAAGAGGCCGCGTCAACCCCAAGTGAGACGCTCACCGCAGAGGCACGGAGAGCCGCCAGGAGCGCCGGGAGATGCGCAAGGAGCACAACGAGTTCGTGATCAACCACGCGCGGCACACGACCGAGGTGCTGCTCCAGGTGAAGGACGGTCTGGAACAAGTGTGCCGGCGGCTGAATGGCTCGCCCTGAGCGCAGCCGAAGGGAGGACACTGAAGTGCGGCCCATCGACATGATCGTAATCCACCATACCGATACGCCGACGGGGACGCTGGAATCGGTACGGCGCTACCACATGCAGACACTGCACTGGTCCAACATCGGGTATCACTACCTGATCACCCGCGACGGCAAGCTGCACAAGGGCCGAGCGAACAGCGAAGTCGGCGCCCACTGCAAAGGCGACAACGCCACCAGTATCGGGGTCTGCTGCGTCGGCAAGGGCGACGCGCTGCCGGTCGGCGAGGGGTACATGAGCCAGGTGATGTGGGACGCGCTACTGCGTCTGGTGCGTCAGCTGATGTCGGCCTACAGCATCCCGATCAGCCGTGTGGTCGGCCATCGAGAGCGGCCCTCCGGGCGGGAGCACGGGAAGACGTGTCCGGGGTTTGACGTCGGGGTGATTCGCAGTCTGCTGCGAAAGGGATGATGCCGCATCCGGCATGGCCGGCATGTTGCAGATGGACAGCCGCGCTAGCGTAAAGGGTCAAGGCCTGAACTCGATCCCCGGTTCCGTCAGTCACGCGCTTGTGGGGAGCGAGAGTGGCATCGTCTCCAGATACCGCAACCCATACGAACTGGAATGAGGGATGACCGTGGGGTTCTGGAACCGATGCAGAGCTTGCCTCACTGGTCTAGTGCGATTCTCAACTTGACTTGCTCCTTGGTGCTCACCACAGTGCGATCAGGCATCCCTGGACCCAAGATGCCCTCAAGTAACCTGCTTTCCTCCATGCTGCCGCTGCCTTCGCCGGCCACAAGCACGCTGTTCTCCCAGTCATACTGCCAGATCAGATCGCCTTGCACGCGTCCGGTCGTCGCTTCCACATTGCCGAACGGCCCTAAGCTTTCAGCGCCAGACTCGAGCGGACCGTCAAAGGTGGTTCTTATCCTGGCGCATCGCCTGCCCATGTATTCTGCGAGATCAAGTAACTGCGACTTGATAGCCACTTTGGTCTTCAATCCCCCTGGTGGTATCGAGCCAGTGAAGGTCCCTGTCCAAGTGTCTCCCACTTTGACGTCCCTGTCCGGAAAACCGCAGCACTGCGACCATTTCGACAGCAGCTCGGTCCATGGCCCCATTTCGCCGGTTAGATCGTTGCCATTGACAACGACCTTTTGCACCTTGGTTAGGTGGCCCAGCCGGTCCACCATCACCACAAACTTGCCCGTCGGTGCCTTGGCAGATGTTACCTGGTCATCGCGTCTGGTCGTGGTATCACCCCCAAGCAGGTCGGTCTGCAGCCGTACGATCCCGTCGGACTCAGATAATGCCTTATGTTCGAATCTCAAATCCGCGCCGGTTTCCGTCCGACTGGTCTGATCGAGGGCCCCTATCTTCATCGCAAAGACCCCTGTCGCCGCCACGCTGTAGTGATGCACCTCGCCTGTCTTGGGGACGTGGCGTAGAACGACGGCGTGGGCTGGCGCGGAGACCACCAGCACGATCATGGCACTTACCGTCAGCAGCCATCCGCTCTTCATGCTAGCTCCTCCCTGACCCCACCTGCCGGTCCGCGATGCACGTGCTATTCGTCGCTTCCGAGGCGTCCACCTCTAGACTGCACCCGGCGCGCTTGTCCCACCTGCGCCCACGTTGCCCAAGAAGCCACTCAAGTTCTTCTGGACAAGTCGCCTAGTTTGGGGCATGAATGTGACTGACGCTCATGCAAACAGATGTGTGATACCAGGAGAGGACGAGGATGGGCCAGACGCAGACGGCAAGCAGCAAGGCAGAGACCTACACCTGGGGAGTCGAGGTAGAGTGCTTCCTGCCCCAGAGCAAGGTCCAGGAGCTGGGCATCAGCGTCGGGAGCTACCCGTTCGGCGAGCTCGGGGCAAGCCACCACGGACACCCGCTCCCCTACCCGTTCCCGCAGGGTTGGACCGCGGAGCGAGATGGCAGCCTTCGCACCGACCGCCGAGGGTACGTCGCGGTCGAGATCGTCAGCCCCATCCTCAAGGGCCACGCCGGCCCCGCCCTCGCCGAGCGAGCCACTGAAGTCGCCAAGATGGACTGGGACGCGCTGGCGAGCGAGCGCACCCACGACGTCCGGGGGGCCTGCGCGAGATCAACCTGCCCGTCCATCTGCCAGGCCGGCCGGAGAGTCATCGCGTGAACCGATACTTGATGAGCGTCCACAGGGCGATGACGCCGTCCCACCAGCGGATCTTCTTGCCGGCGCCGACGCTGCGAGCATGGTAGCTGACCGGCACCTCGCGGATCGCGAGGCCCCGCTTGCGTACCTTCGCCGTGACTTCCGGGCAGAACTCGAAACGCTGACAGCGCAACGGGATGGCGCGCAGCACCTCAGTGCGGAAGACCTTGTAGCAAGTGGCCTCGTCGGTGATCGCGGCGCGGTAGAGCAGATTGGCGAGGCGGGCCGCGATCCAGTTGAAGGCGCGATGGGGCCAGCGCATCCCCTCGAAGCGAGGAGCGCGGGTGCCGTAGACTACGGCCGCCTCACCTGCGAGGATCGGGGCGATCAACGCCGGGTAGTCGGCGGGGTCGTACTCCAGGTCCGCGTCCTGGATGAGCACGATCTCACCGCTCACCTCCTCCAGGCCGCGGCGGATGGCCGCGCCCTTGCCCTGGTTGCGGAGTTGGCGGACCAGCCTCAGGTCCGGCCCCGCCAGCGAGGCGACGATCCCCGCGGTGTCGTCGGCGCTAGCATCGTCAACCACGATGATCTCTTTCTCCACCGGAGACGCGCGGACGCGGGCGATGGTCTCGGCCACCGTGTCGCGCTCGTTGTACACCGGAATCAGAACAGAGACTCTCATGCCAGGAGCCGCCACGGGCAAACCGCCGTTGGTTTGCCCGGCCGTAGGGCGGCGACCGCGGAGCCGCCACGGGCAAACCCTCCACACGCCCGGCGGGCAAGCCGCCGTTGGTTTGCCCGGCCGTAGGGCGGCGACCCCGCGGCCGCCGCTCACCTCACTTATTCGGCAGGAGTGCGTGTGCGCCTACCGAAGCGGGTATATGTCTGGCCGGCCGACCTGGGCCAGGCGAAGGGGACTCATGATGGCAGGGCAGATCTCCCGTGTGCGCCGGCTGTCCGCCGAGGCGGACTCCACAGCCCCGGCCGCTCTGTCGTCCAGCCTGCCGGGGGATAGGGTCGAGGACGTAGCCCGATCCGAGGCCCCGTCCCAAGCTGGGGCCGCGACCGCGCCGCGAGATCGGGAACTGGTGGGGGGATGCATTGCCGGCGAGCCAGAGGCGTTCAAGGAGTTGCTGGCGCGCTACCGGAGGTCAGCGGTGACGCTCGCCTACCAGCTCCTGGGCAATGCCGAAGACGCCGAGGATGTGGCTCAGGAAGCATTCGTGAGGGTCTTTCAGGCGATCCCGCACTTCCGGCAGGAGGCGGCTTTCCCCACCTGGCTCTACCGGATCGTCACCAATCTCTGCCTGGGCAGGCAGAGACGACGGAAGCTCGTGGTCGAGATGGAGGCGACAGGGGAGCCGCGCGCCCCGGGTAGCACCTCCGACCAGGTCACTGAAGGGCTGGCGGCCAGGCAGGTGATGGCACTGCTCCCGCCGGCGCACCGCGCGGTCTTGGTCCTGCGGGAGCAGGAGGGTATGAGCTACCGGGAGATCGCGACCGCGCTGGATCTGCCGGTGGGCACCGTCCGGTCTCGCCTGAGCAAAGCTCGCAGCTCGTTCCGCAGGCTGTGGACGCAAATGGCGCAGGATGGTTGGGACAGGGAGAGCGATCACCCGGGTGAGAGCGGTTCCCAGTCACAGCCGACGAGGTGAGATGCCATGATCTGCCGACTGTATGAGAGACAGTTGTCAGCGTACCTGGATGGCGAACTGGCAGTGACCAGGGCCAGGCGCCTGGAGGCCCATCTGCGCGTCTGTCCGCACTGCCGGGGAGAGCTGAACGCGATCATCGGAATCGCGGACCACGTGCGGGCGGCATCAAGGGGAGTGCAGGTCAGCCGCGATTTCGACCAGCGGGTCCTGCGGGCGGTGGGGTACTACCAGGTCACCGGCCGGCCCGTGGTCCGGCGACGCTCCCTGGTGCGGCCGCTGGCCGCGGCGGCGGTGGCCCTGGCCGCGCTGGGCGGGCTGATCTGGCATTTCCTCGCGCTCCCGCCCGTGTCCCAGCCCCAGCCTCAGCCCGCCGCCGCGATGGTAGCGCCCGCGCCGGCCTCGCCTGCCGGCCCCGCCTTGCCGAACCGCCGGCATCGCTAGCGCAGCGTCAGCAACACCACCGAGCGACCCGGGATGCGGCCGCCGATCTCGCTCCCGGAGGCGCGCAGGGTCGCGGCGGGCACATCCCCGTCCTCGGAGAACGTTCGGCCGATGGGCTGGAGCGGGAGGCTGAGGCCGAGGCGGCCGGACCGGAGATGAGCCGCGAACTCCACGGTCTGGTCGTGGATGTTGATCAGGACCAGCGCCAGCCCCGCGCCCGGCGTTCGCCAGCCCGAGCCAAGCACCGGAGATAGGCTGCGGCGGAGGAGATGCCGGTCGGCGGGGCCGGAGCCGGGAGGGTTGACCAGCAGGCTGGCCTCGATGGCCGGCGCATCAATGCGCAGGGACCCCATGAACTC
>Ga0315285_10007059_pt1 | contig 11555 bp, 10 predicted proteins | sample YL17G09_36_MG_FD_203698 | JGI IMG/M metagenome (GOLD analysis project Ga0315285, IMG submission 203698) | Sediment microbial communities from Yellowstone Lake, YNP, Wyoming, USA - YL17G09_36 | ecosystem: Environmental > Aquatic > Freshwater > Lake > Sediment | place: USA: Wyoming | collected... | reverse complement strand
GACCGACCAGCGGATCCGGCGGATCGCGAAGCTCCTCATTGACCTCATGGTCACCGACGCCGTGACCACGAGCGAGCGGAAGATCCGCGCGTCGGACGTGCGGAGCGTCGACGACGTGCGCCAGGCGGGCCGGCGGCTGATCACGCTTTCGGACGGCCTGGCGCCGAAGGCGAAGGAACTGGAGCAGTTCCAGATGGACCGCATCTACCGCCACTACCGCGTCGCCCGCATGACCACCAAGGCGAGGCGGTTCCTTACGATGATCTTCGAGGCGTACGCGACCAACCCGGACCAGTTGCCGCCGGATTACCGGCAGCGGGCCCAGGAGGAAGGTCTGCACCGCGTCATCGCGGATTACATCGCGGGGATGACGGACCGGTTCGCGCAGGACGAGTACCAGCGGCTGTACGAGCCGTTCGAGCGGGTGTAGGCCATGCCGGGCCATCGTGCGCGGTGGGTCTTCGTACCTGCCTGGCGGGGGTGGCACGGTCACGCGCTGTTGCGTGGCCGTGCTTGCTCGCCCAGGTGACCATGCACGGCCACGCAACAGCGCGTGGCCGTGCCACCCGGCAATCAGGCGTGACGCCAAACACGCGGCGGGTCAGGAGACCCGCCGCGCACGGCATCGGGCGGCGCTGTCGCGCCAAACGCTATCACGTCGCCGTTTCGGACGGCGGGGGCGGAGGCGCTTCGGCGGGCTTTCCGCCGGCCTGTTCGGCGCTCGGGGCCGCCCCCTCTACCTTGTGCTCCAGGGGCAGATCTTCCTCGTCGGACTCCTCGGTGTAGACTTCCTCGATGTCCGTCGCGTCGACCGCCTTGCGCAGAAGGAAGTAGATCACCGTTTGCGACGTGAGGCAGAAGCTCACGAGGAACGCGATCGCCACGCCCAACACCATAAAGACCCAGAAGATCAAGAGGTACGAGGCCCCGACTTCCGAGTTCGACACGTCCCACGGCGGCGGCTCAACACCGGCCTCCGGCCACACATTGTACAGGTGCGGGACGTTCCACAAACGCGTCAGCTTATCGAGAACCTGACTGTCTGCCCGCCACGTGAACGTTCCGACCGCCTCGTGCGTGAGGCGGAGGGTCAGAAACGTCAGGAACTTGACGAACACGAACGTCAGGCAGCCGTAGACCGTGGCGAAGAGGGTGTAGAAGATGTACTTCCACGGGCGGCTGGAGATGTACGAGACGCTGCGGCTGATGGCGTCGAAGGAATCGGACCCTTCGGCGGCAATCGTGGGCCACTGAAGGGCCAGGCTGAACGTCCCGCCCACGAAGATGAGCGCCAAGCCGAGGCCCGCCAGCAGCGTCAGGAAGAACAGAACGCCCACCACCCACTCGCCGACGTACGGGATCATCAGGAAGAGGCCGGTCGGCGCCCCGACCAGGACGGCCAGAAGCACCAGGACGCCGAACGGAATGAGCGGGCTCGTGACGGTGCTCGGCCACTTGCGGAGGGCGAAGCCGACCGCCTTCTTGAGGGGGACGCTTTCCTCGCGGGCGATCCGCACGGCGGCCATCCGCGTCACCGCGCCGCCGATGACCGCCCAGATGGCCAGGGCGAGCACCGTGTAGACGAGGGCGAACCACGTGGCGGCGCCGCCCGTGTGCCAGTACGCCCACATCAGCGTCACGCCCTCCCAGAAGGCGGCCACGGGCGCCAGCAGGAACGCGAAACAATCGCCCCATGTCTTTCCGTCAATACCCGGGACCGCCCAGTTGCCCCAGAGGGTCAGGGTGGCGATGTGATTGACGTTCCCGAAGAAGCTCTTGCCGTGGATCTCGGTGCCTCCGAGGCCCGGGATCTGGTCCAGGAGCACCCCCAGGCCGAAGGTCGCCGCCAGGCCCAGGAAGCACAGGAACAGGCTGGCCGGGTGAATGGCGATCCGGAAGGACCGGGTGATCTCGAGGAAGGCGAACGTGCGGCGCCAATCGATGCCCTGGGATTCCTTGGTTTCGTCGGCCATAGCGTCCTCCTCTTCCTGATGCGAAGTCACTTCGCGCGCGGCCCGCAGGAGCCGCGCGGCGCGCCCCCGTGGCGGAAATCCCATAATCCTTCCGACCGCTGGAAGTGTCAAGCACTATTCGGGGGTGTTGGTAATGCCGCGCACGGCTTTCAGCGGCGTTGTGGTATCGGGCGGCTCTTTCTCGCCGCCGGCGTCGTCGGCGACCTGGCCGATCGGGCGGCTGAGGCCATAGCGGTCCTCGAACCAGAGGCCCAACTCGGCCATCTTGCACCGCTCGGAGCAGAACGGCCAGAATCGCTTGTGCTCCGGGTCCGCCGGACGGAGGCGCCGGCCACAGTAGCGGCACCGCTCGCGCGGCGCCTTCAGTCCGCCTTCTTGCCTTTCGGGCACGACGCGGCGTCCTTCTTGCACGAGGCGCAGGCATCGGCCGGCGCCGGTGCGGCGGGCTTGTCCTTCTTCGCGCCTTCCTTGTAGGACTCGCTGCGGTGGTCCGTGGCGTAGAAACCCGCGCCTTTGAAGATCAGGGCCGCGCCCGTACCCAGGAGGCGGCGAACCCGGCGCGAGCCGCACGCGGGGCACGTCCGGACCGGCTTCGACGTCATGGGCTGGAACCGCTCGAACGCGTGCTTGCAGGCGCCGCATTCATATTCATAGGTTGGCATTGCTGGCCTCTCACCCGCCGCGCGTGTCCTGGTCGCTGCTCTCGCCGCCGCCGGCCGGCTCCTCGCGAGGCTCCGGCGCCCCCTCTTCCTCCCCGGGCTTTCCCTTGGAGACCGCGACGCGGCTGGGCCGCAGGATCCGGCCGTCGAAGAGGTAGCCCTTGTGCATCTCCTGGATGACCCGGCCCGCGGCGTGCTCTTGGCTGGGCACGTGGGCCACCGCTTCGTGATGCTCGGGATCGAACGGCTTGTCGTAGGCTTCGATCGGCGTGATGCCGTGCTTCTTCAGACCCGCCAGGAGCTGCGCGTGCACCAGCCGCACGCCCTCCAGGAGCGACCCGAAACCGGGCTTCTCCTGGGCCGCCGCGAGGGCCCGCTCGAAGTTGTCGATGGCGGGCAGGAGGTCGAGCACGACCTCGCCGATGGCCCGCTGCTTCTCGTCGTCCATGACCCGCTGCATCCGCTTCTGGTAGTTCGAGTACTCGGCGGCCAGGCGCTGAAGCTGATCGACGAGGTTCCGGCACTCGCGCGCCTTGGCGGGCAGCGGCCCCTCGGGGTTCGGCGGCGCCGGGGCCTGACCGTCGGCGGAAGCCCCGAGGTCCGGCGTCGGCGGGGCCGCGGCCTCATCGCGCGCCTTGGGCGCATCGCCCGACGGGGGCGGCGCTTTCGTCGAGTGACTCATGGCGTATCCTTGTCCTTCTTGCCCCGGCCACGAAGGTAAGCCGCCAGCTTTTCGAGGAAGCTCTCCCGCATCGGCAAGGCCCCCTTCGCCTCCGTCGCGGAGAACTCCTCCAGGAGTTCCTGCTGCCGGCGCGACAGCTTCTTCGGAATCTCGACAACGACCTGCATGAGAATGTCGCCCCGGCCGTAACCGTTGATGTCCGGCAGGCCCCTGCCCTTGAGGGGGTACAGGTCGCCGCTCTGCGTGCCGCGCCGGATCTCCAGGTCGGCCTTGCCGTCCAGCGTCGGCGCCTCGATCATGGCGCCGAGGGCCGCCTGCGTGAAGCTGATCGGCGCCTGGCACAGGAGGTCCCGGCCGTGTCGCTCGAAGAACGGGTGCCGCTCGACGCGGACCGCCGCGTACAGGTCGCCGGCCGGCGCGCCCGGCTCTCCGGCGTCGCCCTGGCCGCTGTAGCGGATGCGCTGGCCGTCCTCGATGCCCGGCGGGATGCGAATCTCGATCGTCCGCTGCCGGCGGACGAACCGATGCCCGCGGCACTCCGGACACGGATCGCGAATCACGGTCCCCGCCCCGCCGCAGCGCGGGCAATCGGTGATGACCCGGAAGAATCCGCTCCCCTGCTGCACGCGTCCGTGTCCGCGGCACGCGCCGCACGTCTCGCGCCGGCCCGAGACGGACCCGCTGCCGCGGCACTTCTCGCAGAGCTCGCGGCGCGCAATCCGCACGGTTTTCGTCGCGCCGGAGAGGACCTCTTCGAGACTCACCTCGATGAAGGACTGAAGACTCGCCCCGGGTTGCGGCCCGCGCCGTGCCCGCCGGCCCATGCCGCCGAAGAGGTCGCCCAGGCCGAAGACGTCCTCGAACATCGAGAAGATGTCGTGAACGTCCGCCTGCTGCCAGTCATGGATGCCCGTGCCGCGCAGGCCCGCCTTGCCAAACTGATCGTAGCGGCGGCGCTTCTCGGGGTCGCTCAGAACCTCGTACGCCTCCGCACACTGCTTGAAATGCTCTTCGGCCCCCTTGTCGCCCGGATTGCGGTCCGGGTGATACTTCATCGCACAGTGGCGATACGCCTTCTTGAGATCCTCGGGCGACGCGCTGCGGTCGACGCCGAGGACCGCGTAGTAATCTCCGTCTCCGGGCATTCAAACACCTTCGCCGGCGCGAGGCCCGGCGCTGCTCGACAAACTCCGCCGATCGGTGCGCGGCGGGTCTCCTGACCCGCCGCACCCGGAGCCGGGTGGCATGCCCACAGCCTGCCCGCCGCGGCGGGCCGCTGTTGGCGTGGGCATGTTTCTCGCTCAGGTTGAGATCATGCCCACGGAACGACGCCCCGCCGCGGCGGGCAGGCTGTGGGCATGCCACCCGGTACAAACGGGGCGGCGGCCCGCGCCCCGCCCCGTTCACATCCTCCCGAGAACCGCCATGCTGTGCTCAGGCCACGGCCTCGTCGGAGTCCAGTCCCTCTTCCTCGTCCTCCGGCAGGCCGGTCACCATGACGTCGGTGGTGAGCATGAGCGAAGCGATGGAAGCGGCATTCTGGAGCGCCGTGCGCGTGACCTTGGCGGGGTCGACGATGCCCATCTTGATCATGTCGCCGTACTCGCCGGTCAGGGCGTTGAAGCCGTGCGTCTTGGGCATGCCCTGGACCTCTTCGACCACGACGGAGCCGTCGCGCCCGGCGTTCTGGGCGATCTGGCGCAGAGGCTCTTCGAGCGCCCGCGCGATGATCTTGACGCCGAGCTTCTCGTCGCCCTTCGCCTTCTTCGCCACGGCCTCGACGGCCGGAATCGCCCGCAGGCAGACCACGCCGCCGCCCGGCACGATGCCTTCCTGCACGGCCGCGCGGGTCGCGTGCATCGCGTCCTCGATGCGGGCCTTCTTCTCTTTGACCTCGGACTCGGTGGCGCCGCCGGCCTTGATGACGGCCACACCGCCGGTCAGCTTCGCCAGCCGCTCCTCCAGCTTCTCCTTGTCGTAGTCGCTGGTGGTGACCTCGATCTGGGTGCGGATCTGGAGGATGCGTTCCTTGATGGCCGCCGGCTCGCCGCCGCCCTGCACGAGGGTGGTCGTGTCCTTGTCGATGACGACCCGCTTGGCCTTGCCCATCTGCGAGAGCTCCAGCGTGTCGAGCTTGGTGCCGAGGTCCTCGCTCACAAAGAGGCCGCCGGTCAGCACCGCGATGTCCTGGAGGATGGCCTTGCGCCGATCGCCGAAGCCGGGGGCCTTCACCGCCGAGACCCGGAGGACGCCGCGCAGGCGGTTCACCACGAGCGCCGCCAGGGCCTCGCCCTCGATGTCCTCGGCGATGATGAGGAGCGGCTGGTTGGCCGTCACGATCTTCTCCAGCAGCGGCACGAGCTCCCGCAGGTTCGTGATCTTCTTCTCGTGGATGAGGATCAGCGTGTCCTCCAGGACGCAGCGCATCGTCTGCGGATCGGTGATGAAGTAGGGGCTCAGGTAGCCCTTGTCGAACTGCATGCCCTCGGTGAAGTCGAGCACGGTCTCCATGCTCTTGCCTTCCTCGACGGTCATGACGCCGTCCTTGCCGACCTTGTCGAGAGCCTTGGCCAGGAGGCCGCCGATCTCGGCGTCGTTGTTGGCGCTGATGCCGGCGACCTGGGCGACCTCGTCGCTGCCCTTGAGCTTGCGGCTCTGGTCGGCGATGCTCTTGACGGCGGCGGCCACGGCCATGTCGATGCCGCGCTTCAGAGCCATCGGGTTGGCGCCGGCCGTCACGTGGCGGAGGCCCTGCTCGTAGATGGCCTCCGCGAGGACGATGGCGGTGGTGGTGCCGTCGCCGGCCACGTCGGCGGTCTTCGAGGCCACCTGGTTGGCCATCTTGGCGCCCATGTTCTCGAACTTGTCGGGCAGCTCGATCTCCTTGGAGACCGTGACGCCGTCTTTCGTGACCTTGGGCCCGCCATAGGACTTCTGGAGGATGACGTTGCGGCCGGTGGGGCCGAGCGTCACCCTGACGGCGTCGGCCAGTTGCCGGAGGCCGGCGGCCATCTTGCGTTTTGCGTCATCGGCGTACAGGAGTTGCTTTGCCATCGTTTATCTCCATGCGTTGCTATTTGGATTCCTTGCCGAGGACCGCCAGCAGGTCGCTCTCGCGAAGGATCATGTACTCCGTGCCGTCGATCTCGATTTCCGTGCCGCCGTACTTGGCGTAGACGACCGTGTCGCCCTTCTTGACGGCCGGGGCGGCGCGCTTGCCGCTATCGAGGAGGCGGCCCGGCCCGACGGCGACGACTTTGCCCTTCTGCGGCTTCTCCTTGGCCGAGTCGGGAATGACGATGCCGCCACGGGTCTTCTCCTCGGCTTCCATCGGCTCCACGACAATCCTGTCTTCCAGCGGTTCGAGGTGCATCGTATGGGTCTCCGTTCAAGGTTCCCGGTTCGATTGTCATTGTGCGTCGCCGTACCGGCGACGGCTACACGTAATGTGCCCCCCAGGGCAACCGCTAAACGCGCCCGGCCCTCCCGAGGCGGGTCTTCGACAAGCCGGGCGGCTACATGTGTCGTTCTTCGCCTTTCAATCCGCAATCCGCAATCCGCAATCCGCAATTCCTTACATTCCCATGCCACCCATGCCGCCCATGCCGCCGGGGGGACCGTGCTGGTGGCCGCCCTCATCCTTCGGCTCCGGTTTGGAGGCGACGCAGGCGTCGGTGGTGATCAGGAGGCCCGCCACCGAGGCGGCGTTCTGAAGCGCGCAGCGCACGACCTTCATCGGGTCCACGATCCCCGCCCTCACGAGGTCGCCGTACTTGCCCCGGTCGGCGTCGAAGCCCCACGCGCCCTTCTTCGCCAGGATGTTCCTCACGACCACCGCCCCCTCGTACCCCGCGTTGGCCGCGATGGTATAGGCGGGCGATTCGAGGGCCTTGCGGACGATGGCCACGCCGGTCGCCTCGTCGTCGCCGTCCGTCTTGACCTTGTCGAGGGCCGCCAGGCACCTGAGAAGCGCCACGCCGCCGCCCGGCACGATGCCTTCCTCGATGGCCGCGCGGGTCGCGTGCAGGGCGTCCTCGACGAGGGCCTTCCGCTCCTTCATGGCGATCTCGGTGGGGGCCCCGACGTTGATCTGGGCCACGCCGCCGGCGAGTTTCGCCAGCCGCTCCTGGAGCTTCTCGCGGTCGTAGTCGCTCGTGGTGACCTCGATCTCGCGCTTGATCTGTTCGATGCGGCCCTTGATCGCGTCGGTCGCGCCGGCGCCCTCGACGATCGTCGTGTTGTCGTTGTCGATCGTCACCTTCTTGGCGGTGCCGAGTTCGTCGAGCCGGAGGTTCTCGAGCTGGACGCCCAGGTCCTTCATGATCGCGTTGCCGCCGGTCAGCGTCGCGATGTCTTCGAGCATGGACTTGCGGCGGTCGCCGTAGCCGGGCGCCTTCACCGCGCAGACGTTCAGGATGCCGCGCAGCTTGTTGACCACCAGCGTGGCCAGGGCCTCGCCCTCGATGTCCTCGGCGATGATGAGGAGCGGGCGATTGGCCTTCGACACCTTCTCCAGCAGGGGCACGAGGCCCTTGACGTTCGAGATCTTGTCCTCGTGCACGAGGATCAGCGGGCGCTCCAGGACGCATTCCATCCGGTCCGGGTCGGTGACGAAGTGGGGGCTCAGGTACCCGCGGTCGAACTGCATGCCCTCGACCACGTCGACGACCGTTTCGAGGCCCTTGCCCTCTTCGACGGTGATGACACCGTCCTTGCCGACCTTCGCGAAGGCGTCGGCGAGCATCTTGCCGATGTCGGTGTCGCCGTTGGCGCTGATCGTGCCGACCTGGGCCACCTCGTCGGCCTTCGTCATGTTGATGGGCCGGGAGATGGTCTTGAGGCGATCGACCACGGCGACCACGGCCTTCTGGATGCCGCGGTTCAGGGCCATCGCGTCGGCCCCGGCGGTGATGTTCCTCAGCGCTTCCTTGAAAAGCGCCTCGGCGATGACGGTGGCGGTGGTCGTCCCGTCGCCGGCCACGTCGCTCGTCTTCGAGGCGGCCTCCTTGACGAGTTGCGCGCCCATGTTCTCGTACTTGTCGCGAAGCTCGATCTCTTCGGCCACGGTCACCCCGTCCTTCGTGACCGTCGGGGCGCCCCACCCCTTGTCCAGGACGGCGTTGCGGCCGCGGGGCCCGAGGGTCGACTTGACCGCCCGGGTCAGCTTCTCGACGCCCGCGAGCAGCCGCGCGCGTGCCTCTTCGTCAAAGGCCAACATTTTGGCAGGCATGCTCCGATGTCTCCTTAAAGGCAGTCCAAAGCCCCAAGTCCAAGGTTCAAGGCCAACGGCAAAAAGACCAACGGACCCAACGGGGAGCAGGCCGCAAGCCCGGTCTCCCCATCCTCGATGCTCTCTAAAACCATAAGTGTTGCAAAGCAGGTGCCAAAAACGGGCTCGAAGCCCCTGACGGCCCTGGCGCCCGCACGAACGCAGGTTATTACTTGTACCACAACACCGCCGGAATTACAAGGGGCTATTGGCCGCTGTCATACTGGCATTCCGCGGGTGATCGCGGCAGCCACCGGGTGCCATTGTGGCAGGCCAATGCGAAATGCGGAATGCGAAGTGCGAAATGAACGGCGAAAGGCGACAATCGCCCATTCAGCCGTCCGCCGCGGCGGACGCGTGTTGTGAGTCAGGCGTGCGAAAACAAAGGATTGCCCATGGCCCCCTGCACCATCCGCCCGGCCACGCCCGCCGACCTGGACGCCATCAACACCATCTATAACCACTACGTCCTCCACTCGACGTGGTCCACATGCAGTTGATCCTGTGATCCGAAACCGCGTCACCCCCGCCCGCCCGCACGGTTAACCTTACGGGGCGCAATCATTCACACAGGGCCGCTTTCGTGACGCACCGCCAACGCATGGCTTTGATTATCGTCGCCACGTGCCTCGTGGCGGCGACTCTTATCGCGCTCTCGCCCCGCCCCGCCCCGGCCGCCATCCCCAGGCCCGCCGACATGGCGGTCGAGGTCGTCGTCTCCGGCCGCACGACGACGGCCAGAAACGTCGCGGTCGTCCGGGCCGGCGACGAGATTCCCGAAACGTTCGCCAGCCGCCGCATCGGCAACACGCCCGGTTTCTCGTGGTGGGTCAGCCGGCACTACGCCCTCAAGACCGATTACCCCGAGGCCAAGGCCTGGTTCTACCTCACGCTCCTGGAGATGGCCTACCCGCACTACGTGGAGCTCTTCGGCCGTGAAATGCCCGGCATCGGCGAGAAGCGCATGGCCGTCTGTTACGCCTCGAGCACCGGGAACCTCGCGACGGCCCTCAAGTCCGACGGCATCAACTGGGCCATCCAGGCCGGCGGCATCACGTTCGAGGGATTCAAATGCGCCTATATGTACCCCAGCGGCACGCTCGATTACCACCAGCGGTACATCCTCCTTCACGAGTGCGCCCACCTGTACCAGCAGTGCCTCACCGGGTCGGGCTACACCGCGCCGGAGTGGTACGGCGAGGGCGTGGCCGACTCGCTCGCCAGCCACGTCTGGGAGAAGGCGGCGCTCCGCCTGACCGTCCATGTCTTCGACAAGCCCACCACGCACGACTACTTCGACGAGGGGATGATCGCCCTCGGCCGCAAGCCGATGACCGCCCGAGAGATTCACGACCAGCCGGGCGCCGCGCGCGGCGTCTCGTTCCTCTTGGCGTGTTTCTTCCTGAACGATCCCGACCGGTCGCAGAAGCTTCGCCTGTACCGCGACGAGATGTTCCGCCTCAACCGCCAGAGCCATAGGCCCTCGTCCGACCGGTTCATGCAGGACCTCTTCGGCCCGTGGGACAAGACCGACGCCGCCTTCCGCGCCTGGCTCGCGGGCATCCACCAGACGTTCCATTACGCCGAGTGGGGCTGGGAGCAGGACGCCGACACGCTCTGGTCCTACGGATTCGCGAAGGGCGGGAGGCTCTCGGAGACCGACGTGTACCTCCCGCCGGGCGAGAAGCCCGCGTATCTGCCCTGGCGGATGGACTACCCGCTCCGGCCCATGTCGCCCCTGGCGGGTCCCGTCGAGCGCGGCACGGCGGAGCCGTCGGTCGGGTGCCTCATCGACTTCTCGCGCTGCCCCAACAGAGGGCGGGCGGGGATCGGCCTGGGTCTCGTGGGCACGGCCGACCTCCAGCCGATTCCCGGCGGGGTCCTCTTCGTCGACGAGGCCCGCCAGAAGCCGGGTATCAAGGTCACGGCGTTCCGGTTGGACAAGCTGGCGAGCGAGGGGGCCAGGCCCGAGGATGTGAGAAAGGGCGCGCGGCTCGGCGAGAGCGCCGATCCGACCGTCGGCCTGGAGCTTCCGCGCTCCATCACCCAGGGCCTGAAGAACAACTTCGTCGTCGAGTGGGACGGCTGGCTCCGCGCCGAGAAGGAGGACGCGTACACCTTCAGCACCACGAGCGACGACGGCAGTTGGCTATGGGTCGACGGCGACCTCGTGGTCGATAACGGCGGCACGCACAACGCCCAGGAGATGACCGGCACCGTGAAACTCTCGGCGGGCATGCACCGCCTCCGCGTCCGGTACTTCCAGGCGGAGGGCGCCCGCGCGTTCGACGCCGCCATGCGGTTCGGCGGGCGGCCGGGATGCCTGAAACTCCTCATCGACGAGGGCGCCACGCTCGTCATGGACGGCGCGGACCTCGGCATGGAGAAGAGGGCCGTGCCGATTCCCCAGGACGTCCGCAGCGCGATGGCCGCCGGAGGACAGCGCATCGGCCTGACGGCCCGGATCGCCAAGGCGGCGGTCGAAGTCACGCTGCGGGCGGCAGATCCCAAGCGGAGCGCCCCCGTGGAGTTCAAGGCGTCGATGCCCCTGGCGGAGGCCGAGCGCGCGAGGCTCCTCTCGCATCCCCTCACGATTCTCGCCCGCGACGGGTGGCACGGCGTTACGCCCTACTTCGACGACCGTCGCCGGCCGGAGCCGGACCTGAACCTCCCTGCCCCGCCCAACCGCTGGCGGAACCCCGGCGACCATCCGCTTGAAGCGCTGTATCGGGCGGCCTGGCGCCTCAAGGACAAGGCCCCGCCGTCGCTCCTCGCCCTCAAAGCGCAGCTTCTCGCCGCCGTGGACAAAGGTCCCGACGCCCAGAAGGCGGCCCTCGCGGCGTTCGAGCAATCGCTCGCGGGCGTCATTGGGGATGTCGAGCAGTGCGCCGCCCCAGCCGAGGCCAAGTCGAGCGCCGTCGCCGACCTGCGGCGGGGGGTAACCGCGCCCAGCAAGCTGGGCGGCTGAATGT
>Ga0315285_10007058_pt1 | contig 11557 bp, 10 predicted proteins | sample YL17G09_36_MG_FD_203698 | JGI IMG/M metagenome (GOLD analysis project Ga0315285, IMG submission 203698) | Sediment microbial communities from Yellowstone Lake, YNP, Wyoming, USA - YL17G09_36 | ecosystem: Environmental > Aquatic > Freshwater > Lake > Sediment | place: USA: Wyoming | collected... | reverse complement strand
CGAAGGACACCTTGGACACCCGGAAATCGTTGGCCCCGAAAAAGGCCATCTTGGTGTAAACATAGTTGTTCAGGCCCTGGATGATGGACACCACGGCGATAATGGTCAGCACGCCGATGATGATGCCCAGCAGGGTGAGGAAGGTGCGGAGGCGGTTGGACCACAGCGAATTGAAGGCCATCCGCATCGATTCGTTCAGGGGCGTTTGGGCCATGGGTTTACTATTCTACAGGGAATATATACGACGAATCAAACGCAGAGTTGTTTCAGGAGCTCCCCCAAAATTCAAATCTATACTTCGAACTCGTGGCCGGGAGCCCGCTTACGCCCGGCGTCATCGCCGCCATCCAAACCTTCGGGGACAGGATCAACCTTCACCTCCATTTTCTGGTTCCCGAGGGCGGGACGGACAAGACGGGCGTCTTCCATAAGATCCCGCGGCTGGACGATTCACGGCTGGCCTCACTTTTCGCCCGCGAGGTCCTGGCGTTCCTCGTTGGGGAGGAGCTTCTCAGCCCTGAATGGCCGGAACGGTTGCTTTCCTGGCGGCACACGGGTTTCTCGGTCCATAGCCTGGTGAGGGCCAAGACTAAGAGCGAGGCCGAGCGGGTGGGCAAGTACATGATCCAGCCGGTCCTCTCCCTGGAGCGGCTATCCTTCTTGGAGCCTGAGGGCAAGGTTGGCTATCGGCCTGGCCAGGGCGCCGGCGACCAGGAGACGATGGACTACCTGGAGTTCATCGCCCGGGTGACCTCGCACATCCCCGATAAAGGGCAAGTCATGGTGCGTTATTATGGCCTCTACGCCAACGCCCACCGGGGGAAAGCGAGGAAGGCGGGGCTCTCTCCCTTGGCGCTGCGGATGAATTCCGCCGCATCGGGCACCTCGGACGCCTTCCGGGTCGCCCGTCCCCGTGCTCAAGCTGTCCTTGACGTGTCCTGAGCTTTAATTCCTGAGCTCTAATTCATACTTCCCCACGATGGTTGGATGGGATTATCAAGGCGACAACGCGGCCGCGAACAGGCGTAGCCGAAAAGCAATTTCCCTCCTCATATGGAACCGGAATCTTGTGCGAGACGCGCCCTGAGCGGCACCGGCCCGGCTCTCGACAGGGAAGGCCGCGGAACCGTCCAAGAACGATCCGCGGCCGTAATCAACGAAGTACATACAAAGCGCCCCGCCCCGTGAATATACAGGTTTCTCACCACTCTTGTCCGAATATTTCTTCTCTTTTTTTGCGATACTCTTCCTCGTTGATCAGCCCGTCTTTCTTGAGACTTTCCAGTTTTCTGAGTTTGGACTCAAAGTCCAGTCCCGGATCATTTACCTGTCCGCTGGATTCGGTTTCAATATCGATGACGTCTTTCCGGCGGACAAGATTGTAAACATTAAAGGCAATGATGATGCCAATCAAAAAAAGCCAAAATATCATGAAAATGATCCCTATTGTGCTGTCTTCTTTTATCAATACGGAAATAAATATGATGCCTAATATTAAAAATACCACGCCCACAAGAATGCCCATCAAGGATACTAAGGGAGTAGGCTTTATATGTACTTTTTGCCGCATGAATAGCTCCTCGCCTTCGCTTATCCGGGCTTCATTGATTTATTCTATCACATCTTTAAACAAGTACCGTTCGGCCCTTGATCCGCAGGCCTTCAGAGGATGTGTCATCAATCTTGTCACGCACATCCTGAATAGTGATCTTGTCCTCGACCGACGGGTCCCAGATTACTTGAAGATCTCACTTGCGTTTTCTCTCAGTCGCAACCTTCTTGCATTTTTCACATTCTTCTTTCGTTTCAAAAGGAACAACTCCGCCGCATCCGCCCCAAAGAAATTCTTTGCATGTTTTGCTCATGGGATCATAGTAGTATCTCATAAAATTGCCCTTGCATGGACCTCGATCAGGTTTTAGAGAACATCTTTTCTTATGGGCATCCTCAGCAGAAGGGAACATGTCGAGCCAGGAATCGCCCCAGGGGGAGTCTTGTTTTTCTTCAAATTCATGTGCTCCTACTGCATGTGGAAGACCTTGTGAGACATCAACAAAAATATCTTCCGTAAAGGAGTATTGCCCCATATATCTTATAACCTGAATGAAAGCCTTTTGGTCTTTAAAAAAACTTTCTCCTTCAGGATAGATTTCTTTAATATCCTCTTCCTCCTTTACGATCAGCGCCGAGGTGCTTGCGCCTACAGGAAGGTTCAAACATGGGCTTCCTTTCGCATAGAGCGCCTGGTCGCCGCTAAAAGGCATCGTGCTGGAAACGCATAATGTCGTTGGCGCCGGGATGAATCTGATTATCCCCGTCTTTTTATCAGCCTTTAAATCTGTTCCTAAAATCAGAACTTCTTCTTCAAGATTATGCAGGATAATTGCTTTTTGAGCATCCTCGCTCACCTTGACAGCCTCATTGCTTACAATAATTCTCCCCATGTCGGCATGAGCGTTAAAAGACAGGCTGAAAGTTAAAATCAATAATATGAAAACCGGTGATAATACCGATAAATCAAATGTTCTGTTCGTCTATTTTCTCCACCATTATTTTTTCTGCAACATCAACATAGGCTCCTTTTGAAATAAGGAGCTTTAGGACTGCAGTATTATCCTATCGGCGGGCTTCCCTGATTTTTGCCTCCTAGCTTCTGCTTCCTACCAATGAAAAAATAACATATCGGTCCCAAGAAAGGCACCAAGGAAACGGCAAAAAGCCAAATGAGTTTTATGTTTCCCTTGAAGTCGTTCCTTATGATGTCTAAAAATGAAATGAACCAAAATGCCACAAAAAGGAAAAACAAAAAAACAACTTCCGGTCTGCCACTCTCAGCTAATGCTTCTAGTTTACTTAACAAACCGGCTTGCTTACATAACAGATCGGCTATGTCCCCGAAGCCCTTCCTCCATAACGCCATTTTGAGCGGCGAAATCCCTGATTTGTCCTTAGCGTTCACATCCGCGCCTTTGGCGATCAGCAGCTCGACCACGTCCTTATAGCCATTATCGACGGCTAGGTAAAGTGGCGTTTCCCCATTGTTGTTTCTGGCGTTTACATCCATGCCATTGGCGATTAAGAGCTCGGCCATTTCCATCTGGTGACGGGCAACGGCAGAGTGCAGCAGCGTGTTACCATATTTGTCCTTGGCATTCATGTCCGCGCCTTTGTCGATCAGCATCTCAGCCATTTCCTTTTGGCCAGAAAGAACGGCCTCGGCGAGCGGTGAAATCCCATCTTTATTTTTAGCGTTGATGTCCGCTCCTTCGGCGATCAGCAGCTCGGCCACGTCCTCGTAACCGTTACGTGCGGCTATAGCCAGCGGCGTCCAGCCATCGTTAAGCATGCCGTTTACGTCCGCGCCCTCGGCGATCAGCAGTTTGACCCATTCCTTATCGCGATTACGGACGGCTACGAACAGCGGCATAAGGCCATATTCATCCTTGGCGTTTATGTCCGGCGGAGAATAGCCATCTTCGTCCTTGACGTTTGCGCTCGCGTCTTTGGCGATTGATTCATTCTTATATGCCAGCTTGTTGATAAGGCTTTTCACCGCTTCCGCATCGCTCGCATTCGGAGCCAGCCGGAGGTACTGCTGGAGATTTATTACCGCATCACTGTATTTTTCCGCTTTCTCCTGCACCAGTCCGAGGTTGTAGTAAACAGCCGGCCAGCCCGGCGCAAGCCTTGCCGCGTGTTCGAACTCCTTGATTGCGGCGGCATAATCATCTGGAGAATTTGCCATCTCCATAGCGGCCATTCCGCGGTCAAAATGCCGTTTTGCTTCTTCGGAGACGGTTTGTCCGAAGGAAGATGCCATTCCGCAAAATAAGATGAAAATGGTTGCCTGTAAAACAATTATTTTCTTCATATTTTACCTCGCCCCATGCTGCCTTAACAGAGCGGCCACGTCCTTGAGGTTATTACTTTCAGCATATTGAAGCGGCGTTTTGCCATATTGATCCTTGACGTTTATGTTCGCGCCTTTGGCGATCAGCAGAGCGGCCACGTCCTTTTTGCCCCCATGGACGGCTATGTGCTCAACGGCATAGTGCAGCGGCGTTCGGCCAAATTGATTCTTGGCGTTCATATCCGCGCCTTTGGCGATCAATAGCTCGGCCACTTCCTTGTAGCCTCTAATGGCGGCGGCATGGAGCGGCGTCGAGCCATCGTTGGCCCTGGCGTTGATGTCCGCGCCTTTGGCGATCAATAACTCGGCCGCTTCTTTTTTGCCGCTAGTGATGGCCGTGTGGAGCGGCGTATTGCCAAATCTATCCTTGGCGTTTATGTCCGGGTCTTTGGCGATCCGCGGCTCGACCTTGCTCTTACTTTCGATACTCGTCCCATGCTTCCTTAGCAGATTGGCCACATCTTTGAAGCCATTGCTTTCAGCATATTGCAAGGGCGTCGAGCCATCATTGTCCTTGGCGTTGATGCCCGCGCCTTTGGCGATCAGCAATTCGGCCACTTCCTTTTTGCCATACCAGGCGGCACTGTGCAGCGGCGTTCCGCCAGGAACATTTTTAGCGTTGATGTCCGCGCCTTCGGCGATCAGCATCTCGGCCACTTCCTTTTGGCCATTAGCGGCGGCCCAGTGTAGCGGCGTACTGCCATCTTTATCCTTGGCATCTATGGCCGCGCCTTTAGCGATCAGCAAATCAGCCACTTCCTTATAGCCATTAGCTGCGGCCTTGTGCAGCGGCGCTTCGCCATTTACGTCCTTGGCGTTTATGCCCGCGCCTTTGGCGATCAGCAGCTCGACCACTTCCTTTTTGTCAAAAATGACGGCCGTGTGTAGCGGCGTCCAGCCATCTTTGTCCTTAGCGTTTATGTCCGCGCCTTTGGCGAATAACGACTCGACCACATCCTTACTGCCTCCACTGATGGCAAACAACAGCGGCGTATTGCCAGATTTATCCTTGGCGCTCATGTCCGCGCCTTTGGCGATCAGCAGCTCGACCATTTCGTTTATGCCACCAGAGGCGGCCGCGTGCAGCGGCGTCCAGCCAAGCTCGTTTTTAGCGTTTATGTTCGCGCCTTCGGCAATCAGCAACTCGGCCATTTCCTTTTTGCCATCAGTGACGGCCTTGTGTAGCGGCGTATTGCCGTATTTATCCTTGGCGTTCATGTCCGCGTCTTTAGCGATCAGCATCTCGGCCACTTCCTTTTGGTTATAAATAGCGGCCGTGTGTAACGGCGTCCAGCCAAGCTCGTCCTTAGCGTTTATGTCCGCGCCTTTGGCGATCAGCAGCTCGACCACTTCCTTTTTGCCATCAGTGACGGCCCTGTGTAGCGGCGTATTGCCGTATTTATCCTTGGCGTTCATGTCCGCGTCTTTGGCGATCAGCAGCTCGACCATTTCGTTTATGCCACCAGAGGCGGCCGCGTGCAGCGGCGTCCAGCCAAGCTCATCCTTAGCATTTATGTCCGCACCTTTGGCGATCAGCACCTCGGCCACAGCCTTTTGGCCATTAGTAACGGCCTTGTGCAGCGGCGTACTGCCATCTTTATCCCTGGCTTTTGTGTCCGTGCCTTTGGCAATTAATAGCTCGGCCACTTTCGTTTTGCCCCACCAGGCGGCAACGTGCAGCGGCGTATCGCCATTATTATTCTTAGCGTTTATGTCCGCGCCTTTGGCGATCAGAAGCTCGGCCACTTCCTTTTGGCCATTGCTGGCGGCCCAGTGTAACGGCGCACTGCTATCTTTATCCTTGGCGTTTATGTCCGCGCCTTTGCCGATCAGCACCTCGGCCACTTCCGTTTCGCCTTGACTGGCCGCTTTGTGCAGCAGCGTTAAGCCATTTGTGTCCTTGGCGTTTATGTCCGCGCCCTTGGCAAGTAACGACTCGACCTTGGCCCTGCTTTCGATACTCGCCCGATACTTTGTTATCAGGTCGGCCACATCCTTGTTGTTGGTATTTTCAGCTAATTGCAGTGCCGTATTGCCATACTTATCCTTAGCGTTTATGTCCGCGCCTTTGGCGATCAGCAATTCAGCCACTTCCTTACGGTTAGAAGCGGCGGCATCGTGCAGCGGGGTTTTGCCAAATTGATTCCTGACGTTTAAACCCGCGCCTTTGGCGATCAGCAGCTCGGCCACTTCCTTTTGGCCTTTCCTCGCGGCATCGTGCAGCGGCGTATAGCCATAGTTATCCTTGGCGTTCATGTCCGCGCCTTTGGCGATCAGCAGCTCGGCCGCTTCCTTTTGGCCCTCTCTGGCGGCATAGTGAAGCGCCGTTTTGCCGAATTGACCATCCCTGGCGTTTATGTCCACGCCCTGGGCGAGGAGTGACTCGACCTCGGTCTTCCTGCCTCCAATGACGGCCAAGGCCAGCGGCGTAAGGCCAGCTTCGTCCCTGGCGTTTAGGCTCGCGTCTGCGGCGGCCAAGCCGCGGTCGTTACGCCGATTGGCTTCTTCGGAGTCGGCTTGTCCAAAGGATGATGCAATTCCGCAAAATAAGATAAAACTGATCGTCGGCAAAACAAATATTTTCTTCATTTTTCACTTGCCCTTTTGGCAGCTTCTTTATCGGCAAGTTCTTGAGCGCGCTCAGGGTTGGCCCGTAAATCGTCATAAAGATTCTGAAGATCGGCTTCCCTTTCGATCTGCTGATCTGCCTTCTTATTTAGGTCAGCAGCCTCTTCGAGCAATTCCCCCGCCAGGTCTGCCAATACATCCCCCTTGATATCTGTTTCTTTCTTCTCTGCGATCAGCACGACTTTTTCTTTCTCGCTTTTCGTCGTCTCAAGCTTTTCATCAAGTTGCCCTGATTTGATACGCGTGTCGGCGAGCTCCTTATTTGTTTTTTCTATGCGCTGGTTCACGTCCTTGATCTCCTGCTGTGTCTCTATGATGGCCGGCACTAATTTTTTTGTCTCCGTAATGATGTAGTTGTAAAGCCGCACTTGTGGATTTGCTTCCACGGGAGGGGGCACATCCGGAACGCTTATTTTGACCTCGGGACAACCCGACGGTGACTTACCCTCCATGGCCTCGTCAGAGAATTGGCCATATTTTCTTGCGCTTGCCCACTCATCGTCCAGTTCTTTTGTCACTTCATCCTTGGCGGCCAAAGCAGCGCCCGCAGATTGCAGTGACCAGTAAGCGCTGCAATTCAGGTCCTTAATAGCTTTTATCGTCCCTTTTTTTAATGCCCCAATCGCCTCCTTGGCCTTGCGTTCATTTTCCGCAGCAGCCTTTTTCCACTCCCTGGCTCTGCGTTCATATTCCTTGAGTCTCTCTTGCTGGGCAACGGCATTATCTATATTGGTTTTATAGGCAGCGATATCGGGCCTGTATTTTGCAGCTCTTTTAAAATGCCTGATAGCCTTAGACCATTCTCGTTTGTTATAGCAATCAATGCCTTTGCTATTTTCAGCATTGGCTTCGTCGGTGAGAAAATTGGTAAACTCACTATTATAATCAACCCCAGGGTTCACGGGTGCAGGGATATAAGCGCCTCCCCCTCTGCCTTGATCTGGGGGCACATAGTATGGGCAATCAGGTTTATGGCCTGATGTTGTATCGCATGGGACACCGCAATAGGCGCAAGCGCATTTAGGTTCAGGTATCTGCGCTAAAACAGTTGTGGGGCTAATGAATAATCCTGTTAATACTAAGAGTGTAACAAAAAGATAATAAGTACATTTCTTCATAATTTGCGTCATATTGATTTGATTTGGTTTTATTTTCATTTCTCCTACCTCCTGTCAAGATTGAATATATCAGTCTTTTCCGGGTCAACGAGGATATCGTCTCTTGTAGCAGTGGCTATATCGCCTGCGTTGACCAAGACTGTTTCTTTTCCTTTTTTTACTTAATTTAATCCTTGAACATTAGGACACTATTGTAGAGAAGGCCCTAAAATTATGCCGACTCGAATCATCCAGCAGGGTTCAAGCATATAGCCGTCGAAAACCCCGATCTCGCCGCCGGCATTAAAAGCGCCGGGGCGATAGACAAAATCGATCGTGAGTCCGGTCGTGCTGGTAATCGGCGAAAAAGCCAGCCCGCAAAAAACCAGCGTCCTTAAATTTGGTTCCAAATCCAAGCCGCCCATGGCTCCTGCTGTTAATCTGACAGCTATGTTCCCAACCATCACAGTAGGGCGCATGGGATAATACCGGGCACCAAGATAAAACTCATGAATTGACACACTTTTGACATTAGGGAGTTTTAGGTTACTCATATCTACTTTCCGGTAGTTGTATTCTAATATCCCTAATACATATTCATTGCCGACATTAATACTCCCTCCAAAACTATATTGATTGAGATTTGTACCATTCCCGGCATATTTGAGATTTCCCAAAAACTCCCCCTGTAACTCAACGAAACGCATTCTATTTTGTCCCGCAAAGGAACTGGCAGTAACAAAAAAAATTAATAACCATGTTAAGTGCTTAAAACGAATTTTCATTAAAGGTTTCCTCCTTAAGAAGATCTCTACACTTACCATCATAATAAGCCTGATCGGGCATAGCGGCCTGAATCGCCCTGTCCTTAAAGTCCCTCAGAATGTTGCGCAGCCTTCTCAAATACGGTCCTTCCCCGCCTCATTACCTCGCCCCATGCTTCCTTAACAGATCGGCCACGTCCTTGTGGTTATTAATTTCAGCATATTGCAGAGGCGTATTGCCATACTTATCCTTAGCATTTATGTCCGCGCCTTTGGCAATCAGAAGCTCGACCACTTCCCTTGGGCCTTGAATGCTGGCTCCATGCAGCGATGTATAGCCAAATTGATCCTTGGCGTTTACATCCGCACCCTTGGCGATTAATAGCTCGACCATTTCCTTGGGGCCTTGAAGGGCGGCATAGTGCAGAGGCGTATTGCCAAATGCATCATCCTTGGCGTTTACTTCCGCGCCTTTGGCTATTAATAACTCGGCCATTTCCATATGGTTAAGAAGGACGGCCGTGTGCAACGGTGTAAATCCATCTTTATTCTTGCCGTTTATGTCTGCCCCCGCGGCGATCAACGACTCTACCGCGTCTTTACTGCCGCCAGAGACGGCTAACACCAGCTTTGTACCGCTATCTTTGTTCTCGGTGTTCATGCTCAAGTTTTTGGTGATGGCAAGGCGAAAACCGAGATAGTCGCCCTTGTCGGTCGGCATGTTGCTGCCGCGATTGACGGAACGACCAAGCGGAAAAAGAACGTACCAGGAGCCGCCGCGAATGACCCGGCTGGAGCCCGATTCGGGCCCGGTAGGATTGACCTGTGGGGAGCCTGGGTAGCTTCCATACCAATCCTGGCACCATTCCCAAACATTCCCCAACATGTCATACAATCCCCAGGCATTGGGCTTTTTCTGGCCCACAGGATGAGTTTCATTATTTGAATTTTCATTAAACCAGGCAATATCACCCAGCTCTCCATAGTCCTGGCCGGACTTCCCTGCCTTGCAGACATACTCCCACTCGGCCTCTGTCGGAAGCCGGAAGCGAATCCCGCTTCGCGCGCCCAACGCCGCGATGAAATCCTGGGTGTCGCCCCAGTCAACCGTCTCCACGGGATAATCGTCGCCTTTTTTAAAAGTGGCCGGATTATCGCGCATGACGGCTTTCCATTGGCCCTGTGTCACCTAGTACTTACCCATCCAAAACCCATCGATGCGGACCTTGTGCGCCGGTTGCTCGTCCTTCATTTCTTCATTGGAGCCCATCCTGAACTCCCCGGACGGAATCCAGACGAACTCCATTCCCCTCAGCGGCTCTCTCCAGACCTCGCCGGCCCGCGGCTCAACCTGATCGGTCGCCGCCTTGGTCTGCGCCCAAACCATCAGAGAAAGGCTCAACACAACCGCCAGCACCACAAAAAAGGCCGGAAACGCCGAGATCACAAGCTTATTCTTATTCATAAGCCCCTCATTCGGGCAACTTTGGCAGCAGGTCCCGCAATGCCTTCAAGATTCATTTATGTTCTTCAATTGAACGAGACGCCGGAGGCAAGGGAGAAACGATGAAGTATTTCTCATTGTTAAAAAAGTCCGCGGGGCTAAAAGAAACGCCCAAGTGCTTCTTTACCCAGTCATCAGACTCCGGAATCTCCCGACCGGCAGCCCGGAGGACTGACCAGTCGGCTTCCGAGCAGACCAGATTATCCTTGCCCCACACGCCATAGTTGGTGCCGAGCCAGGGGAGGCCCAGCCAATTACTGGCGACTTTCTTGGTATTCTTGGTCGCCATCTCCGCGGCCGCGGCCCAGAGCTTTTTTGCTTCCTCAGCGTTCAACGGCTGCGCGAGCTCGGCCACTCGAGCCCCGCGGGAGCTATACCTCTCCAGGAACTCATCTCCCGAAATGATGCGCGGGCCTTCACCGGGGACATTCTCCAGGAAGAGCTTCTTGCCGTTGACCTCCTTGAGATAGATGACCGTATGCGATGATCTCGAGGTATTGTCCCCGGAGAGAAGACGGTCTGCGGCGTTGATCTCCGAACCCAGAAGATCCCCATTGATGAGCAGCACGTCACCAGGCTGAAGCTCGTCATACCTCCTGGGGGGCAGAGGGGGCGGGGCTTTCGTCGTCAGCGAGGTAGGTTTCGTTGATAGCGACTTATAGATCGCACCAGCATACAGGTTTGGTTCCCTGAGCCGTTCTTCGATAAGCTGCTTCTGGTTTTCCTTCCAGGCCGCGGGCGAATTCTCGAGCTCGACCTGCTCCAGCTTAGCCTCAAGGTCTTTTCCTCCCGAATTCACGTAGGCCAGCGCGACCTCCGCCCTTTTTTTGTTTAGCTCCGCTGATCTCTTTAATTCTAAATTTTTTGTTTTTGCCGCCTGCGCCTTGTTCAAGGCCTCACGGGCAATCCCTTCCGCCCTCGCATTGCCTTGTTGCCGGGCAAGGCCAATAATGTTCTCAGATTTACTTATGGTGTTATCGCATTTCTGGATTTCGACTTCATATTTCTTAATATCTTCTATTGCCTTGTCTTTCATGTTTTCTAGCTTGAATATCACCCCAAGCAGCCAGTTGCTCTTCTGAACATCTGTATCCTGCGCCAAAGAGATGCTGCAGCTGCAGGAAATCAACAGAAAAAGAATCACAACCTTCGTTCCCATGTTCAATCCCGCCACTTTCTCAGGCGCTGCCTGCAAGCTCCGATGTGATACGGCTTGCTACATCAAGGGTACGGGAATTCGAGGGTATTTAGGAATGTGGCTATATGAACTTGGTTTTTCGCGTCGCGCGAGTTTTTCTTCCTTCTAGCCCGAAATCGCTCCCGCCCTTCATATAAAAAGCATATTCCCATCCGCGGATCGAGTCAAGATGCTCTTGACATCCCCCGGCGGCCTGAACACAATGGGGGAGAATATATAGGAGAGGAGGGAGGCCTGGCCGACAAAAAAGTTAAGGGCTTGTCCCCGCTCGAAGTGCCCTGTCTTTATTTCCGAGAATCCGGTGAGGAGACGACCTGGCGGACTCTGGAGCGAGCGGCGCAGCGGGCGCAGGAGCTGGACGTCCGCAGCGTGGTGGTGGCCTCGACCTCGGGCCGGACAGGTTTGTTGGCCATTCCGCTTTTTAAAGACCGCAACCTGGTCGTCGTCACCCATTCC
>Ga0315285_10007057_pt1 | contig 11561 bp, 10 predicted proteins | sample YL17G09_36_MG_FD_203698 | JGI IMG/M metagenome (GOLD analysis project Ga0315285, IMG submission 203698) | Sediment microbial communities from Yellowstone Lake, YNP, Wyoming, USA - YL17G09_36 | ecosystem: Environmental > Aquatic > Freshwater > Lake > Sediment | place: USA: Wyoming | collected... | reverse complement strand
GCCGAACAGCACATAGTGGAAGTGCGCGACCACGAAGTAGGTGTCGCTGACGTGGAAGTCCAGCGGCGGGCTGGCCAGCAGCACGCCCGACAGTCCACCGCACAGGAAGGTCACCAGGAACCCGAACGCGAACAGCATGGGCGACTCGAACGTCAGCTTGCCCCGCCACATGGTGCCGATCCAGTTGAAGAACTTGATGCCGGTCGGGACCGCGATCAGGAACGTCATGAACGAGAAGAACGGCAGCAGCACCGCTCCGGTGACATACATGTGGTGGGCCCACACCGCCATCGAGAGGGCCGCGATGCTGATCGTGGCGTACACCAGGGTTGTGTAGCCGAAGATCGGCTTGCGGGCGAACACCGGGAAGACCTCCGAGACGATGCCGAAGAACGGTAGCGCCAGCACGTAGACCTCGGGATGGCCGAAATACCAGAACAGGTGCTGGAACAGCGTCACACCGCCGTTGGCCGGGTCGTAGATGTGCGCACCGAGGCGGCGGTCGGCAGCCAGGCCGAAAGCGGCGGCGGTCAGCAGCGGGAAGATCAGGATGACCAGGATCGAGGTGATGAAGATGTTCCAGGTGAAGATCGGCATCCGGAACATGGTCATGCCGGGGCAGCGCATGCAGACCACGGTGGTGATCATGTTGACGCCGCCGAGGATGGTGCCCAGACCGCCGACGGCAACGCCCAGGATCCAGAGGTCGGCGCCGGCACCCGGGGAGTGCACCGAGTCCGACAGCGGGACGTAGACGGTCCAGCCGAAGTCGGCGGCGCCGCCGGGGGTGATGAACCCGCCGAGGGCGATCAGCGCGCCGAAGATGAAGAGCCACAGCGACAGCGCGTTCAGGCGCGGGAACGCCACGTCGGGAGCACCGATCTGCAGCGGCAGAACGAGATTGGCGAAGCCGAACACGATCGGGGTGGCGTAGAACAGCAGCATCGCCGTGCCGTGCATGGTGAACAGCTGGTTGTACTGCTCGTTGGACAGGAACTGCAGGCCCGGCACCGTCAACTCGGCCCGGATGAACAGGGCCATGAGCCCCGCCAGGGCGAAGAAGGTGAAGCAGGCGACCACGTACATGATGCCGATCAGCTTGTGATCGGTGGTGGTGATGATCTTGTAGAACAGGTTGCCCTTGGGCCCGGTTCGGGCCGGGAAGGGGCGACTGGCCTCTAGTTCTCCGCGGGGGGGCACTAGCGCTGTCACAGAGTCCTCCAACCATCTATTGGGAACGTCCCAAGAAACCTACGGCGCATCTTATCCCCAAACCAGCCCCCGGGAGGGCCCGGTCCTACATTCTGTCGTATTTCGCGTCACGCCTGTTGCCGGCCGGGGTTCAAGGCCAGGTCACACCGGGTTTGCGGCTGGCGGGTGTTACCGTCGCGGCGTGCTGTTCCGCGCCATGAATCCGGGGGTTGCCGCCGTGGCTGCGGCGGTGTTGGCGCTCAGCGGATGTTCGGGCGCCGCCGACACGCCGGCAGCCGGCCCGACCAGCAGTGTCGTGACCAGCACCACCAAGATCGCGTCCGCCGGGGTGCTGGGCAATCTGCGCCGCCCCGACGAGTCCTGCGCGCCCGAGCCCGCCCGCCCGGACGGCCCGCGCCAGGGACCGCTGCCGCACGCCGCCGGGCAGACCGCGGTGGTTCCCGATCCGCAGCGCATCGTGGTGCTGGCCGGTGACGAACTCGACGCGTTGTGCGCGTTGGGTCTGCAGTCGCGCATCGTCGCCGCCGCCCTGCCCGACGGTTCGGACGCCCAGCCGTCGTATCTGGGCACCGTGGTGCACGACGCGCCGGCCGCCGGTACCCGCAGCGCACCGGACCTGGCCGCCGTCGCCGCGGCCAAGCCGGACCTGATCCTCGGCTCGAAGTCGCTGACGCCGCAGGCCTACCCGGCGCTGGCCGCGATCGCCCCGACGGTGTTCACCGCCGCGCCAGGCGCGCGGTGGCAGGACAATCTGCGCCTGGTGGGCGCGGCGACCGGACGCCCCCGCGCCGCCGACGACCTGATCGGCGGTTTCGCCGAGCAGGCCAGGAAGGCCGGCGAGGCCAACGACGCGGCGCACTTCCAGGCCTCCGTCGTCCAACTCACCGACTCGGCGTTGCGGGTGTGGGGTACCGACAGTTTTGCAGGCAGTGTGTTGTCGGCGGTCGGGGTGGATCGGCCTGCCGCACAACGGTTTACCGATAATCCGTATGTGGAGATCGACCTGGGCGACTCCCCTGATCTGTCCGCCGCCGACGGCGACATCGTCTACCTGTCGTTCGCGTCGCCGGCGGCCAAGGACCGCGCGCCCGCGCTGCTGGAGAGCGACGCCTGGCGCAAACTGTCGGCCAACCGCGACAACCGGGTGTTCGTGGTCAACAACGAGGTGTGGCAGACCGGTCAGGGGCTGATCGCCGCACGCGGGATCATCGACGACCTGCGCTGGCTCAACGCGCCGATCAATTAGCGGATGTAATTCTCCCCACTGGCGCGCACCGTCACGTCGGACAGGCTGATCCCCCACGGCTGGTCGATCACGTGCACCACCGCGTCCGCGAGATCGTCGGGGGTGATCAGCCAGTACTGCACCGAGTCGACGTCGGTCTGCTCCGGACGCAGCGACCCGGACATGAAGTTGGCCAGGTTCTCGGCGAACTGCGGCCCCTTCTGTCCGGCCAGCGCCATGATCGCGGTCTGGTTGACGATGCCGCTGGCCAGGTTGGTGCCGAACACGCCGGTTGGCTTGACCGTGGTCACCTTGATCCTTCCCTGCGCCTCGACGCGAAGGGCGTCGGAGAGGGCGGTCACCGCGGCCTTGGTGGCGCTGTAAACGCCCGCTCCCTCGATGCCGCCGTTGCCGTAGATCGAAGAGATGTTCACCACCTGCCCGCGGCCCTGGGCGATCATCTGGTCGTACACCGCGGAGATGCCGTTCACCACACCCTTGATATTGATGTCGATGGCCTGATGCCAACGCTGCCAGGCTTTTTCGTGGTCGGCGAAGTAGGCCAGCGGCATGATCCCGGCGTTGTTGACCAGCACGTCGATGGCGCCGAACGTCTCGACGGCGGCGCGCGCGGCGGCCTTGAGTTGGCTCAGATCGGTGACGTCGGCCACCCGGGCGAGTGCCTCGCCCCCGACCGCCCGGATACCGGCCACCACCTCGTCGAGATTGTCGGAGTCGACGTCCACTCCGACCACTCGGGCCCCCCCGGCGGCGCACTTCTGCGAAATCAGCCGGCCGAAGCCACTGCCCGCACCGGTGACGATCACGACTTTGCCGGACAGGTGTTGCGACATAGGTCTCTCCCGTGGGGCAACCTCGTGACGGAGGCGTCGTATGTCAGCTGCCCGGCGTGGTGCCGATAAGGCCGATCGCGTAGACGAAAATGTACACATTGATGAGCGCCATAACCAAGGCGGGCAGAGCTTGTAGCAGTGTGGATCCAGCTCGATAGCGAACGGCGACGCCGAGGATCATCAGCAAAGTCAAACCACCCGAAGCGGCGATCACCAGTGGCGGTATGAAGTAGCCGAGCATGAGGCCTACTGCACCGAGCACCTCCAGCACCCCGGTGACTCTCCGGAACCGAATCAGCCCAAATTTCTCGAACTCCTCCACCATCGCTTCGGAGACGAGGACACTCACTCCGTAGTAGAAGAACAACCCCATCGACAAAGCTCTGAGCACCTGGTAGGTCACATCCATGCTGGCGCGGTTCCGATCACTTATCATTCATCAGCGCAGCGCATCTCGGCAGTGAAGGCACCACATGTCATCGTTCGTGATTTCTACCATTCTCCAAGTCGTCGTTTCGCTCGGGCTACTCAACGTTTGGCTGGTGCGGGCTCGGACTTCGACCGCATACCGTGGCGGTTCGGCGCAGTCGCTGAAGGAGGAGTTTGCCGCGTACGGACTTCCCGATTGGTCCTTTTATCTGGTCGGGGCCCTGAAGGTCGGCTCGGCGATATTGTTGGTCATCGGGATCTGGGTTCCGGAGCTCATCCGGCCGCCGGCAATCATCGTTGCCGTATTGATGATCGGGGCACTGGCGATGCATGCGAAGGTCAAAGACCCGCTGACGAAGTCCGTACCGGCGCTCCTGATACTGCTGATGGTCGTCGCGATCGTTCTGCTGCAGTGAACTTCCGGTGTCATTCACCAGCGGGATCCGGGTGGCCGGTCGCTGAATCTCACCTGTTCGGCGCCGTGCCGACCGAAGCCGAAGGATGCAAGAAAGTATGAGCACCGTCACCGCCTATGCTGCCACCTCGGCCACCGAACCGCTGACCAAGACCGCCATCACCCGCCGCGACGTCGGTCCACACGACGTCGCGTTCGACATCCACTTCGCCGGGATCTGCCACTCCGACATCCACACCGTGCGCGCGGAGTGGGGGCAGCCGCGCTACCCGGTGGTGCCCGGCCACGAGATCGCCGGCGTGGTGACCGAAATCGGTTCGGAAGTAACCAGATTCAAGGTGGGCGACCGGGTCGGGGTGGGCTGTTTCGTCGACTCCTGCCGGGAATGCGACAACTGCGAGGCCGGCCTGCAGCAGTACTGCACCGGAAGCGGGATGGTCGGCACCTACAACGCGGTCGGCAAGGACGGTCAGCCGACCCAGGGCGGTTACAGCGGCAGCGCCGTCGTCGACGAGAACTACGTGCTGCGCATCCCCGAGGCGATGCCCCTGGACGCGGCCGCGCCGCTGCTGTGCGCGGGCATCACCACCTACTCACCGCTGCGGCACTGGAAGGTCGGACCGGGCAGCCGGGTCGGGGTGATCGGACTGGGCGGGCTGGGCCACATGGCCGTCAAACTCGGTACCGCGATGGGCGCCGAGGTGACCGTGCTGTCGCAGTCGCTGAAGAAGATGGAGGACGGCCTGCGGCTGGGCGCCAAGCACTACTACGCCACCAGCGACACCGGCACCTTCAAGACGCTGCGCAACTCCTTCGACATCATCCTCAACACCGTGTCGACCGACCTGAACCTGGGCAGGTTCCTGGGGATGCTCGACCTCGACGGGGTGTTCGTGGAGTTGGGCCTGCCGGAGAACCCCTTGGTGGTGCCATCTTTCGCGTTGCTCGGGATGCGGCGCAGCATCACCGGCTCGGCGATCGGTGGCATCCCGGAAACTCAGGAGATGCTGGATTTCTGCGCCGAGCACGGCATCGCCTCGGAGATCGAGGTGATCCAACCGGACTACATCAACGAGGCCTACGAGCGGGTGATCGCCAGCGATGTGCGCTACCGGTTCGTGATCGACACCGAGTCGCTGCGGTAGCCGCGCCGCCTGGTCGGATCCCGCGAGCCATCTCTGCGCCGCGTCGATGCAATGGCCTATTCCTCGGCTGGGGCCGGGTCGAAGCTCTCCAGCGGCCAGCCGGAGGCCGCCAGAATGTCCGCGACCCGTTGCACGTTTTCCGGCCCGCCGTCGTGGTGGGTCACGCCCTCGATGAATTGCTCGATCTCGTCTCGGCCGATCACGCCGTCCTCCAGGACTTCGGCCTCGTGGGCGCCGATTTCGCGCACCACCTCTTTGACCTGTTCCTCGGTCAACGGCGTATTGCGCAGCAGCGCGAGCAGTGGCACCCGGTCCGGTCCGGGCACTCCGCCGGGGTAGCCGGCGCGGAGCCAATCGATCACAGAGCGGGCTAAGGACTTCTCGGTCATCCGCTCAGTGTGTCTGTTCGGCGCCGCTGGCGCCAGCTAGTTCACCAGCTGTTCAAACCCCTGGACGCGCCACCGCGCCGGGCCACCGGGAACAGCCCCGGCCGGTCCAGCGCACTGCGGCGGTGGCGGGCTGAACTTCAGAAGTCCCAGTCCTCGTCCTCGGTGACGACGGCCTTGCCGATGACGTAGGAGGACCCCGACCCGGAGAAGAAGTCGTGGTTCTCGTCGGCGTTGGGCGACAAAGCCGACAGGATCGCCGGGTTGACGTCGGTCTCGTCGCGCGGGAACAGCGCTTCGTAGCCGAGATTCATCAACGCCTTGTTGGCGTTGTAGCGCAGGAACTTCTTGACGTCCTCGGTGAGGCCGACCTCGTCGTAGAGATCCTGGGCGTACTCGGTCTCGTTGTCGTAGAGCTCGAAGAGCAGCTCGTAGGTGTAGTCCTTGAGCTCCTGGTGGCGGGCGTCGTCCTCGAGGGCCAGCGCACGCTGGTACTTGTAGCCGATGTAGTAGCCGTGCACGGCCTCGTCGCGGATGATCAGCCGGATCATGTCGGCGGTGTTGGTCAGTTTTGCCCGGCTCGACCAGTACATCGGCAGGTAGAAGCCGGAGTAGAACAGGAAGCTCTCCAGCAGGGTGGAGGCCACCTTGCGCTTGAGCGGGTCGTCGCCGCGGTAGTAGTCCATGACGATCGCGGCCTTGCGCTGGAGGTTGACATTCTCCTCCGACCAGCGGAAGACCTCGTCGATGTCGCTGCTGGAGCACAGCGTGGAGAAGATCGAGCTGTAACTCTTGGCGTGCACCGACTCCATGAACGCGATGTTGGTCAGCACGGCCTGCTCGTGCGGGGTGGCTGCGTCGGGGATCAGGCTGACCGCCCCGACCGTGCCCTGGATGGTGTCCAGCAGGGTCAGTCCGGTGAACACCCGCATGGTGAGTTGCTTCTCGGAACCGGTGAGGGTGTTCCACGACGGGATGTCGTTGGAGACCGGCACCTTCTCGGGCAGCCAGAAGTTACCGGTCAGCCGGTCCCAGACCTCGGCGTCCTTCTCGTCTTGGACCCGGTTCCAGTTGATCGCCGACGCGCGGTCGATCAGCTTGATTGCCTCACTCACCCAGAACCCCACTTCAGTTGCGGCTGAACACCATTTCGGCCGAGATTTCCCGCCGACACCCAAACACTACCCGTGGGGTCAGACAACGGGAGCCAACACAATAAGTTGTGTTTGGCGTGTCGCACGCCGTCCCGGCAATCAGCCCTGTGTCAGCCTACGGCGGCACTGCGGGGGGTGGCGTTGCGGACCGGCAGATCCGGGTCCAGGTCGATCGCCAGCAGGTCGGCGACGCCCTGGATGGTGCCGAGCATGACGATGGTCAGGTGCGCCACGAATTGCTCGGTGGGCATGCGGCGCGGGCTGTCGGGGTCAGGTCCCAGCCACCAGTCGGTGGCTGAAGACGCCGATCCGAAACTCGCCGCAGCGGCCAGTTCGAGGCTGGCCGACTCGAGGTGCATCTCCTGCAACTCGTTGTTGAACATCTGCGCGATCGCCATGGTGATCTCGCGACCCTCACTGAACCCGCGGGTCGTCGACTCGGCCGGTTCGGGGAATCTGCCCTGCAGGATGAAGCGCAGCACGTTGGGGTGCAACTCGACCAGGTTGACGTACTCGGCCACGCAGCGGCGGACCACCTCGCGGGTGGGATCGGTGGCCAGGTCGATATGCGGGAAGATCGCCGCGATCAGCATCTCCCGCAGTCGTTTTCCGATCGCGTGGAACAGGTCCGCCTTGTCGTTGAAATGCCGATAGATCTTGGGCTTGGCGGTTCCGGCCTCGGCCGCGATCTCCTGCAGACTCACCTGCGGCCCACAGCGGTCGATGGCCCGGAAGGCGGCGTCGACGATCTCAGAGCGCACTATCTTGCGGTGCTCGCGCCAGCGCTCACTGCGCGCGTCAACCTTGACCGGTTTCGTCCCCGGCAGCGGTACAGGGATCCTGCGCACGTCCAGCACTCTACTGACCGGTCTCCCGTGCAGGTCTGGAACCTTCCCGGCTAGCATCGATGGAGTCGTACCGGGACTTCCAAAGTCCGACATCCCAGAGCCAAGAAATACGAGACCGAGCCGGAGAGCCGTGACCGATCGATTCGACCTGGTGATTGCCGGCGGCGGGCCGTCAGGCTCGGCTGCGGCCTGGCAGGCCGCGCAGACCGGCGCCAGGGTGGTGGTCCTGGACAAGGCCGTCTTCCCCCGCGACAAGCCCTGCGGGGACGGCCTGACCGCCCGGGCCGTCAGCTACCTGCAGAAGATGGGCCTGGCCGACGAAGTCGCCGGCTTCCACCGGGTCAACCGGGTGACGGTGTTCAGCCCGTCGCGCTGGGAGCTGTCGTTCCCGAAGCGTCCCGGCATGCCCGACCACGGCCATACCGTCAGCCGCACCGTGCTCGACACCATGCTGCTCGAGCACGCCGCGAAGGCCGGCGCGGTGGTGCGGCAGGGCGCGGAGGTCAGCGAGCCCATCCTCGACGAGCGCGGCCGGGTCACCGGAGTGGTGCTCAAAGGCGGCGAGAAGATCTACGGGGACGCGGTGATCGCCGCAGACGGCGCCTACTCCCCCATCAAGCGGGCACTGAAACTGGACTCGGAGTACAACGGCTACTCCGCGATCGCGATCCGGTCCGAGATGGACGCCGACGTCGCCGATTCCGACAGCCTGGACATCTATCTGAAGCTCGCGTTCCAGGGCGACCAACTTCCCGGCTACGGCTGGGTGTTCCCGATGGGCGGCGGCCGGCTGAACATCGGCCTGGGCTACGTCAACAGCTACAAGAACTGGCAGTCGATCAACGCCACCGCGTTCCTCGGCGACTTCCTGCGCACCCTACCGCCGGAGTGGAGACTGCCGTCCATCGAGGAGCTCAAGAAGAACAAGAGCGTGCGGGCCTGGCGGCTGCCGATGGGCTTCACCGCCTGGCCGCCGTGGCGCCCGGGCGTGCTGTTCACCGGCGACTCACTGGGCGCGGGCAAGCCGGCCTCCGGCGCGGGCATCTCCAAGGCCCTGGAGTCCGGGCTGGCTGCCGGCGAGTGCGCGCTGGCCGCACTCGAGAACAGCGGACCCGACGACTTCACCAACTACGCCCAGCGGATGGAAGCCGCCTGGGGCAAGGAATACCGGCGCGGCCGCTACTTCCACAAGCTGGCCGGCTACCCGGCGGTGGCCAACGCCGGCATCAAGTTGATCGACAACGCCCGGTTCCGCGACGTCCTGCTGCGGTCGATGTACAAGAAGGCCGAGGGGCCGCTGCACAAGGTGATGTAGCGACCGTGTCCGACGAATCCGACGGGCACGGCCTTCGGGCAGCACCGACAACGACTTCACCGCACTGTTCGATGTCGTGTGGAACGATCCCGATTCCTACATCTCCCAGCCCGCGGTCTTCCCGATGGCCGTCGGCCGCTCGTTCTATCACCAGCTGCTGCCGGACAACAGCGTCACTCTGGGATGGTGCTCGTGGGCCGTGGCGTGGCTGAGCCGAGCCCCGGATGTCATCCCAGATCACGTCCAGGTCAGCTACAGCCAGAGCGTGGGGACCCGCAGTGCCTACCGACGTCAGGCAGCACAGGACTGGGGCGCCTTCCTCGCCCAAACCGGCGCACTGAACGGCTGACCCTCGCGAACGTGGGCCCTATGGACGGTTTTCGGGGTTCCGATGTCCATAGGCCCCACGGTCGACGAGGAAGTCACAGCATGCAGGAGACGCAGCCCTCGACTTCGGTTCCCTCCAAAGCCATCTGGCGCAGCCGGATGTAGTACAGCGTCTTGATGCCCTTGCGCCAGGCGTAGATCTGAGCCTTGTTGACGTCCCGGGTGGAGGCGGTGTCCTTGAAGAACAGCGTCAGGCTCAGCCCCTGGTCCACATGCTGGGTGGCCGCGGCGTAGGTGTCGATGATCTTCTCGTACCCGATCTCGTACGCGTCCTGGTAGTACTCCAGGTTGTCGTTGGTCATGTACGGCGCCGGGTAATAGGCGCGGCCGATCTTGCCTTCCTTGCGGATCTCCACCTTCGAGGCGATCGGGTGAATCGAGCTCGTGGAGTGGTTGATGTAGGAGATCGACCCGGTGGGCGGAACCGCCTGCAGGTTCTGGTTGTAGATGCCGTGCTCGCGCACCGCCTCTTTGAGCCGGAGCCAGTCGTCCTGGTTCGGGATCCGGATGCCGGCATCGGCGAACAGCTGACGCACCTTGTCGGTCTTAGGTTCCCAAACTTCCTCGGTGTACTTGTCGAAGAACTCACCAGTGGCGTACTTGGACTTCTCGAAGCCGATAAACCGCGCGCCCCGCTCTATGGCGATCCGGTTCGAGGCCCGCAGCGCGTGGTAGAGCACCGTGTAGAAGTAGATGTTGGTGAAGTCGATGCCTTCCTCGGAGCCGTAGAAGATGCGCTCCCGGGCGAGGTAGCCGTGCAGGTTCATCTGCCCGAGGCCGATCGCGTGCGCCTCGCCGTTTCCCTTCTCGATCGAGGGCACCGAGGTGATGTGGGTCTGGTCGCTGACCGCGGTCAGGCCCCGGATGGCCACCTCGATGGTCTGGGCGAAGTCCGGCGAGTCCATCGCCTTGGCGATGTTCAGCGAGCCCAGGTTGCACGAGATGTCGTTGCCCACTTCGGCATACGACAAATCTTCGTTGAACCGCGACGGAGTGGAGACCTGCAGGATCTCCGAGCACAGATTGGAGTGCGTGATCTTGCCGTCGACGGGGTTGGCCCGGTTCACCGTGTCCTCGAACATGATGTACGGGTAGCCCGACTCGAACTGCAGCTCCGCCAGCGTCTGGAAGAATTCGCGGGCCTTGATCTTGTGCTTGCGGATGCGGGCGTCGTCGACCATCTCGTAGTACTTCTCGGTGACCGAGATGTCGGCGAACGGCATACCGTAGACGCGCTCGACGTCGTAGGGCGAGAACAGGTACATGTCCTCGTTGTTCTTGGCCAGCTCGAAGGTGATGTCCGGGATCACCACGCCAAGGCTGAGGGTCTTGATCCGGATCTTCTCGTCGGCGTTCTCCCGCTTGGTGTCCAGGAAGCGGTAGATGTCGGGATGGTGGGCGTGCAGGTACACCGCGCCCGCGCCCTGACGCGCTCCGAGCTGGTTGGCGTAGGAGAACGAGTCCTCCAGCAACTTCATGATCGGGATGACGCCGGAACTCTGGTTCTCGATGTTCTTGATCGGCGCACCGTGCTCGCGAATGTTGCTCAGCAGCAGAGCAACTCCGCCGCCGCGCTTGGACAGCTGCAGTGCCGAGTTGATCGAGCGGCCGATCGACTCCATGTTGTCCTCGATGCGCAGCAGGAAACAGCTCACCGGCTCGCCGCGCTGGGCCTTGCCCGAGTTCAGGAAGGTCGGGGTGGCCGGCTGGAACCGGCCATCGATGATCTCGTCGACGAGGTGCTCGGCCAGGGTGGTGTCGCCGGCGGCCAGCGTCAGGGCCACCATCACCACCCGGTCCTCGAAGCGCTCCAGGTAGCGCTTCCCGTCGAAGGTCTTCAGCGTGTAGGAAGTGTAGTACTTGAACGCGCCGAGGAACGTCGGGAACCGGAACTTCTTGGCATACGCGCGATCGAGCAGCGTCTTGACGAAGTTGCGCGAGTACTGGTCGAGAACCTCACGCTCGTAATAGTTCTCGCGGATCAGGTAGTCGAGCTTCTCGTCCTGATTGTGGAAGAAGACCGTGTTCTGGTTGACGTGCTCCAGGAAGTACTGCCGCGCGGCGAGGCGGTCCATGTCGAACTGGATCTCGCCGTTGGGCCCGTACAGATTGAGCATCGCGTTGAGCGCGTGGTAATCCGTCTCCCCCGGCAGCGCGTGTGCAGGGTTCGAGGAGATTACCGGCTCTGCAG
>Ga0315285_10007056_pt1 | contig 11562 bp, 21 predicted proteins | sample YL17G09_36_MG_FD_203698 | JGI IMG/M metagenome (GOLD analysis project Ga0315285, IMG submission 203698) | Sediment microbial communities from Yellowstone Lake, YNP, Wyoming, USA - YL17G09_36 | ecosystem: Environmental > Aquatic > Freshwater > Lake > Sediment | place: USA: Wyoming | collected... | reverse complement strand
GGGGATTAATTCGCGCCTTCAAAGAAGAAAAACAAAGAAGATTGACTTATGTCGCGCTTTCCGCGCTCCATAAGTCAAACGCTCATTAAAATGATAGCAAAGGCAGAAGGAAAATTTTTAAGGGTTTCACCGACAAAGGTAAGACAGGTGATAGACTTAATCCGCCATAAAGATGCGCTAGAGGCACAAAGCATACTTATTAATTTAAATAAACGGCCTAAAGAATATTTGATAAAAATATTGAAGTCTGCAATTGCAAATGCCAAGGTCAAGGGTTTTAAGGCAGAGCAGTTATACGTCTCCAAGATAATCTGTAATGTCGGGCCCTCATGGAAAAGATTTAAGGCAGCGGCATTTGGCAGGGCCCAACCTATATTAAGAAGAACGTCACACATCAAAATAGAGTTGGATTTAAAATCAGGAGAGTAAATATATGGGTCAAAAGGTTCATCCGTTTGTACTAAGGATCGGTATTATAAGGACATGGCATAGCCGCTGGTTTGCCAAACCAAAGGATTATGCAAAATTTATCCAACAGGATTATCAGATTAGAAGATTCATTAAAAAAAGATTTAAACAAGCAGCTATTTCCAGGATTATCATAGAAAGATTGGCTGACAGGCTCAAAATTCGCATATTTAGCGCCAGGCCCGGCATTATCATCGGCAGGCACGGTGCTGATATCGAGCGTTTGCGTGAAGACATAAATAATATGGTCCAAAATGAAATATCTATTGACATAGAAGAGGTTAAAAATCCGCCGCTGGATGCACAACTCGTGGCAGAGAATATTGCTTTTCAGTTAGAGAAAAGGATTGCCTTCCGTCGCGCTGTAAAACGTGCCATGGAACAATCAATGAATGCCGGAGCAAAAGGAATAAGAGTAAGCTGTGCAGGACGGCTTAACGGTGCAGAGATGTCACGCACCGAAACTTATAAACAGGGTAAGGTTCCTCTTCAGACCCTACGCGCAGATATAGATTATGGCTTTGCGGAAAGTCTAACCACCTATGGCCTTATCGGGGTTAAGGTCTGGATTTATAAAGGAGAAATACTTACTGAGAAAAAACATCAGGAAGGCGAAAGTCCGGATACAGAGAAAATAACTCAAGAGTCAAAAGCATAAACAAAGGAATTATAGTAAAATGGTAATGATGCCCAAGAGGGTTAAATATCGTAAATTGCAGAAGGGTCAGAGGCGCGGTATAGCCACTACAGGCAGCGAATTGGCATTCGGAGAATTCGGTTTAAAGGTCTTGGAAAATGGTTGGCTTAAGAATACCCAGATTGAAGCAGTGCGTGTAATCCTTACCCGGCAGCTGCATAAGGGTGGGAAACTTTGGATTCGGGTTTTTCCCGATAAATCCATCACCAAGAAGCCTGCTGAAGTGCGTATGGGTAAGGGCAAAGGAGAACTGGATCATTGGGTAGCGGTGGTAAAAAGAGGGCGTATTTTATTCGAGCTGGGTGGCGTACCGGAAGAATACGCACGGCAGTGTTTTAGGCTAGCGGCATATAAATTACCCTTTAAAACAAAATTTATAACAAGAATCCATAAATAATAAAATGAAGATACAGGAATTACGCAATCTTTCAAAAGACGAGTTATTACAAAAAGAGAAGAGCCTTAAAGTAGAGCTCTCTAAGCTCAATATTCAACGTTACGGCGGCAGAGTTGAGAAGCCGCACATGTTTTCTTTGATTAAAAGAGATATCGCAAGAGTTAAAACTATCATAAGGGAAAAAGAGAGAAATAAAAATGGGTAAAAGAAAAGAATTTGTAGGTACCGTTATCAGCGATAAGATGCAAAAGACCGTTATCGTTAAGACAATGCACTTAAGCAAACATAGTAAATACGGCAAGATTATAAAAAGATACAAGAAATTCAAGGTGCATGATGAAAAAAATACTGCCAAGATTGGCGATACTGTGCGTATAGTCGAAACTAGGCCTATATCAAAGGATAAGCGTTTTAGGGTAGCCGGTATTCTTAAAAAGCCGCGGACAGCGCATGAAATAAAAGAGGAGATTAAATGATTCAGTTGCGTAGCATTTTAGATGTTGCGGATAATACCGGTGCTAAGCGCGCAGCTTTCATCTGTGTTTTAGGAAAAAAGAACGCAATGAATGCAAAGGTAGGCGATATTATTAATGTTAATATCAAAGAATCTTCCCCTGATGCGGTGATTAAAAAGGGCGAGATGGCCAAGGCGGTTGTTGTGAGGACTAAGGAGGCCATAAGGCGAGCGGATGGCTCTATATTAAGATTCGACCGCAACGCCATTGTTTTTATAGATGCGCAATTTAACCCCAGGGGCACGCGTGTCTTTGGGCCTGTAGCAAGGGAGTTAAGAGAAAAAAATTTTACCAAAATTATATCGTTAGCACCAGAGGTAATATAATGCTGAAGGTTAGAAAAGGCGATACGGTTCAGATAATTAAAGGCAAGGACAACGGGAAAAAAGGTAAGGTCCTCGAAGTATTCTTACAAGAAAAACGCGTTATTATCGAAGGTTTAAACTTAGTAAAGAAACACAAACGCCAGACACGCCAGGACGAGCAGGGTGGAATCTTGTCAATTGAGGCACCTGTAAGCATAGCTAACGTGATGCTTTTTTGTAAACAGTGTAATCATCCCGTCAGGGTGGGTATTACAGTTCTAAAGGATGGCACAAAAGCAAGGTTCTGTAAGGACTGTAAAGAGGTAATATAATGACACCTAGATTATTGGAAAAGTATAGGAACGAAATTATACCAAAGATGATGCAGGCTTTTAATCTGAGGAATAAGCTGGCGGTTCCGCGCGTAGAAAAGGTAGTGGTAAATATGGGCGTGGGAGAGGGCTTGCAGGATATTAAAATTTTAGAAAAAGCAATGGAAGAATTAGCTATAATTACAGGGCAGAAGCCAATTTTAAGGCGGGCAAAAAAGGCTATTGCGAATTTCAAAATTAGAAAAGGAGCGCCTATTGGATGCAAAGTGACACTCAGACGCGCAATGATGTATGAATTTATGGATAGGCTTCTTAATGTTACCCTGCCACGCATCCGTGACTTTAGAGGTGTTTCAACCGATTCTTTCGATAAGGCAGGAAACTACACGCTGGGATTGACTGAACAAAACATCTTTCCTGAGATAGAATACGATAGAATAACCCGTACGCAGGGGATGGATATTACCATTGTCATTAAGAACGCAAAATCCAAAGAACAGGCGAAAGAATTATTAAGATTATTTGGTATGCCTTTTAGAAATAAGGAATAGTTAAATATGGCTAAGAACTCGCAAATAGCAAGATGGAAGAGGCCTCCTAAGTTTTCTACCCGTAAATACAACCGTTGCTCAATATGCAGCAGGTCAGGAGGATATTTGAGAAGGTTTCAGCTTTGCCGTATCTGTTTCAGGGAGTTAGCCTGGCAGGGTTTAATACCAGGGGTTAAAAAGGCGAGCTGGTAGCAATTTAAAAAGAAAGCAAAACGAGGTAAAGATGTCAAGAAGCGATTTAATTGCCGATGTGTTTACGACGATACGCAATGCCATAATGGCTAAGAAGGAGAGCGTGGATGTCCCTGCTTCAAATACTATAAAATCTATCTCTGAAATTTTAAAAAAAGAAGGTTACATTGAGAATTTTAAATTGATAGAAGATAAGAAACAAGGGCTGGTCAGGATTTATTTAAAGTATATTGCTTCGAAGTCTGCAATAAGAAATATAAAGCGTATTTCCAAGCCGGGATTACGCATTTATGTAAAACATCAAAAGGTACCCTCGGTTTTAAGAGGCAGGGGTATTGCGATTATTTCGACTTCTAAAGGCCTTATGATAGATAAGGAAGCGCGAGAAACAGGCGTCGGCGGTGAAATTCTCGGCTATATCTGGTAAGCGAGGACATAAGTTATGCCTGCCTACCGGCAGGCAACTTACAGTGCTACGTAAGTTATGGGCTCATTAAGATGTCTAGGATTGGAAAAAAACCTATAATTATACCAAAAGAGGTAAAGGCCGAGTTCAAAGAAGGAATGGTTTTTATTGAGGGGCCTAAGGGAAAATTAAGCCGTTCTATAGAACCGCGGATTAAAATAGAAATAAAAGATAACCAGATTTTAGTAAAGCGGGAAACCGATACTAAATTAGACCGTTCCCTGCACGGTCTTTACCGTGCCCTCATTGCTAATATGGTTAGGGGGGTTACGGAGGGCTACACTAAGGAGTTAGAAATTGTAGGGGTGGGGTTCAAGGCACAGATCCAGGGGAATAATTTAAATATGCAGTTAGGTTTTTCGCACCCAGTAACTTTCCCAATACCTGAGGGGATCAAGATAGAGACACCAAAACTAACCCAGATCATCATAAGGGGCATCGATAAAGAAAAGGTCGGCGAGGTAGCTACCGAAATACGCGCCATATTTCCTCCTGAACCATACAAAGGCAAAGGTATCCGTTTTCAAGGAGAGTATGTAAAGAAGAAGATAGGCAAGGCGCAGGCCACTACCGCAAAGTAAAATGAACCCCGCCCTTACTTAAGATATAGAATTAAGGAAGAGCGGGGATAGAGATAGGAAGGAAGAGCGGGGTGAATAAGAAAGAGTTACTTAGGGCAAAGAGGCACCAGCGCATTAAACTAAGGATGCATGGCACAGAAGAAATACCGCGTTTAATTATACATCGAAGTCTGAATAATCTGTCCGCCCTCTTTGTGGATGATACAAAAAATAAAACACTGTTTTCTTTCTCTACGCAGAACATGGAAATAAAACAGAAATTTGCTTCTTCCGGCAATATAAAGTCAGCGGAATTCTTTGGTCAGGTTTTAGCTCAAAAGGCAAAGGAAAAAGGAATCACTAAGATTGTCTTTGACCGTGCAGGTTATCTATACCATGGTAGAGTAAAGGCATTTGCAGAAGCCTTAAGAAAAGGTGGAATGGAGTTCTAAATTATGCGCGAATTAAATATTGACCAGCAACCAGAATTAATAGAAAAAATAATTACTATTAACCGTGTAACAAAAGTAACTAAAGGCGGCAGAAAATTACACTTTAGTGCACTGGTCGTCGTAGGTGATACTAAAGGCCGCGTAGGCTTTGCGCTGGATAAGGCAAATGAGGTCGCTGATGCAATACGTAAGTCCCTGGCAAAGGCAAAAAAGAGCCTTTTTAATGTCCCTCTCGAAGGTTCCACCATACCCCATGAGGTTATAGGTAAATTTGGTGCGGCAAGGGTTCTTCTTAAACCTGCCTCCGAAGGCACAGGGATAATCGCCGCTGGTCCTGTAAGGGCAATATGTGAAGCTGCGGGTATAAAAGATATTTTAACCAAGTGCCTTAGGTCTAATAATCCCATAAATGTTATCAAGGCAACAGCAGAGGGCTTAAAGAGCCTGAAGGTATGAGAAAATGAAGCTAGTAAAACTCAAAAAAATATCTAAAAGCAATTTAAAACCGAAGGTAGCAGCAAAAGTTAGACAGCCAAGAAAAGAACAGCGCCCAGCCCACCCAGATGAATTCGGGTTGCATAATCTTAAGGTACCCAAAGGAGCCCATAAAAGCAAAAAACTTTTAGGCAGGGGTCCCAGTTCAGGTCATGGTAAGACCTCTACAAGAGGCAGTAAGGGTCAGACCTCCAGGGCAGGGCGAGATTTTTATCTCGGGTTTGAAGGCGGACAGACCCCTTTAATCCGCAGGATTCCCAAAAGGGGATTTACTAATAAATTCAAGAAAGAATATCAGATTGTAAATTTGAGCGATTTAAACAGAATAAAGGAATCCACCATAAACCCTTCCGTATTAGAAGAAAAAGGTTTAATTAAAAATAAAGCAAAATTAATAAAGATTTTGGGAGACGGAAAAATTAATAATCCTGTTACTGTCCAGGCCCATGCATTTTCAAAGCGTGCCTCTCAAGAGATTACTAATGCAGGCGGAAAGATAGAAATTATAAATGTTTAGCGCACTATTGAATTCATTTAAAATTCCTGATTTAAAAAAACGGCTTATCATAACAGGCGCACTTATTGCCATATACCGCATCGGTTGCTATATCCCCACGCCTGGTATAGATGGAGCTGCATTAGCTGAGTTTTTCAATCGCATAGCTAAAACTCAAGGCGGGACTCTTTTTGGTATCATCAATATGTTTTCCGGAGGGGCTATGGAGAGACTCACCATCTTTGCCCTGGGGATAATGCCTTATATTTCCTCATCAATCATTCTCCAGCTTTTAACAGCGGTTATACCCGCCCTGGAAAAAATGGCCAAAGAGGGAAAGGAAGGTTATGAAAAAATAAATCAATATACCCGTTATGGGACAGTAGCGCTTTCGATAATTCAGTCATTTTTTATTGCTCTGTGGCTGGAGAATCCGGCACGCTTTGAAGGTTTGAAAATCGTTATGTATCCGGGATGGGGTTTTAGAATACTTACCGTACTTACTTTGACCACCGGTACAATATTTATTATGTGGCTGGGTGAACAGATACAGGAAAGGGGCATCGGCAATGGGATATCCTTAATTATTACCGCCGGCATTATCTCAAGGATCCCTACAGCACTAAGCCAATTATTTATTCTGATTTCTCCATTCGCCCCTTCTCGCAGACAAATCCAGCCTTTTACCCTGTTGATTATGGCAGCATTGCTTGTGGCGGTGGTATTCGCAGTGATTATGATCACCCAGGGTCAGAGGAAGATTCCGGTGCAGTATGCGCGCAGGATTGTGGGAAGAAAAATATACGGGGGGCAGTCTACTTACATACCTTTAAAAGTAGATACTTCAGGGGTTATCGCCATTATTTTTGCCCAGTCAATAATTCTCTTTCCGGCAACACTGGCCTCGTTTATCCCGAACCCTGCATTTCAAAGATTGGCGCAAGGATTAATAAGAGGGCACCTGCTCTATACTTTTCTATATGCACTGCTTATAATATTCTTTTGTTATTTTTATACCGCTATCGTATTCAATCCCGCTGATTTAGCAGATAATATGAAGAAATACGGCGGTTTTATACCTGGTATCCGGCCGGGCACATCTACCGCTGAATTCTTAGATTTTATTATGACCAGGATTACCCTTGCAGGCGCCATATTTATTGCTATTATTGCCATATTTCCGGATTTTATCATGGCCTGGCTTAAAGTGCCGTATCTGGTGGCTTCTTTTTTCGGAGGTACAGGTATATTGATTATCGTAGGTGTAATGTTAGATACTTTAAAACAAATTGAATCGCATCTATTGACCCATCATTATGAAGGTTTTATTAAGTCCGGACATATCAGAGGAAGGCGATAATGCAGATTATACTCTTAGGTCCTCCCGGCGCGGGAAAAGGCACACAGGCAAAAATACTGGCAGAAAAACTATCCCTGCCCCACATATCTACTGGAGATATACTCAGGCAGAATGTAAAGGAAGCCACTCTTTTAGGTAAACAGGCGCGGGATTTTATGGATAAGGGCCTGCTTGTTCCGGACCAGCTAGTAGCCCAGATGTTAATGCAGAGGATAGACGAGGCTAATGTAAGGAAGGGTTTTATACTGGACGGCTACCCCCGCAATATAAATCAGGCGCAAACTCTGGATGTTATGCTGAAACATAGAAATCTGGATATAGATATGGCGATTTATCTGGATACCAGCGAACCTGTCATTATACAGCGCTTAGGCGGACGTCTGGTATGCAGCTCATGTGGTGCAAACTTTCATATCAGGAATATGCCGCCGAAAGAAAAAGGTATTTGCGATAGCTGCGGTGGTAAGCTTTATCAGAGAACCGACGATAAGGAAGAGACGGTAAAAAAACGCCTTGAGGTTTATAAGAAAGAGGTCTCTTCGTTAATACAATATTACGAGGCAAGGCAAAAACTTTATCGCCTATCCGCAGATGAAGATGCAGAAATAGTCTTAAATAAGATTTTAGAACTCGCTCATAAATACGATGATTCCCCTAAAGTCTGAAAAAGATTTAGAGATGTTAAAGAAGTCAGGCGCAATCTTAGCTAAGATAATGGAGCGCTTAAAAGCATTTATAGGCCCGGGGGTCTCTACAGCTGAAATCGATCACCTGGCAGAAGAATTAGTTATCGGTGAGAATGCCATACCCGCCTTTAAGGGCTATAAGGGTTTCCCGGCAACTGCCTGTATATCAGTCAACGAAGAGATTGTACACGGTATACCCAGCACAAGAAAACTTAAGGAAGGCGATATCGTAAGCCTGGATTTAGGTATAAATTATCAAGGTTTTTTTTCCGATGCAGCTTTTACCGTGGGGGTGGGTAAAATTAACCCTAAGGCGAAGAAATTAATTGAGGTAACCAGGAAGGCATTAACTGAGGGTATAAAAGAGGCCGAGGTAGAAAAGCGCTTATCGGATATTTCTTATCGGATCCAAAATTATGTAGAAAAGAATGGATTTTCGGTAGTAAGACAGTTTGTGGGACACGGCATAGGTTACAACCTACACGAAGAACCAGAGATACCCAATTTCGGTAGGCCCCACGAAGGGCCGGTGTTGAAAAATGGCATGGTCTTTGCCATTGAGCCAATGGTCAACATGGGAACCTGGGAGTCTAAGATACTCGATAACGGTTGGACAGCGGTAACAAAAGACGGCCTTCCTTCTGCGCACTTTGAACATACAGTGGCAATAACAGACCGTGGGCCTGAAATCTTGACCAATTGATATGGCCAAAGAAGAATTAATTGAAACCGAAGGTAGAATAATCGAGGCATTACCCAACGCCATGTTTAAGGTTGGATTGGAGAACGGGCATGTAGTGCTGGCTCATGTATCAGGCAAGATGCGCATGAATTTTATAAGAATTCTTCCGGGTGATAAAGTAAAACTGGAACTCTCGCCCTATGATTTAAGCAGGGGAAGGATTACCTTCAGGGTTAAATAAATGAAAGTAAAAGCATCGATTAGAAAAATCTGCGACAGGTGCAAGATTATTAAACGAAAAGGGGTTGTCCGGGTAATCTGTTTGAACCCCAAGCATAAACAGAGACAAGGATAATTTTAAGTTAAAAGTAAAAAGTAAAAAGGTAAAAGTATATCTAAAGGAGGACGTTAGTGCCAAGAATCCTGGGAGTAGACATACCTAAAGAAAAGAGAATAGAGATCGCTTTAATGTATTTATATGGTGTGGGTAGAGTTTTATCCAACAAAATCCTTAAAGAGGCCCAGGTAAGTCCAGATAAGCGTGCTAAAGACTTAACCGAGGAGGAAGTTTCCCGCGTCACCAGTACGATACAGAAAGGCGGTTATAGGGTTGAGGGGGATTTACGTCGCGATATTTCCCAAAATATAAAAAGACTAATGGATATCGGCTCTTGGAGAGGTATGCGGCATAAAAGAGGTCTTCCGGTGAGGGGGCAACGCACACGCACAAATGCAAGAACCAGAAAAGGCCCGCGCAGGGGTGCGGTTATCAAGAAAAATCCGGAAGCAAAAAAAGCCCCTCCGGCAGCAGCAGCCCCCAAGCCAAAAGGAGGATAACATTTAATGGCAACAAAAGATAAAGCAAAAAAGAAGAAGATTGCCAAAGGTATCACTTCCGGTATTGCTCATATCCAGGCGAGTTTTAATAATACCATAATTACGATAACCGATAAGCAGGGAAATGTACTGGTATGGTCTGCCCCTGGTATCGTCGGTTATAGCGGTTCCAAAAAATCTACGCCTTTTGCAGCTCAGATAGCTGCCACTGATGCGGCGAGAAAGGCTAAGGAAATTGGAATAAAAGAGGTGGATGTCTATGTGAAAGGCCCCGGCTTTGGTAGGGAATCAGCAATCAGGGCCCTTCAGGCCGCAGGGCTCACCATAACTTCCATAAAGGATGTGACTCCTATCCCTCATAACGGATGCCGCCCTAAGAAGAAAAGGAGAGTATAATAAATGGCTCGCTATATTAATGCAGTTTGCAGATTGTGCCGCAGGGAAGGGGAAAAATTATTTCTAAAAGGCACAAAATGCTCTACGGAAAAATGCCCTGTTGCTAAAAGGGCTTATGCACCGGGTCAGCATGGAGAAAGCAAGAGGCGGAAGCTCTCTAATTACGGCTTGCAATTGAGAGAAAAACAGAAAGTAAAAAGGATGTACGGCGTTTTAGAGAGACAATTCCGTAGATATTTCAAAATCGCTTCCAAGAGTAAAGGCGTAACGGGAAAGGTGTTACTGCAGTTATTGGAGAGAAGGCTGGATAATGTAGTATTCCGTCTGGGCCTGGCAATCTCAAGGCCGCAGGCCAGGCAAATAGTCCGGCACAATCAAATCTGTGTAAATTCTAAACGCGTGAATATCCCGTCATATTTAATAAATAAAGATGATGCTATCCTGGTAAAGACAAAGGATAAGGCCAAGGCCAAGATTAAAGAAAATATGGAACTTTCAAAAGAGAGGAGCGTACCCTCTTGGTTAGAATTCAATGCAGCTGAATTAGGTGCGAAGGTAATCAGGCTCCCTGAAAAAGAAGATATCCAGCAACAGATTCAAGAACAATTAATTGTAGAGCTGTACTCTAAATAAATTTGATTCTTTTTTAAATATAATTTAGGAGGTAAGATGGGTATAAAATGGAGAGATTTTCAATTACCAAAAAGATTAGAGTGCGATGAACCTACCTATACCAATACCTATGGTAAATTCTTTGCTGCTCCTTTTGAAAGGGGTTACGGAGTAACCTTGGGTAGTTCTCTGAGGCGAGTTTTATTTTCTTCCATAGAGGGGAGTGCGGTAACTGCGGTTAAGATAGCCGGCGTTCAACATGAATTCTCAACAATACCAGGTGTATTGGAAGATATACCGGAGATAATCTTGAATATAAAGAGCCTGGTATTAAATTCGCATTCAAAAATACCCAAGACGATATATATAAAGAGAGATACAAAGGGAGAAGTAAAGGCAAAGGATATCGAAGCGGATGAAACGATAGAGATAATCAATCCAGATTTACATATCTCAACCCTCACCAAGGATACTAAATTTAGCGTTGAAATGGAAGTAGCCAGGGGGAGGGGGTATGTCCCTGCGGAATTAAATAAAAAGGAAGAGAAGACTGTAGGCGTAATCCCTGTAGACTCAATATTTACCCCGGTAAAGAAAGTAAATTTTTACGTGGAGAATACACGCGTGGGGCAGAGGACGGATTACGACAAATTAATATTAGAGATATGGACAAACGGTGCAATAACTCCTAAAGACGCTCTCCTGTACGCATCCAATATCCTGCAAAGGCATTTGGATATCTTTGTCAATTTTGGGCAATTGCCAGAAGATGTGGCAGAAGAAGAGCCTGAAATGACAAAGGAGGAGAGTGTGCTCTATGAGAAGTTAAGGCTCCCCATATCTGAGCTTGAACTATCGGTAAGAAGCTCAAATTGCTTAAGAGAGGCTAATATTAAAACCATCGCCGATTTGGTAAAAAAGACCGAAGATGAAATGCTGAGTTTTAAAAACTTCGGTAAAAAGTCTTTAAATGAGATAAAAGAACTTCTTCTGGGTATGGGGCTGACTCTGGGCATGCAGGTGGATTCTAAAAAACTAAAGAAGGCTTAGCAAGATGAGACAT
>Ga0315285_10007055_pt1 | contig 11562 bp, 6 predicted proteins | sample YL17G09_36_MG_FD_203698 | JGI IMG/M metagenome (GOLD analysis project Ga0315285, IMG submission 203698) | Sediment microbial communities from Yellowstone Lake, YNP, Wyoming, USA - YL17G09_36 | ecosystem: Environmental > Aquatic > Freshwater > Lake > Sediment | place: USA: Wyoming | collected... | reverse complement strand
CGTGCCGGTCTGCCCGAGGGCGGTGCTCAGCCGGCGGGTGCCCGTCTCGGCCATTTTGCGAAGCCAGTGCAGCAGCACGGCCACCACCACCCACCCGGCAACGCCCCAGGCCACGGCCAGGGTGAGGCTTTGACTGGTGGATCTGCCGATGTTCAGATACAGCGCCCCGGCCCAGGTGAACAACGTAAAGAATGCCAGGATCGCCCGCACGCTGAGAATGTGGAAGGCGACAGTGCTCTCAACCGCGTCGTGCAGGCTGTGGGCCTCGAGGCCGTCGACGTGAACGTCGGCCCCCGCGCCCATGTCGGCGTTGGCCGCGTCCACGTGCATGTCAAAGTCCCCGCCGTGGCTCAGGCCGATGAGCATGCCCACGAACTGCCAGAGGAAGATCAACGTGAAAAACGCCGCCCCGCCGTAAAAGAACTGGTTGAGAGCGGTAAGACTGTTCCACCATTCAGTCATAGCTAGACTCCCTGTCGTACTTGTCCGCCCGGTGCGCCCTTTGCGCCATTGCCTCGTGCTCCTGCCACGCCGGGCCTGTTGCGGGAAACGCCCCGACACGGCATACCCTAACGTCCTTCCGCGCCGCAGGCAACCGCAAATCGACGCCGAATCCGCGAACTTTCGCCGAACCGGGGCGGAGCCCATGTGTCGTCGGGGCTCAAACTCCTGGTTCTTCGGTAAGTTAGCAAGCGCTTTCGAAGCTGCGGCAATGGGTGATTTGCCTGCCATCGAGGCGCTATTCCGTCCGGACCAGCCTTCGGCCCAGGGTTCTCATCGGGGAAACCCGGGTTCACGCCGGCCATTCAGGATCGGCTTACGGCGGCCTTGTAGCTGGTTGTCCCCTTGGTCAGCGTGAACTCTCCACGCTGCCGGCCCGAGATGATCTCATAGTCGCCATAGAAGCCGACAAAGCTCGCGCGGCCCTGCTCGTCCGTAACGACAGAGACGTCGGTTGTCCACACGGGCAGGTTGGCGATATGCCAGTTGCGCACTCCCGTCATCTGCTGCCAGACCATGCCGGCGGGCGTGATCTTCCAGTCCGCATCCATTAGCGCACCCGCGGGCGCCGTGGGCCACATTCGTGGCCGCCAGAAGCCCCACATCATGAACGTGGTCATCTTCTCGTGGCCAAAGCAGAGGCGCAAGGTCTCGGCAAGGATATCCGCCGCCCGCTGTGGAGTCGGGCTGCCGTGACTCTGCACCCCGAATTCCGACAGCGAAAGCGCCAGGTTGGTTGTGGCAAAGTTGTTAAGTACCTGGGCGATCAGCGACGGGCTGTGCGTGGTGCGCACCTGGGGCTCATTGCCATCGACCGCGTAATACTGGATGCCAATCCCGTCGACCGCGCCGCCGGCGCCGCGGAGACTTTCGACGTGCCTGCGATACCAATTGGCATAGGGATCCTTGATTCCCAGGCTCCCCTGGAGGACCTCGTATTCGTTCGGGACGATGCGCGTCGAAGCCCCGGCGGCGCGCACGGCGGCCTTGACCTCGTTGTATATGCCCGCGACGCCGTCGGGACCGTATATCTCATAATACTTCGGCTGGTGTACGGACTCGTTGATAACGTCCAGTTCGTAATAGCGCGAGGCGCGATCCCTGACGAAATACCGGATGCGTTGACTTATCTTTGCACGCAGGAGAGCCTTGGCTGCGTCACGTTCCTGCCGGCTGGCTCCGTTAATGGCTGTGTCTTGAAGGGCATTCACCCATTTGGGCTGGCTGACATCCCACAACACGCCGTGCATGCGAACTCGCTTGTTGTTGATTGAGGCGAAATCCACGAGGCTGTCGAGAAAATCGAGTGTAACCGTGTCGCGCGTGCGCTCGTTGAAAGACCACTTGCCGGCATTCTCGGGGACAATCGCGTTGAAGTTGCTGATAATGAAGTCCCGGTACTTTACCTCGTTTGGGTCCGAACCGGTCACCCACGAAGGCTCCCGGCCGCCAACGCCCGCGACCGCGGTTCCGAAGTTGAACGCGTGGCGCTGCAGGCGGATGCGCACAGGCGCGTTGGCAAGCGGCTGGGCGCCGCTCACGACAGTCAGCACGGCCTGGCCCCTGCGGAAGTGATCAACGTAAGTGTCAGCCGCGGCGAGGGCGAGGGCATCGGCCGCCGTGTTCACAACGGCAGAGCCCGTGATTGTAAGGTCCCGGATATTGATCGCCCATGGCCCGCCGGATGGCCTGTCATTGGCGTTTTCCACACGAACGCAATATGTGCCAGCCGGCAGGCTCCAGGTCTGCGCGTGCGAGCCGTAGTTGCCGCCCACGGCGGTCACGGGCCAGCTCGTTGCGAAATCAGCGACGCGGAGCCTCAGCATGGGCGCGTGCGTCTCCGAGCCGCTCCCCGAGGCGCGGATGGTAAATGAGACTCTGCCGGCCTCCGCAACCTGGATGTATGTGCCGACGAACCCGTTTTCGTCGAGGCGCCACGCGTTGTCCGGACAAGAGGCGCCCGTCGAGCGGTATGCCAACGAGTTGCCATCAAGCGTCGTCTGCGATAGGGTCGGCGAGGCGCACATCAACGCACAGCCTAGTGTCAGGATAAAGCGTCCCATCGTTGATTTCAACTTCAGGCCAAGACTACTGCCCGGCCGGTGGAGCCGTCAAGCACGTTCTGTGGTGCAGAGGGCTGCAATGGTTCCCAACGCATTGCCACGGGTACCGTTCCGCGGTTGGCCGGGCAAATCAATTGCTCTGCCAGACCATGATGTTCTTGAAGGCGCCCGCGTCATCGGCACCCATGAAACCTATCTGCCCGTCGCAACTTACGCGCTTGAGGTTCATGAGATAATCGTTGACGTACAGCTCCATCATATCGCCCCGGATGACCAGGCGGAACTTCAGCACCGCACCGAGGTCCAGGTCGCGGCTGGAGGTTTGCCGGACTTTGAAACCGCTGCCGTCGGCCTTGATTTCGCCGAACTGGACGGCATCGCGCGCCAGCAGCAGGCACCGGCCCTGACCGTTGCCCTGGTCGAAGAAAATGCCGTGTTTGCCGCCGCCCGCCGCCTGTAGCGGCACCTCCCCCGCCGTGCCTTCAATGACATGGGTTCGGCTCAGGTCCAGTTTCGTGTCCAGCATTCTGAGCGAAGATGCGTATCCCTTGCCCGCCGCGACCAGCCTGGCCTCCACCGGCTTGGCTTTGAGCTTGTCGTTGTTCTTCCACCACTTGAGCCGCAAAATGCCTTCGCGATCGATTTCGACATCTTTCAAGGGCGCCGCAAACACCGTGCCGCCTGTGTAGAAATGATTGACCAGCGGGCCGCCGGGCGCGGTGTGAAAGAAGCGGGGAAAGTAGATGTCGCAGCCCTGGCCAAAGGCATTGGGGTTTTTCTTCTGCGCGAGAAAAGGCCCCTCCGGTTTGTCGCCGACGGCGACGCGGCCTTCACTGATGAGGATGAAGTACTTCTCGCCTATCTTCTGAATCCCGCCGAATTCGCCGCCAATATCGCCCTCGACGGGCGGAAGCGCCGTCCAGGTGATGCCGTCCTTGCTCTCGGCAAAACCGAACCCGCAAGGCCGGTATTTAACCTTGGCTGCGTCGGGGTCGGCGGTGAAATAGCCATACAGACTGCCGTCGGCGCGCCGGATCGCGTCGATGCAGTCCCAGCGGCCCTTCTCCTTGTACCAGCGGACATCCTGCACGAAACGAAGCTTCTCGTCCACCTTCGTCCAGTGCAGCAGGTCCGTTGAGGTCACGAACATGATGTCCTGCTTGACGCCCGTGTGTTCGGAGTAATTCATCACCCAGCGGCGGGTCTTGTCAAAGTCCGGCGCCTTCCAGATATGGCCCGTGCCCATCCATTCCACGCCTGCGCGGGGCTTGACCATGACGCCGTATTCCTTCCAGTGGACGCCGTCCTCAGAGGTGGCCAGCTCGTGCCCATCCCAATGCCCGAAGGCACCGGCCAGGTAATACATGTAGTATTTGCCGTCGTGGTAATACATCCATGTATCCCAGATCATGCCCTTGCGCTTTGGCGTGAAGAAACCGGCCTGGATGGTTTCGGAGGGCACGGGAGTCTTTTCGATCAAAACCGGCGGCTTGCCGGCCTCCGCCGTCTGTGCTCTCCCCGGCTCGCTGGCCATCGTGAACCATAGCATCGTTGCAAGCACAGAGATCGTCGTGGACATTAGGTTTGTGGCCATGATGAATGTTCTCTCGCGAATCAGAACCGCACTTGACTGCGCCTATTCCGCCTTCACCGCGAAGTCTGCCGGCTTGAGGCCATGTATAAACTTGCCTCCGCCAAAAGGAGACGCTTTCCAGTTGCCGCCGACATAACTGACATCCGCCTTCTTGGGGATGCCGGACTCCAGACCCACAGCCCAGAATATGCTGTTTACATAAAGGCGGCGGAGGTCTTCGCTTTCCATATCCGGTGCGGCGCCGATGGTGCTCATCACGACTCGCGAGGCGGCGCCGGAATCGCGCTTGATCTCCCGCGTCCACACCATCGGCATAATCGACTTCTGCAAATTCGGCCGGTCGTCGGGCTTCATGCCCATGAGAACCTGGCCATACATGAGCACCGTGGCATCAGCCGGGAGCTTGGTGACGCGATAGACATCCGTCGGGCCCCAGACATCATGCACGCCGCGAAGGATGGGATGCGCTTCCTTCAGGCCCGCACGCAGTCCCCGCGTGCTTTCCTTGCCGTGGTCGCCATAGTGGCCTTTCCAGGATTCACCAAACAGGTCGGCCGCATAACCGCCGTTGCCGACATCATAACGCGCATAGGGCGAGTTCCCGTCGTAGCGAAAGGACAGCAGCGTGCAGCGAATTCCGAAAACAGGCTTGCCCGTTTCCAGGAAGTCGACAAAGTGCTTCATCTGCTCGTCGGGCAGAGTAAGATCCATTGCAAACAGGACCATCATGTCGGCGCTCTTCAGAACGCTCATCCCGGGAATGTTGTTCTTCACGCTCGGGTCAACCGTGCCGTCTTTGGGGTTCATGGAGAAGAGGACCGTGCATTTGAACCCGTGCCGCTTGGCCAGTATCTTGGCGAGCATCGGCAGGCTCTCCTCGCAGCGATACTCCCATTCTCCGCAGATGAACACGATATGCTTGCCCTGCCCGGCGCCCTCACCGGGTTCGTAGGTGATCGTCCCCTCCTGCGCCGAAGCGATTCCGGCCAGACCGAGGAATGCCAACAACAGCGCACGTAATGGGAAACCGTTGATTACACTCATGGACGTTCTCCTTCTCGCAAAGTAGTGTTCTACCCCGGCTACCGGCCGGCATAGATCGATTTCATCTTCCAGCCCTTGACTTCCTTCACCACGACCTCCCGGCCCTGGCTGAAGAGACTGGCGCCGAGATTCTCGGGAACATACTTGCCGGCGGAGACGGCGGCCTGGCGATCGTTGGCAAAGACCTCCACGAGATTTTTGTCAATGAATATCCGCAAGGTGAGGTCTTCGCCCTTCTTCAGCTCAAAGGGCGCACTCACCTTTCCAACTCTCAATGTCTTGCTTTCGGGCATGACGGCCACTCTCACGCCATTCTCGCCAGTCTTGTCGCAAAGGACATCCAGTCCAAACTCTTTCGCCGTGGGCGATTTGAATGTCACTTCCAATTCAAGGGTGTGGCCGCTGATTTCCTTGAGCAGGTGCGGAATATCACTCTTTACCGTCATCCCCTCTTCCTGTTTCTTGTCGTAGCGAAGTGCTTCGAGTTCCCGCAGGGGCTTTATCCTCAAGACACCGTCTTCAGGGAGTTCCAACTCGCGAGGCAGTGACTGAACCCCACATGGAGCAACAGGCAAATCAAGCAACCAGGCCCACATCACGCGGCGTCCGTCCTTGGCCAGCACGGATTCAGGCGCAAAGAAATTATTACCGTTCCAGCTCATCATCGCCTGGAACGCGGGGAGGTACTTCTCATCCTTGAAGTCGCCAAGATAGTAGCGGCAGCCCAATCCGTGGCTGATGCACAGCAACATCCATTTGTTACCAATCTTGAACATGTTGGCGCAGGAGATGTCTTCTCCCCTGGGCATGCCAATATTCGCCGGATATGAATCATGCAGCAGCGGGCCAAGGAACTTCCAGTCTTTGAGGTCTGAGGACTTCATCAGATTCGGGTTGCCGCCGCCGCTGAGTGCATAGTAGGTGTCCCCGTTCAGCCAGCAATCCGGATCCCAATGATTCATCTTGGGCATCTGCCCGGAGGCATCTTTGGGCGTGATCGGAACCGGCCGGGTCCACTTTTCCAGATTGTCATCCAGGGCAAAAGCCAACTGGTTCCGTCCCGACCCCTGGCCATGGTAGATGATGGCCGGCTTGCCTTCTTTGGTAATAAACCCCGTGCCGCTGAACATGCCATGCCCGGTTGTCCTGGGGAAGAGCGTGGTCGGATGCCACTTCCAGTGGACCATGTCCTCACTGGAGACATGGGCAAAGGCGAATCCGGCTTTGTGATTGTAGATGTAATGCAGATGATACCGGCCTTTCCAGAAGAAGGCGCAGTTCGGGTCGCCAGGGGACGCACCGCCGGGGCCGGGATGGAGCAGATGGTAGGTCAGCCAGTTATCCGGCGGATTGGCTGGCATGGACGGGGTTTCAAACTCAAGGGCGGTGTCTTCTAACTTCTTGACAGTGGCGATCATCGCGGCCGTTCCGGTTTCGAGCACCAGCCGGCCGCCCTCGATCTTTGCCCCGCCATCGAGGTTATTGAAGGGGAATCGCCCCATCCGGTCAGTCTCCTTGTCTTTCTCGAATGTCCACCAGGCATAAGGCTTGATGGGGGACTCTTTGTTAGGTTCCAGTTTCCTGATCTCCTCCGCCGTCAACACCCGGTCATAGATACGCGCATCGTCGATGGAGCCCTGAAGGTTCTGCCCGGCCCCCGCCCCGTCATGCCGCAGACCGAAGACCGCCATGTTGTCCTTGGCGCTCAGCAGATCGATGTTGCTGGCCTCGTAGGAGGCATAGGGCTTGCCATTGCGATAGATGGATATCTGATTGCCTTGGTAAACAATCGCCATCTGGATCAGCGTCTTGGCGTCGGCTTTCTCGACCGCATTGGCCTGCTGGTCACCTTGGGTACGCGCATAATAGTTGCTCCCGGCCATCCATTTGCCCACGGCCTTTTCGCCGAAAACGATGCCGTCGAATTTGTCGCCCGCCTGGATCGTCAGCGCGCTGCCGCTTTGCTGGGTGGTGTTGTCGAGTGTGACCCAGGATACCAGGGTCTTGTCGGTGCCCGCGGGTTTTTCCTGGCCCTGGGCCTTGCCGATGGACAGGCACAAGCCCGTCGCGCCCGCCGCAGCCAACCCCGCCGTCTTCAGGAACTCACGCCTTTTTGTCGTTTTTCCCATAGTCCAAGCCTCGCGCGATCCACAATCGCATAGCGCCGAATCGGCCAACCGCTGATAGTTGACCGGCATCCGGGCAGAAACAGCCCACCTGTGTTCATCGCCGACGACCGCCGCCGGCATTCCAGACGATTCGAAGCAATCATATGCGGAGACAAATGAAGAGTCGGTTCTCTGCTGATTGAAACCCGGCCGGCATGCCGGGGGTCTTCGATTCTTCCACCTGCCGGGAAATAGAGGCTCTTCTTCACTTTGGCAGATCGGTTTCAATGGATTCCGTCGGTTTGCTATGGCATTTCGGGGCATTTGCATTTCGGGGACAGATAGGAATGGCACTTCCTTAACGTGTTTTCGGCCAGACGGTATCGCGAAGCCCGTTGCGCAAGACCAATACGCAGCGCGTGTTACAAATACGGCCAATCACGGCCAGAAGACGAACAATGGCTTAAGGAAGTGCCATTCGTATCTGTCCCCGAAATGCCCGAAATGCATGCAAGATGCTGGACGGGAAGGCCTCGATGGATTATATTCACCATCGGCGCCTGGCCGTTGCACCGTAGGAAGGCGCCGGTTGGTTTGGTCGCAACCCCGGCTTTGCGCTGGGCGAGTTACGCACTCGAAATTGGAAAATTGGAGCAGAACGATGACAACACACCCCGCATCACTCACATTCCCATTGACACTCCAGGCCATCTCATTTGCCATTATTCTGGCGGGCCTGCACATCTCAGCCGCGGCGGCCGCTTCCCCGGCCGGGCAACTGCCCGCCCCCGAGCGGGGCTTTGTCAGTTCCGAACCCGCCGAGACGTGGGAGCAGGGGTTGATCAGCGGCAACGGGACCATCGGGGCCAACGTCCTGGCCCGCCCGCTTGATGAGACGATCGTGCTGACCCATGAACGGCTGCTCCTGCCGATGGGCAAGCCGGTGGTCCCTCCCGACACGGCCTCGCGATTGCCCGAGATTCGCAAGCTGATCGATCAAGGCCAGTATCGCGAGGCGACACGGCTGGCGTTTGATTTATCGGGGCAGGAAAGCTTCATGTACCCCGATCCGTTCGTCCCGGCCTTCGACCTCAACATCAAGATGCCCTTCGAGGGGACGGTCTCGGATTACATGCGGAGCGTGGATTTCCAGACCGGCGAGTCGACCGTGCATTGGGCCGACAGCCGGGGCGCGTTCGAGCGCCGGCTGTTCGTCTCGCGAGCGGATAAGGTGGCCGTGCTGGTTATCCGCGGCCCAAAGCACGGGGCGGTGGACTGCCGGCTGGAGCTTACGCCGTGCCGGCCCAGCGCCAAGTTGGACAGCCGAAAGCTGGAGCGTTCGAACGAGATGTTCAGCGAGCTCATCACGGACGTCAAGACAACGGCTGAGAAGTCCAGGCTGACTTTCAGCAACGGTTTTGCCAAGGCCTACCCCGGCAGCATCCAGGCCCTTCAAGGGGTGGCCCGGGTCGTGGCCGCCGGCGGCAAGACCAGCACGGAAGGGTCCACACTGTTCATCACCGGGGCCGACGAGGTGCTGGTGCTTGTCGATATCAAGCTGCTCCACGAACCTAAGCGGCCGGTCCTGGCGGAAATGACCGAATCCCTGGGTAAGATACCGGCCGATTACCAGGGCCTGCTCGTGCGCCATCGGCGAATCCACGGCGAGATGTTCAACCGGATGCGGCTGGACATCGGCGGCCTGTCCGACCACCAATTGACCACCGAGCAACTCCTTGCCAGATCCACCGATGAGAACCTCTGCAAGGCCCTGATCGAGAAGGAGTTCGACGCGGGCCGGTACAATATCATTTCCAGCACGGGCGAGCTTCCCCCGAAGCTGCAAGGCCTCTGGGCCGGCACCTATGACCCCCCCTGGGCCAGCGATTTCACCCACAACGGCAACGTTCCCTCGGCCATCGCAAGCATGATGATGGGCAACACGCCCGAACTTATGCTGGCCTACACATCGTACATCGAGTCAATCGTCCCGTACTTGCAGGTTAACGCCAGGCACATGTTCGGGGCGCGCGGGGTGGTGCTGCCGAGCCGCTCAACAACCCACGGTTACAACAACGCCCTTGCGCCGGATTTCGCGGGCGGCTTCTGGGTGGCCGGAGCGCCATGGGCCGCTCACTTCTTCTATGACTACTATTTGTACACGGGCGATCGCAAGTTCCTCACCGAGCACGCCCTGCCCTTCATGGAACAGGTGGCCCTGTTCTTCGAGGATTACCTGTACGAGGGCCCGGACGGCAAGTACATCTTCAGCCCCACGACCTCCCCCGAAAACTCGCCGGCCAACACCAAATGCCAAGGCACGTTCAATGCCACGATGGACGTTGCCGCGGCCAAGGAGCTGCTGGGCAACCTGATTGCCGCCTCGGGCGAACTGGGCGTCAACAAGGCGAAGATCCCCATCTGGCGCAGAATGCAGACCAAGATGCCCGACTACATGATCAGCGAAGAAGGCGTCGCCAAGGAATGGCTGACGGCCAAGCTGACGGACAATCTCGACCACCGCCACTCCTCCCAGCTATATGCTCTGTTCGACGGGATACCGGAGGAGATCGCCCGCAACCCCAAACTCCGGGCCGCCTTCAGACGCATCATCGAGATCAAGCTCGATCGGCACTGGAAACGCTCGGGGTTCATGTCGTTCGGCGTGGTCCAGCTCGGACAGGCGGCGACCAGCCTGGGCGAGGGCGAATTGGCCTACCGGTGCCTGGTCAATCTGGTCAACCGCTACTGGTTGAACAACCTGGCCTCGATGCACAATGAACGGGCGCTGTTCAACATGGACATCAGCGGGGGCATGCCGGCGGTGATCATCAAGATGCTTGTGGCGTCGCAGCCCGGCAGGATCCAACTGCTGCCGGCCCTGCCGGCGGCCTGGCCATCGGGAACGGTCGAAGGCGTGCTCTGCCGCGGCCAGATCGAGATTAAGAGCCTCAAGTGGGACACCGGCCGCATCCGGGTCTCTCTCGTGTCCGGCAAGAAGCAGACCATCGTGCTGGAGGCGCCCGCGGGAATCGGGAAGATATCCGTGACCGAGCCCGACGCGTCGATCGAGAATGCCGACCAGGACAGCGCCCGCAAGGTCTCGCTGCCAGCCGGCAAGAGCATCACGCTCGACATCGTCCTCAAATAACGCGGATTCAGCACATCACCCCGGACGCCAAGCCAGCCGCCGCCCGAGAGGGCCCGCAAGGCCAAACGGCAACAGCCGCCGGAGAAGATCCCGGCCCGGCAGGCAGGCGAAATCCGATTGACGATGAGCGACAGCGGCAGGATAATGCGAGCGGCCGGCCAAATGGAAGCCCGCCGCGGCGGACCATGAATAGCCGGTTGGGACTTGGGCTGCCAAAGCCGCCCGATGGTCGGGCGGATCAGTTGCCCGGCGGAAGAGGATAAAAGTCCAATTTGCGATAAACCATTGCTTTGGTAACCATCGTGAGGAACTCTGTGAATATCTGGATCCAGAAGAGCCGGTTAATGCTCAAGGGCGGCCGGCGTGGGTGGCACTGCAACGCTTACCTCGACGGAATCAAGAATGATTCCAGTGAACGGTTCCCTTCGGGAGGCCGCAACTCCACAAAAAGTCCCCAGAGCATGGCATATATCCGGCAGATTCAAGCCGGCGATTTGGTGATGTTGTTTCAGGTTGATGACGAATCCATCCATGCAATAAGCCAGGCCGATTCCTGCGGCATGGAGGCCGACAAGGGCTCCAGACAGTACAACCTATTCTATTTGAAGCCGGCGGTTATGGCATTCCGGCTGCAACATCCGCTGACTCTCTCCGAGCTTCGATCCACAGGTTGCGATCCCAAGTGCTTTGGCCCGGGCACTACCGGCCGCATATTCCCACTCACGACAGAGGAATTCGTTGGAATCATCAAAGCCCTGGCACTGGTCAACCCCAACCAGCGTGAGGAACTGTCGGTGTGGATGCGGGAAAGGTCTGCACACGCATGACGGCCTGCGGCCATTCCGCACCGCTCCGCCGTCAAGAACATGGACGCCCGCCGGCGGGTGACGCTGCTGGAGCAGCGGCTGCACGAGCATCTCAAGTTGCACGAGAGTAAGCGACCTGTTTTTCTTGCCAAAAAACAGGTGGCTCATCACTAGTGTCCGGTTATAAATCAAATAATGACAATTGGTTATAAAGTGTGGTATTATCGTTGGTGTAATCCCAGTCGCAAAAGGCCTGTAAAATGGGCGTTTTCTCGAAGATCGAGACGCTCAGTAC
>Ga0315285_10007054_pt1 | contig 11565 bp, 9 predicted proteins | sample YL17G09_36_MG_FD_203698 | JGI IMG/M metagenome (GOLD analysis project Ga0315285, IMG submission 203698) | Sediment microbial communities from Yellowstone Lake, YNP, Wyoming, USA - YL17G09_36 | ecosystem: Environmental > Aquatic > Freshwater > Lake > Sediment | place: USA: Wyoming | collected... | reverse complement strand
AGGTGAAAACGAGTGTAATTGGATCGTATCCAGTTTGCGTTGATACATTGGAATTGATCAATGATTATTTTTCTGAGCGGGAGAGCTCATGGACAAGATATATCGAACAAGCTGTTCGTGACATGACAACTGCAGGAATTAACTTTGTATCAGATGGGCAGACACGGGATCCATTTATTCAACTATTCACCCGTAAACTGAGAGGCTGCAGGATTCGAGATAGAACAGAAATCATTGGGCACGTTGAATACAATGGTCCTATCACGGTACAGGATCAAAAATACGCAAGACAATTGCTTCCAAGAAATGCTGGACTCATCGGGGTTCTCACAGGTCCGTATACGCTTACAAAATCATCTGTTGATTTTTTTTACCATGATGAGAAAGAATTGTGTTTTGATTTTGCTGCTGCATTACGGAATGAGGCTGTACTCCTTCAGAAACATGTTGATTTAATTAGTATCGATGAACCGTTTTTTTCCAATGAGCTGCCGGAGTACGCCGAAGACTTGATTGGGACTATCACCAATGGTCTTTCCTGTCCGACTCGTCTGCATGTTTGCGGTGATGTGTCTCGTATTATTCCGCAATTGGTAGAAATGCCGGTCGATATCCTTTCCCATGAGTTCAAAGCCTCGCCTCATCTCTTCGATTTGTTTCGAGAGTATTCATGTTTAAGAAAGATATGTGTAGGTGCTGTTCGATCCGATGATGTTCGTGTTGAATCTGTTGAGGAAATTGTTACTCATATTAAGAAAGCAATAGCTATTTTTGGGGAGAATGTTGTTCAGATCGCCCCTGATTGTGGACAACGACTGCTCCCGCGAGAGACTGCATTTCATAAGTTACAAAACCTTACTATAGCAGGAGAAATTATCAATGGTGGATAAAGAAGTTCCTTTGATTGAAGCAAAAAAAACAATGGAAAAAGACGTGATCCTTGACCCAAGCGGGTTTTTTGTCATTGAAGTCTATGACAAAGGCATCCGTATTGAGTACTACTCGAATGTATATAAAAATAAACGGATTGTCTCTGGTCATCTTGAGAAGGTTTTTATAGGAACGAGGGCAGACGCATTATCTGATACGATTGCAAAGCATGCCCCCAGATTACGACCAGAGCATTATTTGTATTTAGGGCGAGAGTTGCAAAGCGCACAGAACGCGTTTGAGCAAAAGAAAAAGTACACACAAGGTGGCTGCTAACCTCTAAAAAATCGTTCTTCATACTTTATAAAATTCTTTTTCCGCTGGATCCGCTGAAGTTTTTTCTTCAAGGTTGCCATGTATCGTTTATCGATTTTTGGTTTCGTGTGAAAATATTGTTTATCACGAGGCGGTTGATAGTGCGACCGCATACTCCTGAATTCTCCTTTTTATCATAAATGATAGGTTTTGTTTAACTATAACGAAGAAAATAGGAGGTTTATTTGTGTTTCTCTATCGTACTATTCTCGTTTACATGGAACTCTGTTTTCCCGTTACCGCATTTTTTGGCAACGTTTTTTAGCGTAATCGTCTCTCCAATTTTATATGCTTGGATGTCTTTAACGCATCGATCCCAGAGCGTGATTTCTTTTTTTGTGTCGTGTTCCTTTATCGTGATGGTTGTAACGAAACCAAATTCACCATCGTCCTTAAAGAAAGCCTTTGTTGATTCCTTATGTACGAGCACACCGGTGATTTCATCAGCATTGTGTTTTCGTTGTTCTACTTGAGAAGAAATGTCTATTGGTTCGACTTCTAAGAGTCCCCAACGACCGAGATTGATTTCCATACCTCCTGTGTACCCGAGCTTGGTGTAACCATTGATGATCTTGACGATTGTCCCTGGCTGGATCTCTTTATTTTTAATATAGTCAATATCTCCGTTCCAAAGGACGAGCCGACAGGTGGAGGTGTCATCGGTTATCTCAAGGTTGATTACTTTTCCAGGGGTACCATTTTTTCGTTTGAACGTCTTTGAATCCGAAATACTCAGAACCTTCCCTACTACCGTATAATCACCATTAGCAGATAGATCAACAATTTTTGTAATACTCTGTTTGTTCCTCCCTAGTTCATCAACAATTAAAAGTGCAATAGTGTCTTGATCGACGAGTTCGTCGTAGTCTTTATACCGTGTCTTTATTTCTTTTTCAAAATCTTTTTTCGTCTTAAGATCAGCAATTAATTCAATAAGCTCTGTTTTGGTTTTATGCATCCGCAACGCGACTAGGTATGTATTTTTCTTACTTATAATCTGCTATGGATAAAAAAAATAAGGGAAGGGGTGGTAGTTGGGATCGCAAGTAGATAAAGATAGGATGTAAGTAAACTGGCACTCTTAGGTTGATCGAATCGATTTCTGATGATTTTTCCAAGGATACGTGGTTTTTTTATAATACGGTCCCGTCTTTTTCCCATATTTATGACGATACCCCTGTTTGTTATCCCATTTCCCTCCGTATTCAATTTTCCTATATTGTTTCATTTTCTTCACCTCTCTTCCATCTCTCATCAGAGTGGAAAGCATGTTGGTTTCTGTCGCTTATGATATAAATAACTACTCTGTGAAAATGTCAAAACGAGAAAACAATAAACAGAAAAAACCCTCATGAAACAATATTTAAATATGAGATTGATTATAGAAAATAATAGGGGCATCATTGTGAAGAAAAAAATTATTCTTGGTCTTGGAGTAGTTATACTGCTATTGGTTACTTTTCTTGCTGGTTGTGTTAAACCAACCGAATATATGGTCTCGATGCGAGATGGTGTGAAACTTGCCACGGACGTGTATGTACCAAATAAATACACTCAACCACATGGTGCGATTCTCATTAGAACACCATACAATAAAGATGGACTTATTCTACTTGGTATGAACTGGGCAAAGAACGGCTGGCCTACTGTCGGACAAGATATGCGAGGACGGTATGCATCTGAGGGAATTGATACGGTTTTTAAAAACGAGCATACCGATGGCCCTGATACCCTTGCCTGGATCGCAAATCAGACATGGTCGAACGGGAAAATCGCGACATTCGGAGGTTCTGCGTTAGGAATCACCCAATACTTAACTGCTGGTGCAAACCCACCAAGCCTCGCCTGCCAATATATCCAAGTCGCAACCCCGAACATGTACAAACACGCGATGTACCCAGGCGGAGAATTCAGAAAAAACATGATAGAGGAATGGCTAAAAGGACAAGGAAGTACCTACATCCTTCCGGAACTCTGGGCCCATGAAAACTACACGATGGACTACTGGACTAACGTTTCATTGGATGATAACTGGCAAGATGTGAACGTTCCAGCTATCCACATCGGTGGATGGTACGATATATTTACTCAGGGTACCATCGATGGATTCCTCGGATATCAACACCAAGGTGGACCTGGAGCAATAGGAAAATCGAAACTGATTATCGGGCCGTGGACGCATGGAGGTGCATTCTCCACGAAGCAAGGAGAATTGACATATCCAGCGAATTCTGTTGATAATTTTTCCCAAACACTGTTCTGGCAGATGGTTGATGAATACACGATGAACGGACCAACTGATTTTGACAGCTGGCCAGCGGTCACCTATTATGTTATGGGTAATGTAGATGACTCTAATGCATCAGGCAATGAATGGCGATATGCAGACGACTGGCCAGTCGCATACACTGAACAAGCCTGGTTCTTCCAAACCGATGGCAGCTTACAAACCACGATTCCTGTTGATACCCCGCCGCTCACCTACACTTATGATCCAACACAGCCAGTTCCCACGATAGGTGGAGGGAATCTAAATATCCCTGCTGGCCCCTATGACCAGCGCCCTGTGGAAAACAGAACTGATGTGCTTGTCTTCAGCAGTCCCGTGCTGTCGACACCGTACGAGGCAACCGGTCCAGTGAAAGCACGCTTATTTGTTTCTTCTGATTGTCCTGACACTGATTTCACCGTAAAACTTACGGATGTTTACCCTGATGGACGCTCGATGCTGATCACCGATGGTATTCTTCGAATGAGAAACCGTAATGGGACTGACCATTGGGAGCTCATGGAGCCAGGAACTGTCTACCAAGTAGACGTTGACCTCTGGAGCACCTCATATATTTGGAATACCGGTCATCAGATTCGTGTTGATATCTCCTCGTCGAACTATCCTCGATGTCTGAACAACCCGAACACAGCGGACGGGATTTATAAAAACACCACGTACACCGTTGCACACAATACTCTCTATATTGATAGTATTCGTTCCTCTTGTCTGCTTCTTCCTGAAATACCATTAAACACAACTAGTATTCAAAAGAACTGGTCACCTTCTTTTCAGAAAAACATACTTATAGAGGACCATCCACACCTTAAACTCCCTGAAAGACTACAGAACATACTAGATCATATCCCGATACTAAACCAACTCTCTGAATACCGTCCGTTCATGATTAATTAACGTACATTCAGAAACACTCTCTGTTTCCTCGGAGGCGCCTCTCGAGTAGTAATACATTAAAAAATTATATATATTATATAAGTCTACTTTTAATTACCATATAGGGTGTTTCTATAGGCAGGAGCCCATGAAAAAAACCATCGTAGCCATCATCCTAGCTCTGCTCTTTGTCATCAATATCGTCGCTGCAGCATTAATTTTTGTTGATGTTCAGGTACTAACATTCCCTCAAACAACAATTCGTGTAGATGTCGTTGAAATAAACTCTGATGAAATAATAATCCACCACGATCTCCAGTTATACAACCCAAATTCTTTTGAGATGATTCTTCAAAACTTCCAAATTGTTGCCACAACGACAACAGGAGATGAAGTCACAAATCTTACCATCGATGGTGGGTCGATTCCAGGTCAGTCAAATCGAAGTTTTGTTGCAAACGACCGTATCGTCATGAAAGGCAATCTGTCAGGATTGCTCACCAGTAAAATAACAGGGATTGTTGGTATTAACCTCCTTGGAATCATTAAAAAGACAATTCCACTTGAGGTTACGGTTCTTACATCGCTTAAGGAGGCTCTCAAAAAGATATCGTTACCAACTATTACCGTTCGAGCAGAATTCGGAACCATTACTCGGCATGCTGTTAACCTTACTACAGAAATAGACGTAACCAACCCAAACCCCTTTGCTTTCTTCATCAACAATTTTATTCTCAATATCACCACTGAAACAGGAACTAATGTAGGAAATTTCATTATTCCTGGTTCTCAAATCCCAGCAGAAACCTCAGTAACTCTTCATGGTTACGGTACCGTTATCATTGAAGCGTTAAACGCAAAAAAACTCCTTATTAATATCCATGCTGAAGCGGGAGCAAACGTCGCCGGCATCAACAAATCACTTCCATTTTCAAGTGATATTGAAATCGCTATTCCAGATTTCAATCAGTTCATCCCCGCTGATAAACCACTTGAACTCGAACTCAAACCCGACCTTCAACGAGCACGAGGTGGACTTAAAAGCAATATGACCCTTGAAGTCATCAACCCAACAAAAATACCACTTGTTGCATCCGACATTGTCGTTATTTACTACGGAGTCAAGAATAACCAGAAATACTTTGTCGCTGAAGGGTCGCTTGGTTCGGGCGAACTTACCCCAGAAGCCACGACGTTTTTCCACGGGGAAGCCCTTCTCCTCTACTCCAAACTTATTAACTTCACCGGGCGAGGATTTCTCCCTGACATGATTTTTGCGCAATTACGCGCGAACATCTCCCTTTCGGGTGTACACGTCTCAATTCCTGTTGCCATAGGTTCCTATATCGATCTTCAACCACTCCGCCCCTCACGGTAATCATTTTTTATAGACCGATATTAAAAACACAGGCGTAACGTAATATATAATTTCTCCAATTTTATATAAGAACCTCTCGATAGAAAACTTGAAATACATCGTAGTAAATAGCAATGACGTATCCGATGAGGGGGAGCCATGTTATCTGCAAAAAACTCAGCGATACCAGCAGGATATACAATAAAGAAAAAATTTTATATTTTAACCATAATCTTTCTCTTATTTTCCAGCGTTTTTTCTCCGACTAGCATCGCTGAAGCACCGACGCTCAATCCTAATCTTACTATCTTAAACGTCACGGCAACACCTGATCCTGCCGTGGAAGGAGATACTGTTCGTATTTACGTTACCATTCAAAACATTGGTTCTCAAAATATCTCTGCTGGACAGCAAATCATAATTACCGTGAAAGTCGACAATGAACAATCTATAGCCACCTCTCTTATCGACTCATTTGGATTATTAAAAAATCAACAACGGATAGAAAATCTCACTTGGATAGCAACATTAGGTTCTACACAGCGCAGATTTCTGCATGTCACGGTTACCTATTTAGGGGTTGTTGAAGCTGTCGCTGAAGGAGAAATACGAATTAATGAGCGAAAGACCGATCTGCTCTTTGTCTCAACTCCGTCTATTAGCGGAATGAGCACGCTTGGAAAACCAGTCACGATCACTGCAATTGTCAAAAACATTGGGAAAAACACAACCCAAAATATTAACGTCTCTCTCAGTATTGATCGAACATTGAAGCAATGGCACATTAAAAGCGGTGGTTTGATAAAAGGGGAATCCTTCGGCGTCTCCTTCTCCTGGACACCCCTCACCTTCGGAGTTCATACCATTAACCTGACCATAGATCCAAAACAAACAATAACCGAAGAGCTAAAAACGAACAATTATTATGAAACAACCACCTCTGTGATACCTTGGTGGAACACAAGCTGGCATTACCGGAGAATCTACAACGTTACCGGTGTAGGAAACCTTTCCATTCCATCAATAAATTTTACCGCGATTCTTCAATCCTTACAAATTTTCAACAGAACATTTGAGAATTCTACAATCAGTATTGTCCGGTACTACACCAATGGTACCATGAGCCTTGTCAATAGAACATGGTTTAATGAAACCAGCTCGTTTAACAATCGGACACAAGCAAATGGTACCCTTGCCTGGGCTGTAGCAGGACCTTCTTTATATGGAGTCTATTTCGACGTAAAAGAAAACCCAGGGACGCGCAGCAGCACACCCGAGACCCTAAACATTACCGGCTCCGCACAAGCAACCTTAGTTGTGACACAAGGCTGGTGGCCGGAATTCGTACACCCTTGGAACATCTACTATCCATTGAACACACCACCATTTCAGTTTCAGGTAAACACGACCGCTCAGGCGAAAGAGATCACCGCCCGATTTTTATGTGATAACGATTTCATGTTTAGCCGTAGATTATCTTCTTCAGATAATCTCACTTGGAATGGTACCACTGGGACTCTTTCAAAACGAGGGAATTGGACAGTCAACGTCTCCGGCTGTGATTACGCTGGATATAACACCACTAAACTCATCGCCAATTTCTATGTTGGCTCCCCTGATCTTGCACTTACTGCTCTCTCGGTACCTGAGAACGGCTATGTCGGATACAACATCACGATTACCGCGAATATCCGTGCATTTAACACCACTGTCCAAAACGTCGACGTTTCACTTCGCATTAATGGCATTGTGAACAAAACTCTCAATGACCTTACGATTCTTAAAGATGAAAACAGAACCATTCAGTTCAGCTGGCGTCCTCCAAACAAAGGAAAGTATAACGTCAGCGTCAGAATCGATTTTACTGATTCAAACCCTGGGAATAATAAGAGATGGAAATGGGTGACCGTTGAAGGAGTACCTGATTTAGGTGTCGTAAATATATCGGTGGCACCAACTCCGGTAAATGAAGGAAATCCGGTCACGATTACTACTCGTATCATCAATACCGGGGATGGAAACGCGACTGACTACGAGGTGATTCTGTTCTGTGAGCAAAATGAAAACAACCACACAATGTACTTCTGGGATGATACGAATCATACGACCGTGAGTTTGAAGAAGAATGAAGCCAAGAACATCAACCTCACGTGGGCGAAGACAGAATATGGAAAGGAGAGTTTCCACGGTGAATGGGCGATTGGAATACAAATCCTTAATACAACAACCACACCAGATAATCACGGCGAAAATAATACTATGGCACTCTTCCATGTCCTTCGAGTCATCCCGTCAGAACGAAGACCACCTGTTATCACCAATGTAAATTACCCACACTCAATAGAACAAGGTCAAGCAGTGCTTATCACCGCTCAAGTAACCGATGATTCAGGTATTGACTCGGTGAAGATCTCCATAAGAAGACCAAACAAGACTCTTGTCAAAGGAAATATGACTGCAGAAGCAAATAATCAATATAAGTACCAATATATGAGCACATTGCTCGGTTCTTATTCCTTCTGGATCAACGCAACCGATCAATCCCCGAACCATAATAAAACAAGCGCAACCGGGACATTCGAAATAACCGAGGATAGAACACCACCGACGATTTCTTTCTATGGTGAGTATCCCTCTGTCCAGCTGAAGAATAATGAGGTGGAAATACGTTGCATCACCACCGATTTCTCCGGCATACAATCCGTTGAAGTGACTATACGTTCTCCGGATAATCTCTTAGAGACACACACCATGAGCAACACATCGCATGACTCGAAATATGTGTACACACAAGATTATGGGATTATCGGAAAATACGTTTATTCTATCACCGTAGAGGACAACAAAGGAAATAAAAAAACCACTGATGACAAAACATTTTGGATAACCAATGATCTGGATGATACGGATAACGACGGCATGCCAGATACATGGGAGGAACGCTACGGGTTTAACCCGTATGATCCCAGCGATGCATCACAAGATGCAGATAATGACGGTATCACGAATCTTCAGGAATATAAGGATGGCACCAATCCCGCAAAGAAGCTTTCCTCTCCATCGGAATTCTTCGCACGATTAAAAGAAAACTGGGTATATCTTGTTGCCTCCATTATCGTATTTGTGATGATTGTGATTCTCGCTCGTTATGGAATACGGAGACGAAAACAATGAAAATCCCTCGCAAAACACTCCCGTTCATCGGCATCATTTTCCTTGCTTTTATAGTCCTACTGTTCTCAGTCTGGGATATCATCTATCATGAACAGTGGCTGGAACGTATCATTGCCCTCTACGGGATTCTCATCATCCTTACACTGCTTTTTCTTGTTTCGAAAGAAAAGAAGAAATCAGTTGTTAAAAAAAATGTAGATGAATTTGAAAAATCACTCAAAGGAAGACTTCATCATTTCAAATGTCCCTCGTGTGGTGGCATTTTCGCAATTAAAAAATCAAAACATAACAATAAAAAACCCTTCACCTTGACGTGCCCTGATTGTGGTACTACTGGGACGATACCCTCAAAACCATCTCAGATTATCGAAGAAATTCCTGAAAAGAAATCAATAAACAAAAATTTCAAGTGCGAAACGTGTGGAGAGTGGATCATGGTCTGGGCGGAAGGAGCAAACCTCGTATCGGACATTCATGTGTTCTCCTGTCCCTATTGTGGGACGAAACAAGATATGCATCGGACTTAAATGTGATGCCGCATTTTTACTGCTTCCCCGTGTCTTGATTCGTTCATTTCTTTTCCGTTCATGAGTGCAACGCCAACACCACAGAGTTGTTTATTTTTCCTAATGAGGACTTCATCGCCGATCCGTATCGATTCATCCGCATTTTTTACCCCTGGAGCAAACACCGATCCTTTCAACGTGAAATCATCAGAAATCTCTACCCAGTATTGCTCCGCGGAAGCGAGTCGTTCACCCCCCTCCATGGTTAATGAAATCAGTCCTCGTTCTTCCGTAACCATCCCTAGTTGTGTATTTTTCAGCATGATTTTCTGATAAGGATATTTTCCTCTGATGCTACAACCTTTCAGAAGACGTTCTGCAAGAGGTTTGCTCATTTGATAGCAAGCCAGTGATTTGATGTTTTCATATGTTCGTTGTGATGGTTCTACACGCTTCTGCATCCGTGTTGTTTTTTGGAGCACGTTAGATAATTCATCAAGCGATTCCGCTGAAGTAGGTGAATCTATACACGTCGAAACAGGGTTTTTTAACAGATCAGCCACGAATTGTTGCATCGCCCTAGGGATATGCATAATTATGGTGTCGTAGGCGTTCTTCTGTAGATACTGTTGTAGGAGCGTTCGAATCATTTTCTTTTCATCTTCATCCCAGTAACCAGTTACTGCTGTATCATAGGTAGAAGCAGGGTATGTTAACTCCAGTTCCCTTGGAACAAGCCCCAGCGGTGATGTCAGAATAACTTCATGAACCACGAATGAATTGTCCAAATTCAAGATACGTTCTCTGAAGAGTTTATGAGATTTTGAAAACGAGTAAGGTTTTTTTGCCGAACATGGAAGAAGAAGCAGGATTCGAGCACTTGGTGGTTTTTCATATCTCTGGATAACCCGCTCCTGGAAACGTCGGATCTCCGGTCGAACCAATGAATCCTTGGTAGTCGCAATCAATGGTTGTTTACGCATTACCGGTATTCGTTCCTCTAAAAATTGATAATGATTAAGATCAAGGATTCTCAGCATTGATGCTAAGAGCGGGCTGGTTCTTACGCGTGTCTCTACAAGCTCTCGTAACGAACCAGCGATAATCGCGTTCCTCACCTGTTTTATCTCGCAAAGAAGGGCAGAATAGTTATGCTCCAATATCTCTTCATATTTCATCACGGAGGCATCCTTGATTTTTATGCAGGAGGGACAGCTGCAGGGAAGTTCAGGTAATTTGGTTTTTCTACACGGGCCTGTTGGGAACAGCAACGTTTCGTTTCGCGCTGCCATGACTGCTGAAAAAGAATCAAAAAAATCTACACCCAGATACGTGAGAAGTGCGATACTAGAAGGTTCGCCAACACAAGGTAGGTAGATCAGTTTTTGATACCCTATTTTCTCCCGTAATTCTGTTATGAAATCGACAAAGTGTGATTGCTGGGAAAACAATTGTGTCGCGTTCGTGACGATAGAAAGGTTCGCATCATTGTCTTTTACCGTCTCTGATATAAGTTCTTTTTTCGCAGGGATAAGGAAGCAGTCAGTGTTTTTGTTTTTGGTGAGCGCGCTGAGATGTAATTCTTTGGCGGCATCCTTCGGATAGATCAGGTAGTTACTCATTGAGACTTCGTTCTTTTCCTTTTTTTCTCCTGCAGAAAAGATACTATCACCGATTCGCACGGTAGGTATCTTGGTTTTTTTGGTCTCATTGGTAAGGAGGATATCGGAAAATTCTGGTGCCTTGCATCGCGACGTATGAAGAAAGAGTATGTTTGGAGTAACAACATTCTTTTCATCAATGGTGAGCTGTCCGATTCGTGCAGGTCCGTCTCTGTTGTGTACTCGAAAATTCATCGGTTACCGATAATGCTTCCTGTTTAAGAACGTTTAGATGCCTTGCTAGTGGCGGAAGTATCTTTGCCCGGAGAAAACCATGGTAATACCATGTTCGTCTGCTGCTTGAATAACTTCTTCGTCACGGATCGAGCCACCTGGCTGAATAACTGCTTTTACGCCAGCGTTTGCCGCGACATCAACAGCGTCTCTGAACGGGAAGAACGCGTCACTTGCCATGATTGATCCTTTGATATGGTCTTTACCCTTATGGGTCGCAATCCA
>Ga0315285_10007053_pt1 | contig 11565 bp, 9 predicted proteins | sample YL17G09_36_MG_FD_203698 | JGI IMG/M metagenome (GOLD analysis project Ga0315285, IMG submission 203698) | Sediment microbial communities from Yellowstone Lake, YNP, Wyoming, USA - YL17G09_36 | ecosystem: Environmental > Aquatic > Freshwater > Lake > Sediment | place: USA: Wyoming | collected... | reverse complement strand
GCGCGCTGCCGAAGCCGGACGACCTCGACGACGCGCTCGCCATCATCCCCAGGGCCGGCAGGCTCTATCTCGTCGGATCCAATGCGCGGAGCGTCCTCTTCGCCGCCTACCGGCTCCTCGAAGAGCTGGGTGTCGTCTTCCTGCGGCCAGGCCCCGGCGGGGAGTTGATCCCCCGCAGAACCTCGCTTTCTCTGCCCAAGCGAACGATCCGCGAGGCGGCCAGCTATCGCCACCGCGGCATCTGCATCGAGGGATCGCCGCGGCTGGAGCATACGCTCGATGTGCTCGACTGGATGGCGAAGAAGAAGATGAACACCTTCCAGCTCCAGTTCCGGCACGCCGGCGTGTTTTGGCGGCGCGGCTACAACCAAAGCCCCGAGATGGACGCGCGGACGCGCCAGCGGCGACTGAGTGAAGACGACTGCGTCACCCTCGACGACCGCGTCATCGCCCGCTGCAAGCAGTTGGGCATGATCGTCCACCGAGTCGGGCACGGATGGACTGCGGCCACGCTCGGCTACCAGGGCATAGACTGGAACGAGACGCCGACCGGACCTGTCCCCGCCGGGATGCGTCCCTGGCTGGCCCAGGTCGGCGGCAAGCGCGAGTTCTTCCGCAACGAGCCGACCAACACCGAGCTGTGCTACTCGAACCTCGAGGCGCGCGAGGCGTTCATGCAGACGGTGATGGTCTATGCCCGCCAGCACCCAGAGGTTGATGCGCTGCACGTCTGGCTCTCGGACGCGACGGACAACAAGTGCGAATGCGATGACTGCCGGAAGTACACCCCGACCGACTGGTACATGCAGCTCGTCAACGAGCTTGGCCGGCGCTTCGAGGCCGAGGGCATGAAGACGCGGATCGTCCTGCTCGGCTACTTCGAGCTGATCCATCCGCCGGAGAAGGTGCCGCTCAAGGCCCGGAACTCGATCTTCATGTACGCGCCGATGGGCCGCTGCTACCGGCACCACATCGCGGACGAGAAGTGCGGGGAGACGCAAGATATCTCGCGCCCGCCGCTGAACGCCTTCCGCCCACTGGGCGGCAACAGGACCGTCGCCGCGCTGGCGAAGCTGTGGAAAAGTGAGAACCCGCCGGACACCTTCCTCTTCGACTATCATATGTGGGCCGCGGTCTGGGATGACGGCTTCGGCATGGACCTGGGCGACGTGATGGCCCAGGACATGAAGGACATGAAAGAGCTTGGCCTCAACGGCCTGGTGAGCTGCCAATGCATCCGTGCCTTCTACCCGCACCCCTACATGGCCGCGGCGATGGCCGATGTCATGTGGGACCGCGGGACCACAACGAGGGCGCATCGGAAGAAGATCATGTCGGCCGCTTTCGGCAAGCACTCAAAGGAGGTCGAAACCTACCTCGCCGCCCTGGTGAAGGCGACGCGAGTCGGGCCCACCTACCAGCATCACACGATCTTCAGCGCGCCGAAGGAGCGCGCAGCACACATCGAGCAGGCGGCCGCGCTCGCCGACAAGGCCCGGAAGCGCTTCTCCTCGGCCGCGCGCGCGGAGCGCAGCGCCGTCATCAAGACGAGCCTCGAGCTCATCGCCCTTCACGCCGAGCAGACCCAGCGAATCGCCAAGGCCTATCTTGCCGGGATGAAAGGCGACAAGAAGGCGCTGGTGCGGATGCGGTCCGAGTACGACCGGCGCTTGCCAGAGGCGCTCGGCAGGTTCTCGCCCTGGGTGGACCCCAAGCTGGGCGAGCCGGTTCACGAGGCGTTCTGGGCGGCCGAGCGGTTGGCGGCCCGCTAGCCGCGCGCATCTTGTTGACCCGTTCGGCCGGCATCGCTACAATCCCACATCGCGCCAATGTCCACAGTCATCATCGCCAACGATAGGCCGCGCGTCACGAACGGAGTCCCGCCCCCGCGCGGCGCGACGCTTGCCAGCTTCGTCTTCTTCGCTTCTCTCGCCGCGCTGCTCGCGCTCCTCTACGCTGGCTCCGAGTGGTGGAATCTCGCGGGTGGCTTTGGGTTCACCACCGACGCTGCCTGGGTCCGAGCGGTGATCGCCCGGAACCTGGCTTCGGGCGAAGGGCTGTGTTTCAACCCCGGCACTCCCGCAGCAGGCGCAGCAGGCTCATCGTGGATTGCCGCGCTGGCGCTCGGCGGCCTGGTGTCCGGCAACTACGTCGCCGCAGCGAAGATCATCGGCGTCATCTGCGTCGTGCTGGCCGCTTGCTTCACCTGGTGTGTGACCCTCGACCTGCTGGGCGATTGGCGCTTCGCCTTCGTCGCCGGGCTGGTTGTCGTCGCCAGCCCGATGATGATCTCCCAGGGCCTGGGCGGCACCGAGGCGGCGTGGGCGGCGCTCTGGCTGATCGCCGCGATCCACTGGCAGGCGGCAAGCTGGGATGGGAGCAACCGCCTGCGCGCCTTGGGCGCGGTCGCAATCGGGCTGGCCGCGCTCAGTCGCCCCGAGCTCATCCTGCTCCTGCCATTGGCTCTGCTTGATCGGTGGATCTTCACCGTCAAGGCGGACGCGCCGGGCAAGCGTCTGGCAGGCGCCATGCGCAGTCTGCCAGAGCTGGTTGCCGCCGCGGCGGTGATCGCGCCCTTCGTCGTCTACAACCTACGAACCCGCGGCCCCTGGTGGCAGCAGCCCGCCCTTGCCCTGCGACCACCGCCTCTCTACGCCTGGGCGCTCGGCGCGGCGCGCTCGCTCTGGTGGGAGAACCCGGTCGTGGCGTTGGCCGCGCTCGTCGGCCTTCCGGTCGCGCTGCTCTTCGCGCTCCGGAAGCGCTCGGGCTATCCAAGCCTGCTGACTGTGCTCGCTCCGCTCACGCTCCTGGTCGCGCCCGCCCTGATCTGGCCGCAGGCCAGCGCCGACAACGCAACCTTCACCGCCACCTATCTGCTGCCGGTCATGGCAGTGTTGGCCGCCGCCGGGCTGTTCCTCGTCTCCCGTTCATTGCAGCAGCGGGCTTCGTCCCGCCCCGACCGGGCCGGACGGCTCGCGTTGAGCGCAAGCATAGCGGTCGCCTGCATCGCCATCTTCGGCTTCTTCCTCTGGCAGCACTCGGGCGGCTGGCAGCGGCATGGCTTCCAGGTGAAGAAGGTCACCAACCTCCAGGGATACCTCGGCCGCTGGGCCGCCGACCACCTCGCCTGGGATGCCTCCATCGCCAGCCGGGACGTCGGAGCCATTGGCTTCTTCTCCCGGCGGCGGATGGTAGACCTCGGGGGCGCGACCTCACCCGACGCGCTTGCCTACCTGAAAAAACCTGGCTCCCCGGACACGAACCTGCTGGAGTACCTGGACAAGGCGCGCCCATCCCACCTCGCCATCAGGCCCTCTGACTTCCCCGACCTCGCCCAGCGCGCCGACCTGCTCAGCCCCGCAGTCACCGCCACCGTAACCGATCCCATCTCCGGCGGCGAGACGACGATGGCTCTATACGAGACCCCCTGGCCCCCCCTGTCCGTGATGGAAGCGCGTCGGCAGGCGAGGCGGGAGCGGTAGCCCGACTCTACCTGATTAGCAGCTCCCGGCCTTTGTCCCTTCGCTCCTGCGGACCTCACCCCGTCCCCCTCTCCGCGCGCGGAGAGGGGCGACGAAGGAAGACGACGGAATCGGGGGAGAGCCCGGGGTAAGGTCCCTGGGGTGAGCCCATCACCACGGCCAGGGCAGCCACGGTATCCCCCGGTCCCTTCGCCAGGCCTCCAGCCACTTCAGCCGTACCGCTCCCATGCCGTTCCTGTAGTCCCAGGAGCCGCAGAAGACCTTCCGGCTCGCGGCATCGCCATACCGCCTGGCCAGCTCTGCACCCGACGGCGGCTCCGGCGGCCACTTCATCTCCACGAGCTTGCGGTACACAGCTTCCGGCGGATCGCGCCGCAAGTGGGCGACCTCGATGTGAGGGAAGAGCCGGCTATCTTGGATCCTCAAGCCGAGGTTGGGCCATACCCAGAGGTTCAGCCGGCGACGCGCGGTTGCCTGCGCCTCAGACCCTTCGGGCCCATCTCCGGCTTCGATCGCCCGCTGCACCAGCGCGGCTTCCGTGAATGCCTCGGGATCGGCCCAGAAATCGCGATAGCCCCAGTTCACATCCAGCCCCTCGGGCGGCAGGCCGGCGAGGTCGTCCGGCTCAGGCTGAAGGTCCTCCTGCTCCTTGCGGTCGGGTACGAACGGGTAGGTGGGGATGAACCTCTCCCCGCCGAGCGAGCGCACGAGCATGGCCACCTCGCCGGCCTCTCTCGCGCTGCGCGTGGTGACGATGTTGTTCGCACCCGTCTCGATCCCCGCGTCGCGACACCGTTCCATCGCCCTCACGATCGCGTCGAACGCTCCCGGCCGCTGGCAGAGATCGTCGTGTGTCTCCCGCAGCCCCGCGAACGTGAACCAGGCGTGCCGCAGCCCCGCCGCCCTGAACTCCGCCAGCAGCTTCGGCGCCTCCGGATCGTGGCCAAGCTGCCATCCGTCTGTGACAACCAGTCGCCCCTCCTCCGTCTCCTGAAAAGCCTCGTTGCCGATCTCCGCGCTGCGAAGGAACTCCCACACCTCCGTCGGCCTCGGGTGGTAGAACGCCTCAAGAAGAGGGCAGAACTCCACTCTCTGCGCCAACGGGCGGTCGCCGGCCACAAGGGCTGACCGCACCCGCTCGACCGCGAGCTGAACCTGCTCCCAGGACAGCCTCTCCTCCGGGAACTGAGGCTCGAACAGCGGCTGAGTCGCCCACCGCGGACCGCCCACATGAATCCCAACACTCAGGAATTCGTACACAGGCTCCCGCTCAGCGATCAGCTTCGCCTTTGCTGCAAGGTCGCGCGGGATCTCGAACATCGCACGCTTGGTGTCAGTCACGAGCACCTCCAGTTGCCCCCGCAGCGCGTGTCGCGCCCGCCAGAGACGGGTCTTGACCGCGCCCGCGGTGATCTCGAGGTGACCGGCCACTTCCGCCACCGAAAGGCCGCCGAAGTAGTGCAGCAGCACCGGCTCGCGAAGTTCCGGCGGCAGCGCCTCCAGCGCCCCCGCCACGACCAGCCGGCGCTCCACCCGGTCGTGCCATGGACTCTCCCACTCCCGGCCCATCGTCCGCCCCATCCGCTCCCGAAGCTGACGCTCATAGCGATGGTTACGCGCCGCCTCGAGGTGGACATTGCGGGCGATCGCCAGCAGCCATGGAAGCGGCCGCTCGACCCGCCTCCCCTCAGCCAGCGCGCAGTACGCGCGCACGAACGTCTCCTGCGCCAACTCGGCCGCCTCCACCGGGGACATAACGCGCGCTAGCAGATAGGCCGTGACCGCCCGTTCCCCCTCCCTTACCAGAGCATCGAAGTCCGTCGGCTTCGATTCGGCGCGCTGCGACATCAGTCACCTCTAGCTGGAGGTTGCACGAGGGAGCCGTTTGGTCACAAATGGTGTGATCGCCTCCCACCCCTCACCCCCGCGCCTGTCTGAACCTCTGGTCGAGGTGCTCGAAGCGCGTGAGCAAGATGACGAGGGCGATGTACCCGGGCGCGAGGACGATAGCAGCGGAGGCGCCGTAGCTGAGCACGCCAGGGCTACCCGCCATCATCAATGCCAGAGGCACCATGACGAGCGCGGGCAGCAGTTGCGCGGCAACCCAGCCCGCAAATACGGTGGCGAGCTGGGCGCCGAAGATCGTCCGGAACAGCATCGAGCAGCACAGCCCGAGCGATGCCGCGGCCGTGCCCCCGATGGTTGCGATGGCGTAAGCGCCCAGAAGGTGCAGTGCCCAATCTGGGTTCTCGGGGGCGTATATCAGAGGGAGACAGAAAGGGAACAAGGCGACTCCCACCGCCCACAGCGGCAGCAACGCCCCCAGCAGCTTCCCCGCCACAATAGCACGGCCCCCGAGCCGGGTCAGCACAAGCATGTCCCATGTCCCCTGCACGCGTTCCTGACCGATGGCTCGAGAGGTCGTCAGCGCCGCCGCCGCCACCGTCAATCCCGCCCATGCCCAGACCGCAGCAATGCCGACGACGTAGATGTACTCGCCGCCGACCGACCTGAAGTAGACCCCGAGCACCGCGGGCCCGATGAGCGCGGCGGCGACCAGCGCCTGCCTCACCATGGGGCTCGCCCGCCGCATCGCGCGCGGCACCGCCTCCCGCCGGATGATCGGGTTGTCGAGCACGACCTGCTCGAACCAGCCTCGCGCCGCCTCGGACATGCAGTCAGTTTCGGTGGATCGAGCAATGGTCCTCGGATACCGGCACAGCGCAGGAGCTGCCGGAAGGGCGCTCCTACGGGAGGACGTCGAGGCGGATGGTGCGCTCGTCGAGGAGGATCCGGAACCTGCGCTGCTCCCCCGGAAATGGGAATGCGATGGTTCCTGATCGGCGCGTCGCCTCTTCCGACACGGAGATGCCGGCCATTCGCGCGAACTGCGCCCTCAGCGGCGGCCAGACATACTCCGGCACCCGCATCACTTCGTGCCACGCTTCGCCTACCAGATACGTCACTGCGAGAGGGCTCTCACCCTTCCGGCGTGTAAGCTCAATCTTCACGGCGGAAGCCCTGTCCGCGAGAGCTTGCCCGAGTATCACGTCTGCGACCCGCTCCATCGCCTCGCGCACCCCGCGATGCTCCAGGCGGAGCTCCCTTGCAGCACGCTGGCCGCGTTCGATAACCTGCACGGAATAGCCCCTATCCCGAAGTCGGCTTACTACTGCGTTCGCGGAACTGGCTGTGGAGGTGCCCGTTACCAGACGGCCGCTAGGGTCAAAGGCTTTGTAGTGGAAGACCATCTTCTCCTGCTTGAGCTTCGTCTCGACCATCTCCGCCATCTCCTTCCGCAGCTTCGCCTTCGCCCGGCTCACCCGCGTCTTCACCGCGCCCGGCGTCGTGCCCAGGAATTGTGCGACCTCGGCGTGGGAGTAGCCGTTCACGTAGTGGAGCACAACGGCTAGGCGGTCCGGCTCCGCGAGCTGCGCGAGAGCCTCCCGCACTTGGCGAGCAACCAACGCGTCGTCCCCGGTGGGTGAGGGGAGGAGGCGATTGGCATCGAGGGAGTCAGGGTTCTCCAGAGATAGCTCGCCGCGCCGCCGCCGCGCCGCGTCCATGGCTGTTCCATCGGCGATCCGATAGAGCCAGTGTGCGAACGCGTCCCCATCCCTCAGCTTCGACAAGCCGAGGTAGGCCTTGACGAAAGCGTCCTGCGCGACGTCGCGCGCCTCCTCGAAATCGCCCAGCCGGTGAAACGCCACGCCGAACACCGCGTCCTTGTAGCGAGCCACCAGCTCCCCGAAAGCCTCCTGCTTCCCCTCAATGGTGGCCTCTACTAGCTCGCCATCGCCGCGCCGATCAGACATCGCGCCTCCCGATAGCATGGTCGAGGCCCGGCCGAAAAAGGTTACAGGCTCTTCCGCATCGTCACCATCGCCGCCTCGAACCCCATCTCGCGCCAGAACGCGTTAGAGGCCGGATTCCTCGCGGCAACGCCCAGCCGCATCTCCTCCACCCCCTGACCGCGGAAGTGCTCCACCAGCGCCTCGTATAGCCTTCGTCCGACTCCCCTGCGCCGCCACTTCTGGGAGACGAGGAAGTTGGTCACGAACCCGTGCGGTGGGAGGTCGAATACCGGCGGATCCTCACCTAGCCTTCCCATCGCGAACCCGCCCAGCTCCCCTCCGGCGTCCGCCACCAGCACGATCTGCTTCTCATCGCCCATGCATTCGCTGAGGTGCTTGAGCCAGATCGCGGTCGCCTCCGCCCGCGGCTTCAGCCGGAACGCCCGCGCATCGCACTCGCGGTGGAACACCATCATCTCCCACCACAACTCGCCGATCGCCGCGCGGTCCGCGGGCACCGCCTTGCGTATGGTCACATCGCTCATTGCTCTGACCTCTTCCGGGCGAGGATGCGGAAGTGCCATCGGCTGTTCTCTCCCTCGCGGTATTCCTGCTCGTTCACGCTCAGGATGTCGAAGCCGCTCAGAAGACCGCGCACTTCCGCCTCCGTGCAGTAGTGATGCGGCAGCCCCGCCTCGCGGCCTTCTGGATCAACCCAGGTGCCCGGCTCGATCTCGGTCCCGCTGCCGCATTCATAGTGCTTGGGACAGGGCGTCGCCCAGACGAAGTAGCCGCCGGGCGCAAGCACCCGCCAGATATCGGCGAGGATGCGCTTCAATGTCGCCAGATCGGTGTGATGTATCACGTGTGAGGCCACCACGCCCCGGAAGTGGGCATCCGGGAATGGATACTGACTCATGTCGACCCGCATGACCTCCGCTCTGAGCCCGGCTTCCGCCAGGTTGCTCTTGCAGGCGGCGACGGCCGCGGGCGCGCTGTCGGTTGCCACAACCTCCAGCCCGCGCGCCGCGAGGTAGACGGTATGCCGGCCGAGCCCGCAGCCGATGTCGAGCACTCGTCCCCCTCCGTCAGCGACCAGCCGGTCGGCCATCGCCACGACTTCGGGCAGCGGTTGCGCATCCTTCCACCGCGCTACCACCGCGGGGTCTTTCCAGAGCTTCTCCCAGGTGGTCATTTCACCGTCTCCGCGGGTGGATATGTTACCGAGCGAAGCGAGGGGCATCCCAGCCGGCCGTGCCTTTGCGCCCTTCGCGCCTTCGCGGTGAGGTCGTCTGGGGTCCAGCCGTTCCCTCAGTACCCCGCCCTCTTGTCCACCACATTCAGCAGCGGCTCCCCCGCCACGTACCGCCTCAGGTTCTCCAGGAAAACCTCCATGAAACGCTCGTGGGATCGCGGCGACGATCCCGCATCATGAGGCGTGATCATCACGTTCGGCATCTCCCACAACGGGCTCTCGGCCGGCAATGGCTCCCGCTCGAACACGTCCAGCCCCACGCCCGCGATCTCACCGCCTCTCAAGGCTGCGATCAGCGCCTGCTCATCAACCAGCCCTCCCCGGCCGATATTGATAAGATAGGCGGTTGGCTTCATAAGCTTCAGCTCTTCCGGGCCGATCAGATGCCTCGTCTCATGAGTCAGCGCGCTACACAGCGCAACGAAGTCCGATTCCCGCAGCAGCCAGGCCAACTCATCGGCGCCGCGAACCTCATCCGCGTGCCGCGACGGCCGATCCGCCCGCCGCCGCGTCGCGATCACCCTCATGCCGAACGCCTTTGCGCGCTTCGCCACCTCCGATCCTATCCCGCCCAGGCCGACAATCCCCAGCGTCTTCTCGCACAGCTCCTCTGAGCCGCGCCGCTCCCACGGCTCCCACTCGCGCGCGATCTGCCTCCTGACCAGCTCGTTGAACCGCCGCGAAAAGTGCAGCACAAAGGCCATCACGTGATCGGCGATCGGAATCGCGTACACGCCCTGCGCGTTGGTCAGCATGATCGGGCTGGCGATGAACTCCGGCGTCATGAACCGTTCCACCCCGGCCCCGCCCGACTGCACCCACTTCAGCCGCGGCGCCGACTTCCACAGCTCATCCGACCACCACCCCGCCTGGATGACCTCCGCCTCCGCCGCCCGCGCCATCGCTTCTTCCGCCGTCTCGGCGGCCTCCGCGCTTACCCCTTCTGCCGCCGCCTCGATGCGTTCGAGGTCGTCGCTGCCCATGCCGTGTGTCACGAGAACCTTCACTGCCACTACTTCGACCTCTCTATCAGAAATCTCGCCAATGTCCTAAGCTCGTCCGCCGACGATGCCTCCGGTTCGGCCTTCGCCAGCGCCGCGATTCCGCGCGCCAGGCACTCCCCGGCCATCTGCTCGCACAAGCTTCGCGCCCCTAGCCGCTCGATCAGCGCCGCTACCTCTGCCGCCTCCCGATCGCTCCCCACGCCCGCGGCAAGACGCGCCGCCAGCTCCGCGCCACCCGGCGCGTGCAGCGCGTGCACGACGGGAAGCGACCGCTTGTTCCTGCGCAGATCGCTCCCCACGGGCTTTCCCATCTCGCCCGGGTCTCCCCAGATCCCGAGCACGTCATCCCGTATCTGGAACCCAAGCCCCACCTCTCGCCCGAACTCCGCCAGCGCCGCCCGCCGCGCCTCCGGCGCCCCCGCCACGCGCGCCCCGATCGAGCACGACGCCGCGAATAGCGCCGCCGTCTTCCCCTCGATCATCCGCAGGTAGTCGGCCGCGCTGATCTCGGCGCGGCCCTCATACGAGATGTCGAGCTGCTGCCCCTCGCACACCGTCAGCGTCGCCTCGTTCAGCTCCCCCAACACGGCCGTTGCCGTCCTGTAGGGCGGGCATGTCGCCGTCTGCATGCCCGCCGCTGGGCCTCCTTCGACGATCCGCGTCGCCGCTATGTTCGCAAGCGCGAACAGCGCGTCCCCCGCCGTCACCGCCTGCCCCACCCCCCAGCGCTTCCACACCGTGGGCCGCCCGCGGCGCACCTCATCTCGGTCGGCTATGTCGTCGTGCAGCAATGTGAAACTGTGCATAAGCTCCACCGCGGCGGCCGCCGGCGCGGCGGCCTCGGCCCGCCCCCCCATCGCCTCGCACGACAGCAGGCACAGCGCCGCCCGCACCCGCTTCCCGCTCGATTCCGATGATCCCGCCCCCTCCATCCCTAGGTGGTACCGGACCATCTCATACAGCAGCACATCGGCGCGCCCCTCCAGCACCCCCTCGATCGCCTCATCCACCATCGGGCGGAACCGGTTCAGTATCGCCACCGCGCTCTCGGACTGCTGCATGACAGCGCGCCTTCTGTGTCACCCCGCCAATGTCCTACGGCGCCGCCCTGCGCCGGGTCCGCCCCAAGCCACCCTTTCACGTGGCGGTACGCGCGGAAGGCGGTTGGCGTAAACTCCCAACAGCCGACCCTCTGCTTAGCACAACAGCTCCCCACCTTGACATTTCGCCGCAAATGGTGCTACTTTTCCCCCCAAGCCGGGGTGTTCACCGCGGTTCGATGGTCTGAGCGCGGCGTGAAGACGTGTCAGTGAGCCGTAGCCTTCTTCCGTTGCCGTTCAGACGACAAGGGCATCTGTCGAAACCTGCGAGCGTGTCATTGCGAACGCCCTCCTCAATGCTCTCCGCATGGCACGGCAACGGGCTACGTCAGGCGTCCGGAGAGAAAGGAGGGCGGGCTGTGGCCACTGGCAGGGTGAAGTGGTTCGATGACGCCAAGGGGTATGGCTTCATCGAAAGCGACGAAGGCGATGTCTTCGTGCACTATTCGTCTATCGTCAGCAATGTCCCTGGCCGAAAGAGCCTCTACGAAGGCCAGGAAGTCGAGTTCGACGTCGCCCCGGGCCCTAAGGGCCTGAAGGCGGAAAACGTTCGGGTTCGCTAGACCAGCGTCGGATTCGCACCAGCTCCAACGCCCCCGGTCCGATCCGGGGGCGTTGCTCGTCTCCCCTCCAGCGGTGTTTGTGTCAACGCGTTTCTGAGTACTTCCCGCAAACTCGCTTACTTAGTGGAGGAGTTCAGCGCCCGTCGTGGAATGGCCTGCTGGGACGGGGCAGTGGGCGTCTCGACTGTGCTGGAGCGCTTACCGTCGATGACGGCCGCCTTGGGGTGCCGCGGCCTAGCGCCTGGTCAGGCGCCTCAGCGTCCGCCCCGCTAAGCGGGAAGGGGAGACAGTGGCGAGGGACATCAGGACGATGTATGTGGCGAACCTGCCTTGGTCCACCACCGAGGACGAGCTGGTGACGCTCTTC
>Ga0315285_10007052_pt1 | contig 11565 bp, 7 predicted proteins | sample YL17G09_36_MG_FD_203698 | JGI IMG/M metagenome (GOLD analysis project Ga0315285, IMG submission 203698) | Sediment microbial communities from Yellowstone Lake, YNP, Wyoming, USA - YL17G09_36 | ecosystem: Environmental > Aquatic > Freshwater > Lake > Sediment | place: USA: Wyoming | collected... | reverse complement strand
TGCAAGGCATCCGCGCTGGCAAAGAAATCCACCTGGATGGAGTGGTCGATGACCAGGTCGACCGGTATGACCGGGTTGATCAGCCTGGGATCGCCGCCCAGGCGGGCGACAGCCGAGCGCATGGCAGCCAGATCCACCAAGGCAGGCACGCCTGTGAAATCCTGCATGATGACCCGCGCCGGCAGAAAAGCGATGGCAGGGCGCTGCGGGTCGACCGGCTTCCAGCCGGCGATGGCGATGACTTCGTCCCGGGTAATCTCACGGTCATTGCACTGCCGCAAGGCTGCCTCGAGCAGTATGCGGATCGAGAAGGGCAGCCGGTCAAGCCGGGTCAGACCTGCCTTTTCGAGGGCATCCAGCCGATAGACAACGTAATCCCGCTGGCTGGTGTGGAGGATATCGCGTGCTTTGAAGAAGTCATGAGGCATAAGGTTCTCTTTGGCGGTTCTCTTTTTGTAGAGATACAGTCGCTATGAGCAAGATATATATTTGAACACAAAGGACAAGAAGGTCACGAAAGAGTATAGAAAATAAATCTCTTGGCTATCAATCGAACCCCCGTATAAATGGCTAAATCGTAATGCATTCTCACTTTGTGCTTTCACATCCACACGTATCAGTGGCGCTTGCGTTTCTTTTTCTTTCCTGCCTTACCAGGTTGAACAGGTTGTGCGGTGGAGGCGGCCGGGACCGGGCTCTCCACAGCCCCGACCGGCATGGGACTCAACTGGCGCGGCTGGTAGGCAAAGATGCGGCTGATGACCAGGGCGCGGATGTCCTCGAGCAGGGTCTGGAACATTTCCGAAGCCTGGGTTTTGTATTGTACCAGCGGATCACGCTGCGCGTAGGCTTCCAGGCCGATGGACACGCGCAGGGCTTCCACCTTGGTCAGGTAATCCACCCACAGTTCGGTGATGGCACCAAGGAGCAGCTGGCGCTGTATCTCATTCAAGCGGCGGCGACCCAACTCCTCGATGACGGCTTCAACCTCAGAGCCTGTGAGCGAGGAGAGCGAGTCTTGCCCGCGCTCTGCAGGCAGGATGGCTGCGGCGGGTCCGAGGTCTACCAGTTGGGTGGCGTTCTGGGTACGCTGGTTCCATTCGGTCTGACCCCAAATGCATTGCAATACAGCCTGGGCTTGTGCCAGGTGATCCAGCACGTCCGTAATGATATCTTCGGCGGAACGGTCAGCCAGGCGTTGGGCAGCCAGGAAGGCATACTGGAAGCGAATGACCAATTGATGGACCTGGCGGTGGGTGCGGGAGTCGAAACCGGTGCGCACACCCTGCGACAAACCGAGGAGCAGGCGGGCTTTGGCAGAATCGTCCAGGCGGGCGAATTCCTGGCGCTGCAGGGCTACATCCAGGTCGCGGGCGATCTGGCCGTCCTCCCCCACCAGCCGCTGGTGCTGCCGCCCGAGCAGGTCTTTGGCTGCTCCTTCCACTGCATCCGCCAGGCCGGACCAGTCCAGCTGCGCCAGTTCATTCCTGTCCAGTTCGAGCGATTCTCCCAGGCGATGTTCGATGGCACCGATCAGACGGGCTGCGCCTAACTGGGTCATCAGGGAGTTGATTTGCTCACGCAGGTCATCTTCCAATTCGCCCGGGTCATCCACCAGCAGGCGCATCTGCTCATTATTCAAACGCAGGGGAAGGCGGATGAGGCTGGATAATTCCTCGAGTACCTGCTGCGGGCGGCGAGGTTCTTCCTCATCACGCTGGCCTTCAAGGAAGGTATCAAGCGTATCGAAGCGCTCCTGTATTTGCGCTTCCAGTCCGTCGCCGGTACGGTCAATCAAGACCTGGATGGCGTGCAGGGTATGCGCCTGTTCCGTTTCGATCGCCTCTCGAACCTGGTCAAGCAAAGCCGGGCGAACATCGCCTTGCGGTATGTTGAGTTCATCGAGGAGCAAGCGGTGGGTATAAGATGGAAACACCTGCTCACCAAAAGCCAGGGGCGGTTGGACCCCCTCCAGCCAGGCCAGGAGCCGCCAAGGACCTTCTTCATCATCCAGGGCGAGCGGGACCCGCTTCTCGACCTCCGCCCGCAGCAGGTCCTGGATATCCTCACCCAGTTCTTCCTTGGTGAAGACCCGGTCGCGCTGTGAATAGATGCGCTCGCGCTGGGAATTGAGGACATCGTCGTACTCGAGAAGATGCTTGCGGACATCAAAGTTTGCACCCTCGACCCGGTGCTGCGATTGTTCGATGATATTACCTACCAGGCGATTTTCGAGCGGTAGTGAATCGTCCACACGCAGGCGTTCCATCAAGGAGCCCACCTGCTGACCACCGAACAAGCGCATCAGGTCATCCTGAAGCGAGAGATAGAAGCGTGAAGAACCCGGGTCTCCCTGGCGGGCGGAGCGGCCGCGCAACTGGTTGTCAATGCGGCGGGCTTCATGGCGCTCCGAACCGATGACATGCAAACCGCCCAAGGCTTTGACCCGTTCCATGTCATCAAAATACTGGAGGAAGAGCTTGACCTCGGCCTCATAGATACCATACTGGGAGGGGTCGATCTTCAGTAAAGCCTGTCGACGCTCTTCAAGCAGCATTTCATAAGGATCGGCTACACCTGAGCGACGCAGCACACGATGGACAGCCGCTATGACCTCCTCAGCTATCTCGCCGCCAAGCTTGATGTCCACACCGCGACCGGCCATGTTGGTGGCGATGGTCACGGCACCGAAAGCGCCGGCTCCAGCAATGATCTGGCTCTCCTCGGTATGGCGGCGGGCATTCAAGACCTGGTGCGATACCCCTCCCCGCAGGACGTTCATCAAGCGAGGCTCATCAGCGGGGCTGAGATCGAGGATCTCCAACAAGCGAGGGATATTTTCAGGGTCTTCGGGATTTATGGATATGCCCAGCGGCTTAGCAAACTGGCGCAATGCTGACGGGTCAAGTGTTTCAAGCGGCTGATAGAACGGCTGCAATTCGGGTATCAGGCGCCCGTCTTCTTCTCGATCGTTCTGGTCCAGCCAGATACGCCGGATGAGCAGGACCTGCAGCAACCGGCGGACGGGGTCGGCTCGCAGGCGTGAGGAAATATGATCGGAACTCTCAACCGAGGTCGTACCGACCAGCATGGGCCGCCCTTGCACATGAAAATGGATGATCTCCTGTACAATGGATCGCAGCTTGGTTTCCTGTGTACGAAAGATCAAGTCCGGGTAATCCTTACGCCGCCAGAGTGCCGGTTTCTTGTCCGGAGGGTCATCCTTCCGTACGAAGTAGGCATACTCGTAGCCGTTCTCGTCTTTGGATTTTCGTTCGTGAAGGGTGGAGGCTGGACCGATGGCCTGGTATTCCAGATTGGTTGGGATGGGTAGGACTTCCAGTTTGTAGATCTTGTCGAACTCTTCGGCTTCGGTCAAGGCAGTACCTGTCATGCCAGCCAGCTTGTCATACTTCCGGAAGTAGTTCTGCAGGGTGATGGTGGCATAGGTGACGTTCTCCGGCTCTACACGCACCCCTTCCTTGGCTTCCACCGCTTGATGAAGACCATCCGACCAGCGGCGGCCGGGCATGAGGCGTCCGGTGAATTCGTCAACGATGACGACCTTGCCAGATTGGACAAGGTAGTCCTTGTTGCGTTTGAAGAGATACTGGGCGCGCAGGGCTTGTTCCAGATAACCAAACAGGCGGGCCTGTTCGGGATTGAGGTCTTCCGGGCGATCCGGGTCCTGCAGGGGCTGGCCCAATAAATGCTCAACGTGCGCCACGCCGAGTTCGGTCAGGGCGATGCTGCGGTCTTTTTCATTGATCTCGTAGTCTTCGGATTTTAACTGCCTGACTATCTGCGCCATCCGGCCATACCATTCGAGGTCTCCCGAGGCAGGACCGGAGATGATCAACGGAGTGCGGGCTTCGTCGATCAAAACGTTGTCGACCTCGTCAACGATGGCATAGAAATGACCGCGCTGAACGCGGTCTTCGAGGCGCATCGCCATATTATCACGCAGGTAGTCGAAACCGAACTCGCTGTTGGTTCCATAGGTGATATCGGCACGATATGCCTCAAGGCGCGATACCAGGCGCATGTTGTGCTGGTCCTCGTGTGGGGAAGTACGCTCCGGATCATACAGAAATGCTTTTTTACCATCCTCGGTGGCGGAGGCCATCTGCAGGATGCCAACACTCATCCCCAGCAGGCGATAAATGGGACCCATCCAGCGGGCATCGCGGCGGGCAAGATAATCATTAACCGTTATCAAATGGGTCCCACGACCGGTCAGGGCATTGAGATACAAGGGCAGAGTGGCGACCAAGGTCTTGCCTTCACCTGTGCGCATCTCAGCGATCTGACCACGCTGGAGCACGACACCACCAATCAACTGGACGTCGTAAGGCCTTAAGCCAATAGTACGCTTGGAAGCCTCACGCACTGCGGCGAAAACCTCCGGCATAACCTGGTCTAGCACCTCCTGCTCAATCTCATACCGCTGGTCTTGATCCTCCACACCAGCGATGGCATCAGTCAGGCGGGCACGGAATTCGTCCGTTTTGTGGCACAGGGCTTCATCGCTTAATACCTCAAAGTCTTTTTCGAGGGTGTTGATCTGCTCGACCAGGTAGCTGAGTTTCTCGATCTCGCGTTGATTGGGGTTACCCCCAAAGAGTTTTACAAAATTTTGGAGCATTGATTACCTTTCGGAGGGCGATTATAGCATAGGCATGATTTGATTAACCAAGGATTAACCCAACACTCATATGCTTGTCCTGTCATCTATTTCCGCCCCAGGTTCCAGGATAATGATTATTCTCATCCTAACATACAAAGCGAGACTTTCAGGCGCAACCATAATATTAACCACAGAGGAGACCAAGGAACACGAAGAAAACCTTAAAGAACTTATAACTATTCATGCCCTGGGCAGTAAAACCCAAGATTTCCGCGGTTCTCGCTAATGTTAATCAGCAATACCCAAACTCGGTTTTATCAGGATGGACGCAGGGAAGTATCTCCCCGACGACCGTGATGAGATTCTTGCCACAGGCACCCCGTCACGCGGGGCCTTTAAGCGGCGCTTCGTGGTCGCCGCTGCAAAGAGCGTATTGGCTCAGAACGACACTGGGCTGAAAAGTTACGATTTTTTAAGCAAAACATAGGTTCCATTCCTCTACCCTGGTGCTATAATCTAATTAAGCCCCCATGTCCTTCGTCCACCTGCACGCCCAGGCCGAGGACACTGCTTAACGAGTTCAAGGTCAAATGACTGAGGTAAAGCCCATCACAGTGAAGTGCTTGTCGTAGGTAAAAGCCTCAATAATTTCCATCTCCCGCATCATGACAAAACTGATAGCATCAGTCAAGCTGAAATCTTGATCGGCGTATTGATCAAGCACGTGCTTCGCCTGTCTCTCGGTCTGGGCTTCCGGATAAACGATCCTGGTACGCGGGCTTTCGTTGACACTCTTCAAGAAGGTCATAGCTGCATCCCGCCCCAACCTGCGGCGAAGGAGTATCTGCGTTTCAGCCACGACCAGACATGTTGTTATTAAGCGTGTATTCGCTTTGAGCAACTGTATATAATGATCAACCGCCTGGGTGTGCCGGGCTTCATTTGTATCCGAGACGGCAACCCACGCGCTCGTATCGATATAGACCAGCCTCGCCACTAGTTGCTCTCCTTTTCAACCTCATTGGTGAGATAGATATCATGATCCTCAGCAAGGTTGCGCACACTTGATGAACCGAGAGCAATGATCTTGAATGCAGGATCAGCTTCGACCGGCACCTGCGCCAGCAGAAGATCGATCGCATGACGGACCAGCTCAGAGATCGTTGCGTTTTGCTCCTTTGCCAGGCGGCGCAAGGCTTGATCCTGCTTATCAGCGAGATAGATTTGTACAGGGCGCTTGTTCACAATCATTTCAGCCATCCTTCTTACATCACCATTGTATCATGAAACCATATCATGAACTCCGATACAGATATCCGTTTTTTCGAAAAAGCCAGGTGTCTGTACAAATGACGATTTTTTGTAACTACTCAGTACGACATGTTGAGCCGCTGTTTATTGGCGGCGAAGTATCTCCCCGACGACCGTGATGAGATTCTTGCCACAGGCACCCCGTCACGCGGGGCCTTTAAGCGGCGCTTCGCGGTCGCCACTGCAAAGAGCGTATTGGCTCAGAACGACACTGGTCTGAAAAGTTACGATTTTTTAAGCAAAACATAGGTTCCATTCCCCTGCCCTGGTGCTATAATCTAATCAAGCCCCCATGTCCTTCGTTCACCTGCACGTCCATACCGAATATTCATTGCTCGACGGCTTCAGTAATATTGAAAAGCTGGTCCAGCGCGCCAAAGAAATGGGCATGCCCGCCCTGGCGATTACCGACCACGGCTCGATGTTCGGTGTGGTCGAGTTCTACAATGCCGCCAAGAAGAGGGGTATCAAACCGATAATTGGCATAGAAGCCTACCTGGCAGCGCGCGGCATGAATGATCGTAACCCGAAGCTGGACAAGAAATCCTACCACCTGCTGCTGCTGGCTGAGAACGATACAGGCTACCGCAACCTGCTTAAACTCGCCAGTGCGGCTCAAATGGATGGCTTCTATTATTATCCCCGAATCGACCACGAGTTCTTAGCGCAACATGCAGAAGGATTGATCTGTACTTCGGGCTGCATGACGGCAGAGATCCCGCGGGCTCTGCTGGAACAAAATCCAGATGAAGCAGTCCGCCGTATGAACTGGTACTACGAGGTCTTCGGTCCCGATCGCTTTTTCATTGAACTCCAACAGCACAATATACCCGAGATAAAAGAACTGAATCGCAAGCTGATTGAACTGGGAGTTCGCTACTCAACCAGGCTCGTTGCCACCAACGATGTACACTACATCAATCCTGAAGACCACCGTTTGCAGGACATCCTTCTTGCCATTCAGACCGGTTCGGTTTTGACCGATCCCAACCGCATGCGCATGACCGATCCATCCTATTACTTGCGCACACCGCAGGAGATGAGCACCCTGTTCGCTGAAGTGCCCGAGGCGATCAGCAATACTCTCGCCATTGCTGAACGCTGCAACGTGGACCTGGACTTCAAGGGCTATCACCTTCCTGCATTTACTGTCCCGCAAGGCCACACGCCTGAGAGTTACCTACGGTCTTTATGTGAGATCGGATTGGAACACCGCTACGGTACGCGTTGTGAACATCCGGAAGTGCGTGAACGCCTGGATTACGAATTGAAAATCATCCACGAAATGGACTTTGAGGCTTATTTCCTTATCGTGTGGGACCTGTGCCGCCATGCACGGGAGCAGGAAATATGGTACAACGCACGCGGCTCGGCCGCGGGTTCGATCGTCGCTTATTCATTGGACATCACCCTGGTAGACCCGATCGAACAAGGCTTGCTCTTCGAGCGGTTTCTTAATCCAGGCCGCATATCCATGCCCGATATCGACCTGGATTTCCGTGATGACCGACGAGCAGAAATGTTGGAGTACACAGCGCACAAGTATGGTGACGATAAAGTTGCCCAGATCATCACTTTTGGCACACTGGGCGCCAAGGCGGCAATCCGCGACGTAGGTCGGGTGATGGACATCCCCCTCGGTGAGGTGGACCGTGTTGCCAAGCTGGTTCCAAATGTCTCCGGCAAGACAGTTACCTTGACCGAAACGCTCGAGCAGAACACTGAATTGAAATCCATCTACGACTCGACGCCGCATATACGGGAACTGCTCGACACAGCCTCATTAATGGAAGGTGTAGTGCGCAGCGCCGGTACTCACGCAGCTGGTGTGGTCATCGCCGATCGACCGTTGACCGAATATCTCCCTCTACACAGGCCAACATCCGGTTCTGAAGAAACACCGATCAAATCCGTTACCCAGTTCGAGATGGGTATCCTTGATTCCCTTGGTATGCTCAAAGTGGATTTCCTCGGACTGGCAACGCTGACGGTCATGGCACGCGCCTGTGACATGATCCAGCAGCGCCACGGAAAGAAGTACAACCTGAGTAACATCCCGCTAGACGATCCCAAAGCTTTTGACCTGCTCGGAAATGGCAGCACAGCTGGTTTGTTCCAGGTGGAAGGTGGCGGGATGACCAACTACCTTGTACAGATGAAACCAAAGACACTGGAGCACGTCATTGCCATGGTCGCCCTGTACCGGCCGGGGCCAATGCAATTCATTCCCAAGTACATCGACTGCATGCACGGCAGAGCCAAGGTTGAGTACCTGCATCCAGCATTGAAACCAATCTTCGAATCCACTTACGGCATCCCGGTTTATCAGGAACAATTGATGCGTGCTGCGGTCGAGCTGGCTGGCTATACTCCATCCGAGGCCGATGACCTGCGCAAAGCAGTCTCAAAAAAGATCAAGGAGATGTTGGAAAAACACCGGGATAAGTTCGTCAAAGGCGCCGCCCTGAAGGGCATCCCGGTGGAAACTGCCAATTTGATTTTCTCTGACTGGGAAGAGTTCGCCCGCTACGGTTTCAACAAGTCTCATGCCGCAGATTACGGTGTGATCGCTGTCCAGACAGCCTTCCTGAAAGCGTATTATCCAGTCGAGTACATGACCGCACTGCTCTCAGTCTGGAAAAATGATACAGGCAAAGTAGCCTTATACGTGGCTGATGCCCGCAGCATGGGCATCAAAGTCCTGCCGCCGGATGTTAATGCCAGCAGCTATGACTTCGCTATCGAAGACCAATCCGAAGGATCTACGATCCGCTTTGGCCTGGGTGCGGTCAAGAACGTCGGGCAGGGACCGGTAGAATTGATCCTGAAAGCCCGCGCTGATGGCACTTTTACAAACTTGAACGACTTCGCCCGTCGCGTTGATCTGCGCGCCGCCGGCAAGCGAGCCCTGGAATGCCTGATCAAAGTTGGTGCGCTGGACCAATTTGGACCACGCAGCAGCCTGCTGCAGGTGATTGAACGCATATCATCAGCCAGCGCCTCACATTTCAAAGCAGTAGAAGCTGGTCAAATGAGCCTGTTCAGTGGGGCAACCGGTGTCAACGAGGAGATCACCTTGCCTCCAGCAGGGAATGTTGACCACCGCACTGAACTCAACTGGGAGCGCGAATTGATCGGCCTTTACCTCTCCGATCACCCACTAACTCCCTACCAGAAAACTCTATCGCGATTGGTCAGCCATTTCTCCGGCCAGCTTATTCAGGCTGATCACGAAGAAAAGGTGCGCGTGGCTGGGTTGGTCAGTGTCATCCGCCCCTACCAGACCAAAAACGGTAAAGCAATGGGTTTTGTCACTCTGGAAGATATCCAGGGTAATATCGAACTCGTCCTGTTCCCCAAACCCTGGGATCTATTCTCGACAGTGCTGGAAGCAGGAAAGATCATCCTGGTCGAAGGCAGGGTTGACACTAATAGCAGTCCACCCAAAGTCCTGGTAGATTCAATCCGGACTGAGACGAACCTGTCCCTCTCGGTGGACAAAAAGGAGAAACAGGAGGCACCAGTCTTAAATTCCCCCGAGCAGATTCTCCAGGTTAATAAACCCATTTCTTTACAAATTGAAAGTCAAGCCACCGGATCCTTTACGGGATATGTTGATCAGACCGTGGATCATACATCTCTGCACGAGGAGAGTACACCACCCTCCCCTGAATCCTTCCCGCCGGGGTGGGATGAAATGCCTATCGAACCGAGTCAAGGAATAAAAGCAATGGAAATCAAGCCAGAGGAAGGCAATCCCCCTGTACCACCCCCCATCCCTGCTTTCATGACATTCACTAAACCGGCAGCCCCGACCGTCCAGACCACAGACTTATCTAAAGTACCGGCTATCAAGCTACCACCAACTGTGACGCTGCCCGTGAGTGAGAATAGCGAACGACCACCGAGTCTGATCACCATTTTATTGAGGGCTTGTGAGGACCTGGAACGTGATAAGCGCCGCATTAAGAATATCTATGGTGTACTGATCTCATACCCGGGAAGAGACCGATTTTCTTTTCAAATTTTCGAAGATGGCTGCGGTCACCTGATCGATTTCCCCAATGATTCAACCCGCATTTGCCCGGACATGCTGGCTCGATTGAAGAAACTCCTCGGCGAAGAGAGCTGGCGCATCGAACCAATCACTCTCCAGTAAAAATCTTTAGAGTCCATCAATATCACCCAGTTGTAAATAGTCGCTATTATTCGATCTCCTTCCGGACTGCATTACACCGCTCACAATCATCCTGCTGGCAAAGCAACGCCAGCGGGTCTTTTTTTATGGTCTCGACCACGATCTCAAATAATCTGCTCAATGGGATCGCCTGCACCACCGCGCTGCCAGATTCGATGCGACGGGTGATTACTTCGAGAGAAGGCCTGATCGCTTCAAAGCCGCGTGAACAGCCTGGAAAGCCAGGACACTCAACGATCCGGTCGGGTGTCAGCGCCCAACGAACGAATTGACGGCGGCCAGCCAGTTTCTCGCCGTAGTGGATGCTGGTATTGACCGTGTGATCAACTCCTATAAGAAGGACCCAGCCATCCTGTTCAGCCAGTTTGCCAACCGGTGCCAGGGGGTTATCCAGCATTTGCGCATCCAGTGCTGTGTCTGCCCTAATACCGGCAAAGGAGAGAACAGGATGAAGAGTCCGCTTCGCAAATGGATGGCAGCGCAGAGTCTCTCCGGCAGCAATCCCATCAGGGGATCGGCGGGCAGTGTGGGGTGAAAAGGCTGAACAATACGGTTAGCATCCCGATCCCCTCCATATATCATGCCATTGTTCGGTGGACCTGATTCAGGTGTCACCATGGTCTTATATGTAAAGGTTGGCATTACCAATGCGCCAACCGATCCCAGCAAAGCCCGCAGAAAAGCTTTCGCTCCACCCTGAAACCTTCCAAAAGCCGAGAGAGAGGCATGGGCGATCACCGGTTTCGAATCCAACCCCAATCCCCCCAGACAGCCAAGCAACTCACGATGGTCAAGCATATACCTTTGTTGGGCTAAGCCGGGATGATCCATCCATGCAAGTTAAGCGCAACGCCTCTTACTTTCCCTTCCACCTGGGTTTACGCTTCTCTATGAAAGCAGCCATGCCTTCCTTCTGGTCCTGGGTGGCAAAGAGCGTATAAAAAGAGCGGCGCTCTGCCTCTACCCCTTCTGTTAATGATAATTCGAAGGCTTTATTAACCGCTTCTTTGCCAAAACGGACTGCCAATGGTGCACGGGCTGCGACCTCGTCTGCCAGGGTCAGGGCTTCCTCCAGGCAGCGCTCGGCTGGCACTACTCGGTTGACCAATCCGAACTGCAGGGCTTCCCGAGCCGATAATGTGCGGTTGTTGACCACTATCTCCATGGCGATTGCCTTACCAACGGCATGGGTAAGACGCTGAGTTCCACCCGCGCCCGGGATGACACCGATGGTCACTTCGGGCTGGCCAAATTTGGCTGTCTCGGAAGCAACGATCATATCACACGCCATAGCCAGTTCGCAACCACCGCCAAGTGCCCAACCGGAGACGGCTGCGATGACCAGTTTCTTGATCGTTCGCATCCGGTCGAAGAGAGGGATGATGCTCCGTTCCAGCATATCCACAGGTGATGCCTCAGCCATCTCTTT
>Ga0315285_10007051_pt1 | contig 11566 bp, 4 predicted proteins | sample YL17G09_36_MG_FD_203698 | JGI IMG/M metagenome (GOLD analysis project Ga0315285, IMG submission 203698) | Sediment microbial communities from Yellowstone Lake, YNP, Wyoming, USA - YL17G09_36 | ecosystem: Environmental > Aquatic > Freshwater > Lake > Sediment | place: USA: Wyoming | collected... | reverse complement strand
ATGTACACAGTTGACTCGCCAGGCCTTGCTCCGGACGCAATCACGGTTGGAGCGACGTGTAAAACATCAGACCCATCAAGCACCTATTGCACTGCAGGAGGATTGGCGTCGTTCAGCTCGCGCGGCTCGATTTATAATTTCGCTTTAAAGCCGGAGATATCTGCTCCTGGCGTTAGAATATATTCGACCCTCCCAAAAGGGTCTTGCTCTCTTTGTTCTTCCTCTGGCTACGGTAGCTTGAGCGGGACCAGCATGGCGACGCCGCATGTCGCGGGCGCAGCCGCTCTGCTAAAACAGCTCCATCCGGACTGGACTCCGGCGATGGTCAAATCGGCTCTAGTCACCGGCTCCAAGCCATTAAACATCTCGATGTGGTATGCCGGCGCAGGAAAGCTCTATGTCCCCAACGCCTCAAGCGCTGAGGTCTTCTTTTCCGAAGCCCCGGTATCCTATGGATTACCAACCGGTGTCCAGAAAAACATAACCTTAATCAAAACAGGCTCATCGCAGACGTTTTCCATTAATCCTCAAGACTGGTTTTCGATGTATGTGAATTACACCGCTGCTAGCCAGGCCACCAACCGGGCCGCAGTCTCGCCCTCATCAATAACGCTCGCGCCCCAAACCAACGGCCAATTTTCTATGTCGGTTGCTCCATCGACGACTACCCCCGAAGGCTTCTATGAAGGGAATGTCATGCTCAGCAACGGCAGCTATAAAGTCCGACTGCCGCTCGCTTTCATAGATCTAACAAAAGTAGTGATACATGTCATCGACCTAAACGGTTATGAGGTAACTGACCCATATGGCGGGGCGTGGGTTTTCGACAAGCCGTATGCTTCAACCGCGCTCGCCAGAAGGGCCGATGGCAATAATGTGTGTCCGCCAGCCACGTTTATGCTCCCCTCTGGGAACTACTCGATCTACGCGGCAGGGCACCATCTGCTCTACACGTACCAGGACCCATACATCCTGAATACAAATTACTCGGTAATACGCTCATCCTCAACCAAAGATATCTATCTGAACATGAGCGGTGCGAAGACGCTCACCCTTAATCTATCCACCAAGGACGGGAACCCGATTTTTGTGAAAGATTACCGCTTCTACTGGCGCCACATAGGACCAACTGTGAACCTGTCGCTCGATTTAGATTCGACTGACTATTCGCTTCGCCATGCGGATTTTCTCACGCTCCCAAAATCCATGACCTTCCATGTGAACGAAAACACAGATGTGCTCGGCTTCTCCCTCGTCGGCTACTCCTACTCCAAGGATTTATGGCGGTTCTTCAGCAGGAACTGGGACCACTGGTTTAATACACCATCCTCAACGCCGTTCAGGGGCGAGGTGCTTGAAAGCACCGCCGACCTGAAGTACATGCTCTCGTGGGAGTTCTTCGGCGGAATCAACTCTTCGGCGCCGAGCACCCTCAACATGAACGACAGCTTGATGTCCAACTACACGACAAAATATGATATCCTTGGGGCAATAAATGATCCATGGTTGAACTGGGGGGGTCAAAAGGAAATTGGCGGGACAGCAGCATTCTGGACGCGCAGGGACACGGATTCAGCGCTGTCACCCTTCTTTGCTGGCATGACCCAGACCACCTATGTCCAGGGAACCTTCACCAGAATTTATTATCCAGAATCCGTTCTCGATGGATTTGTCGACACAGAAACGTATTTGCCAAACCTGTCCGTTCTGGCTCGTGCAGCCACAGCGAGCGAAATATACCTGCCCAATAGGAATTTTCTGACCCCGCTGCCGGCAGCATCGGTGACCGAGAGGTTCGCCAGAGGGTCATTTTACCCATCGCTCTATCTCAACGTCACGGCGTCAACGGCGACCATGTACATGCCGTTGTTCCGCGACCAGTCCAACGCCAGAGCGGCCTTCACATCCACGCCGACAATGTATACTTACCAAAATGGACTCATGACGGGGATCACTCTGCTTGCAGAATTTGCAGCCAGACCGTTTGCCGTAAGAATGATCAACTTGTCAGGAACAGGCACCTACGAGTTTGCCTTTTCGCTTCCCTCATCCCCAGAAATCAATCCCTCTGCTTCTCTCACGCTGCACTTTACAGTTCCCCAGACGGACATGACCCCGCCGAGAATTGTCGGATTCGGCATGCCCCAGAGGTTTGTTTCCGGGGATGCTGTGAAAATTTATATAAATACCACCGACGACAAATCGGCGACATCCCTTTCCATGAGCTGGCGCCCCGATAATGGATCAGTGTGGAGCCCGATTACACTCACCAGCCTCGGCTCCGGCGCCTTCACGGGGACTGTCCAGACAACTTCAGCCACTCAGGCCATACACCTGGCATACCGGGTTTCAGATGCTTCAGGAAATTATCTAGATTACACCGCCTCTAACGTTGCGCTGAAGCAGGTTCCAGTTTTCTTCGACCTGTCCCCGAATACTACAGAAATAGAGTACAAAGACACGACCGCTTCCATCCTGCTGACTGGCTACCTGACCAACGCGACTGGCGCGCCATTGCATTATCAGGCAGGCGTACCGATTGAGCTCTGGTCTGGGAACAGGAAACTGGCGATGATACTCGACGATTATGTGACCTCCAATGCGACACATAACGGGACCATAAGGTTTAACTGGCGTTTGAACCCGGTAGAACTGTTCGAAAACGAGACGATGAAGGTCGACGTCAATTTCGACCTGGGCATCTATCAGCCGGTCAATAGGTCGTTCACACTCCACGCAGTGGGATATGTTTCCAGCCAGCCGTGCTCCGATGGGACACCGCCATGGACGTGTTCCGTGAACCAGCCGAAGCGCTGCACCAACGGAGTTCTGATTGATAATTGTACCGTTTGCGGCTGTCCTTCCGGCTATTCGTGCAATGCGACCACCAATGGCTGCTATCTTTCGCGGTGCTCCGATGGCACGCCTTACGGTCAGTGTTCTGCAAATAAACCAACATATTGTAATAATTATGGCACTTCAAGCCCCAATTGTCCGCTCTGCGGCTGCCCGGCAGACTATGGTTGTAACTCTTCTAGTAAAACCTGCTATCTCCTGCACTGCTCTGACGGAACAGCCTATGGTCAATGCTCTGTAACCAAACCTAACTACTGTGCCAACGGGACAGTGATAGATAATTGCAGCACCTGCGGATGTTCGAACAGAGAAACCTGCGCCCAAAACCAAACCTGCTACTTCGCACCTGGAACAAACCTGCCGGCGTATCCGTCAGTTTCCACGCTAAATTCTACTTTCGGCACAAACACTGACGATGAGAATATCATATGCCACTCATTAATGACTGATCCGGAAGGGGATTCGATGACAATTAGCGTGGATTTCTACCTTAACGGCTCGCTTAATCAAGGAACCTCAACCAGCATTCCCAAATCAAATGGCACGCTGTTCAATTCTACTGTACTCGCCAGCAGCACAAAAGTTGGCGATTTTTGGAAATGCAGGGCGAAGCTGAATGACAGTCGTGGCTGGAACGAGTGGGGTCCGTTCTCCAGCGAAATCCAGATAGTGGCTTCAGCGCCGACCCAGAAATGCTCTGATGGCACCTATTATGGCCAGTGCTCCATAACCAAGCCGAAATACTGCAACAACGGCAGCCTCATAGACAAATGCCAATCCTGCAACTGCCCGGCCAACTATACTTGCAATACCACCAGCCAAGCATGCTATATAGTAGTCACTCCGCAGACATGCTCCGACGGGACTCTCTATGGCCAGTGCTCCGCGGCCAAACCCAAATACTGCGATAATGGTACTCTGACAGACAAGTGTTCATCCTGCGGCTGTCCCGCTGGCCAGAGCTGCAATACCACTTCAAATTCCTGTTACAACCCCAAATGCTCAGACGGCACTTCATACGGCCAGTGCTCTGCCACCAAGCCGAAATTCTGCGACAATGGACAGCTAGTCGACAGGTGCGGGCTCTGTGGATGCGTAGCCGGATACAACTGTAATTCCACGTCGAATTCATGTTACCTGCCAACATGCTCAGACGGAACGACCTATGGTCAGTGCTCGGCAACCAAGCCAAAGTACTGCGATAATGGCAATCTAGTCGACAACTGCCAGACATGCGGCTGTCCTTCTGGCTATTCATGCAATGCGACCACCAAGACCTGCTATCTGCCAACATGCTCAGATGGCACTCTATATAACCAATGCTCTGTTACAAAGCCAAAGTACTGCGATAATGGCAATCTAATCGACAACTGCCAAACATGCAGCTGTCCTTCTGGCTATTCATGCAATTCGACAACCAAAGCCTGCTACGTGCCGATATGCCCAGACGGAACGGCCTATGGCCAGTGCTCTATAACCAAGCCGAAATACTGCAACAACGGCAGCCTGACAGACAAGTGTTCATCCTGCAGCTGTCCCGCTGGCCAAAGCTGCAACTCTACGACCAACTCCTGCTATGTACCAATCATATTCAAAAACTGTTCGGACGGGACGACCCACGGCAGCTGTTCCGTAAACCAGCCGAAATTCTGCGACAACGGGAACCTGAGCGATAAGTGTCCCTCTTGCGGCTGCCCCACTGGCTATTTGTGTAATTCATCAAGCGGTTCATGTTACGTGGCAAAATGTTCCGATAACACGCTGTACAACCAATGCTCCGCCACCAAGCCGAAGTACTGCGATAATGGTGGTTTAGTTAACAAATGCTCAGCATGCGGCTGCCTAGAGGGCTATTCGTGTAATACGACAACGGAGTCCTGCTACGTGCCGATATGCCCAGACGGAACGGCCTATGGCCAGTGCTCCCTAACCAAGCCGAAATACTGTAACAATAGCCAGCTAATCAACAAATGTACCTCGTGCGGCTGCTTATCGAGCAACGTATGCAACGCCAAGACTAACAAATGCAGAAACCAGCCAACTTTAAAGAGCAGCTTCAACACGAACACAACCGTCGAGAATCTCGTGTGCTCATGGACTGCTTCCGATTTGGAGGGAAGCAACATAAATGTCACATTCAACTGGTATAGGAATGACACCCTTTTCCAGACCTTCGCGTTTATGGGCGTGTCAGACACCCAGCCGCTCAACACAACAATCGATGCAAGCAACCTGTCTGTCGGAGACGTCTGGAAATGCAGTACAAGCGCCATTGATTCGAACCTCTCCACGAGCGAAGCAAACTCGACCTTCATAATAATAGTCGCTCCACCGACGCAGAACTATCCGCCAATCACGCCGCAACCAACCCTCGTCAGCAGCGATGGCACAAACTTGACGAGCAGTAACCTCGATTGTTACGCGACCCTGATTGACTTGAATGGAGACGTATTGAGCGTGGATGCGGACTGGTACAGGAATAACGGCCTGGCACTTTCGATGCATTACAGCGGCTATCACACGAGCGATTCCATAGTATCGACCTTATTAGCAGCCAACCTATCTGCCGGCGAAACTTGGCTGTGCAGCATGAGAGCGTCCGACGGGAGCCTATATAGCGATTGGGGAAACTCAAGCGCGTTGACGATAATAGCACCTCCTGCGCCACCAACGCCACAACCGCCGGGCGGAGGAGCACCACCAAGCGGCGGAGCGCCATCTGGAGGCGGAGGGGCACCACCAAGCGGAGGGACCACAGTAACGCCGCCAAAGCCAGCGTGTGTGAACAGTCTAGAAGTCACAGTGCCTCAGGAGATATTCGTGCCGCAGGGCGTTACTAAAGAGATAAGCGTAGTTGTCAAGAACACCGGCACCTGTAACCTGTCTAGCGTGGCCGTCGCTCTATCGCTGCCGCCCGGATGGCAGGCCAATTCTTATACGCTGGGCAGCGGACTAGGGGTCAATGAGACAGGCATAATGAGCATCAGGCTATTCCCGCTGTACTCGCCGATAGGAAACTACCCGGTGACAATCAAATTAGACGCACCCAACATGACCACGTCCAAAGCCGCCACCATCTGGCTACTCGAGAATCCGCCGTACGTGGTCTCCCAGGAGGGGTCAAGCGCCTCAAAGATATTCGAGTACATTATAGCCTTAATCCTGATCGAGTTCGTCTTCGGCTCGATAGTGATGATGATATGGTTCAAGCCGCCAGAAACCGGAAGAAAGCTGCCCCCTCTGCCTCAGGTAGGTTCTGATTTGAAGCCGGTCGAGCCGGATGAATGGTGGAAGAAGTCATAATAACTATAATCCTAATTAACGAGAACACCTATAATACTACCGATTTATATGCCTAGTTCTTTCGAGCTGCTTAACGAGGAGATTAGAAAACTGGCTCAAGAGAGATTCGGCCAGACAACGCCGATACAGGAGAAGGCGATTCCAGAAATACTCAGCGGCAAGAACGTCCTGGTCATAGCGCCTACAGGAGTGGGAAAGACAGAGGCAGCTCTTTTGCCTGTTCTCCATCGTTTCCTAAAGCAGAAGCACCGGGACGGAGTAGGTATTCTCTATCTGACTCCGCTGAAAAGCCTGAACCGAGATATGCTGTCCAGGATAGAGTGGTGGGGGGAGAAATTAGGGCTGAAGATAGCAGTGAGGCATGGTGATACAGCCCAGTCCGAAAGGCAGAAACAGATGAGAAGCCCGCCGCAATTGCTCATCTGCACGCCCGAGACTTTAGGGGCTATCCTGACCGCGCCCAAGATGGGAAAGCACCTGGAGAATGTCAGATATGTGATCATAGATGAGGTCCATGAGCTGGTAGAAGACAAACGCGGGGTGCAATTGACCATCGCGCTGGAAAGATTGGCGGAAAGGAGCCCAGATTTCCAGCGGATCGGACTATCGGCTACTGTCGGCGAGCCGGATAAAGTGGCGGAGTTCTTCAAGCTCAACTCCATCGTCAAAGCGGAGATAGAGAGGAAGATGTCGCTGTCTGTCGAGTGCCCCAAGTTAGATAAAGAGGATTTGGAGCTGTCGGAAAAGCTGTTCCTATCGCCAGAGGTGGTCGCTAGGCTCAGGCGACTAAAAGACCTTGTTGAAGAATACACTTCCGTCCTCACATTCGTAAACACACGTCAGACCGCCGAGTTATTATCGTCCCGTTTCGAGGCCTGGGACAAGGAGCACAAGATTGCCGTCCATCACTCCTCGCTTTCGAAGGATACGAGAATCATAGCGGAGAAGAAGTTCAAGGACGGCTCCATCAAGGGGCTGATAGCTACGTCTTCTCTCGAGCTGGGGATAGACATCGGCCTTATCGATCTAGTGGTCCAGTACATCTCGCCAAGGCAGGTCTTGAGGCTGGTACAGCGCGTCGGTCGTAGTGGCCATGCGATAGACCGGTTCCCTAAGGGCATAATCATCTCGACCGAGCCCGAAGATATTCTGGAATCGGGCGCCATCTGCAAGAACGCGCTTGAGGGCAATCTCGAGAAGATCAGGACATTTGATAAGCCGTTCGATGTTCTAGCGCACCAGCTAGTAGGTCTGACGTTAGATTTTGGACGCGTGCCGATAGACAAGGCGTTCGAGATAGTCAGGAGAGCCCAGCCGTACCATAGCCTAACGATGGACGAGCTGTTGTCTGTCCTGGTCCAGTTGGCAAGAGAAAGAATAATTTGGATTGAGAAAGAGGAGTTCGGCAAGAAGAAACTGTCCTTCATATACTATTACTCGAATCTGTCGATGATTCCAGATGAAGCGAAATACTTCGTGCTGGATGCGGAGACCAACAAGAATATAGGAGTCTTGGACGAGCGCTTTGTGGCCAACAGCCTAGAGCCACGTTCCATATTCATAACGAGAGGGACACCATGGCGGGTTCTCGATGTTTCCGGAAGGGACGTCATAGTGGAGCCAGCGGAGGACATATCCGGCGCCATCCCTGCATGGGAAGGCGAGCAGATTCCTGTGCCTTACGAGATAGTGCAGGAAGTCGCCAGGCTAAGACGGGGGATAGCTGAGGAGAAAGCTGACCTGAAGAAATACTGCCTAGATGACCTGGCGATGGGTGCTGTGACCAGGAGCGTGAAGGCGCAAGAGAAATATTTCATACCTGACGAGAGGACGATAGTTTTTGAGATTGCGGACCAGTTCGTGGTTATGTATGCTCCCTTCGGCTCGCTGGTCAATGAGACATTAGGGAAGGTGCTGTCCATATTACTCTCCACTTTCTTAGGCGAGACAGTGGCCGTGAAGGCAGACCCGTACAAGATAATATTCGAGTTCGCCATGAAGCCAAGGATAGACCTGATACAGACATTCCTGCTAGAGACTAAACCGGATGCCATGCTAAATATCCTTGAGAATTCGCTGCTCAGAACCCCTCTTTTCCGGTACAAGTTCATCCACGTTGCCAGACGGTTTGGTCTGCTGGAAAAGAGGGTGGACTATCAGAAGATATCGGTCAGGAAGGTTATAGAGGCGGTCCTAGACTCGCCGATATACACGGAGACTTTCAACGAGATACTTAAGGAGAGCTTTGACTTGGAGAAGACGAAAGAGGTCCTATCGGAGATACAGTCGAAGAAGATAAAGTTTTTGGACTACAAAGGGAAGATATCGCCCATGACTGTGCAGGTCATGCAGAAGCTGTTTTCAGTACCGGAGCTCATATCGCCAGCAAGACCAGAGGCAGAAATACTGGACCTGATAAAGAAGAGGATAGACGACAGGATGGCTAAGCTGGTCTGCCTATACTGTAGTAACATCTTTTATGAACGGGTCAAAGCGCTACCAGAAAAAATCAAATGCCCGAAGTGCAGGAGCTCTGTTATAACCTATGCCAAAGCGGACGAGGATTTGAGCAAGCTGTTTGAGAAGAAAGGCGGAGGCAAGAAGCTCACTGACGACGAGAAAAAGCAGTTGAAAGAGTATGAGCAGATAGCATCACTAGTGAACGCCTATGGAAAAAAGGCGGTTATAGTCTTGTCCGGCCACGGGATAGGGCCTGAGACGGCGACAAGAATATTAGGAAGGATGAGGAAAAGTGAAAGAGAGATATTGAAAGACATGCTGGACGCCCAGAAGACGTTCATCAAGACTAAGAAGTATTGGAAATAGGCTGGAGTGGTTGAATGACTGAAATCAGGTTTTACAGATCTTCCGGAGAGTATGGTTTCCTAAGCAACTTGTTTAGAGCCCCGGTCGAGTTTGAGGGCAGAAAGTTCAGGTCGTCTGAAGAAGCATACCAGTTTGGAAAACCGAAAGATCCTACAGTGGCAGAATGGCTAGTGTCAGCGCCCAGGCAGCACCTATGCGCAGAAGCCGCCCATTCGCTTCTCGCTTTCGATATTCGGGAGGACTGGAATTCCATAAAAGTTGACCGCATGAGGCGCGTCCTCGAGGCAAAGTTCGCGCAGAACCCGGAGCTGAAAGAGCGTCTCTTGAAAACAGGGGACGCTGCGCTAATCGAGAATTCAAAGACGGACGCCCTCTGGGGCGTGGGCAAAAAGGGAAACGGGAAGAATATGCTGGGCACTCTATTGATGGAGCTAAGAGCAAAATTATAGTTTTAATGCGGTGTGAAAATATGATTGCTATTGTATTTGCCATTGATAATATAGCCTCTATGAACATGTTCGAGAGGTTCTTAGAAGGCGGATTCAGGCAGACGGAGAAAGTTTTTCAAGGCTTCCCGCTGTATGAGAAAGAGGATATAGTCCTGGCGCGATGCAAACAACATATCTGCTATCTCGAGCAATTGGACGATTTGAAAGCTGACCAGATTATAGTCGCTTCATCGCACAAATCGGAAGCAGGAACCCCCTCCTTCACGATACATTCAACAGGCAACTTTGGTAAGAACGAGCTCGGGGGGAATGCTAGAGAGTTGTCCTATACTAACGGCCAATTAATTAGGAATATCTACCTACAGCTGCTGACCAATGAGATGACCGACTATATTGTCTGCCTCGAACAGACTCATCACGGTCCGACCCAGTTCAAGACGCCCTTATGCTTTGTCGAGTTGGGTTCATCAGAGAAGCAGTGGAACGATAGAGAAGCTGCAGATTTTCTTGTGGGCTGTATTCTCAAAGGCATCAGGACGAATGAAAAAGCTGAGTCAGTGATAGGCGTTGGAGGGAACCACTATGCCAGTCTCTTCTCTGGTCTGGAGAAAGATTATGCGTTCGGCCATATGTGCCCAAAATACTCGTTAGAGAGTCTAGACGGGGAGATGGTCAAGCAGATGTTCGACAGGACAATGCCCGAGCCTAAGAAGGTCATATTCGATGAGAAAGGAATTAAACAGAAGAGCAGACTAAAGGAATTGTTCAAAGACTATGAGATGGTGTTCAGATGATGGAGAAAGTCCTTGAGGCGCTCAGAGCAGGGAAATTGGTAATCTATCCTACTGACACCATCTATGGCATGGGAGCAGATGCGTTAAGCAAAGAGGCTGTGGATCTGGTCTACGAGGTGAAACAGCGTCCTCGCGACCAGCCGATATCGATTTTAGTAGCGGATTTCGACATGCTCTATAATTATGCTAAAACCAGCCAAGCGCAGAAGAAGGTATTGGAAGAGCAGCTGCCAGGACCTTACACTTTTATACTAGAACCTAAACAGAGATTGCCCGTGTCTGATGGGAATATAGGATTCAGGATACCTAAGCATTGGTGCACGAAGATAGCAAAGGAGCTCGGAAAGCCTATAACTACAACATCGGCGAACATCCACGGCAGAGAGACCCCCGCGACTATAACCGAGCTGAGAAAAACCTTCGGAGATAAAGTAGAGGTCTATGTTGATGGAGGCACCCTATCCGGTAAGCCCTCGATGGTGATAGACCTGACAACTTCCAAGACGATAAGAACCTAGCGCTTCTTCATCTGCTCGCCAATAGCTTTGTCCAGACTTTCCAAAAACTCTTTTTTCTGCTTTGGGGACACTCTGGCCCCAGCGGCTACATTATGGCCGCCGCCCTCGCCGCCTAATCTCTCTGCTACCACTTTCATCGCATCGCCCAAGTCAAGGCCGTTTCTGACCAGGTGCATGGTCGCCCTGCCAGATATCTTAAGTTCTCCCTCGTCATTGACAGTCACCGCTATCACCGGTTTATCATTTCTTATAACATTAGTACCGTAAAGCATGCCCGCTATCACTCCTATCAACGTGTCCTTAATCTTGTCTCCAGCGTCTATCACATACATGTTTTTGTACTCGTCTATGACATTCTCCTGTGCCCACTCGATACCGTCGCGTAGCATCTTCCTGTGCATTTGGAGCAGATTCTTGGCTTCTTGGTACGCCTCTTTCCTGTCTCCCATGCAGACCTTGACACCTATCTCTGTCTTGTCATGCCTACCGCAGGCGTTCAGAAGAGTCGAGAACTCTTTCGCGTCTCTAAGTTCCGTTCTCTCAGGCTCTTTCGGAAACTCATAAACGTCTCCAACCAGCCTCTTAAGAGAGTCTTCAGGGACGCCATGCTGCTTACCATAAACGTAAAGGCCGGATACCAGTCTCTTCTTCTGATCCTCATCCAGGTCGATATAGTAATTCCATCTCTCCCCGACCTTCAGAGGTATCCCCAAGCCGTGCAGGAAATCGCGGCAGTTATCTTCATTGGCAGTCAGACCGGGTAAGAATGGGTCAGCGGAATAGGACAGGAACTGGGTCAATGGTCGAGAGTGTCGTCCGA
>Ga0315285_10007050_pt1 | contig 11567 bp, 28 predicted proteins | sample YL17G09_36_MG_FD_203698 | JGI IMG/M metagenome (GOLD analysis project Ga0315285, IMG submission 203698) | Sediment microbial communities from Yellowstone Lake, YNP, Wyoming, USA - YL17G09_36 | ecosystem: Environmental > Aquatic > Freshwater > Lake > Sediment | place: USA: Wyoming | collected... | reverse complement strand
ATCCACAGAGAACAAGACATCATAAACTGGGGTATCGCCCGCAACCTCATCGGACCCACCGGAGAGGCCACGAAGCTCGGACAGCAGAAGAAGACAGAGGAGGAAGTCCGAGAGCTTTACGACGCCATCAGCAGGGTCGAATTCGGAATCACCGAATACCAAGAGGAGGAGGCAAAGCCTGACGTACGCGACGCCATCGGAGACATCATCGTCACCCTCGTCATGCAGGCCCAGATGTGGGGCCTCACCATCACGGAATGCCTCGACGCAGCGTGGGATGAGATCAAGGACAGAAAGGGCCGCATGGTGGACGGCATCTTTGTGAAGGAGTCGGGGAACAAAGAGCTATGCGGCGGCGCTTCGCAGTCCGCATCAGCGACCGTTCAACCCAAGCCATGACCGAAGGCCAAGACACCCTCATTGGCACCTTCGAGGCCATGAACCAGCACATCTACGATCTCCTCCCGACCGATCCCGAGTGCCAGCGGCTCTACATGAAGTGGAAGCGGGAATTCCGGGCCGTCGCCCTCACGGGACGCCGGGAGTCCCAAGCGAAGATGGATGAGGTCTCGGCGACGTACGCGGAGCTGAAGATGAACTTGAGCCTCGAAGGTATCGAGATTTCTGTTGACGCATCCTCCTGATTCGTCCACAACTCCAGCTCCCACACCCATGCCCACCGTAGAACCCCATTCCGAGATCCTCCTTCGCGCCATCGTAGGAGCGATCTGCAAGAGGTCAAAAGACCACACGATCCGCTGGAGCGAGGCGGGCAGCACATGGGTCATCATGAACCTTGACGAACGGGATCAGGGCAGGCTCATCGGCAAGGGCGGGGCGACCTTCTACGCGCTCGAAACGGTCATGTGGTACGCGGGACTCGTGCAGGGAAAGCCCGAGCCCGTGAAGCTCATCAGCCTCCCGAAGAGTGAGCGGACGCCTCCCAAGAGCCCATTCAAGCCGAACCCGAAATGGGACCGCAAGGCACTCGGGAAGCTGGCGGACATCATCACCCTCGCCTGCACCACAAAAGCGGCATGGGTCATCGAGGATCAGAGCGATCACGAGGCCATCATCTCGATCCAGCTCGACAAGCGCAGCAAGGCAGCAATGACCGACCCCGATTTTGAGTTGAGCCTCAAGACCCTGATCCACAGCGCCGGGATGAGCGACGGAGCCAGTGTGACAGCGAACATCCTATGGAAGTAGCCGATCCAGATGAACCCGATGAACCGGAGGATCTCATAGAAGAGCGCACGATCTGCGGGATGCGCCTCGAAAAGACTGGCCGCGGGTGCTACCTCGCCTACAGTCAAAGCCGACCAGAGACAGCCTACGCGGTGGACATCAACGCCTATAACGGGCTCGGGTCATGCGAGTGCGACGACTTCCGATTTCGCAGATACCCGAGATGGAAAACAGTCCGCCAGCCATTCGATGTCCTGCGCTGCCGTCATCTGCGCCGAGTCAGAACCCATGTGCTTGACCAGATCATCAAATTCTACGCAAAGGCAGAACAACAGCAGTAACCCAAACCCATCATGCCATCACGTTACGAACGCGCCGAACAGGCCATCCAACAACAAGCCCATGACCTACTCATGGAGCACCACCCGGACCTCCACGCATCCGGAGTCACCGTCGAAGTCATCTTTGGCTACGCCTCACGCAACGCAGATGGCGAGCAAGTCGGACACGCCTACAAGGTTCACCAGCGTCCTGTCAGCTCGACCTCATCCAAGACCAAGCTGATCGACCGGGTTCTCGGTGCCGCTGACATCCGCATCGAACTCGACGGAGACCAGTGGGAATCACTCCACGTTGACCAGCAGGCCGCGATCATCGACCGGGAGCTTCAATCCTTCGCCGTCGCCAAGGACGCAGAGGACGGGGTGATTCTGGACTCGCATGGGCGACCCAAGCTCAAGCGCCGCCTTCCCGACTTCGAGGTCAGCATCTACACCGAGATCGCAAAACGCCACCGGGAAGCCTCCGTGGAGGTCATCTCGATGGCGCAGGTCTATCAGCAGGTCGGGCAAATCGTGTTCCCTTTCTTGGGTCAACAAGAACTTCCGCAGCTTGCTGACCCGGATGCCGCGGAGTCTGAGCCCAAGAAGAAGGGGAAGAAGAAATGAAAAAGGCATCACCGGCAACAGAGAATCGCGCGCTGAAGCGGGAGATCCGAAATCTGACACTGGAGCGGAACTCAATCAAGGTCATTTGCGAAAACTACCGCAGGCGAGCCATGCTCGCAGAGTCAGACCGCGCTGAATGGAAGCAACGATTCGATCTACTGCTTGCGCGAACCCCGGAGACCAAGCCATGACCGAGACCCAAATCTCCAAAGTCAAAGCCCTAACCGCCCGCATGGAGCTGCTCGAAAAGCTGCACGAGGGATTCCTCGACGGGTCCGCGTTTTCGCCGGGAGTGAAGCAGGCTATGTCCGCTTCGCTGTTTTCCGCGCTTAGCTCAAACGGAGCTATGCTGGTGAGCGGAAACATTAAAGACATCAAATCAGAACTCGAAGCACTATGAGTGAGCCCGTCAAAGGCAAGGAATTCGAGGCTCTCATCCTCTTCCGCGCCCAGCGCCTCGAAGAGCAGGGAGTCCTCACGCTCGGCCGCTACGGGACTCAGGTGGTGATGATGAATGATGACCAAGGAGTCCCGCGCTGGCAGCCCATCCCGTCCCTCCCGGACTTCGATGGCTGCATCAAGGGAGGACGCCAGATCATCATCGAGGCCAAGGTCTGCTCTCAGGCCAGCTACCCAATCTACCACACCGGGAAGAGCCGACCCAAACAGATCGATCACATGCTCAACCGGGCCAAGTTCGGGGCGCTGGCGTACCTTCTGATTCACTTCAACCCAAGGGAACTCAAGACCAAATCCGAGCCCGGAGCCACCTACGCCATCCCGGTTCTTGACGACCACTTCTGGCGGATGTATGAAGCCGGGGAAATCCGCTCCCTCACCCGCGAGGACGCCATGCTCAACGGGAACGAAATCCCGTGGAACCTCTACTCAACCCGCGCCTCCAAACTCACACCTGACATCTCCAAGCTCATCCCATGAAAACACCCAACCGCAAAGTCCGCAGCGCCGCGCAAGTGGCAATGTCCAAAACCACCCCATCCGAGCCCGACGAGCCGCGCACACAAAAGCCGCAGCCGGTCATCGACACCCGCCCCCGATGGGAGGTGCTCTCCGGCTCCATCGGCCCGATCTGCAAGAACTGCCATCAAGGCATCCGCTCCCACTTCGAGGGCTACTGTGAGCCGCTACCCGCGACCTCTGATGAGCAACCCGCCAATGAGCAGGAGGCTCAGAGCATGGCGGATGTCGCAGACTCTCTGCCGGAGCAGCCGTCAGAGCCCGAGGAGATCCTCGGTCGCGCCGGAGACGCAGGCGGCTTCATCCCCGAGGAACTCGAACCCCTCCCCGGCTCCCGCCTCGTGTATCAAGCCCTCGAAATCATCAACCTCCTCCCCGACTGCCCAGAGCGGGAGATCCTCCTGCGCCAGTGCGCGCTGGCGGTCGCCCACCAGATGAGCATCATTGGATACAGCGTAGAGGAGGGGCAGGAGTGAGGAAGCCCCCACCCAAGAAGCTCAAGGTCGGCAAGACCCTCGTCCAAGTCTTCGCCGAGGAATCAGAAAAGCCCGGCACGGAATCTTGGTTCGACATGGTGAGCGAACGCTACGGCGACCTCCTCAGGATGGGCGGCTACGACGACTGCATCATCGGAGTCACCACCCAGTTCAACAAGACGACCATCCTCTACGACAAGGACAAAGTGATCGCCAAGCTGACCAAGGAGTTTCTGGAGTCCAGAAAGAAAGAACAGCCGGGAATCTTAATCGGCAAGAAAGGCATATTTGTCAGCAATGCCAAAGATCAAGAGCAGGCCGAGCAGGACGCTCATGAATGGTTCGACTTCAATATGATCGGCGCATGGGTGGGCGATACCACTCCGTCATTCTTTACAAAATCATGAACACCACACTCCAACAACACCCACTCGGCAAACTCCTCCCTCCCATGACGGACGAGGAGTTCGCAAAACTCTGCGAGGACATCAAGACCCACGGCTTCTCCACCGAGCACGACATCGTGATCTACGAGGAGATGGTACTCGACGGATGGCATCGCCATCTTGCATCGCTGGAGGTCGGAATCCGCGCGAGCTACAAGCAGTTCATCTCCCCCGACATGGCTGACACCGCTCTCGACTTCGTGATCCAAGAGAACCTCCACCGCAGGCACCTCAGCGTCTCCCAGCGGGCCGCCATCGCTGCGGAACTCATGGAGAGGTCTCTGGACACCCCCGGAGAGGAAAGCCCCCAAGGCGAGGCTCCCAGCGAAGAGGAGAGTGGGTCAAATGACCCAATGCCCGAAAGGATCACCATCGCCAAGGCCGCGGAGATCATGCACGTCAGCCCATCCAGCGTGAAGCGGGCGAAGGCCAAGAAGAAGGCCAACATCACCGACGAGGAGAAGACCAAAGCCAAGACCGACAAGCGGCAGGCCAACATCAGGACCGCCACCAAGATCATCGAGGACACCCTCGGAGAAGGGTGGGTCAAGCAGTCCAAGATCAGCAGCAACGACACGATCGCGCTCAGCGGAGTGGTCCCTGAGGAAATGAAGAGGGTCGAACCGTTCCTGCGCGCCGGGTGGAAGCTCAGCGCCGCACTCGGCCACAAAAGCGTCTCCCTCACCCATGCCCACAGCATCAGGCAGCTCCTCGACCGAGCCATTGAGTTCGGAAAGTTCACACTGGACATCGAGGACTGGACCGTCACCGTCACCAAGAAAGACCCCAACGCATGAAACTCCTACTCGCCACCATCACCTGTCTCGGCTTCATCGCCGGTTCCGTCCTGCTCTGCATCTTCGGAAACCACTGGGCCATCGCAACCCTGTCACTCCTCTGCGCTGCGGCCGTGAGGAACAAGACGGAGAACCTGCCGTGAGCAACAAGGAAGCTCCGCCGGTATCTCTCGCAATGTTGCGCGAGAAATTCTACGGCCAGCCATCCGGCATCCCCTACCGCGAAGGCACCTCCATTGATGAAGACGCCATCCGCGGCTACCGCCCCACCTGTTGCCTCTGTCGCAAGCCCGTGGATCGACTTGAATACCGGAGACAGCCCGAAGTCTTTTCTGTGCGCTTCCGAGCCCAGTGCCACGGGAAGGAAGAGATGATGGAGATCTCGGATTACGCGCTACTCGACAGCAAGACCACCATGTTCGACATCGTCGAGCGGCGCGGCTTCTTCCGAGGTGATGCCGAAGAAGCCAGAAGACGCGACGGCTATCTCCCGCGGTCTGTAAGGGACAAGGACGGCAACATCACTGCGGTTCGGTATCCGGACTTGTATCCGGACTTCGCCAATGACGAGTACGACGGCCCGAAGTTCGACACCAAGGTCATTCGCGACATCGAGGAGCAGATGCAGTTACAGGTGTCTCGCGAGATGCTGAAAAGCACCAGGCTGCTCGTCACACCCGGACCCATCGGCACAACAACCAGCGGCACGATCGACAACCGCTACACCACATCAGGCTCCGCATCCCCGCCCAAGAAGCCCACCAAAGCCGAACTCCTCGTCATGCTGGCAGAGATCGAGAAGACCGAGGCCAAGCCCGCCATGCTGGAGCTGGATCAGCAGAGGGTCATCGATCTATGAACACACCAGAATTCCCCATCGGTCAGTACGTCGTCAAGGCAAGCGGCGACTACACCTTCAGAGGCGACATCGTAGCTGTCTTTCAAAAGAAGTCCGGCGTCTGGCGCTACGTGGTCGAGAACCCAGAGGGCATCCTCCACATCTTCAGCGGGGCGCAACTTTCGATGGCGATCAAATGAAAAGGACACCTCTTAAGAAGCTCGGCAAGAAAGGTCTCGCGTGGGAGAAGTGCAGACGGGAGCTGAAGGTCCGGTTCCAACGAGCCGGGATCACCCGATGCGAACTCGGCAGAGAGGGTTGCTGGGGCGACTTTCATCTCGGGTTCGCGCACGCGAAGAAGCGACGCAACCTGAAGCCCGGAGAGCTTTCAGTCGTCGCCCTGATGTGTAATTTCTGCCACGACTCCATCGAGATCCTTCCGGAGACCGAGATGGAAAAGATCGTGCTGGACATCATCGCCAGACGGAGCAATCCTGTCTGAGTTCTTTACCGGGGCGTGGGCGTAATCAACGTCTGCCGCTGATCACGGAGATGCAGTATCCAATCTGCCGCCCCGACCATTTTCAAAATTGCGAGTTGGCGGAGATGGATTAACGCTAAAGCCAGCCTCTTTGTCGGGCTATCAGTCGAAATCTGACGGTGCGCTGGTAGCATCGAAAAAACCGACCGCAGGTTCAAATCCTGCACTCGCATCCAATTTGTGAACCACTCCAAGCCCACCGTGGAGAGCCAGAAGCCGTGTCTGACACGTCTAGCAGGGTAATTCAGCCTGCGCCTTTATGCTGCCGTCCTGACCGGCAGAGGCAACGGGGGAAAGTCAGGTACAAAGAAAATGCCACCCGCCACAGAGCAATGACGCTCCATGACGGGTGGTGTTTTTCTTTACTCCTACTCCTCCAGTTTCCGGTCGATCTCGCCGAGGATGTCGATCCCCAGCTTCTCACCGAACGACTTCACGCACCCCCGGACCTCCGGGTCATGGACGGCGACATCCGCCGACTCCAGCACTCCTTGGTAGTACTCCACCAGCTTCCACAGCGCATTCGCCACGATCCGTTCCGGAGTCTTCCCGCACAGCACCGCGAGCCTGTGGGCCTCGTAGGCGGCCCTCTGCCAGATCTCCAGCGGAGTCATCCGGATCGCCGACTGCACCAGCGACAGGGACTCGATTACCTTCCTCACCAAGAGGACGTTCGACCCCTTCTCACGATCCATCTCGCGGGTGAGGCTGGCCTGACCTCCCTCGAACTCGTCGAGGTCGTCTGGTGAGCGCATAATGTGGCGGCTCATTTGGCCTCCTTCCATAGGGCCGCGAACTCCCAGACTGCCAGCATCCTTGGAATCAGCATCAGCGCTTCATCAACGCCGCCCTGAATGGCCCAGTGCCCGATCTTGATCCAGATGCCATCCGGAAGCTCTCCAGAGAGACTCATCTCCAGAGACTCCCGCTGGATAGCAGCCTCCGGGATTGGATCGAACACATGGATCTCGACCCGCATCCCGAACTTCTCGGAATTGCAGGCGCACACAGTCGGCGTCTCGAACCTCTTGTAGAAGTTCCGGGAATACTTCTTGAACTGGTCGCGATACTCACGCCAGCCATCGGCTACCAGACGATCGGAGAAGACGCTCATTTGACCTCCTCGACCTTGCGGTCTTCGATGTTGAAGTTGCCGACAAGGTAGCCCTGATCGAACGCCTCCTGAATCTCATCCCGGAGCTGCTTGATCCCGGTGGCGTCGTCATGCACGCCGTAGTCTTCTTGTCCGTCCTCATGACCGATCTCTCGGGTGAAGGTGACGGTGTATTTGGCAACTTGCCTCATTGGATCTCCCCTCTGTCCCTGCGGACGTACTTCTGCGGAGTCGCCGTGAAGTAGTTGATGTAGTTGGCCAGCAGAGAGGGCTTCGTGTGCCTCCTCTTGTTCCGGTAGAGCCCGAGCAGGCGCTTGATCCATCGGTAGAGACGGGTCATTTGACCTCCTTTGGTGCGGCGTATTGCTTCAGGCATTCAGCCACGCAATCAATGAGCGCCTGCCACTGCTCATCAGTGAGGAGCTGCGGGACATGCTCGTCGCATCCGACCCCCTTGGACAGCTTGGTGTAGCGGCTCAAAATAGCCACATCCCACCCGGCGTCGTTTTCAATGAAGGCGTCATGCTCGTTGCAGTCGCCAATCTCCAGTGTTTTATTCGTCATAGTCTTTGTCTTTCTTGCGAGCAGGAAGGGGATCGGACCCTCCCGGCTCAGGGTTTGGTTGTTACTTACCGCGGATCTTATTGATCACACGATGCACCCGCTGTCCAGCTTCTAGGACAATGCGGTGCGCGGTCTTTCCTGCCTCGATCGCCCCGTAGATGGCCCCGATGGCCTCCTCGACGATTCCGGGCTCGTGGCGGGGCTCCTGTGAGCGCCTGCGACGGGGTTTGATGACGGTGAGCTTTCCGATTTCTGGTTTGTTGGTCTTCTTCATTTTTCCTCCTGTTGTTGTTTCTTCAGTTCCGCCAGCGCCGCACATGCGTCGTCCAGCAGGTCTTTTGCGTTTTCGATCATCTCTTCGGTCGAGTCGTAGTCCTCGCTGTGGAGGACGTGACGGATTCCACCGAGGGTGATCTCCAGCTCTTTGAGCGGGGTCGTCGGGTTTGCTTCTTTGTGGAGATCGCCACCCTCGTCGAAGCGAGGATCGTGGTCGAAGTTCTCGGGCGGTTCAGTTAGTGTACTCATGCTCAGAGTTCGATCACCCGCAGATTTGCATCACAAACCAGCTCAGACAGAGTGGCCTTCGCCGCCTCCATTTGAGCCCGCACTTTTTCACGCAATGCTGAGTCGCCCTTCTCCCCTGCGGAGAGCTTGTCCACATCCACGTCATTCAGCACCGCGGCCAGCCGGTCCATCTCGGCATCCAGCGCGGCGTCTTTAAGGATGTTCCGACGATCAAAGGACTCGATGAATCCAGTGATCTTCGTGACCGAGGAGGCAAAGAACTTCTTCGCGCCTCCATCATCCTTGGGCTTGAGCGACTCCGCCAGCGCTGTCACCAGCCCGGCGATCTCCTCCCGCATCATCACGCAGCCCTTGGCCTCGATCTCCGCCCACTGCTCCTTGGCCCGCTCCATCGCCTTCTTGTAGAAAGCGACGTTGGTCTGCTTGAGGGCCTCCAGCGCCCCGTGGCCGGTCCAGTCGTAGCGGAACTTGAACATCCCGCGGATGGCCTCGACGGTCTTGTAGTCGAGCTTGTTGAAGAGAGGCCCCAGCTCAGCTTCCTGAGCCTGAACCTGACCCGGATACACCGCGAGGAACTTCTCGACTTCCATCGGGAGCTCCAGCTCGGTCTTCTCTGCGAGCGCCTCCACATCCGGGATGTAGGGGATCTCTATGATCGTCGTGCTGTCCTGAAGCGGATTTGGGAGTCCGAACTGTTTGAACAGCTCCCTCCGATCGCTGATCCATTTCATGAGCGCATCCAGCTCCGGGCTGACCAGCAGGGGTTTGGTCCCGCCGATCTTCCCCTTCACCTCCGGGGGCAGCTTCATGACGATGGCCGCCTCCTCCTTGGTGAGCGGCTTCACCTTGGCGACCGTGCCACTGAAGGCGATGTGGAAGCTGATCTTCCCGGTCATCATGGCGTCGATGTCGGCGGTGGACTCGACCACGGTTTTGATGCGGGAGCGCTCGGCCTTCTTCTTCTCTTCCTCGGCCAGCTTTCGGTCCAGCTCCTCCTTGTTCATCACCCCGCACTCGGCGATGATTTCCGGGTGCCACATCTCGTCGATGGGCTCCAGAGGCTTGTAGTTGTTGCGTGCGTATTGTTGGAACTTCGTTGTCATAGGTTGTTGGTCTTTCTTGGTTTGTTGTTATTCAGTGGGTTCATTCTCTCCGTCGTTCTCCATCGCGTAGCTGATCTGGTCGTGGGTATTCGACCAGTCGATGCCGTCGCCGATGTCGGCCATCTCAGGCCACTCGTCGTCCTCTTCCTTCATCCCGAAGGCGTCGGCGCACCAGTAGGCGAGCACGACATGCCTGTTCCCCGCCTTCAGTTCACGTTTCAATAGTTCGATTGCTTGTTTGATTTCCATTGGGTTCCTTTCGTTGTTAGTTATACTGATTCCTCGCCTCGGCCACGGTCATCCCGCGCCACCGGCCCGGAGTGGGCCTCTGCTTTGTGACGACGAACACATACGATGCGTCCGCGTCGGTTTCATTGCTTACGCTGTGCAGCGTGTCCTCGGGGATGAACACGGAGTCTCCGAACTCCAGCTCGGTCTCCGCGATCCCGATCTTCACCTTGAGCTTCCCGCTCAGGCAGGTCAGCACCTCCTCCCGGTCCTTCCCCGTACTGTGGTCAGGCATGGACTCTCCGGGATGGAGGATCACATGCTTGCTGGTGAGGTGCCTGCTGTTGATCGGCGAGATCCATGTCTCGTGCCGCGCGTGGATGTGGTCGCACATGGTCAGACCCCTTGGTTCTCGCCATTCCAAGTCTCCAGCTCGGCGAGCCGCTCGGACTGGAGTTTCAGGTCTTTGATGAACGAGGCATTCTCCTCCTCCAGCTTCACGATCCGCTCGGCATTGCCAGCAACGGCAGACTCCAGCGCCTTGATCTCAGCGATGTGGCACTCCTTCTCCTCCTCCAGCTCCTCAATGCGCGCCCGCTGTTCCCCGAGTGTCTGAAGGATATTGTCCGCGATCGACAGGCTGCTGTTGCCGTACCCCAGATCGTCCAGCCACAGCAGGATCTTCGAGAGCGTCGCTCGATAGCCTGCCTCGTATCCCTCCAGCTTCTCGATGCGCCGGTAGAGCGCGCCGATGATCTCGCCCATCGTCTCCTCGATCGCTCCAGCCGCGTGAAACGGCGTGAACTTTCTGGATACGATGTCCGCAAGAAACGATCCTGCGCGAGTGTCTGCGATGCCGCAGTCGTCAATAATTTGTTTGGTGTCTTTCATGTTGGTCTTTCTAATGTTGATGCTGAGTTGTGGTTCCATCGGCGTTGGTGTGCGTATGCACCTTCCCGCCCTTCTTGGCCGTCACCTTAAAGGTGCCGCCGCTGTCCTTCTCGACCGCCTTCACGAACGCCTCCGCCTCCACATGGAGGGCGGGGTCGCTGATGAGGTCGGTGGTTATGCGGATAATTCCGCCGGGTAATATCTCGATGTCGAGTTCGTTGTTGGCCATTTGGTTCCTTTCTATTGCTTGGTTACTTTGTAGTTAAACTCCCCCACCTTATGTAGGGTGAGCTTCGTTTTCTTGTACTTGTCCGCGTTGTTGGCGGCCACCTGTTTCTTGATGTTGGCGACCGCGGTGTACTTCTTTAAGACCTCCAGATCCAGCCCCTCCTCCGTGACGAGCTTCCCATTCGCATAGGAGCCCGACTGGTACATCCCCGTGGTCTTATCGACCCCGGAGAAGTTGATGGTGTCGGCGATGAGCCTGACGCTGAACCCCATCTCTTGCAGCCCGCCTGCGAGCAGCTTGATGTCCGGGATGTTGTCGAGGGTCTGCGTGACCTCGCGTACGGCGTAGCAGGGCATGGCTACTTCCCTCCTTTCAGGCTAAAGCTCGGGCACTCTTGGCAGTAGCCGTCCCCGTCGAACAGCCCCGGCCATCTCAGCCCGCACATGGACTCTCCACCCGGATTGTAGTCCAGATGCGAGCATGTGGCGCACAGGTCGTCGTCCGATATGGACAGCGGAACCTCTAGGTCTTTGAATATGTCTGCGTTCATTGTCTTGTTCTCCTTTCGTTAGTTGAGGGAGATGTCCCTCGGGTTGTTGATCAAGCCTCGCATCTTCTTCAGATCAAGGCTCCTCTTGGTGTCGAAGTATCCGGGGTAGTTGGCGCTGAGATACTTCCCAGCGGCCTCCTCCCGCATCTTGT
>Ga0315285_10007049_pt1 | contig 11567 bp, 11 predicted proteins | sample YL17G09_36_MG_FD_203698 | JGI IMG/M metagenome (GOLD analysis project Ga0315285, IMG submission 203698) | Sediment microbial communities from Yellowstone Lake, YNP, Wyoming, USA - YL17G09_36 | ecosystem: Environmental > Aquatic > Freshwater > Lake > Sediment | place: USA: Wyoming | collected... | reverse complement strand
ACTGCAGGGTGTGCTCTCGGAATACCAGCGCCGCTCCGGTGATCTCGCGGAGGCGGTGACCGAGGAGATGGGCGCGCCGCCCGCCCTTGCTGCGGGTCCGCAGGTCCAGCTGGGTGTGGGCCACCTTCTCACCGCTATCGATGTGCTGAAGAACTTCGCCTTCGAGGAGAGCCGCGGCGCCACGTTGGTGGTCAGGGAGCCGATCGGCGTGTGCGGGCTGATCACTCCTTGGAACTGGCCGCTGAACCAGATCGCCTGCAAGGTCTTCCCTGCGCTGGCGGCCGGTTGCACGATGGTCCTCAAGCCCTCCGAGGTGGCGCCCTTCTCCGGACAGATCTTCAGCGAGATCCTCGAAGCCGCCGGGGTCCCGGCCGGGGTTTACAACATGGTGCACGGTGACGGCCCGGGAGTGGGTGCGGCACTGTCCAGTCATCCCGGAATCGACATGGTGTCATTCACCGGATCGACCCGGGCCGGGATCGAGGTCGCCCGAAATGCCGCACCCACGGTGAAGCGGGTCGCCCAGGAACTCGGCGGCAAGAGCCCGAACATCGTCCTCGATGACGAGTCTTTCGCCGGCAGCGTGGCTGCCGGAGTCGTCGCGATGATGCTCAACACCGGTCAGAGCTGCAATGCACCCTCCCGCATGCTGGTGCCCAGGGCCCGGATGGAGGAGGCCGCCGCCGTCGCCCGGGCGACCGCCGACAAGGTCACCGTGGGTGACCCCGCTGATCCCAGGGCGTTGGGGCCGGTGGCCTCGCGGGCGCAGTTCGACAAGATTCAGCGACTCATCCAGGCCGGCATCGACGAGGGCGCCGATGTGGTCGCAGGCGGGCCAGAGCGGCCGGACGGGCTCGACACCGGTTACTACGTCAGGCCCACCGTCTTCGCGAACGTCCGCAACGACATGACCATCGCCCGCGAGGAGATTTTCGGCCCCGTGTTGTGCATCCTCGGCTACGACGATGTGGACGACGCCGTCGCTATCGGCAACGACACGGACTACGGGTTGTACGGCTACGTTTCCGGCGCCGATTTGGACCAGGCCCGCGCAGTCGCGCGGCGGATCCGGGCGGGAACGGTCTCGGTGAACCACGCGATCGACATCAGCGCTCCTTTCGGCGGCTACAAACAGAGCGGAAACGGCCGGGAGTGGGGCGAATTCGGCTTCCACGACTACCTGGAGATCAAGGGCATCGTCGGGTACGGGTCGCCGGGCGGTCAGAGCACCGCCGGCTGAGCGATGCGGGTCCTGGTGCAGCGCGTCACGTCGGCATCGGTGACGGTGGACGGCCGCGTGGTGGGTGCCATCGAGCCCACCGGACAGGGCCTGCTCGCGTTGGTCGGTGTGACCCACGCCGATGATGCCGGCATCGCCCGGCGGATGGCCGAAAAGCTATGGCAGTTAAGGATTCTCGACGGGGAGTGCTCCGCTGCCGATGTCGGTGCTCCGGTGCTGGTGGTCAGCCAGTTCACCCTCTACGCCAACACGGTGAAGGGCCGCCGGCCGTCCTGGAACGCGGCTGCACCTGTCTCGGTGGCCGAGCCACTGGTGGGTGTCTTCGCCGACGCCCTGGGTGAACTGGGTGCCCAGGTGCAGACCGGAGTGTTCGGCGCCCACATGGAGGTGCAACTCGTCAACGACGGCCCGGTCACTTTGATGCTGGAGATGTGACGACCGGGAGCGACTGATCTGACTGCGGCGTGTTGTTACCGTTCCGCGTTCTGCGGCGACCCTCGGCGTGAGAAAGTGAAGCTCTATGCAAACCGAGCACAACTACGTCACCTATGAGGAGTTCGGCCGCCGGTTCTTCGAGGTGGCCGTGACCGAAGAGCGTGTCGCCGCGGCATTCGCCGAGATCGCCGGTGGCGATATCACGATGGGGCCGATGTCCCAGGGCCCGGCCGGACTGGCGAAGGTCACCGCGCGGGTCAAGATTCAGCAGCCCCACGTGCGCCGGAGTGTCGGTGACACCATCACGTTCGCGGTCCGAATCCCGCTCCTCATCGAGCTGGTGGTCGACCTCTGGCTGGACAAGCAGCGCTTCGTCGTCGACGGCGACATTGCCCTGCGCGCCACCGCGAGGGCGGCCGAGCCGTTGATCATCGTCATCGACGTCGCCAAACCGCGGCCCTCGGACATCGCTGTGCACGTGACCTCGAAATCGTTTCGCGGCGAGATCGTTCGGCTCATCGGGGGCGTCGACACCGAGATCCGCCGCTTCGTCGCCGCCTACGTGGCCGAGGAGATCGACAGCCCGGCATCCCGGCAGGCCAAGATCATCGACGTAGAGACAGAGCTGGCCTCGGCCTGGGATGCCAGCTGAGCGGCTACAGATCCAGGGTCAGATGTTCGCCCGCGGCGGCCCGTGACACGCAGGTGAGCATCGTTCCGCTGTCCCGCTCCGGTGCAGTGAGCAGGGTATCCAGATGCTGGACAACGCCGTTGAGAACACGGGTCCGGCAGGTGCCGCAGAATCCCTGCTGGCATGAGTAAGACGCCGGGACGCCGGCCCGCGCAAGCGCCGTCAGGAGAGTCTCGTCGGCAGCCACCATCACTTCGGCCCCGGTAGACGTCACCGTAACCGTGAATGGTTCACCGTCGACTACCGGAGCGGCGGCGAAGCGTTCGAAATGCAACTCCACGTTGTCGCGGCCGGTGAGGCGCTGGCGTACCGACGTGAGCATGTCTGCGGGCCCGCACGCGTAAACGGTTGTGCCGTCGGCGCATTGACCGAGAAGCTCGTCGGCTGTCGGGATGCCGTCGACATCGTCGGTGCGGATCTCGATGCGGTCGCCGAACCTGCGTATCTCGTCGAGGAAAGGGATGCTGTCCGCACTGCGGCCCACGTAGATCATCGACCAGTCCACCCCCAGGTGTTTCGCCGTGCCCAGCATCGGCAGGATCGGTGTGATGCCGATGCCGCCGGCGATGAACCGCAGTCGCCGGGTCGGCGAGCCGTAGCCGGGGACGGCGAGCGGAAACGCGTTCCGGGGACCGCTGCTGGTCACCGTCGACCCCACCGGCAGACGGTCGTGCACCTCAATGGACCCGCCCCCGCCACCGGGAATGCGCCGCACCGCGATCCGATACTCGTTGCGCCGGGCGGGATCACCGCACAGGGAGTACTGCCGCACTCGGCCGCTGGGCAGATGGAGATCAAGATGAGCCCCCGGATGCCAGCGCGGCAGCGGGGAACCGTCCGAGGCGGCCAGCGTCAGGGCGACCACGTTCTCGTCGTGGGCCACCACCCGGCGGCCGGCGACGGTCAAGGTCAGGGTGCTGTCACGATCACCAGGCCGGCTCGGACGCCGAAGCCCGGCGACGGCCCACAGGCCGGTGATCGCCGCGTCGGCGAACACGAGTAGCGGTGCCGGAGCGTTCCGCAGGCGGTGCAGCACCATCTACAGGTGCGCGGCTCGGGCGGCGGGAGAGCTGGCCAGGTAGGCGACCGCCTGCGCGGTGGAGCCGAAGTTCTCCGGTGAGTAGCTGGGGCGGAAGTAGGACAGTGTGGTGCTGCCGAGCAGGTTGCGGTAGGTGGGCAGCAGGCGCAGCTTGGAGTCGCCGGCCCGCATCCGCTGCATGCGCCACCACCCGATACGCAGATCGGGATCTTTGCGGCACAGGAAGTAGGTGCCGCGTTCGAAGAACGAGTAGATCATCGTCATGGCCAGAGTCATCGAACGGATGCGGGCGAAGTAGCTGTCGTTGAAGTACGTCGCCACATCGTGAGCCACGCAGCGGTGCTCGACCTCCTCGCTGCCGTGCCACCGGAACAGGTCGACCAGGGTCGGGTCTGCGCCGAAGTCGTCCCAGTCGCAGTTGAGGGCGAAGTCGCCCATCACGGCGGTGTAATGCTCGATCGCCGCGATCAGCCAGAGCCGCTCGCACAACTGGTTGAGCCGGCGCTTCGGATCGGGGGAGGTGCTGGGCGCCAGGACCTTGCCGAAGATGTACTCGACCTGCTCGAGAACCGGCTGCGGATCCACCCCGGTGTTGGCCATCCACTCCTGCAGAACCCGCTCATGAGTGTCGGCGTGCACCGCCTCCTGGCCGATGAAACCCCGCATGTCCTCGGCCAGTTGCGCGTCCTTGACCAATGGCAGCGCCTCGTTGTAGGTCGCCACGAACCAACGCTCGGCGGCCGGCAGTACGACGTTGAGCAGGCTGATCATGTGAGAAGCGACGGGGTGACCCGGGATCCAGTGCAACGGAATCCCGGACACGTCGAACTTCACCCGGCGGGCCTGGATCTGGACCGGACCCGGGTCGATTTCCTGGGTGAAACGGCGTGGACGCAGCATCTCCCACCTTCCGACGAGACGTTTCGTCGAGTCTAACCGGGGAGTGCCGGACGGTCAGCCAACCTGCGTGGGAACGACGGTCACCACGCCGGGCGCGCCGGGAGTCGGCCGGGCGGCGCCCTCGGTGCCCCCCGTTCCGGGCGCGCTGGGGGCCGGCCGCTCGGGCTGGGCCTCCGCGGTGCAGTCCAGCATCAACTGAATCTTCCCGGTGGTGCCGAGTAACTTCTGGCTCCTGACGATGCACTGGGACTGCGGCACGTCGCTGCCGACCGAGCCGCCGAACGTTGCCGACATGCCCTGGGCGCGCAGGATGGCCACCGCCTTGGCGTAGGGCTCACCCACCACGTTCAGCGTGGTGTTGGTCGGATAGGCGTGGCCGGTCCCCATACCGAGAACCGCGGCGGCCGATCCGGCCGCCACGGCACCGCCAACCGCGAGGAGGAGTTTTCGCACGTCGAGACCTTCCTGTCTTCGCATCGAAGATAGCGCACGGTAGGCCGGGCGACCCTGTCACAGTTCTATCGCCGGCAGGCGGGGCGGTGTTTCAGGGGGTCGAGCGCGTGCGTCAGCCGGTCAGGTCCACCAGCCGGTCCAGGAATGCCCGTTGGCCCTTGAGCAGTTTGGTGCGGGCATCCGCCACCGGCAGCCAGGCGACCCGGTCCAGTTCGGGGAACGCCTGAAGTCGCCCTGACCCTTTGGGCCATTCCAGGGTGAAGGTGTTGCTGTGCGCGCCGGCGATGTCGAAGTCCGCGGCGACGGCGAACACGGTCAGAATCTTGCCGCTCGGCTGTGTGACCGTCCCGAGATCCAGCCGGTCACCGGCCGGGGCCCCAGAACCCAGTTCTTCGGCGAACTCGCGTTGCGCCACATCCCACGGATCATCACCGGAGCCGCACTCGCCCTTGGGAATCGACCACGCGCCCTCGTCCCTGCGCGCCCAGAACGGGCCACCCGGATGGCCGATGAGAACCTCGAGTACGTCGGAGCGATGCCGATGGAGCAACAACCCCGCGCTGAGAACCGGCACTGCTCAGCCGGATCCCGGATCGGTCGCCGCCCGGAGCGCCTCGGCCAGCGCCGCGGCCCGCCGATCGGTGAACACGTCCTCCAGGAGCATCTGCGTGCCGTCCGGTCCGGCCAGCGGCACCCGCCAGTTGGGGTACTCGTCGGTGGTGCCGGGCTGGTTCTGGGTGCGGCGCTCACCGACCGCGTCGGTCAGCGCCAGCGCCAGCAGCCGCGACGTCGTCCGGCCCAGGTACCGGTGCAACGCGAGGGTCACGTCCTCCTCGTCTGCTTCGGCGCCCAGCAGTCCGACCCGGCGCAACTCGTCCATCCAGGCGGCCTGCTGGGCCCGGTCGTCGGCGAGTTCTTCCTCGGCCGGGCGGGCGAGCAGGCCGAGCTCGTCGCGAATCCGCACGTGCTCGCCGGCCAGGTAACCGGGCGTGGGCGGCAGGTCGTGCGTCGTCACCGAGGACAGGCACAACTCGCGCCACCGCTCGGCTTCCAGCGGGCCGCCGTGTCCGTCGCGGTCCAGCTCGAACCACAGGATCGAGGTCCCCAGCAGGCCGCGGTCGCGCAGATAGTCGCGCACCCACGGCTCGACGGTGCCCAGATCCTCACCCACGACCACCGCCCCGGCCCGATGCGCCTCAAGGGCGACGATGCCGATCATCGCGTCGTGGTTGTATCGCACGTAGGTGCCCTTGGTCGGCAGGGCGCCCGCGGGAATCCACCACAGCCGGAACAGCCCGATGACATGGTCGATGCGCACCCCGCCGGCGTGCCGCAGGATCGCGGCGATGAGATCCCGAAAGGGTTGGTACCCAAGCTCTTCCAGCCGATCCGGCCGCCACGGCGGCTGTGACCAGTCCTGGCCCAGCTGGTTGAACTCGTCCGGTGGAGCGCCGGCGGTGACGCCGAGCGCCAGCACATCCTGCAGGGACCAGGCATCGGCACCGGTGGGATGCACACCGACGGCCAGATCGTGCATGATGCCCAGCGGCATCCCGGTCCGCAACGCTTGGGACTGGGCGTAGGCCAGTTGGTCGTCGAGCTGCCACTGCATCCAGCGGTGGAAATCCACCGCGCGTTGGTGCCTTTCGGCGAACTCAGCGACCTCAGGGTTCGCCGGGTGTTGCAGGGCATCGGGCCACTGGCGCCAGTCGTTGCCGTGTTTCTCGGCCAGGGCGCACCAGGTGGCGAAGTCGTCGAGGGCGGTGCCCTCCCTACGCTTGTAGGCCTCGAACGCCAGTTGACGGCCGTCCGACCGGGGGACCCGGGACACGACCTTCAGCCCCGCCCGCTTTGCCGCCCAGGCCGCGTCGCGGTCGATGCTTTCCCACCTGTCGGCTCGTGCCTGCAACGGCGTCCGCAGTCTGCGGATCCGGCTGCGCCGGGGCGTGAAGGCGAACTCCGGGATCGACTCCACCCGCAGGTAGAGCGGATTGACGAAGCGCCGGGAGGTGGGCAGATAGGGGGAAGGCTCCATCGGCGAGCGCGGGGCGGCGGCATGCAGCGGGTTAACCAGGACGTAGCCGGCCTGGTGCTGCGAACCCGCCCACACCGCCAGATCGGTGAGGTCGGCCAGATCGCCGATACCCCACGACGCCTGCGAGCGGACGCTGTAGATCTGGGTGGCCAGACCCCAGACCCGCCGGGCGCCCATCCTGGCCGGCAGTCCAAGCCACGCCGGCGTGACGATCAGCGTCGCATCCGAGTCATGGCCACCCGAACGCAGGTGCACGCGGTGGTAACCGAGCGGAAGATCGGCCGGCAACGTGAAGGTGGCTTCACCGACGAACCTGCCGTCGAGGTCGAACGGGGAAGTGAAGTTGTCGACCTGGCGGATGCCGGCGCGGACGGTGCCGTCCTCCAGGCGCAACCACACGTGCGCCGGGTCACCGTGGGTGACGTGCACCCAGAACGACGCCTCCGAACCGGAGCGCATGACGATCGTCGGCGGCAGCGCCCGCATCCAGTGCCGGCGCTCCTGCTCCGAAAGCGCTGTGCTGCGGTCTTCTTCGGTCTCGGCGGGCACCCCCAGCGCGCCCAGTGTGGCCACCACCGTCGAGTCATCGACCGCGACCAGTCGGCCGGTCCAGTCGTGGTACTCGGTGGCCACCCCGAATCGTTGAGCGAGTGCGGCCAGCAACAGGTCGGTCATGCATGCCAGGCTATCGGCCACCGCTCGGTCCGCGACGCCGGACTAAACTTCACTCCGGGAGGTGCAAGTTGGATCGACTCGCCGAGGCGTTATCCGTGCTGCCCGCGCCGATGCGCGATCCGGTGCTGTTCGCCGTCCCGTTCTTCATTGTTCTGCTTGCCATCGAGTGGACCGCGGCGCGCAAGCTCGAGTCCGGTACGCAGGCCGGGCGGCCGGCCCGAGGGGCATATCTGAGCCCGGACGCCCGGGCATCGATCTTGATGGGTGTGGTATCGGTCTTCACGATGGGAGCCTGGAAATTCCTCGGATTGCTTGGGTACTCGGCGTTGTACGCCTACGTCGCGCCCTGGCATCTGTCGGCGAGGAACTGGTACACGTGGGTGATCGCCCTGGTCGGGGTGGACGTGCTGTTCTATGCCTACCACCGCATCGCCCACCGGGTGCGGCTGATCTGGGCAACCCACCAGGCGCACCACTCCAGCCGGTACTTCAACTTCGCCACCGCACTGAGGCAGAAGTGGAACAACAGCGGCGAGTTGATCATGTGGATTCCGCTGCCGTTGTTGGGCGTTCCTCCGTGGATGGTGTTCACCAGCTTCTCGGTCAGCCTGATCTACCAGTTCTGGATCCACACCGAGCGCATCGGAACCCTGCCCCGGGCAATCGAGTTCGTGTTCAACACCCCATCGCACCACCGGGTCCACCACGGCATGGATCCGCTGTACCTCGACAAGAACTACGGCGGGATCCTGATCATCTTCGACCGGCTTTTCGGCACCTTCCAGCCCGAGTTGTTCCGTCCGCATTACGGGCTGACCAAGCCGGTCAACTCCTTCAACATCTGGAATCTGGAAACCCGCGAATATGTGGCCATCGCCCGGGATGTCCGGACTGCGCCCCGCTGGCGGGACAAGCTGGGATACATTTTCGGACCGCCCGGCTGGGAGCCGACGCATTCGGTCGCCCGCGCCGCGCCAGCGGTCAGCACAGGAGGTAAGTGACGTGGACGTCAACGAAACCCTGCTGCCCGGTGTGGGGCTGCGCTACGAGTTCGACAATGCCGACGGTGACCGCATCGGCGTGATCGCCCACCGTAAAGGCGATTTCGAGGTGCTGGTGTACGGGGCCAAGGATCGCGACAAAGCGCGGCGGGTGTTCCGGCTCACCGAGCGGGAGGCCGAGGCGCTGGCACAGATTTTGGGCGCTCCCCGGATGGTGGAAAGCTATGCCGACCTCACTAAAGAGATACCCGGCCTGGAAGCCGGACAGGTCGAACTGGGATCGCATTCGCCCTACGCCGGGAGCCCGCTGGGCGAGACCAAGGCGCGCACCCGCACCGGGACCTCCATCGTGGCGATCGTGCGCGACGAGCAGGTGCTGGCCTCACCGGGGCCCGATGAGATGTTGGCCGCCCAGGATGTGCTGGTGGTTATCGGCACCGCGGACGGCATCGCGGCTGTCCGGCAGCTGGTGGAACAGGGCTGACCGCCGGTGACCGTATCGGCGCCGCTGCTCTTCGAGCTCGGTGCCATCCTCCTGGCGCTGACCATCCTGGGTTCTGCGGCGCGGCGCTACGGTCTGTCGCCCATCCCGCTCTATCTGCTCACCGGCCTGTTCCTCGGCAACGGCGGCATTGCCCCGGTGGAGGCGGCCGCCGAGTTCGTGGAGACCGGTGCGTCGATCGGGGTGGTGCTGCTGCTGCTCACCCTCGGCCTGGAGTTCTCCATCGGGGAGTTCTCCGCATCCTTGCGCCGGCATCTGCCTTCTGCGGGTGTGGATCTGGTGCTCAACGCCACCCCCGGGGTGCTGGCCGGCTGGCTGCTCGGCCTGGACGCAGTGGGCATGCTCGCGCTCGCGGGGATCACCTACATCTCGTCGTCGGGAGTGATCGCCCGACTGCTGGGGGACTTGGACCGACTCGGCAACCGGGAGACCCCGGCGGTGCTGTCGGTGCTTGTGCTCGAGGACTTCGCAATGGCCGCCTACCTGCCGCTGCTGACTGTGCTCGCCTCCGGGGGTACCGCTCTGCAGGCGCTGGCGTGGACGGCGGTCGCTCTCGGCGCGCTGGCGCTGGCGTTCCTGGTGTCGTTCCGGTGGGGCCACCACGTGGGCCGGGTGCTGGGGCATCCCGAGGACGAGCAACTGCTGCTGAGGATCCTCGGTCTGACGCTGATCGTGGCGGCCGTCGCCGAGCACCTGCACGCCTCCGCGGCGGTCGGCGCATTCCTGGTCGGGCTGACCCTCACCGGCCCGGTCGCCGATCGGGCCCGCACCGTGCTGACCCCGTTGCGCGATCTCTTCGCTGCGGTGTTCTTCGTCGCGATCGGGTTGACGGTGGCACCCACCGACCTGCTGCCGATGTTGCCGTTCGCGCTGGGTCTGGCGGCGGTGACCGCTGTGACCAAGGTCATCACCGGCGCCTATGCGGCCCACCGGGATGGGGCCGCACGTCCCGGACAGCGGCGTGCCGGCACCGCGTTGATCGCCCGCGGCGAATTCTCCCTGGTGATCATCGGTCTTGCCGCAGCCAGTGTCGGTGGCACGCTGATCGCCGTGGCCACCCCGTACGTCTTCATCCTGGCGATCGTCGGGCCGGTGCTGACCCGCTTCGCCAAGTAGACCTGGCACTATTCCTTGGGTGCAGACTGTTTTTGATCGTGCCGTTGACCAGAGCTTGATCGCTGAGGCGCTCGCGCCGGCGGTCTTCGGGTCGATGTGGCTGGATCCTGATGTAGTCGGTCCGCGCCCCCACTTCCCGCCGCTGTCCGGCGCGACGAACTGCGATCTGCTGGTGGTGGGCGGCGGGTACACCGGGCTTTGGACGGCACTTCATGCCGCTGAACGCAACCCGGGTGCCGCGGTCGTGCTGATCGAGGCGGAGCGGTTGGGCTGGGCGGCGTCTGGACGCAACGGCGGTTTCGTCGACGCAAGCCTGACCCACGGCACTGTGAACGGAAAGTCTCGCTGGCCCAACGAATTCGACGAGCTCGAGCGGCTGGGTATGGCCAATCTCGACGGCATGCAGGCCGATATCGCGAGCCATGCAATGAATGTCGACTGGGAGCGCACCGGCATGCTCACCGTGGCCACCGAACCGCACCAGGCGGAGTGGCTGCGCGATATGGCCGACGGCGGCGAGGGCGACTTCCTGGACCGCGAGGCGGTTCGGGCCGAGGTGAACTCCCCGACCTACCAGGCGGGGCTGTTCGCTCCGGACACCTGCGCGACCGTGCACCCCGCCCGACTGGTCTTCGAACTGGCCCGGGTCTGCGCCGAGAGGGGCGTGCGGATTCACGAACGCACCGCCGCCCGGGCCCTTGAGCGTGGATCCACCGGGGTGAAAGTCACCACAGCGCGCGGAACAATCGCCGCACAGCGCGTTGTGCTGGCCACCAACGTCTTTCCCAGTCTGCTGCGGCGCAACCGGCTCTACACCGTGCCGGTGTACGACTACGTGCTGGCCACCGAACCGCTCACCGATGCGCAACTGCAGCGCATCGGATGGCAGGGCCGTCAGGGCGTCGGCGACAGCGCCAACCAGTTTCACTACTATCGGCTCTCGGCCGACAACCGGATCTTGTGGGGCGGCTACGATGCGGTGTACTTCCTCGGGCGGCGGGTGGACCCGCGTTATGAGGACCGGCCGGATTCCTTCCGCAAACTGGCGGCGCACTTCTTCATCACCTTCCCGCAACTCGCTGACGTCCGCTTCACGCACAGGTGGGCGGGACCGATCGACACCAACACCCGTTTCTGCGCGCACTGGGGTCTGGCCGGCCGTGGCCGCATCGCCTACGTCAACGGATTCACCGGTCTGGGAGTTGCGGCGGCGCGCTTCGCCGCCGACGTCTGCCTTGATCTGCTGGAGGGCCGTCCGACCGAGCGAACCGAGTTGGAGATGGTGCGCCGCAAGCCCCTGCCGTTCCCTCCGGAGCCGCTGGCCGGGATCGGCATCCAGGCCACCCGGTGGTCCCTGGACCGGGCCGACCACAACGCGGGGCGACGCAACCTGTTGCTGCGCACTCTGGACCGGCTGGGGCTCGGCTTCGATTCCTGAGCGGACTGCCTCCGGGGGTGCACCACCCGCCCACGGGCGTCC
>Ga0315285_10007048_pt1 | contig 11567 bp, 9 predicted proteins | sample YL17G09_36_MG_FD_203698 | JGI IMG/M metagenome (GOLD analysis project Ga0315285, IMG submission 203698) | Sediment microbial communities from Yellowstone Lake, YNP, Wyoming, USA - YL17G09_36 | ecosystem: Environmental > Aquatic > Freshwater > Lake > Sediment | place: USA: Wyoming | collected... | reverse complement strand
TTTAAACGTCCCGAATGTCTCATTGATATTCCATTTCATTTCTGCCCCGGATGTCACCACGGTATCGCTCATCGGTTAGTGGCAGAGGCGATTGACTATTTTAAGATCAGGGAAAAAACAATTGGAGTTGCCTCCGTGGGTTGCTCTGTTTTTATGTACGATTATTTCAATATTGATGTCCTGGAGGCACCTCATGGAAGAGCTTCGGCAGTGGCCTCTGGAGTGAAACGGGCTAGAAAGGACCGGATCGTCTTCACCTATCAGGGAGATGGAGACCTGGCAGCCATTGGGATTGCAGAGGGCATTCATACAGCCAATCGAGGGGAAAATATCACCATCATCTTTGCCAACAACGGGATCTACGGGATGACCGGAGGGCAGATGGCGCCCACAACGCTTCTCGGACAAAAGACAACCACGAGCCCTTATGGAAGAGATTTCACATATGACGGTTACCCCATTCGAATGGCTGAGATGTTGGCGACCTTAGAAGGAAGCGCCTTCGTGGCAAGAGTGGCTGTGAACAATCCTGCGAATTTGATGAAAGCCAAAAAAACAATTCGTAAGGCCTTTCAGATACAGATTGAAGAAATGGGTTTTTCATTTGTCGAGGTGTTATTGGCTTGTCCCACCAATTGGGGGATGACTGCCTTAGAGGCCAATCGCCGGGTTGAAGAAGAGATGATCCCTTACTTTCCATTGGGAATCTTTAAAGAACGGAAGATGGCAGACTATCTGTAATGATTCATTTGTCAATGGTCAATGGTCATTGGCCATTGATCATTGGATACTGGGTTGATTTATGTCGAGCGATCGATTTTATTATGATCTAATTATTTCTGGGTTTGGAGGACAGGGAGTAATGGTGATTGGAAACCTCTTCGCCTATGCTGCCATGAAGGAAGGTAAGCATGTCACCTATCTGCCCGTTTATGGAGTTGAGATGAGAGGCGGGACTGCCAATTGCACGGTTGTGATTTCCTCTCACCAGATCGGATCCCCTGTTGTGGGAAGTCCCCATGCCGCTATCGTGATGAATCTGCCTTCACTTATAAAATATGAACCCCACATTCTACCCAACGGGCTTTTGTTTATCAATTCTTCTCTCATTGAGCCCAAAGAGACTTATCGAAAAGACATCCAAATTCTTTCAATCCCTGTCAATGAGATTGCTATTGAGAATGGGAGCCCAAAACTTGCTAATATGGTGGCCTTAGGCGCTTTTAACGAAAAGACCAAATTGGTTCAGATGACTTCTCTATTTGAGTCCTTAGAAAAAGTATTGGATGAACGTTATCACAATCTAATCCCATCCAATATCAAAGCCATCGAAATTGGAGCAGAATTTGTTCGATCTCTTTAAAGGGCCCTGCACCACGTGGGATGCAGGGCTGGCCCTGAACCACTTTCGGTACAAGGCAAAGCCCTGAACCTCACATGGTTCAGGGGTGAGGGGGGAAGGAATCCAACAAAGCCCATCAAAAGGGGGATTTTATGAAAGAAGAAAAGGATTTTGAAGAGATCCGGGTTGGAGAAAAGATTAAGGCATTGAGAGAACAAAAGGGGCTTTCATTAAAAGACGTGGCCGATTTGACAGGATTTTCAACGGCACTGCTTTCCCAAATGGAAAACCACCTCGTCTCCCCTTCCCTTGGAACAATTATCAAATTGGCAAGATCATTTGGCGTAAAGGTGGGTGACTTTTTGGGTGAGACCCAAGGAGAACCTTTTACGATTGTGAGGAAGGACGAAAGAAAAAATGTTTCCCGATTCGCTTCAAAAGAAGGGGTCAAATATGGCTATTCGTATGAATCTTTAGGGTTTGAGAAGAAAGACCGTCATATGGAACCTTTCATTGTAACCCTAGAACCTGCTACGGTTAAGACTTCTAAAACCTCTGTCCATGAAGGCGAGGAGTTCATCTTTGTCCTGGAGGGAGAGATGGAGGTGATTCTTGGAAACCATACAGATGTCCTTTACCCTGGAGATTCGATTTATTATGACTCAACCATTCCCCATCGAGTTCAATGCCACCAGGATAAGGGAACGAAAATCTTAGCCGTACTCTATGCTGCTGGTACATAAATGACCATTGCAAATTGAGCATTGCAAAATTAGCAATGAAAATTCTATCTTTTTCTCTTTTTGTTCTTCTTCTCCTCATGATCTTATCCACTTCTGTTTCCAGCCAAGCACCTCTCAAAGTAGGAATTCTCATCCCTTTTACTGGCCGATGGGGAGATTCAGGGAGGGAATGCGCCAAAGGAATATTGGATGCCAGTAAGTGGCTCAATCAACGAGGAGGAATCTTTGGAATGAAATTGGAAGTATTCCTCATCGACGATACCTCCGAGCCCGCTGAAACTGTGGCTGCATTCCGAAAATTGAATGAAGCGGATCAAATCCTCCTTCTCTATATTTACTCAACGGAGACAGCCCTTGCCCTGCTTCCTCACATCCACTTCAATCGCATCTCTACCTTGGCGAGTTCCTTTCCTTCCCATTTAGCCAACCCCGTCAAATACCCTTATATTTTTTCAATCAATCCGACCAGCCTTGACTTATCAAAAATTGCTATAAAATTTATCTCAGAGAGGTCCGGCATCAAAGCGAGAAAACCAAAGATCGTCTTCGTTGGGTCTCCTGACCATCCAAGCCGACATTTTTTAGATGAGGCGAAGGAATATGCCAGACGAATGGGGCTCGATATTGGGCCAGATATTTGGGTCTCCGAACTATCCCCATCTGCAGACATGACGGTGAAAAGACTATCTTTTCCTCTCTCGACGATGAACTCCTACAATCCCGACTTCGCCTACTTAAGCCTCGCATCGAAAGAAGCCTCTTCCATACTACAAGAAGCCAAGGAAATGGGCCTCCGGACCAGATGGATTTGCAACATGAAGGCTTTTGATGAAAGCCTTGTTGCGTTCAATGGAGTTTTTGGAGCTCAACCCGTTTCACCTTTCGGAGAAGATATTCCAGGGATGGCTGGGATCAAAGAGGCTCATCAGAAATGGCATCCCTTTGATTCTCATACCCTTTCTTATGTGGAAGGATGGGCAACTGTCCAAGTGATCGCAGAGGCTCTGGGAAGGTCGCTTCCAGAACAAGGGTTCTCTCGTGAAAGGGTGAAGTTAGCGTTGGAAGGGTTTAAAGATTTCGTTTTGGGAGGCCTTGTGCCACCTTTGACCATTACCGCTATGGATCATCGCCCTAGTGTGGAATCCAGAATCTTTATCATCAAAGATGGAAAGATTTCACGATATACTGAGTTCATTTCCGTTGGAAGGTAAGAGAGAGCTCTGAAAAACTACTTCACGCTCTCTTAATCAGAGATTTCCGGACTTTTTCAGAAATCTCGTAACCCCTCAGTTATGGACGCTGAAAGATAGCGTCTCCTGTAACTCAGCCCTTTAGGGCTGATGAATCAGGGCTAAAGCCCTGAGTTACACACTCGAAACTGAGGGTTACGAAATATCAAGGAATTATCTTGACAAAAATAATTAAGAACTGATAAAGGTAGGTTTAATTTGCGGATATTGTAAGATGATTTAGTGGCAAGCCTTAAGGGTGGGACAAATCTCTTTTAAGGAGGTAAGGGGTATGAGAAAGAAACATTTATTAGTTCTGATGGGAAGCCTCTTCCTGGTTATTGGCCTATTGAGCCTATCATTTTTTGGACGAGAGGTTAGAGCAGCAGAAAAACCAATTGTAATCGGAGCCCCTCTTGCGACAGCTTTTCTTTACGGTTGGGATGCAGAAAGGGCAATAAAGCTGGCTGTGGAGGAAATCAATGCCAAAGGAGGGGTAAACGTAGGTGGTGTGAAGAGACCATTTAAAGTGGAGGTGATCGATACACGGGACCTCGAGCCTGGAGTGCCAACCAGCGATGCTTTGTTGGTGGTAGAAAAACTTATATTGGAGAAAAATGCTGATTTTATCGTGGGTGGCCCTGTCCGTTCTGAGGCAGCTCTTGCGGCAATGGACTTGCTCTCAAAGTACAAGAAAGTTTCCATCCTGACGACAGGGGTTTTAACTCCAGCCTATCACAAGCGGGTGGAAGCCGAATATGAGAAATTTAAGTATTGTTTCAGAATCTCCGGCGAAGTCGGTTGGATGGTTACAGGAGAATTTCTCCCCTGCCTCATGGATATCAAAGCAAAATACGGCCTCAATAAATTGTTCATCATGATCCAGGATGTCGCTCATGCCCGAGGTGGAGGCGATCTTGTGGCCAAATTGGCTTCAGAGAAAGGTTGGGAGGTTCTTGGCAAAGAGATCTACCCAACTGGAACAACAGATTATTCTGTGGGGCTGATGAAGGCTAAAAAAGAGAATGCCCAGGTGATTCTTATATGGATGGATATGCCGGAAAGTTCCATCCTCCTTAAGCAGTGGTATGATATGAAAGTACCTGCACTTCCCTTTGGCACAATCATTTCTGCTGCTGAGGAACCTGGATTTTGGAAGGCCACAGAAGGAAAAGGAGAATATGCCCTGGCCAGTGTGGTCAATGCAGGCAATTCTCCATCTAAAGCTACTCCATGGACGATGAAGTTCGTTGAAGCCTATACGAAGAAATGGAAGGTAGAACCTGAAGGTTACGGGACTTCATCAAGTTACATGGCAGTCTATGTTTTGAAAGACGCCATTGAGCGGGCTGGCTCACTTGATCCCGATGCCATCATAGCCGCTCTTGAGAAGACAGATATGATGGGAGTCTATGGTAAAATTAAGTTTAATCCCAAAAACCACCAAGTCATCCCCAGCGTTGATCCGAATGAAGGGGCAGTTGGGACGATTTTCCAGTGGCAAGCTGGGAAGAGGGTCGTGGTTTTCCCGCCCAAAATTGCTATGGGTGAGATTAAACTTCCTCCCTGGATGAAGAAATAAAATACCGGGATAATGGAATATTGGAATAGTGGAATGTTGGGAAAAGATTCGGAATAACGGAAGAATGAAAAGACAGGGTGTCTAAGTTTTTTTTGGATTTACCCATTATTCCAATATTCCACCATTCCATCCAATCTTTTGTCTATGGATATCCTCATTTACGGTATCATCAATAGTTTTTCTCTCGCTTTAATGGCGATCGGTTTCACTTTGGTTTACGGGATCAGCCGACTCCCCAATTTTGCCCATGGGGCACTCTATGTGGTCACAGGTTTCGGTGTCTGGTGGTTTCTTAATAAACTTCATCTAAATTATATTGTTGCCATCCTCCTGGCCTTAGTACTAATGGGTTTGGTTGGAGCAGCGATTTATCGATTCGTTCTCATTCGAGTGAGAGGAATGGCAACCTCTGAGATTATTGCCACCTATGCTTTGGGGCTGGCCGTTCTCGAAGGCCTGCGTTGGGGAGGATTCAGAGGGATGACCTATACGCTTCCTGTTTTCATTGAAGGCAGTATCAATATAGGAGGCATTCCTGTCGACCTTCAACGAATTATCGTCGTAGGCATAGGGATCGTGGTCGTCACTTTCATGTGGCTCTTCACCCATTTCAACAAGACCGGCTTAGCATTGAGAGGGATGGCCCAGGACGAACATGCTGCCATGATGTTAGGGATCGATTCTGATTGGATGGCCGTCATTGCCATGGCTATGGGATCTATTTTGGCTGGACTGTCCGCCATCGCTTTACTTCCTTTGGGGAATATTGTTGTGGAGGCGGGTTACAATGTACTGATTCTCTCGATCGCTGTATGCATTGTGGGAGGGTTAGGGAGTTGGGTCGGTGCCATTATCGCTGCCTTTATGATTGGATTCCTCCAAATCATTACCGTCGCCTACATCCAATCCCATTTCCATATGGTGGTGGCGCTCTTGGCTATTATCATTACTCTCATACTAAAACCTTCGGGACTCTTTGGCAAGCAGAAGGAACTGGAGGAGAGAGTCTAATACAAAGATCAATGTAAAATGATCAATGGCCAATTAGCAATAATCAATGAACAATGAGAATTGATAATTGATTATTGACCATTGAAGTTTGGACAGGGAATTGGCAACTCAGGAACGACGGAAAGAGCGGTTAGATAGGGGTATCAAAGTCCGGACAGAAGGGATTTATGCTGTCTCTTCATGGCAAGAGGTGACTTACCTCGTTCTTCCGAGGCTTGTTTTAATTGTAGGCTTTCTTCTCCTCCCTCTTCTTATCCCATCCCTTTATTGGAAACGTGTTATATCTATTGCTGGAATATATGCCCTGCTTGCTCTTGGGTTTGATTTCTTAGCCCATTTTGTGGGATTGGTCTCCCTGGGAGGAGCTTTCTTTATCGGGGTAGGTGGATATACAGCAGCCATCCTTAATAAATCCCTTGGACTTCCACCTGCACTCACCATTCCCATGGCCACCATTGGTGGAGCTATTATTTGTACTCTTCTCCTTCTCCCTGCTCTTCCCCTCAGAGGAGTTTACTTTGCTATTGTGACCCTTATGTACCCCCTAGCTCTCATGAGAATCATCGAAGCATTAAATATCTTCGGTGGAACAGACGGTATCCTTGGAGTGGCCAGTTTCCCCAACAGATGGATTGAACAGTATCTCATCATCCTTATCGTCATCTTTGCTTTGTTCGGGTTGAGGAGATTGGTGAATGAGGATATTGGACTTGTATTTCGCGGAATAAAGGATAATGATCAGGCTGTCAGGGCCTCTGGATTAAGCATTACTCTCTACAAAGCCATTGCGGTTTTCATTGCATCTGGACTCGGTTCGCTTGGAGGGGCCTATCTTTCCCACATCTACATGTGGTCGGGAATATCCCAATTCGCGCTTGATTTCTCTGTCATCCCTATTGCCGCCACGGTGATCGGCGGAGGAGGCACTCTGGTGGGTCCATTGTTAGGTTGTTTTTTTCTTGTCCCCCTCTCCGAGTTTTTGCGTGCCTTCGGAACGCTCAGAATCGTCATTTATGCCTTGATTTTAATGGGCTTCATCATGTATCGAAGTGAAGGGATCATGGTCTACGCCCAGCGGAAATATCACCAGTTTCAGAGGTGGGTGAAGGTATGATTGGAGATGACATTCTCCAAGTGACAGATGTTTGTAAATCCTTCGGTGGCGTCCAGGCATTACTGAATGTCAGTTTTAATGTTCAGGAGGGCGAGGTTTTTGGAATCATTGGTCCTAATGGATCAGGGAAAACGACCCTCATTAATTGCATCACCGGTTTTATCAAGATGGATTCTGGTAAGGTTTTCTATAAGGGTAAAAATATTAGTAACAAGGCGCCAAATCAGATTGCCAATCTTGGCGTTACAAGGACTTTCCAGATCATGAGGCCCTATTACAGCCTGCCCGCATATAAAAATCTGGTTATTCCCCTATTCTCACCAAGGGCCAGAAGAACGGGCGGATGGAGAGGAGGAGGCAAACTCGGAGACAGAGAGACGGTGAGTATCGATATCTTGGAAGAGATCGGTTTTGAGCGGGATTCTTTCGTTCCTTATAAACTTGCGTCGAGCTTGCCAACAGGGTATCTGAAGCGCCTTGAACTTGCGAGATGTCTCGCTCTGAGACCTGATGTCATCCTCTGTGATGAGGTTTTCTCAGGGCTCAGCATGAGCGAAATCGCCAGCATGGTTCCCCTCATCGAGAAGTTACAGATGGACGGGATTACTCTGATCATGATCGAGCATCGATTGAGGGAACTCTTCCGGGTGGCCAGTCGAGTCATGGTCATGAATTTTGGGGAAAAACTGACTGAAGGTATCCCAGAAGAAGTCATGCAGGATGAGAAGGTAAAGGAAGCCTACCTGGGCTCAGAGAAGGTGCTGGATTATACATTTGAAGCCCAATAATAAAAATCAATGCAAAATGATCAATATACAATTATCAATGATCAATGAAAAAACGTAATTCAAAATTGATCATTGGCCATTGATAATTGACCATTGATAATTGGCTTTTAAGATGAAGGAAGAGCTCACTTTCACCCGATTTGAACAGATGTGTGAAAAGTACCCGAATCGGCCAGCCATCATTTATCTGGGCGAGAGTTTCACCTATGCCAGGCTGAGGGATCTCATCAACCGATTTGCCACGGCTCTGAATCAATTGGGGGTTAGCAAAGGCGATAAGGTAATGATTTATGTTTCGAACTCCGTTCAATGGGTGATCGCATTCTTTGGAATTCAAAAAGCAGGAGCTATCGCCGTCCCCGTCCCTCCCATCTACACCTCTTTTGAGATCGAATACATGATCAATGACTCTGGGGCAGAAACGATCGTCTGCCTGGATACCAATTTTGGTTATGTAAAAGAGATATTTCCTAAGACTTGTTTAAAAAGGGTTATTGTCACAAACCTGGTTGATCTCCTCCCTTTCTGGAAGCGTGCCATTGGCCTCCTCTTCGACAAGATTCCCCGTGGAACTGTCAAAAAGGATGAAAATGTATATTTCTTTAAAGATCTCATCAAACACCCCCCTGAGAAGCTGGATGTGGAAATCGATCCATGGAAGGATCTCTCCTACATCCTTTATACGGGCGGGACGACTGGCTTTCCCAAGGGAGTGCCTGGAAATCACATGGGGATGACCTCTTATGTCAGGGACATTATGGAGGATGTGGCAGGTGGGTATCTCAGGGAGGGAAACGATACCTATCTTGCGATCAATCCCCTTTTTCATATCATGGCTCTCGGATTGTTTGTGGCCATCGGCCTCAATTATGGTAATACGACGATCATCATGCCTGTGCCTCAGGTCGATGCGATTTTATGGGCAATACAAAAGCATAAAGTCAGATGGCTCCTCGGTGTCCCTGCTCTGTATCGTATGATTCTTGAAAATGACCGATTAGATCAATATAATCTGAGTTCTCTGCAATACTGCTACTGTGGGGGCGATGTCCTTCCCATCGAGGTCTTTAAGCGATGGAAAGAACTTTTTGGACTATCCATCCATCAAGTCTATGGTTCAACAGAAGCTGGTCATGTCACTTACACCCGGTTAAATAAGGAACCAGAGTTGATGTCCATTGGATTGCCCCTCAAGTCCAGGCGATGTAAAGTGGTCGATCCGGATACCCTGGAACCCGTGGTCACCGGAGAGACGGGTGAGTTATTGGTCACCTCGGACTACACAGTGAACTATTATTGGAATAAGCCGGAGGAGACCCGTAGATCCTATGTGGAAATAGATGGCGATATCTATTACCGGATGGGAGATTATGTCCGCCAAGATGAAAAGGGAGAGATCTATTATATAGAAAGGTCAGCCGATATCATAAAATATAAGGCCTATCGGGTCTCTGCCTCAGAGATAGAGGCGGTGTTGCAAGACCATCCAACGGTCATCGGGGCGTGCGTCGTGGGTGTTCCTGATGCGAGGGTGGGTGAACGTATCAAGGCGATGGTTGTTCTCAAGGAAGATGCAAGGGGAGTGGACTCCTCCGAACTGCTGAAATGGTGCCGTGAAAGATTGGCTCCCTATAAAATCCCACAATATATCGAATTCAGGGATATGCTTCCCAAGTCAAAAGTAGGAAAACTCCTAAGGCGCGAAATCAGGGAAGAAGAACGCCGGAAAATATCAAAAGAGAAAAAGTGATCTCCCTTTTGTCCCCGTTACGAACAGCCTGTCTATTCATCTTTTCGTAACACTTTAGCTTTTTGAAATAAATAGAATGGTATTGGTCCCCCGGTCAGAGATGCTTCCAAACTTTTAGAATGCGGTCTTTAATATTTTATCGTATTGAAATGGAGAGAGTGAACAAGACGCTGCAATATTTTTGGAGCCATCTGAATGTCGTAGACTCGACTCTTCGAGATCCAGTAAAATGTTTCCGCTCTAAAACTTTTCCAGCATCCCTGACCGGTGGCTCATGGGGGCGATTTTACAAAGCGCTAAAGTGTTACATTTTCTCCATCCTCGTCCTGCTTCTATCATGGCAATCCCCGACCAGTGGGGAGTCTAAATATCCCTCAGGGACGCGAGTGCCGATTCTCCTCTATCATCGTTTCGGACCTGTAGTTGCCGATAGTATGACGGTCACGACGTCCACCTTTGAATCACATCTCCAATATCTCAAGAATCATGACTATACCGTTATCCCGCTCAGGCATTTGGTCGATTATTACCTCGGAAAAAGGCCCTCCCTTCCCTCCCGATCATTGGTGATCACTGCTGACGATGGCCACAAATCCGTCTATACTGAAATGTTTCCCCTATTAAGAAAGTACCATATTCCCGTGACCCTTTTCTTATATCCTTCGGCAATATCTAATGCATCTTATGCCATGACATGGAACCAACTCAGAGAAATAAAAGAGACAGGGCTTTTCGACTTCCAGTCTCACACATTTTGGCATCCCAACTTCAAGGAAGAAAGAAAGAGATTAAAACCTGCCGAATATGAAGATTTTGTTGAAAAGCAGCTAAAAAAGTCGAGAGAAAGGCTGCAGAGGGAGCTCGATGTCAAAGTGGACATGCTGGCATGGCCTTTCGGTATCTATGATGAATGGCTTATCCGCAAGATCATCGAGGCGGGATATGTGGCTGGATTCACCATGGAGCGGCGTCATGCCAGTCCTTCTGAGAATATGATGGCCCTTCCCCGATATCTCATCGTCAATAACGATAGAATCCGAACCATACTCGATGGAAAGTGAACCTAGCAGTTGCATAAAAAACCTTCCAAAAGGTAGTTGGGTGTGCTGGGAAACCTTTACAGCGGAACCTTTGACCGTTTTGCTGTCTTAGTCCCAGGTACATATCAAAGGTCACATTAAGTGACATCGCACATTACCCATAAAACATAGTAAAGAACCGCTTGGGAAAGGTTGGGAAGTACACCCAACTGCCTTTTCAATGGAACATGTGGGTAAATTGTTCGATTTCCCACCGCTTTGACCCCAAGTAAAATTCCCTTCAAAGACGGATAAGACCATTATCACCATAACCTCAACAAAGAAGAGACCTACCTGAAGAGAATCTGGCATTCCGCTTGCATTAATAATCTTTCAGATATCCACCAAACTATATAGAGGCGAAAATGAGATGTTACTAAAGATTACAAATCTTTTGTCTTATTTTGCCAATGAATTTAAAGCATTACACCCATGGCGCTACTCGATTTCTATCTCGAAAAACACCCTTTTTAAGAGCACTATCATTCTATTTTTAATCCTCTTTCTGTTAATGCCTCATGACATTTTTGCATACACTATTGGAAAAGTGGTCGATTTCTTTACAAGAAAACCCCTGAAAGGAGCAATCGTTGTCAGCAACCATAGCAGCCATATTGAACAGACTGACGAAAATGGCATATTCTCCATAAAAAACAACGGAAGCAAAGTGGCAGTGAGGGCTTATGGATATTTAAGAGCTGAGCAGGCGATCATTCCAACTCTAAGCGCTGCCCCTCAAGAGATCAATCTATTCCCCTTCTCACCTAAGGCAGTCTATCTCTCATTTTATGGCATAGGGGATAGATCGTTGCGCGAATCGGCTTTGAGGCTTATACAAGAGACTGAGCTCAATGCCCTTGTCGTCGATGTGAAGGGAGATAGGGGTATGATACCCTACAAGAGCTCAATTCCCCTCGTTTCGGAAGTCG
>Ga0315285_10007044_pt1 | contig 11570 bp, 10 predicted proteins | sample YL17G09_36_MG_FD_203698 | JGI IMG/M metagenome (GOLD analysis project Ga0315285, IMG submission 203698) | Sediment microbial communities from Yellowstone Lake, YNP, Wyoming, USA - YL17G09_36 | ecosystem: Environmental > Aquatic > Freshwater > Lake > Sediment | place: USA: Wyoming | collected... | reverse complement strand
ACGCGACGGTCCGGGAGGCCCGGCGGGAGGCGCCAGCGCCACCGGCGCCCGCAGTGCAACCAGCCCCGCAGCCCACGCCGCCGCCCGCGCCAGCAGCGCCAGCGCCGGCTGGCCCGCCCGCCCACCTGCTGATCGGGCGCTGGCTGATCGGCGCGGCGGCCACGGTCGCGGTGCTCTACGTGGCCTACTTCATCTGGCAGTTGCGCCCGCCCGAATACGTCCATGTCCGGCTGCACCCCTCGGAGACGATCCTTCAGAGGGAGCTCAGGACCTTCCAGCAGGAGTTGCCCGACCGCATCTGCGAGGCGGTGCGCGAGGCCAGCCAGGACGGTTCCTTCAGCGTGGCGGACCGCCTGGGGGTGCTCAACTACACCTTGGCGGAGCAGGACGCTCTGAATGCTCTGTTCCGCAGGTCGAATACCCGGGCGCCGGGGGCGCTGTGGCGCAGGGATCGAGTGATGACGGTTATCGAGAGGTGCTCCGCCGCCGCCCAGTGAAGCGACGGCGTGATAGTTTTACCGCAGGCAATGGCTTTGGATGAGTAAGGAGGCAAGATGAAGAAGCTGATATTGATAGTCGGTGGCGGGGTGGTGGTGGTGGCCGCCATCTGGTTCGCCACCGTGTGGTTCAAGGACCCGGGATACAAGAAGACCGCCTTGAGCCCGCCGGCCGCGGTGGTCCAGCGGGAGGCCGAGGAGCTGCGCGCCGCGGTCAAGAGTCTGGAGTCGCTGGCCCAGGAGGCAGCCGCGGGCGCGGCGCGGACAGCGCTCGCCGACGGCTACCTGACCATCCAGGAGGAGAAGGATGTCCCGCGGCAGACCATGACCGCCGTGGGGGAGATCAAGGCGCGTGCCCCCTACCCCGCGGTGCTCGAGGGTTTCACTTTCCCCACGCAAGGCGACCAGGAACTTAAAGTGGCGGGCTTCAGCTTTGAGGAGAAAGACGCCGTCGAGATCCTGGAAAACGAGTTCACCAGGCGCCGGACGGCGGTCAAAGAGCGGGAGCTGATCGACCGGCTGCGCAGCCTGCTGCGGACCAACACAGACGACCGGTGGCTGGAGGACAAGGAAGCCGAGAGCGTACTGCGCTTCATCACCACTCCGGAACCGGGCAAGCAGGCCGGACTGCGGCACGGGACGGCGGTCGCGGTCATCGACAGTTACTGCAAGGACAATCACATCAACCGAGGCAACAAACCGGAGCCGCCCCGCCGCTGAGCGGAGCCCGGGCAGCGGTGAGGAATTCAAGGTTAGCGGGTGGAGCGAAGGTAAGGAGGATCTAGCATGTCAAAGAAAGTCGTGTGGGTCTTGATCGGCGTGGTGGTCGTGGGGATCATCGCGGTGGTCATGTATATGCAGCGACAGCAACAGCGGGGGCGGGAGGCCATGCGGCCGGAGCATCGGGACCGCTACTACGACAGCGCGGCCATCCAGGAGTACGCCCTGAAGATGGAGCGCCCGAACGCCGCCGTGACGGGCGTGGCGGTCAACAACACCTGGAAGACGCGGGACATCGGGGTGTGGAGCGGCTTCGTGAAGTCAGACGGCTTCCACCAGGGTTCGACGGTGGGGCGCAACTATTTCGGCTACCAGTATTTCCCGCAGGTGCCCCCCAAGGAGAAGCGCAACTTCTCGATCACCTTCGCCGTGCCGCCGCTGAACCGTTCCTGGTCAGTGGTGGCCGAATTCGATCCCAACGAGCAGCGCCTGCGGCCCGTCTGGGTGCCGTAGCCGGGTGAAGGGAGGAGTCAAATCGATGGCACGCCGACGTAAATACGCCAACGTGAAACCCGCGGGCTTCTGGTCCCGCCTGGGGGTCGTCTACAAAAAACATCGCAAACTGTGCAATGTGATCTTCGTTCTCATCGGGCTGTGGGTGCTGCTGACCTGGGTCGGTTCCTTCTACCGGCCGTTCAGCCCGAAGGTGCTGCTGAGCAAGCAGAACGCCGACGCCGCCAAGGAGTACATCCTCGACTTCGGAGTGGCCGCCCCGGCGGTGTTCATGGGCCTCCAGGTCGTGCAGGTGGTGGTGGCGCCGATACCGGGCCAGGCCACCGGCTTCGCCGGGGGCTACGTGTTCGGCTGGGAGCGCGGGATCATCTACACGATGATCGGCCTGACCCTGGGCTCCTTCCTGGTGTTCGTGCTGTCGCGGAAGTTCGGCCGGGGGTTTGTCGAGAAGCTGAACGGGCCGGAGGCGATGAAGGACTTCGAGGGACTGTTCCTGAAGGAGCAGAGCCCGAGCGGGGGCATCTACGGGAAATCCAAGCAGGCGGTGCGCTCGCACGGGTTGCTGACCTTCTTCATCATCATGCTGCTGCCGGGGTTGCCGGACGACCTGGTGTGCTTCATCGGCGGGCTGACGAAGATCCCGATCTGGCAGTTGATGCTGGCGACCATCGCCGGAAGGTTCCCCGGCATGCTGGTGCTGTCGATGGTGGGGGACGGCGTCTCGCAGGCGCGGAGCAACAAGATCTTCCTGATCTTCATCGGCATCACCCTGATCCTGACGGTCTTGTACTTCTGGAAGCAGCAACAGATCGAAGCGCTGATGAAGAGGATGGCGGGAGTGAAGCCCCAGGCCGAGGAGTAGTCAGGGGGCCGGGGCGAAGGAGGGGTCCGTGGCACGGGAAATCGGCATCGATCTGGGTCACACCAACTCGCGGACGGCGTGGCGGGGCGGGGCGGAAGGCCCTCAGATCCTCCCCAATAGCCATGCCGAGCGCGTCACACCGACCGTACTGGCGGTGCATACCGACGGGCAGATCCTGGTGGGCAGCGTCGCGGCGGCGTGGGCCGCGCTGAACCCGGGCCGAGGCGTGACGGACCTGGTGGCGCGGCTGGGAGCCGGCGAGCCGGTTCTGGTGAACGGATCGTCCTTCGAACCCCAGAAGCTGGCCGCATACCTGCTGGGGCGCCTGAAGGCCGACGCCGAGGAGCGTCTGAACGAGCCGGTGTCGCGGGCTTTTGTGGCCGTTCCTCCAACCTGGGACGAAGCCGCCCGGGAGCGCCTCCGCGCCGCGGGCGAACAAGTTCAGCTTGCGGTCACGCCGGTCGAGTCCTCGCTGGCCGCGGCGCTCGCGGCGGGCTACCGCGAGCCCGCTCCGCAGCGGCAGTTCCTGGTGGTGTATGAGCTGGGCGGCGCCACCTGCTCGGTCACCGTGCTGGTGCGAGAAGGAGCCGGTCTGAGCGTCGTTCGGGCGGCCACGCTGGAGGGCGTGGGCGGCACGGCGTTCGATCAGCAGATCGTGGACTACGTCACCGTCCTGATCCAGCAGCAGCACCAGGTGGATCCCGCCGGCAACTTGCGCTTCATGGCGGAGTTGCGCAAGCAGGCCGAGCACGCCAAGATCTCGCTGGGCGCCCGCCGCGTCTCCGACATCGTGATCATGGGCGGCTTGCGGTCGGCGGGCGGCGCCTCGATCGACGTCGAAGTGGACCTGGGGCGCGAAGAGTTCGAGCGGATGATCGAGCACAAGGTCGCAGCCACCGTGGCTTTGACCCGGCAGGTAGTCTACGAGGCGGGCCTGGCGCCCGAGCAGATCGACGCGGTGATCACGACGGGCGGCTCGACCTTGGTCCCGTACGTGCGCGCGGCGGTCGAGGTCCTGTTCGGCCCCGAGAAGCGGGTGCGGGGCGCCGACCCGCTCGAGGGCGTGGCCCTGGGGGCGGCCTGGCTGACGGGCAGCCTGGCGGTCCAGGTGCTCCCGGCAGGGGCCATGGCGGTGGTCGCCGCCGAAGCGGCGCCCGCGGAGGCCGCTCCGATCCCCGAAGCCGAAGCGGAGCAGGTCGGCGAGGACGAGATCCCGACCACGCCGCCGGTAGCCGAAGCACCCGAGGTGGTCGAGGAGCCCGCACCCGAGGCGGTCGAGGAGCCCGCACCCGAGGCGGTCGAGCCCGCACCCGAGGCGGTCGAGGAACCCGCACCCGAGGCGGTCGAGGAGCCCGCACCCGAGGTAGTCGAACCCGCCCCGGAGGTCGAGGAGCCGGTGGTCGCCGAGGCGCCGGCGCTCGAAGTCGAGGAGCTACCCCCGGTGGAGCCGGTCGTCGAAGAAGCCGCTCCAGCGGAAGCGGAGCCCGCGCCGGTGGAAGGACCGCCACCGCCGGCGCCGGAATTGCGGCTGGTGTGGGAAGAAGTTCCGGTGATCCAGGTGCGGCGGCGGTTCGTGACGGCTGCGTTCGTGCGTGTAGGGCCCGCGGGCGTTCTGCACCTGGCGACGCCGGCCGAGGCGGAAGGCCCCTGCCTCAGCACGTGCGCCTTCTATCTGGACTCGCCGACGCCCGAGAACCTGGAATTCACGCTCCTGCTGAGATGGGACGGGAGGGACGTTCAGGCCGTGATGTCGGTTCCGGCGCCGCCGGGACTGGCGCCGGGTGACCGGATTGAGGTCTCGCTGGAAGTAGATTACGAGACGGGCGTTCCCTACCTCACGCTGAAGTGGCAGGAGCCGGAACAGGCGGAGCCCTCGACGCTGATCTGCCGCGATTGGGTATTGCGGGAGGAAGAGCCCGTGGTGGTGGAAGCCGCGCCGGAGCCCGCCGAGGAAGCAGTGGTCGAGGCCGAGCTCGTCGCCGCACCGCCCGCGGAGGAAGCCGCGCCGGTCCCCATGGTGGAAGAAGAGGCGGTGGAAACAGCGGCGGCGCCCTCTGCCGTCGTGGAAGTCGAGGAAGCGCCGCCGCCTCCGGAGCCGCCCAAGGAACTCTGCGGCCCGTACGAAGTGCTCGAGCCAGTGGAGAGCGCCCGCTACTACGAGGTGCTGCTGGGGCGTGATCCAGCCACCGACGCCCGGGTGCTGGTGACCGTCTTCACCAGAGACGACGAGCGGGCCAGGAGCGCGTTCCTGTCCTGTCTTCTGCCCTTAGGGCTGGACCACCCGCACGTGGTGCGGGTTTGCGATTTCGGGCAGGCGGCGAAAGGTTACTGGCTGGCCACCGAGTACGCGGGAACCCGAACCCTGCGCGACTTGCTGGGGACGGGCGCGGAACGCCAGCCCGCGCCCATCGACCGCGTGCTGGCGCTGGCGGTGCAGGTGTGCGAGGGTCTGGAGGCCCTGCAGCAGCGTCACATCATCCATCGCAACCTGAAACCCAGCAACGTGCTGATCGACGCCGGGTGGCAAACCGCCAAGATCACGGACTTCCAGATCGCGGTTTCGCTGCGGGGCCGGGATCAGGTGACCCACGTAACCGGCACGCTGCCCTACATGGCCAAGGAGGTACTGGAGGGGCGCGCCGACCATCGCGCCGACATCTACTCGGTCGGCGTGATGCTGTATGAACTGCTGACCGGGCGCCTGCCGTTCTGGGCCACCAGCCAGCGGGTGCTGGTGGACCAGATCACCCACCAGCAACCCGCGGAACCGCGGTCGCTGAACCCCCGAATCCCGGAGTACCTGAACGACGCGATCCTGCGGGCGCTGGAGAAGGACCCGGCGCGGCGGCACCAGACGGCCGCGGAGCTGCGCGAGGCGCTGACCCGGGAACCGGAGTCGTGGTTCCACACCATCACGGCGGAAGGCCCGCAGCCTTAGGAGGAGGGAGCGAGGATGGCCACCGCCCTGACTTGCCCGGTCTGCAACGCCCCGCAGGAGAAGGCGGGCGGCGAGTGCACGGTGTGCGGCAGCGACCTGGCGCTGCTGGCCACGTTTGACAGCCAGGCGCTGGCTTACTACAACGAGGCGCTGGCGCTGGCCCGGGACGAAGGGAAGATCGACGAGGCCGTGGACAAGCTGCGCGTGGCCGCGACGCTGGATCCGCGGCACGCCCAGACCTTCCTGGTCCTGGGCAAGCTGCATGGCCAGCGCGAGGAGTACGCGGAAGCGATCGCGGCGTTCCGGCGCGCGCTCGAGGCGGCGCGAGAGGGCAGCGAGGTCCACGAGAAGGCCCGGCGGGGCCTGGAGAAAGCGGAGGAGTTGCTGCGGCGCCGCCAGCAGCAGGAAAGGGCCGCCCGGCGCCGGCGCAAAGTGTTCGGCCTGGTGGCGGTGTTGGGAGGTTTGTTGATCGGGGTGGTGGCCGGCAGAGTGGGCGCCCCCCAACCGCGACCGGTCGCACCTGCCGCGCCGCCGGCCAGCCAAGTGGCCTCGTCGCTCGAGGGGACGCTGAAAGCGTTGCCCGCGGCGCTCGGTCCTCACCTCGCGAGCGGCAAGGGCAGCGACCTGGTGGCCGCGCTGGCGACGTCCCAGGTCCAGGTGGTCGCGGCTGCGGACGGGAGCCTCCAGTTGCAGGGCAGCGTGCCGGTGCCCGAGGCCAGGCAGTTCCTGGGCGCGATCGCCTCGGCGGCGGCGGGCAAGGCCGTCGGCAGCGGTGCACTGGTGGTCAAGGACGACTACATCGCGTACGTCATCCAGCCCGGCGATTGTCCCGAGCGGATCGCGCGGAAGCTGTGCGGGACCCGCCGGCGCCTGGAAGAGATACGTAACTTCTCTCCGGAGAACCAGCAGGCGCTGGAGCGCATGAGGATCGGTGCGGTGGTGAAGATCCCCAAGCGGCTGCTGGTGAACCCCAGTGGGGGGGTAGCGCCATGAGGGGACGAACGACATTACTGACAGGGGGGCGCGGGCTGGCGCTGGCGGCGCTGGGGCTGTGCGGCGCGCTGGGCGCCGGCGCTCAATCCGCATCGGATCAGGTGACGGTTCCCGAGGTCAAGATCGGCAAGACCGGCCGGCTCGAGGCCCTGGTCTCGGTGGTGAACGAGCGCGGGGCGCCGGTGCCCGGACTGGGCGCCGGCAACTTCGTCGTCACCCTGGACCGGCAGCCGGTGGCAAGGTTCACCGTGCGGCCGGTGAGGACCACCCAACAAGGCATCTCGGTCGTGCTGGCCATCGATGTCAGCAAGAGCATGAAGGGCGAGCGAATCCACGCGGCGCGGAGCGCGGCGGCGCGGTTCGTGGGCAGCCTCGGCGCCGAGGATCGCTGTGCCCTGCTGGCCTTCGGGGACTCGGTCAAGTGGCTGGTGGGAGAGTTCACCGAGGACCGCAAGGCGATTCAGGATCAGCTCCGGAGCCTGGAAGCGACCGACGCCAAGACGGTTCTAAACGAGGCTTTCCTCTACGCCGCTCAGAAGGGCGACCAGCGCCCCACCGCGCACGCGGCGGTCGTGGTCATGACCGACGGCCGGGACGACGGCTCGAGCATCAACCTCGACCAAGCCGCCCGGGAGGCCCAGTGGCGCAACGTGCCCATCTACGCGCTGGGGTTTGGCAGCGAGATCGACCACCGCGCGCTGCGGCAAATCACGACACTCACCGGCGGCAGGTTCTCCGCGGGCCGGCAAGCGACCGACCTGACCAGGCTCTACTCCACCGTGCTGACGCAACTGTCCTCACAGTACGCGCTGGAGTTCCCCGCCCCGGGCCTGAGGCCGGGCGGGCACAAGTTGAAGGTCGAGTTGCGCCACAAGGGCGCCGTCATGGCCCGCGACAGAGAATTCCAGGTTCAGGGCGCGGCGGTGAAGCCGGCGCCGGTCGAGCCAGCGCGCCCGCCGAAGCCGTCCCAGGAGCCAGGTCCTGCAGAAGGCGAAGGACCGCCCTGGGGCACCGTGGCGGTGGTGGCCGCAGTGGTAGCGCTGGCGGGCGCGGGCTACATGATGCTCCGCCGCGGGCGCGCCCGGCCTGGGGTCGCGGCGGCGGCCGCGAGAACCTGCGTCTACTGCGGCAGGCCGCTGGCGGCGGGCGAGGATCTGTACTGCGCGGCCTGCGGCGGCACGGCGCGGGAGGGGGCCGGGGCCGAAGCAGCACACCCGACTGCCCCGCCCCCAATCACGCCACCCGCGCCCGGCGCGCCGTGGCTCGAGGTGCTGGCCGGAGCCCACAGCGGGGAGCAGGCGGCGTTTCCGGAGGACCGCCCGCTCGGCATCGGGCGCGGCAGCACGCAGGACGTCATCATCGAGGGCGACCGGCGCATGTCGCGGGACCACGCTGCGATCAGCCGGGATGCGAACGGCCGGTTCGTGCTGAGCAACCGCAGCCCCAACGGCACGTACGTGAACAACCGCCGGATCGAGGCGCCCGAGGTTCTTCAGGACGGCGACCGGATCGGCCTGGGCAGCGAAGAGGCCAAGGTGATCTTCCACGACCCACGGAGCCAAGGCTAGCCGGAGAGAAGGAGGTCGGACATGCCGGATGAGAAGCCCCAGTGGGAAGACGAAGAGGAAACCATCGTCAGCTTCGCTCCGGTTCCTCCGCCGCCCGCCGGGGAGGCGCTGCCGGCCGCGCCCGGCGCCACCGAGGACGAGATCGAGACCATTGTGGCGCCTGCGTCGGCTCGCGGCGAAGACCCTGGCGATCGCACCGTAGTGGCCGGAGACCGGCCCGTGGTCGAGCAGGTCGAGGCGCTGGCCTGGCTGGTCATCACCCAGACGCCGTCGGTGCGCCGCGGCCAGATGTTCAGCCTGGACAAGCCGCGCAACGACATGGGGCGCGGGGCCGGGGTGCCCGTGTTCATCAACGACAAGAGGGTGGGCCATGTGCACGCCACGGTGAAATACGAACTGGCGGCGGATGGCACTGCCCATTTCGTGCTGTGGGACCTGGCATCCACCAACGGCACCTTCGTCAACGGGCAACGGGTTGTGTCGCCGACGGTGCTGAAGGACGGAGACCGCATCCGCGTGGGGGACACGGAACTGGCGTTCAAGCGAGTGTGATCGAGCCATGTCGCCTGACAACAGCAGCACGGTGCGCTCCTTCGGGGGCTCCTATATCGGCCGGCGCCGGAACAACGAGGACAGCCTGGGCAAGCGCGAGCCGGGCGATCCGGAACTGCGCCGCCGGCGCGGCAGCCTCTACGTGGTCTGTGACGGGATGGGCGGGCACTCGGCGGGAGAGGTCGCCAGCCGGCTGGGCGTCGAGACCGTGCTGAAGGAATACTACGCGGGCGAGGGCGCGCCGGTCGAGAGTCTGGTGGCCGCCGTCGAGAAGGCCAACGAGTGCATCTACCAGGCGGCCGGCGAAGAGCTCGAGCGCGAGGGCATGGGCTGCACGGTGGTGGCCTGCGTGGTCCTGGAGGAGAGGGCCGTCATCGCACACGTCGGCGACAGCCGCGTGTACCTGCTCCGCCACGGCGAGCTGAAGCTGCTGACCCGCGATCACCTGCACATCACCGAAGAGATGGGCGTGGCCCAGGAAGAGGCCAAGAAACATCACCTGCGCCACATGCTGAGCCGGGCGCTGGGCCGAGGCCGCGAGGTCAAGGTGGACACCCAGACGCTGGCCTGGGAGGCGGGCGACCGGTTGCTGCTGTGCACCGACGGGCTGAGCAACGCGCTCACCGAAGCCGAGCTGGCCGCGGGGCTGAGCGAGCCCACGCCCCGGGAGGCGGTGGCGCGGTTGCTCGAGCAGGCCGAGGCCAGCCAGGCGGAAGACAATTCGAGCGGGATCGTAGTGGCACTGCTCGCGCCCGAGCCCACCGTCGAGGAAACGCCCGCGGCCGCAGAGACGCCACCTGAACCGGGACCCGTAACCGCGCCGGAGCCACCCTCCGCGGAAGCCGCCCCGGCCGCGGCGGAGGCTGCCCCGAGAGAGGCGCCGCCTTCCCCCGGCCTCGTGCGGCGGTGGCTGCGGGGCCTCAGACGCCGGGAGTCATAAGGAGGACTTCATGCCGAAGCAACACCAATTCGCGTTCAAGGAAGAGGCCGAGGTCGAGAAGCAGCGCTGGAGGGAGACGGCGCCGGCTATCGAGTCGGCCTACCAGCCCAGCGGCAAGCTGCCGCAGGGCGCCATGCAGTGGATGACGGGAGGCGTGGTGTTGGGCATCCCGGCAGGCGCGGTGGCCGGGGCGGTGGTGGCGGCGGTGGGCATCGCCATCAGCCTGTTGCTGGCCTCGCTGCTCAAGGAAATGAGCAGTGGCGGCGGCCGCGGGATCATCATGCTCGGGATTGCCACCTTTGGGGCGGCGCTGGGCACCTTCATCGGGATGTACGTCCTACTGGGCTTCACGGCCAGCCATGTGGTGGTGGCCACCGGCAAGCGCGGGAAAAACCGGAATCCGGCGGCCGCGGCGGTGCTGGCGGTGGTGGCGGCCCTGGGCGCCACGCTGGTCTTCCGCGCGATCATGGCCGAAGCGCCGGGCATGGTGGAGAAGCGCGACGCGGTGGAGGCGCTGACCGCCGTCTTCGGCCCGGGGGAGTTCGCCGTCCTCTGCCTGATTGTGGGCGCGGCTGGCGCGGCCCTCACCGCGGGCATCCACGCTCGCAAGGCGGTGCGCAAGACCAAGTTCTGCGAGACGTGCGAAGTGTACGTGGACACCATTCCGCCGCGGCCGATCTCCTTCGCCGGCGCCACAGAAGCCCTCAAGACCGTGGCCGCCGGGGACACCGCGGCCGCGGCGGCGGCGCTCACCGCCGTAGCCGCCGAGGAGCAGGAGGGTTCGCTGAACCTGTACCGCTGTCCGAGGTGCGGCGCGGGGTACGCCGAACTCCAGGTGAGCTTCTCGGCCAAGTGGCCCAAGAAGGGCAAGCCCACCGAGTCCGAGGCCATGTCGGAGTCCTGGCAGGTGTGCTCGAAGGCCTGCTCGCTGGCCGAGATGACGGTGCTGGCGGGCCCGGCGGAGGCGGCAACCGCGCCGGGCGCCTGAGGGGCGCGGCGGTCGCGCGCCCGCGGGCCCGAAGCGGAGTGGACGCCGGAGGGCCCTATGCCGAAGCAGCATGAAGGCGTGCTGGCCGGGGCGGAAAGAACCGGAGTCGGGCGGCTGCGGTGACCCTGGCCGTGATGTCGGCGCTGGCCGCCACCCTGCTTCTCCGCCCGATCATGGCCGCAGTAGCGAGCCTGGGGGGTGTTCTCGAAGTTCTACCCGCCCGCCGGGATGGCGCTACTGGCGGGCGAGGCGCCGCGATAGTTTCTGGCGCGGCCGGCGATTCATTAGTTGAATGCGGACGAAAGCGCCAGGAGCGCCCCGGACTCTCGGATACAATCGAAAGGTGACCGAGCCGGAGAGCGGCGATTACGAGCTGAACCTGGGCGCGTGGCAGACCGCTTCGGCGGTCAACGGGCCGGGGCGGCGGTTCGTCTTGTGGCTGCAAGGCTGCCCGCTCGGCTGTCCCGGGTGCATCAACCCGGAGTACGTGCCCTTCGAGCGGCGGGCGGTGGTGACAGTGGACCGCCTGGCCGGCCTGATCCAGGCGGTGGGGGGGATCGAGGGCGTCACTTACACGGGGGGCGAACCGACGGCGCAGGCGGCGGGCCTGGCGCTGCTGAGCGAACGGTTGCGCCCCGCGGGGCTAAGTGTCATATGCTACACAGGTTACACCTTGGAGGGTTTGGAGGCGCAGGGTGATCCGTGGGTGGCGCGGTTGCTGCGCCTGACGGACATCCTGATCGACGGCCCGTACGTTCAGGCGCAGGCCGCGAACCTGCGATGGCGCGGCAGCCGTAACCAGCGGGTGCTCTTGCTGACGGAGCGGTACCAGGGCTTGACCGCCGAGGTCGAGGAAGGGGAGGCCCAGGTGGAGTTCAGCGTCGGCGGCGACCGATTCACGGCGACGGGCACCTGGCCGGGCGGCCTGCTGGAGCGTCTCGAGGAGCGGTTGCGGGAGTAGCGTATGCTGTGCCCATTTCACCTCGGCGAGGCGGAATT
>Ga0315285_10007043_pt1 | contig 11570 bp, 10 predicted proteins | sample YL17G09_36_MG_FD_203698 | JGI IMG/M metagenome (GOLD analysis project Ga0315285, IMG submission 203698) | Sediment microbial communities from Yellowstone Lake, YNP, Wyoming, USA - YL17G09_36 | ecosystem: Environmental > Aquatic > Freshwater > Lake > Sediment | place: USA: Wyoming | collected... | reverse complement strand
ATCGGCGGCCACAACGTGGTGGAATCCGCCGTTGCCAACAAGGTCCAAAGCCTCGTCTGTCTGAGTACGGACAAGGCCGTCTATCCGATTAACGCGATGGGGATGACCAAATCGCTTATGGAAAAAGTCGCACAGGCCGTCGCCCGCACCGAGGCCTGCGGCAACACCGTTGTTTCCTGTGTGCGTTATGGAAACGTGATGTGTTCCCGCGGTTCGGTGATCCCGCTGTTTATCGACCAGATCAAGAGGGGTGTCCCGCTGTCGTTGACCGTGCCGGAGATGACCCGCTTCCTGCTGCCGCTTCGGGACTCGGTGGATTTGGTTCTGTTTGCCTTTACGCATGCCAGGCCGGGCGATATCTTTGTCAAGAAGGCACCCGCCTGTACGATACAGGATTTGGCGGTGGCGTTGAAGAATCTGTTCCAGTCGGATGTGCCGATCAAAGTGATCGGCATCCGCCACGGCGAAAAGCTGTATGAAACACTGGTGACCAAGGAGGAAATGGTGCGTGCCGATGATATGGGCGACTATTTCCGAATCGCCCTTGATGACCGAAACTTGAATTATGCCCTGTACTTTACCAAGGGCGATAAAAGGGAAATGCAGTTGGAAGACTATCATTCACACAACACCGAACAGCTCGACGTAAAACAGGTTGAAGAACTGCTGCTGAGTCTGCCCGATGTGCAGGTGGAATTGGAAGGCTGGGAACCGTCAAAGACAGGCAAGAAGAGGAAATAATGAGCCAAACAAGAAGAATCGGCATTACGGGAATGGCCGGCTTTGTTGGGACCCACTTAAAAGATCGGCTGGCCAGAGAACAAGGGATTGAAGTATTGCCCTATGAAGACAGTTTTTACGATAATCCCGACGCCTTTATCGACTTTGCGAAAAAGGCGGATGTCATCGTTCATCTGGCCGGCGTCAACCGGGATGAGCCGGAGGTGGTTTATCGGAAAAACATCGAACTGATGGACAAACTGCTGGGCTATGTCGATGCGGCCAGAAGCTCACCCTATATTCTTTTCTCCTCAAGCACCCAGATCGAACGTGACAATGAATACGGTCGGGGCAAAAAGGAGGCGATGGAGCGGCTTGAGCAGTGGACCCGAAGAAATAACACTTCCGCCGTTTCGATGGTTTTGCCGAATGTATTCGGCGACGGCGGCAGGCCGTTTTATAATTCGGTTGTGGCGACCTTCTGCTATCAGGTCACCCACGGCCAGCAGCCGACCGTCCTCAAGGATGGTCAGATGACGATGATTTACATCAACGATCTCGTAGAGGATATTTATAAACAGATCCAAGAGCCGAAAAGCGGCTATCATGTTGAATACATAAAGGGCCGGGCCGAAGTCAAAGTCTCCGAAATGCTGGCGTTTTTGAATAAATACAGGGATTTTTACTACGGCAGCGGCATGGTTCCGGCGATTAAGTCGGACTTTGAGCGGGATCTATACAATACGTTCATTGCGTATATGGATGTGGCTGATTGGGAGCGTCACCTAAAGCTCAATACCGATGACAGAGGCAGTTTTGTCGAGGTTTTTAAGCTTGAAAACGGTGGACAGGTCTCTTTTTCGACGACGCGGCCCGGCATCACGCGCGGCAATCATTATCATATCCGTAAGAATGAGAAATTTTGTGTGGTGCGGGGCGAGGCAAGTATTAAGCTGCGTCGGATCGGGACGGACAAAGTGATCGAGTATCGGGTCTCCGGCGACACACCTTCATGGGTTGAGATGCCCATCTATTATACGCACAACATTACCAACATCGGCACTACGGAACTGGTCACCCTGTTTTGGATTAACGAACATTTTAACCAGGACGATCCGGACACATTCTTTGAAAAGGTCTGACCCATGAAAGTTGTAACGATTCTCGGCACCCGTCCGGAGATTATCCGGCTGGCCTGCACTATGACGCTGCTGGATAAGCACGTGGAGCATAAAATCGTCCATACCGGCCAGAATTGGGACTATGAGCTGAATGAAATCTTCTTTAGCGACCTCAATGTCCGCAAACCAGACTATTTTATGAATGTTGACACGTCCAGTCTGGGGCGGGTCTATGGGGGCATTCTCATCAAGACGGAGGAAATTTTGAGGCAGGAAAAGCCCGATGCCGTTCTGATTCTCGGAGATACCAACAGCTCGATAGGTGGGATTATCGCCAAGAGACTGAAAATCCCGATTTACCACATGGAGGCCGGCAACCGCTGCTTTGACCTGAATGTCCCCGAAGAGATCAATCGTCGCATTATTGACCACATCAGCGATTTTAATCTTTGCTATACCGAACATGCCCGTCGGCATCTGCTCAGCGAAGGCCTGCCGCATCGAAGAATCTATGTAATCGGTTCACCCATGCGAGAGGTTTTGAATACGCATATTGAAAGGATTAAGGCTTCGCACGCAGTGAAGGATCTAGGGCTTGAGCAAGGCAAGTTCTTTTTGGCCAGTATTCATCGGGAGGAAAATGTGGATCGCCGGGAGTGTCTGACGGCCTTGATTGATTCGTTTGAGCGGCTATCTGCCGAATTCGGCTGGCCGGTCATCGTCTCAACGCATCCCCGCACTCGCAAGCGCCTTGAGGCGCTGGGCAGAAAAGGTATTTCCGGCGCCATTCGCTTTATGAAACCGTTCGGTTTTCTGGACTATGTCAATCTGCAGATTCATGCGGCCTGTGTTCTGTCCGACAGCGGGACGATCTGCGAAGAATCATCAATGCTGAATTTCCCCGCGGTGACGGTACGCAGCGCGATGGAACGCCCTGAAGCGATGGATACGGGGGCGATCATCCTGACGGGTCTGGATGCCGAGGTGATCGTCAAGGCCGTAGAAACTCAGATGGCCGGTGATATCATCGAAAATGGCGTCTGTGTGCCGCAGGATTACCAGATTACCAATACCTCCCATCGCGTTCTGAAAATCATTCTTGGCACCGCCAAGCTGAGCAACCGGTGGCACGGCGTTGAATACAATGATCTGGTGTGAACTTTAGCATGGAACAGTGTTCTTCCTTGACTTTGCTATTTCTTCACCGACCTTAGTAGCCGCTCGAGAGTTTGATTGAAGCGGTTTCCTGTGGGCTTTTCGCCACACAGCAAACGGCTAAATAGCACCAAGCGGCAGCTCTCTCCAGTGTAGGAGATGTCTGGATTGAGCTGAGCCAGTCAGCAACCCATGAAGATTCTATTTATTACCCACTATTTTCAGCCGGAGCCCAATTTTTTCTTTGGACTTCCTTTCGCCAAAGAATTGGTCCGTCGTGGCCATTCTGTTCAGGTGTTGACGGGGTTTCCCAATTATCCCGGAGGCAGGATATATGAAGGCTATACGGTCAGGTTTCTCCAAAAAGAGATCATGTATGACATACCCGTCTATCGGTTTCCTTTGTATCCCAGCCACGACCGCTCATCGATGAAGCGGATCCTGTGTTATTCATCGTTGTCCGCCACGATGGCCCTGATGGCGCCTTGGGTAATTGAAAAAGCAGATGTTGCGTATGTTGTGCAGGGGCCGGCTACGCTGGGCTGGCCGGCAGCAGTATTAAAATGGCTGCGAAGAGTGCCATTTGTGTACAACATTCAAGACCTCTGGCCGGACAGTCTGCTTTCTACAGGAATGTTCAGTGACGGAATAGCCTTCAAACTGCTCCATAGCTGGTGTAAATTTGTGTACGGGCAAGCTTCGAAAATCACGGTCATCTCCCCCGGGATGAAACGACTGTTAATTGAGAGAGGAGTACCGGAAGGAAAAATAGAATTAATTTACAACTGGTGCGATGATTCTCTTATTGACGTGGGCCTGCCTGAATTAAGCCTCAAGAGTCAGCTTTCCATGGAAGGCAAGTTTAATATTGTTTTTGCCGGGAATATGGGGAAAGCCCAGGCATTGGGTGCAGTCATAGACGCGGCTAATATCATAAGACAATCAGATAACAACATTCAATTCGTCTTTATCGGCAGCGGAGTTGAAGTTGACAGACTAAAAGAGAAGGTCGACGGCTTGAAACTGAACAATGTTATCTTTCACGGAAGAAAGCCGGTCTCTGAAATAGGGCCGATACTGAAATTGGCGGATGTTCTTTTAGTGCATCTTCGAAAAGATCCTTTGTTTGCTGTTACGATCCCGTCCAAAACTCAAGCCTATCTGGCTCTTGGAAGACCGGTACTAATGGCCGTTGAAGGAGATGCTTCGGATCTGGTGAAAAGAGCCAATGCGGGGCTATGCTGCTGCCCCGAAGACCCCGAATCGATTGCCGATACTGCCCTGAAGCTGTATCGGTTGACACCATCGCAAAGTCAGGAGATTGGCGATAATGGTGTTCTTTTTTACAATAAAGAACTATCATTTTCGGTTGCGGTTGAACGCTATGAAAGACTATTTGAAACAGTTGTTAATAGATGACGGCTGAATATGGATTTTTTGATCACAGAAATATCTGCTGAACATATTGAACAGACGGTAGAGATTCATATACAGGCTTTCCCAGGCTTTTTTTTAACGTTTTTGGGGCCGCGCTTCTTAAAAGCGTTCTATGGTTCGTTCACAGAGGATAGGGCAGGCATCGGTTTTGTTGCAAAAGACTGCAAAACAAAAGAAGTGATTGGGGTGGTCGTAGGCCCCCTTATACCGGCCGGCTACTTCAAAAGACTACTGAAGAGACGATGGTGGTCGTTTTGTTTGGCCAGCATAAACTCGGTTCTCAGGCGTCCAGCAACAGTAAAACGGCTGTTCCATGCCTTGTTCTATCGGGGAGAGCCGCCTCGGGGGGCACAAAGGTCCTTACTCAGCAGCGTTGCTGTATCTCCGAGAGTACAGGGCCGTGGTATTGGTCGGGCATTAGTAGAAAGGTGGGTTGAGGAGGTCAAACGCCGTGGATATGCCGGTTGCTACTTAACTACAGACGCAAATGATAATGATAAGATTAACAACTTCTACCGCAAACTTGGCTGGAAAATAGAATCTACATATACCACGCCGGAAGGCCGTCTGATGAACCGTTATATTCTCGACCTGAATGGAAAGACAGAGGAAAACGAAAAATGACGGATGCCGTACACGAATATGAATTGTCGTTTGCCAAATGGCTGGGTGTGAGAAATGCCTATTCTTTTTGGAAGGGCCGGGTGGCCCTTTATGCAATATTGAAGGCAGCGGGCGTCGGGCCGGGTGATGAAGTGATATTGCCGGGGTATACGTGTGTTGTGGATGTGAATCCTATCAAGTATCTTGGAGCGAAACCTATTTATGTTGATATTGAGCCACAGACCTATAACATTAACCCCGCTCTTATTGAGGACAAGACCACCGGCAAGACTCGGCTGATCATCGCGCAGCATACGTACGGCTATCCGTGTGATATGGGCGCGATAATGCAGATAGCTCAGAAGCACGGTCTTACGGTCGTCGAGGATTGCTGTCTCGCGTTTGGCTCGGAGTATAAGGGCAAAATGGTCGGGACATTCGGCAAGGCTGCGTATTTTTCATTCCAGTGGAATAAACTTTTCACAACCGGTGTAGGTGGAATGGTGATTACTAATGATAGGGAATTTGCGCAAAGGATAGAAGCCATATCTGACCAAGAGATGTGTGCACCATCCAAGAAGGAAATAATTATGCTTGTTGTGCAGCTTGCTGCATATAAGCTGTTTATTTACCCTCGTACAACCGCCTTGGCTCAATCGCTTTTCAGGGCGCTTGTGAAAAAGGGGCTTGTACTGGGCTCTTCCAAATACGACGAATACTCAGCAGCACCAAAGGAGCCAGATTTTTTTAAAGGCATGAGTGACCTTCAGGCGTGCATAGGCATGAAGGAGCTTAGAAGGGTAGATAAAAACATTCCCCACAGAAAGAAATTCGCCGACCTATACGACGAGTTGTTTTCCGGAAAAGGATGGCCATTTCAAAGCTATGACAAGTCATTGATTGCACCGGTTCTGACACGGTACCCTGTTAGGATCGCTGAGAAAGAAAAAGCTCTCGCTGAGGCTGCAAAAGGAGGAGTTGAATTGGGCGATTGGTTCAATTCACCTTTGCACCAAATCGAAACCTCTTTGGAACAGTACGATTATATGCCTGGAATGTGTCCCCAGGCAGAAAAAGCAGCGAGAGAAGTTGTCAATCTTCCCTTACATAGGCGGGTTAAAGAGATTACGGCAAGAAAAAGTGTTGATTTCATCACAGAATTTACGCCGGTTATTATATAATCAGGATGAGTCTTTATGAACGTGCCAGCACTGAATATCATATCCATTGATGTCGAAGACTGGTACAGTTCTTCGCTGGACCTTTTCAAGGACAGCAACGTTCAGCATGGGTCAAAGCCCGACCTTAGCGTCGTGGCAAACACCCGTAATACGCTCAAACTTCTAAAAGAAACCGGTAACACGGGTACTTTCTTTGTGCTGGGCACCGTTGCCGAGCATTATCCTGATCTTGTCAAAGAGATTCTCGATAATGGCCACGAAGTAGGCACACACGGCTATGGGCATAACCTTGTATATAAACTCACCCCGGAAGAATTCGAGCGTGATATTGTCAAATCTCTCGAATATCTTGGACGGGCTGGTTGCGAAGATGTCGTTGGCTACCGTGCACCTTACTGGTCTATAACAAAGAAATCGCTGTGGGCCTTTGGTATTTTAAGAAAACACGGTATTCGGTATGATTCAAGTGTATTTCCGATACGCCGAGGTCTCTATGGTATTCCGGGTGCGAATACAGAGCCGCACAAACTGGAAAGCGGCCTGTGGGAATTTCCGCCTGCCACCTTGCGGGTGATGGGTTTTAATGTTCCCATTGCCGGAGGGGGCTACTTGAGGTTAATTCCTTATGGCATCATAAAACGTGCCATTGCTAAATCTCGGGCAAAGAGTACGCGTGTTTTCTATTTTCACCCCTATGAACTAGATCCCAGGGATGTAAATGTCAAACATAAACTGACTTCTGTGGTTTCTCTGGTTTACTGGATTCAGCAGATGATCGGAAGAAAGGATAATCCTCACAAACTTAAACGGCTCTTGTACGAGCATCGTTTTGTTTCGTTTGCTGAGGTGCTGAAAGATTATGAATGAATCTGAAACGAGTTGTTCTTTGAAGATACTGTTGATTACAGAAGAGGATGAATTTTATATTCCTCTGGCGGTTAATTACCTGCTTCAGAATCATAAAGATGAAATTATAGAAGTAGTGGCAGCAAGAAATCCTTTGCTGAAGAGCAAGATACGCGCGGCCTGGAAGTTTATGAAGACATTTGGTCTCCGGCCGACTCTTGTTTTGACTGTGCGCGCTTTACGAGCCAAATTTCTGGACAGGTTCCCGCGCTTAAATAATACAGGCAGGTTCTTTTCGGTGCGTTCCGTATGTGAGGCACACAATAAGCCTTGCCGCTATGAATACGATATCAACTCCCAACAGTTTTTAGACCATTGTGATAAAATCGGAGTGAATTTGATTATTGCAGTCTCGCCTACACAAATCTTCAAAGAGAAGCTAATCACCTTGCCCTCGCATGGCTGTATAAACATTCATACAGCCAGTCTTCCAAGATATCGTGGCTTATATCCAACTTATTGGGCAATGGCTTCCGGCGAAGATAAGCTTGGCATAAGCATACATTATATTGAGAAAGGAATCGACACGGGGAAGATTATTCTGCAGGACGAGATTGATATTCCTGCACGAAGCACTCTCGATGCGATGTTGACAGAATCAAAGGTAAAGGGGGCCGAATTGCTGAGCAAAGCAATTGAAAATATCAAGAAAAGTAACGTTCGGTCGTACTATCTTGAAGGGCAGGGTTCGTATTTCTCTTTTCCAACACGAGAATCTTACAAAAACTTTAGAACACGAGGATTCCGCCTTTTTTAGTGCCATTTCTCAGCGTAATTCCGTATTTGATTGCCAAACACGATTGATAAAAAAGATGTAATGAGTGGTTAGAGACACCTTCCTCGGCGTATGATTATAAGATTGTGATGTGTTCCCAAGCCGAGAAGGCTGCCAGAGAGGTTTTCAATCTGCCCCTTCATCGCCGCGCCGGCGAAAAAACTGCACGAAAAACCACTCGCTTCATAACCTCCTTTAGCGAGATTTCATGAAATCCGGCGAATCAGATTGGCACTTTTCAACAGACTTGCCACCAACCACGAAGCACGAGCAACATGCGACGAATTCACTGTTTCTTACGGATTGCTCCGCGGATGCCTTCCATTTTCAAATAGCCTTTTCTCCAAACCACAATACCGGATACTATGAAGACAGCCACATACACGGGAAGCGCGTGCCTGGCCCTGATTCTGATGCTGAAGGCAAGACCGATAAGTGCATACAAACTGGCCAGGACATAGCAAATCTGGACCGTTCTTTTCAGTGGTATTCCTCTGTCGATCATCTGGTCGTATATATGGCCGCGATCCGAAACAAAAAGCGGACGATTGTTGATGAACCGTCTGACAAGCGCGACCGCAGTGTCAAGAATCGGCAGCCCAAAGACTACTATGGAGGCCATCCACCATCTGATGGATTTTGTCGCAAACAACATCATAAGAGCCGCCACTACAAAGCCGAGCAGCATACTGCCGGCATCACCCATGAAGATCTTTGCAGGGTGGCGGTTAAAAGGTAAAAAGCCGCACACGCCCCCCAACAATCCCAAGCATATTATAGCCCGGATGGGGTCTCCAACTTCATGCTTACCCCAGGTTCCCAAGTGAATCGTCAACAGCAACAAGGCCGTTGTGATAATGACAGTGACACCTGCGCAGAGGCCATCCAAACCATCCAAAAGGTTCAGCGAGTTTGTTGCACCCAGGACAAAGATAATTACGATCGGGACCGCTATAATCATCTCCACATCTGCTGGGATTTTCAAGCCGAGGTACACGTACAAGAAATTGAGGGCCGGCCTTATGCCCACAACAACTAAGACGGCGGCAGCAATCACTTGTCCGAGTATCTTTTGCCAGGGCTTCATATCGAATATGTCGTCCACGAGACCGACGAAACATGCAATCGCGGCGCCGGCCACTACACCGATGAGCCAGGTGAGTGCTTGAGGGAAATACTCCTGGTCTCGAATGCAGTAAATGCCTGTAAGTATGCCCACGGTCAACCCGACGAGCATGCCGATGCCCCCAAGGTAAGCAACGCTTCCTTTGTGAGTCTTCACGAGGTTGTCAGGCTTGTCAACGATTCCAAGTTTCAACGCGATTTTCTTGCACAGAAACGTAGCGACCAACGCCGAGACAAAAGAAAAGAGTATCACCGGCCAGAACTGCACTATCCAGCCTATCGGCCTGTCAGGGCCTATGAAACTGTCCAGCATGGTCATCGTCCTCTATATACGAAATACCTGAACTTCACTTTGTCGTCCGGTCTTCTTGCATATTTTACCGGACCCCATCGGCGATGTCCACTTCGACAACCGCTGTAGTTGACATTTAGCAGTTATTCGGTTAGACTCTTCTGATTGCTTCTCTACTTCCAAATTTCGGCTTGCAGTGCGGCGTTCTTTAGCGTTACGGTGAGATTTTATGAGCCTTTACACTATTTGCAGACGTGGGTTTGACGTGGTTATTTGCCTGCCCGCGGCAATTGTCCTGCTTCCGTTTTTTGCGTTGATGGTTGTGGCTATCAGGCTTACCAGCAAAGGCCCGGCCATTTTCAGACAGCAAAGGGCCGGCAGGGACGGCAAGCCGTTTATTTTTTACAAATTCCGCACGATGAAGCTCGATGTTGACCCTTTCGGGCCCAGCCCAAAATCCAGCGGGGACCCTCGCCTCACGAAGGTTGGAAGGCTCCTGCGCGAGTATTCACTTGACGAGCTGCCGCAATTGTATAACATATTGAAAGGGGATATGAGTGTCGTCGGGCCTCGACCCCTGTATCTTTCGCAGGTGCCCGAGTGGAGTGAGCGGCAAAAGAAACGGCTTCTTGTCAGGCCCGGCTTGACGGGCTTGGCGCAGGTATCGGGACGGGGAGAGGTGACGCGCGAAGAAAAACTCGAACTCGACGTCAAATATGTCGAAACAGCAGGCCTCCTGACCGACATCAGGATTATTCTGGCTACCATAGGCCTGGTCTTCAAACGAAAGAGCATCTATGAGAAAAGATACTCAAAGACCGAACACACCCGGGGACAGGACGGAGAATAGACCGGATGGTCGATAACAGCGATGATTTGATCAAAGTGATCATCCTGCTTGTCTTGGCAGGCTGTGGCCAAGTCTTCGCGCTCGAACCCAATGAGGTACTCGTCGTTGTGAATACAAACCTGCCGGAATCGACCGGCCTGGGCAGATACTACTGCCAGAAACGCGGCGTACCCTACGAGAATATCCTTTATTTGCATTTGGGCAAGGGCCTCAGCGAGAACATCAGCAGGGAGGCATACGAAGAACGGATGGCCGAACCTGTTCGCAGAGAGCTGCTTACAAAGAGAGTCCCGGGCCAAATCAGATGCCTGCTGACGACCTATGGCGTGCCGACCAGGGTCGGCAGGCGAGGACCGCTGAAGGAGCAGCAGGGCAGGCTAAAGGAGCTGGAGGAATTGATCAAGCAGACCAGAGAGAAGATTGAGCAGTTGGAACAGACCGACCCGAACCATAAGGGCAGCGTCTCCGAAGAGGTGAAAAAAACCAGGCAGGCAGCGGCCATTTTGCAGCTCGAAATCGACCGTATCAACGGCAAGGAGACGGACGCATCGGTGGACAGCGAATTGTCCTTGGCGCTGGCCGGCGACTATGACCTCTATCGCTGGCAGCCGAATAGGCTCAGGGCTAATGCGCTGGATCTTGACTTCCAGACGCTTATGGTCAGCAGGCTCGACGGCCCAAACGAAGAAATAGCGATGGGTCTTGTCGATAAGGCGATAGCGGCGGAAAAGACGGGCTTGAAGGGCATTGCATACGTCGATTCAAGGGGTATTAAGAGCGAAAAGTCCAGTCCATACGGCCATTTTGACCAGTCTCTGCGGGACCTGGCGATACTTACAGAATTGCGAACCGCACTGCCCGTAAAAGAGGAACGCACCGGAGAGCTTTTCGCCCCCGCTTCTTGCCCGCAGGCTGCCGTCTATTGCGGCTGGTACAGTCTCAAGAAATATGTCGATGCCTTTGATTTTGTCGATGGCGCCGTTGGGTATCACATCGCAAGTTTCGAGGCAGCCGGCCTGCACGACCCCAACAGCCCCAATTGGTGTCCGGCAATGCTCAGGGACGGGATAACCGCGACGCTGGGGGCGGTGGCCGAGCCTTATCTTCACGCTTTCCCGGAGCCAAAAGCATTTTTCGGGCAGTTGTATGACGGCAAGTGTCTTGTCGAGGCGTACTACCGCACCAATCCATTCAACTCGTGGCAGTTGCTGCTGATAGGCGACCCCCTGTACAGGCCCTTCGCGAAACGTCAGTTGTCGTCGGGCGACGGCTCCTGAGTTTTCAGGCGTCCCCGCCGAAGGTAACTTGCCGTACAGACAATCCCGACAACAACTGCGATCCCCGCAACCGAGAGAATCACTTCTTGTATTCCGAATCCTCTGCCGAGCCTTGCGGAATATCCTTT
>Ga0315285_10007042_pt1 | contig 11570 bp, 15 predicted proteins | sample YL17G09_36_MG_FD_203698 | JGI IMG/M metagenome (GOLD analysis project Ga0315285, IMG submission 203698) | Sediment microbial communities from Yellowstone Lake, YNP, Wyoming, USA - YL17G09_36 | ecosystem: Environmental > Aquatic > Freshwater > Lake > Sediment | place: USA: Wyoming | collected... | reverse complement strand
CTTGCGGCGGACCAAACGGGCCGGCGAGGAGGCTTGTTTGATAGACGTCATCAACCTCCAATCTGGAGTGGTAGAGAATTCGCGGCGGGTTTCTTTGAGAGACAACCCTCAATTTGCCAATCTCCATACGGTGGCTTATGCTCGAGGAACGATTTTGATTCCCCAAGATGACGGCTTGTTGGCCGAAAACGCTCAATCAGGCAGTCAGAAATTGTTTCCAGAGACCACTCACTACGTCAATAGTGGTGTTCAAGTGTGGCCTTATTCGCAAGGAATTTTAGTTGTCCATGCCAATAAGGTGATTAAGTTGGTGGTCCAAACAGAGAAAGGAGTTTAACCATGTGAGACGCGAAATGAAGAAGGAATCAAAGACGGTGCCAAAAAAAATCCAAAAAGGAGGTCTGAAATGACAACCGCACCGAGTTACTACTCACCGGATCAAATTGGCCAGGTATATAGACCTGACACTGCGAAAGCGATGGAAATAGGTAGGCAGGCGGGTTGGCGTCCGGCCCTGCGCGACAGCCAAAAAATCGCCCTCCTCATTGTCGACGCCCAGGTGGACTTTGTCCATAAAGACGGCGCTCTGGCCGTGCCTGGGTCAATCGAGGATATGAAACGGTTGGTCGAGCTCATTTATCGAGAAGGTCATCGGATCACCACCAATGTCTTAACGGTGGATACCCATTCTCCTTTCATGATTTTCTTCTCGTCTTGGTGGGTCGATGAACAGGGTCAGCAGCCTGGTCCTTTCACCATCATTACCGAGGAAGAGGTCAAAAACGGAGTCTGGCGGGCGGTGGTGATGCCGGCTTGGTCGCATGCTTACCCCACCAAGTTGGCGGCTAAAGGAAAAAAACAGCTGATGATTTGGTCCTACCATTGCATGGATATGACCGAAGGGATCAACGTCATTCCGCCTTTGGTGGAAGCGGTTTTTTATCACGCGGCCGCCAGGCATTCGCAACCGATCGTCGTCCATAAGGGGCACATTCCTCAGACTGAATTTTACAGTCCCTTGTGTCCTGAGGTGGAGGTGACCAACGTGCCAGGGGGCACGATCAACACCCCCATCTTGAACATTTTGGCAGAGAACGACGAAATTTGGGTGGCCGGCGAGGCAAAATCCCACTGCGTTTTGGAAGGGGTGAGGACGTTGGTCGACTATTTCAGTCAGAACCAACCTGAGGTGTTAAAAAGAATTTTCTTCTTGATGGACTGCACCTCGAGTGTCTTTCACCCGGCGGTGGATTTTGAGGCAGAAGCCAATACCGCTCTTAAACAGATGGCTTCTGATTACGGCATCCAGCTGATTGAAAGCACCGACCTGTATACCTAATCGGCAAGAGAAAAAAAGGAGGGATGAAAATGACAGACTCACAAAAGTCGGTTCAGGACGTTCAGGATCTTTTCGACAGTTCACCGATGGATGACAGCACGAAGAGCGTCGCCATCGCCAATCTCAACACCAGTGCCATGGCTCTGGCGGCTTGCCAAGGAGTCGACCCTTTTGAACTTGGAGCGAGCGAAGCGACGCTTGTTTTCTACATCGTTGACCGAAGCGGCTCGATGCAAGACGTGACTGACGAAGTTCGTCGGTCTCTCATTGAGAGCGTGGAGGCGATGAAGGAGACCAAACAAGCGGCCGCCTTGACGCTAACCCAAATCAACTTCAATGATTGGGTGGAAGTCGTCTATGCCAACCGGCCGGTTGAAGAGATTACCGCCACTGATATCAGCTACGACGCCTGTGGCTCGACCGCCCTTTTCGAGGCGACTTTGGCCGCCCTGACCGGTGCTTTGGCTTACGAAGAGCAACTTCTTCAGGCAGGTTTGAGCACCAAGGGCATTGTCGTCGTTTTCTCGGACGGGGCGGACAATTCTTCTCCTCCAAACGCGTTGAATGGGGTGAGGGCTTTGGCCACCGAGCTCCGGAATCGAGAGAACTGGGTACTGGCTTTTGTCGGTTTTCGCACCTACGAGCGAGTGGATTACAAGACGATTGCTCAAGAAATGGGTTTCCCGGCTTTGCTCGAGGTTGACCTGGGGGCAGACGACTATACCCGTCGCCACCAAATTCGGCAAACCTTCCGTCTGGTTTCCAAGTCGGTCATCCGACAGTCCCAGACAATGGTTGACCCGAACGCGGCTGGCGGTTTCTTCACTGTCTAGACAGATAAAAACACAAAGGCGTGTTTAATCTTTGTCTAAGACAAAACAAAATAGGGGTGACTAACTCAGTTGGTTATGTTTGACATAACTCACTGGCTCGTTAGGCGCCCCTTTTTTCTTTCTTTAAGTCTTTTCCGCCACCAAAATCATTGTACTCGGAGGATAGGGGGTTTTAACCAGAAGGCCATTTTCCAGCTTGCAAACGGCAAAATCTTTAGTGTAGTGAGTTTTCAGGAGATAGGGAAGAACATAGGTTTCAGCATAGACAATGTAAAAACCGAGTTCGATGAGGATGTGTTGATATTCTCTTAAAGTCCAAATGCCAAATTGTTCTGAAAGTTCAATCCGCCAATTTTCGAGTGGATAAAAATATTTACTTAAAAGCTCGCTGATGTCTTGGGAGTGCATTTCAATTAAATAGTGGCCTTTTTTAAACTCATCAAAATCTCGAGGATGGTGCTGGACAAAACTGTCTTTTTGAAAAATCCCTTCACTAAAAACAAGAGGCCGGACTTTAAAACTCTCGGTAAATTTATTAAACCTTTGGTAGGCATCTTCATGTTTGGGTTGAAGGTAAAGAGTTTCTTGTTCGGGTTGAACACCATCGCGGATAAGCAAACGACCCCCTTTTTTCAGTAATTTTTGGGCCTGGTGAAAAGTCTTAATCACTTCCTGATGAGAGTAATGGTTAAAAGAAAAAATTTCATGAATCACGGACACAAACAGAATGGTGTCTATCGCCGACGAATAAGAAAAAGTTTCCGCGTTACTTTTGATCACTTCAATTTGGTGATTGCCTTGAAATCTTTTTTTAAGACGGGCAATCATGTCAGGCGAATTGTCAACGGCAATGATTTTGCTTTGAGGGAACTTTTGCTGAAGCAGAACGGTCAGGGCCCCGGCGCCGGCGCCCATATCGACAATCATCTTTTCCCGGACAAAAGGAAAAAGGCGCATTTTATCCAGGGCGCTTTTTTCCATCGCCGAAACATAGAGTTTTTGACCTTTAGCGGTGCGATCCATAGAGTTTATTTCTGATAATATGAGCCAAGACCGGAGCCGGGATTAAACCCTCAACCAGGGAAAAATCTTTACCCAGACGCTTGCGGATTTCCGTGGAAGTCAGTTGAGTGTGGGCTAATTGTAAATCAGGAGCGGCCAACCAAATAAAATTCTTGGGAACTTTTTTCTTTTCATAACCTGGTCGGGGAATAACTAAAAAATTAACTTCTTGTTGGAGTTTTTCTCCTTCATACCAGTCTTTAATTTGAGGGATTAGATCAGAACCAATGACAAATTTAAAGGAAAAATGCGGATTTTCTTTTTGCAAACGGGTCATCAGCTGATAAGTGGGAATGGCCTCTTTTTCAAAAATTTCAATCTCTTTAACCAAAACCGGGAAACGGGAGCCAAAAGAGGCATCAACCGCCAAATGGCACATGATTAAACGGTCAAGAGGGCGGGCGACCAAGTTTTTATCCTTTCGCGGACCACAAGGGATGACCCAAACCTCATCGGCCATTTGGGCATGAATAATCTCGGCCATGACTTTCAAATGGGCATCAGTAATTGGGTCAAAACTGCCCCCAAAAACAGCGATTCTTTTATTCATGGATACATTAATATTATACACAAAAAGAAAGAGCCAAGCTCCATGGGTTTACCAGGTGCCTGGCTCTTGTGCAAACAACTTTTGGGAAAGCTTTAGGGTGATTGAAGGGGTAATCGAAGCTCACGTATGGCCATCGCGATCTCTTCAGGATCACCCGTATACTTGCCTTTACTGTCAGACAGTTTGACAGCTGGAATCATGACTCCGTCGGGCAAGATGATGTGAGAGAGTTTGATGACCATGTTTAATGGTATGACACCCACATCATTGGTGAAATTGGTGCCAATGCCGAAAGAACACTGGATTAGATTTCGGCAGGCTTCGGCGAGAGCAAGAATCTTGGGGACATCCAAGTTATCACCGAAAACAATGGTTTTAGTTAGAGGATCGATGCCCAAACTTAGATAGTGAGCGATAACCATTTTTAAGATTTCAAACGGGTCCCCGCTATCTTGCCGAACTCCGTCGAAGAGTTTGGCGTAGTATTTATTGAAATGCCTAAGGAATTCTTGAGTGGTGAAGGTGTCGGATAGGGCAATGCCCAATTCTCCCCCAAACTCTTTTGCCCATGTTTCAATGGCGATAGAAGTGGCCATGCGGTAGCCGTATATGGCGGCTATTGCCATGAACCATTCATGGGCAACGGTTCCAATGGGGATGAGATCATAAAGCATCGCCAAGTGAACGTTGCTGGTGCCCGTAAACACGCCGTGTTTGGTGGGGTCGAATTGCTCACCTTTTCTGGGAATGGGGAGAGCAATTTCTTTCATGATTTCCACCACTGTTTTTTGGACATTGAAAGAGAAACGTCTCCTTGTCCCAAAATCAGCGAATCGAACCCACGCTTCTCTCAAAGCGTTTGCCTTTTGCCTTGCTCTTTCGATCCAGCCTTCTTTGGTTTTTTGACCCGTGGCTTCAAAATACAATTCAGAGATCAAGGCCATTAAGGGTACTTCCCACAAGATAGTTTGGTACCACGGGCCCTCGATATTGATTCCTAAATTGCCTCCAGTCTGAGAAATAGTCACTTGTTCAGGATTGAAGTGATACCCTCTGAGAGTATCCAAAAAAGATGGTTTGAGATACTGGCCGCAGTTTTTCCTGAGATATTCTTCCTCTTGAGGAAGAAGTCTAAGATCACTCATGGCTTCTACACCTTCTTGAAGCGAGAAGTTGAATCTGTCAGGAAAGGCTGTTTGTCCTCGATTAATGAATTGATAGCCGGCAATGTATCTAGAAAAGTGGTTGATTACCCCTTGCATCATACTTAGTTTGTATGTATCAGTGTCGCCAATTGATTGGATCGGAAGTTCAAAAGACATTTCTCCTCCTTATTTCGTTACTTTCCCTTAGTTGTTAACGTGCCAGTTAAGGCAAAAACTCAAAAAAAGCGCCTTCGCTCTTTTGAAGATATTTGCAGCCTTTATATGATTGTTCAAGAATACTCCGAAATTTCGGAGATGAATTGAACAAGAATCAACATTCACCCTTAGGGGTGAAACTCCACTTTCTAATGTGGAGAGAATGTTATTTTATCTCAAAATCCTTTAAAAGTCAAACTATAGGATATTATTCGACAGTTCAAGAATACCGAGCAATTTATTGCTCGGATGAATTGAACAAGAGAAAAACGTTCTCTTTTGGAGGTAAAACACCAGACTTTTGTCTGGTGAGAATGTTATATTTGACTGACTTGTTGGGTCTGTTATAATTAACCAACATGTGCCGATTTTTTAAAAAAGAAAAAAAATTATCCTTGCCTTTTATTGCTTTCTTGGAAGCCTCGGGATTAACGGTTTATTGCGGTTTGATTGGCTTGTTAATGTGGCAAGGAGAGAAAATTTTTGGTCCCGTTTACACCTTTTTAGGACCAACGATGTTTTTAGTGCTTTTTGTGGTTTCGGCTCTCATTTCGGCGCTTTTGATTCTTGGTTATCCTTTTCTTCTTTTTTGGGAAGAAAAGAAGACAAAAGAAGCTTTAAAATTGGTCACCTTTTCCATCGTTTGGTTGGCTTTTTACATTTTCCTCATTCTTGCCCTCCTGATTGTTTTTTGACATCAATTCCGATTTATGTTATTTTTTAACTGTTGCCCGAAAGGGCCTTTTTTCAATCATGAGTCCTGAAAAAACAGAATTGAAACCAGTTGAATATGATCTTCAAGGCCAAATGATTACCGTTATGGGCAATTTTACCCTAACTGAACTTTTCAGGCTTTTGGAAAGCAAGGGAACAACAGCAGTGGCCCTTTATTGGACACCAGGACCCAATGTTTTTAGCAATCTTGGTATCGTGACGAATCAAGTAACTCACATTGTTTCTGACGGCAGATTAGAACGTTTGGAAGAACAAGGGAGCTTTCATCCTTTTTTCCCGGAGCGAACTACATCGCTCATCTTGGTGAAGGAAAACAAGAGCCGGTTCGGTTGATGACCACTCTTTTACCCGAAGAAGTCAAACAAGTTGCCCAAGAAACTGGTTTTGACCCCACCAAATTGAAATTCCAACACGTTTTGGATGAACCCATGGAATAGTTTTTTTAACTCCTACCTTTTTCTAGGAATCCTATATTAATTTTGTTATTATCTAGTTAATGCTGGCCAAAGTGACTGCGGGCGCCACGGTCGGGCTTAATTCGGTTTTGGTTATTGTTGAAGTGGATGTCACTGAGAAAGGTTTGCCTTCTTTTACCATTGTTGGTTTGCCCGATAAAGCGGTCGAGGAGTCAAAAGAAAGAGTTAGGGCGGCCATTAAAAACTCTGGGGCGGAATTTCCTAAACATCGGATTATCATTAACCTGGCGCCGGCCGATTTACCTAAAGAAGGCCCGGCTTATGATTTACCCATTGCCTTGGGTTTGCTGATGGCTTCGGGGCAAATAAGTGCCAATTTGGATGAGGCCATGGTTTTGGGAGAACTTTCTTTAGATGGTTCTCTGCGCCACATCAACGGAATTCTACCGATGGCTTTATTGGCGATGGAAAAAAAGAAACCGACTCTTTTTTTACCCTCGGTTAATGCTCAAGAGGCCTCGTTGGTTAAGGGCGTCAAGGTCTATCCGGTCGAGTCGCTTTTAAATCTCTTTAATCATCTCATCGGGGTGGAAGAAATAAAACCCTCTCCGTCCACGAGTTTTCAATCTCTTGTTTCCAAAAGTGAGGCCGAGTTTGATATGGCCGAAATCAAGGGACAAGAACACGTCAAAAGGGCTTTGGAGATTGCCGCGGCCGGGGGCCACAATCTTTTCATGAGAGGGGTTCCTGGTGCCGGGAAGACAATGTTGGCCCGGGCTTTGCCAGGCATTTTGCCTGACTTAACCGAAGAAGAAGCCTTGGAAGTGACCAAAATCTATTCTATTACCGGCAACCTGCCCAATGAAGTTTCGATTATCACCCAACGGCCTTTTCGGGCTCCTCATCATACCACTTCCCGAATTGGTTTGATTGGCGGGGGCAGTCATCCTCGACCCGGGGAGATTTCTTTGGCTCATCGAGGGGTTCTTTTTCTGGATGAATTTCCCGAGTTTCCTCGTCACGTCCTTGAATCACTCCGCCAGCCAATGGAAGACGGGGTTGTCCAAATTTCTCGAGCTGCGGGCACGGTCAAATACCCCGCCCAGTTCATTCTCATTGCCGCGGCCAATCCTTGTCCTTGCGGTTATCTCGGTGACGAAAAAAGACAGTGTCGCTGTTTGCCTGGTCAAATCATCCGTTATCAGAGGCGTCTTTCCGGACCGCTTTTAGACCGAATCGACCTGCACGTTGATGTGCCCGCGGTCAAAGTAGAGAAATTAACGGGCGAGGGCGTCATTGGAGAAGAATCAAAAAGCATTCAGAAAAGAGTCCAAGCGGCTCGGGAGAGGCAAAGAAGGCGGTTCAAAGGTAAAAAGATAAAAGCCAACGGAGAAATGCAAACGAAAGAGATAAAGAAAGATTGTCCTTTGGATAGCGAAAGTTTAAATTTGCTCCGTCAAGCCGTTTCCCAAATGAATCTCACCGCCCGTTCTTATTACCGGGTGATTAAATTAGCCAGAACGATTGCTGATCTGGCTGGAGAGGAAAAGATCAAAACGGTCCATTTAGCGGAAGCCCTCCAATATCGACCCAAAGAACAATTCTTTTAAAACAAACCCAACCCTCAAGAGTTGGGTTTTGTCTTGATTAACTTTCAGAAAGAAGTTTTAGCCTCCAATTCTGAACATGGTTGTGCCACACTTTTCACAAACCGCTTTCTTAGCCGGTTTGCCGTTCTTCATGGTGACACTCTGAATGTTCTTGCCACTTCTTTTGCCACGACACTTAACACAGTAGAAGTCTGCCATAGATTTTTTTCACCTCCTCTCCACTAAACTAAAAGATTCTTTTTTTCGGGCAGGAAAAATTGTCAAGCCTACCTTAAGGCTAAGTATAACATCAATTCGAGGCTAACCACGGCTAAACTCAAAATAAGGGTTTTGGTTAAGTCACGCTTGATTAGCTTTGGATCATAAGAAAGGACGGAAACAACTGGTTTTTCAGTGAGAGAGGCTTTTTTAGCTTTGATCTTTGGTGTTGGGAAAACTGCCTCTTGACGAGGTTGAGATTTTATGCCTGACGAAGCGGGTACCTGGGTTTTTTTGGCGAGTTCTCTTTTCAGTTGGAGAATGATTTTTTCTTGTTTGGTTTTCCGTTTTTTGGCCATTCTTTGGATTGACAATAACACCAAACCTGGCTAAAATCAAGTAAAGATGTTACTCAATTATGACCAGTTGATTATTTTTCTTATTGGCGCAATTTTTGTTTGGCTCATTGCCCTCTCTTTTCTTTTTTACAAATTTTTAGCTCCCTTGTGGCAATTAACTAAAGGGATGACCAGAAGAGATTTGAGCAGTGCTTTGAAAAAATTACTGAAAGATTTTGATGAACATGAAAGCAAAATCAAGGCTTTGGTCAAAGAAGCAGGTGATTTAAAAAAAGATAATCTGTATAATATACAAAAGATGGGTTTGGTGCGTTATAATCCTTTTGCTGAGACTGGCGGTGACCAAAGTTTTTGTTTATCATTATTAGACGGAAACAACAACGGTTTGGTGATTTCCAGTTTGCACAGTCGAGAGAACACCAGAATTTACGCCAAACCGGTTAAAAAAGGTAAGCCAGCTGGTTACGATTTATCGGTTGAAGAAAAAGAGGCGGTGAAAAAAGCCAAGAAAATCAAATTATGAGAGACCGAAAAAAACTAATTTATTCAATTCTCGGGGGTTTGCTTTTATATCTTTTGTCCACGGGCGTTTCTTTTGCCGCTTTTTGTTTTTTGATTGGTCCAGGGTCTCCAGGTTTAATTTCGCCCCTGCCGGTGGAAGAAGCGAGATCAAGAGTGGATTTGACCGCCCCTAAAACGGAATCTTGTCCGCTTAACGGCAAAATGTTTACCAAGGGAGAAAAGCAAATTTGGGAAAAATGGCGGCCTTTAACGGTGATGGTCGAGAATCATCTCGATGCTCGACCTCAATCAGGTCTTTCCGACGCTGACGTCGTTTATGAAGCCGTGGCCGAAGGGGGCATCACGCGTTTTCTCGCGGTCTTTTACTGCGGAGCGGCCGCTGAGGAAGTCTTAATTGGACCAGTCCGTTCGGCCCGGACCTATTACCTGGATTTTGCTTCAGAATACGGTGACTATCCTCTTTACGCCCATGTCGGTGGGGCGAACCTTCCTGGTCAAACCAATGCTTTAGGCCAAATTGGGGATTATGGTTGGTTGGCCAAAGGCAATGATCTTAATCAATTTTCTCTAGGTTTTCCCACCTTCTGGCGTGATTACGAACGTCTCGGCCGGCCGGTGGCCACCGAACACACGATGTACACGACCACGGACAAACTTTTTGCCGTGGCTCACCAACGCGGTTTAGACGCCCAGGATGACCAGGGAAATAAATGGAACGAAAATTTCCGTTCTTGGACCTTTAAAGATGAGGGTGAGAAGGGCAGCGTGGAAAAGATTAGTTTCAATTTTTGGGGTGGCTACGGCGATTACGAAGTCATCTGGCAATATGACCGGGAAAATAATCAATATCTTCGTCTCAACGGCGGCCAAGCTCAGAAAGACCTGAATAATGAAGAACAGCTTAAGGCCAAAGTGGTCATCGTTCAATTCATGAAGGAAAAAGGACCGATTGATCAAGAGAAACACTTACTTTACACTACCACCGGGACCGGTAAAGCGCTTGTTTTTCAAGACGGGCAGGCCAGTCAAGGAACTTGGGAGAAAGCCAAACGTCAGGACAGGACGGTTTTTAAGGACGCTCAAGGAAAAGAAATTAAATTAAACAAAGGTTCGATTTGGATTGAGATTATTCCTGCTGGCAAGGAGGTTAGTTACTAGAACTCTGCCCCGGAGGTGCCATGTTAAAAGATTTAATGGTTTCCAAAGTCCGGGTTAAGCTTCTGCAAACTTTTCTTTATCAACCGGACGAAATTTTTTATGTCCGTCAGTTAGTCCGAAAAATTGGGGAAGAAATCAACGCCGTTCGCCGGGAGTTGGCGAGAATGGAAAAGGCGGGCATGGTTAAAAAAGAGGCCCGAGGCAATCGGCTTTATTACTTTTTTAACCGTGACTATCTTTTTTATGAAGAGTTGCTTGGTTTGGTTCACAAAACCGTGGGACTCGGCCGGGAAATCATTAAAAATAAAAATAAAATTGGGAAAATTAAATTGGTGATGTTTTCTGGCCGCTTTGCCCGGCGTCTACCTCTTGACGAGGGTGGGGTTGATCTTTTAATCGTTGGCCAGGCAGAAATGACTGTTTTGTCAAAATTAGTTCAGGCAGAAGAGGCAAAGTTGAAGCGGGAAATCAATTACACCGTCATGACCAAAGAGGAATTCAACTTTAGGAAAAAAAGACGCGACCCCTTTTTACAAGGAATCTTACTGAGTTCAAGAATTATGATTGTGGGTGACCAAGAAGATCTCGTCACCAAATACGGAGAAGAATGAGATGGGAAGACAAAAGATTATCAAAACCGGCAACAGTTTAGCGGTGACCATCCCCTCTGATTTTGTCAAAAACGTCGGTGTCAAGGCGGGTCAATTTGTCCAAGTGAAAATTGAGCCGGAGACAGGTCAAGTCATTTACACTTTTTCTGGCAGTCGTCAACTGGCCTTGACCAACAATTTTACCAAAAGGAGAAAAGCCAAAAGATGATCAGCCGCCGTTATTTACTCTGGTTGATTGTCGCTTTGACCCTGGCCGCTTTTTGGGTGGCCTTACCGGGTGAATTACCCCTAAAGTTTGAATTTAAAGGCCTCAAAATTGACCAGAAAATTTCCCGACCCCAAATTAATTTTCAATTAGGCAAATGGCATTTTTTTCGTGACCTGGAAGTCAAACAAGGGATTGACTTGGCCGGTGGCAGCCATTTAGTCTTTCAAGCGGAAATGAGTCAGATTGGGGTTGAAGACAGGGAGGCGGCCTTAGCCGCGGCCAAAGAGAATATTGAAAGGCGGATTAATTTATTTGGTTTGGCCGAATCGCTAGTGCAAACTTCCCGATTAGGGGAGAATTATCGCTTGATTGTCGAGTTACCGGGCATCACTGATGTTAACCAGGCGATTGATTTAATCGGTCAAACCGCCCAACTTGATTTTCGGGAACTGTCACCCGAGGCGACCGAAGGAGCCAGTTTAAGCGATTACCAACGAACAGATTTGACCGGTAAAGATTTAAACAGAGCCCAAGCCCAGTTTGATCCCAACACGGGTGAACCGGTGGTGGGTTTGGAATTTAGTGACGAGGGAGCCAAGAAATTTGGC
>Ga0315285_10007038_pt1 | contig 11574 bp, 14 predicted proteins | sample YL17G09_36_MG_FD_203698 | JGI IMG/M metagenome (GOLD analysis project Ga0315285, IMG submission 203698) | Sediment microbial communities from Yellowstone Lake, YNP, Wyoming, USA - YL17G09_36 | ecosystem: Environmental > Aquatic > Freshwater > Lake > Sediment | place: USA: Wyoming | collected... | reverse complement strand
CCGACGACGTGCGTTACATTGATTGGAACGTCACCGCGCGCATGATCACACCGTACGTCCGGCAGTACGTCGAAGACCGCGAAGTGACCGCGTGGTTTCTGCTCGATCTGAGTCCGTCGGTGGATTTTGGTACGGTGCACGCGCTCAAGCGGAATATGCTGATTGATTTCGTCACGGTGCTGGCGCGTCTCTTGACGCGGCACGGCAATCGCGTTGGCGCGATTTTTTACGGCGGCAAAGTCGAACGCGTCATTCCGGCGAAGGGTGGGCGGATGCAAGTGCTGCGACTCATCAACGATCTGATGAACCAGCCGCGCCTCAAACGCGCGCCGCCGACGAATTTGACGACGCTGCTCGAAGCCGCGCTCCGGTCGATCAAACGCCGCTCGCTCGTGTTCATCGTCTCCGATTTCATCAGCACGCCGGGGTGGGACAAGCCGCTCGGCATTCTCGCGCAGCGCCACGAAGTCCTCGCCATCCGCTTGTACGATCCGCGCGAAATCGAACTGCCCGACATCGGTCCGACGATTTTTGAAGACGCGGAGACCGGCGAGCAGTTGTTCATTGACACCCACGACAAGAAATTTCGCCAGCGCTTCATCGAAGCCGCGCGGAGACGCGAGTACGAAATGGGCGTGGCGCTTCACCGCGCCGGCGTAGACATTCTGCCGCTCTCGACAGAAGATGACCTGGTCAGGACGATTGTGCGTTTCGCGACGGCGCGGAAACAGAGGACGCGGCGACCGGTTAAATAGTGCAATAGTTCGGTAGTGCAACACTTGCACCGCACGCAAGTGCAGGTGTAGTGCGATAGTTGAATAGGGTTGGCTCTATCCAACTGTCGCACGATCTCATTATTGCACTATCGCACTAACGGGGTAAATATGGAATTCCAGTGGGTTCAAATGCTCTGGCTGCTGCTGTTGGTACCGGTGCTCATCGCGGCATACATCATCGCGCAGCGGCGGCGGCAAAAATACGCGTTACGCTATGCGAGTCTCTCGCTCGTCAAAGAAGCGCTGGGACGCGGTCCCGGTCTGCGGCGGCACATTCCGCCGATTGTGTTCTTGCTCGGCTTGGCGGTGATGATCGTCGCGCTCGCGCGCCCGAGCGCGGTCGTGATGCTCCCCTCGCAGCAAGGGACGGTGATCCTCACGTTCGACGTTTCGGGGAGTATGGCGGCGCAGGATATGCAACCGAATCGGTTGGAAGCGGCGAAGATTGCCGCGCGTGGGTTCATCGAAAAACAACCGTCGAACGTTCGCATCGGCGTCGTCGCGTTCAGCGATAACGCGTCGGTCGTGCAAGCGCCGACGACGGATCGCGTGGCGATTCTCGGCGCGATCAATCGGCTACCACCGCAGCGCGGTACCGCGATCGGGCGCGGCATTCTGACATCGCTCGACGCGATTTTTGAAACGCCGCAACCCCAACCGCAACCGCAACCGCCGCCGGATCGATTTGGGTACGGATACGACTTGCGGGGGGGGCGCTCCGCGCCTCCAACGCCGACGCCTGCATACACGCCGGTGCCGCGCGGCGAGTACGCGCCCGCGATCGTCATTTTGCTGAGCGATGGCGAGAGCAACGTCGGTCCTCCGCCGTTGGACATTATCAGCCAGGCGGAGGATCGCGGCGTGCGCGTGTTCACGGTGGGTGTGGGCAGTCCGGCGGGTATCGTCCTGAATGTGCAGGGACGCAATATCCGCGTGCGGCTCGACGAAGGGACGTTGAAGAGCATCGCGGAGAGAACCGACGGCAGGTATTTCGGCGCGGATACAGAAGAGGATTTGAAAAGCGTGTACGAAAATTTGAGCACGCGGCTCGTTTTCAAGACCGAACGCACGGAAGTGACGGCGGCGTTCACGGGCGGGGCGATTGTGTTGTTGTTGATCGCGGGAACGCTTTCGCTGCTGTGGTTCAATCGGCTGCCGTGAAAAGCAAAACCTTCAAGGTTTCAGAAAGGCGATTATATACTTGACAAACTTGACATATATCAGTTTTGCGCGTATAATGGTGTACTTCGGTTATAGTGCGTCGCGGCAGAATATCTGCCTTGCGTCCACAATTTGTGACCTATGGGTCATTGTCAACGGCGAACAACTGTTGTAAATTTGAACGCGGAGGGATTTTCCTGACCGCGTTTTTAACGTTGTACCACGATTGTCAAAACGGCAATCCAAAATCAATTGCTGTATAACCATTGTGTTGCATCTAGGCGTACCGATGGGTGCACATAGAACATCTGTTGTACAGCGTGGTCAGTACGTCCTCTTAGAAGAAACATCCCATGCTGAATCTGAATCACAACTTCAATAAGACAGAAGTTCGCGAAACTGTCCTTGAGGCGGTTAAACTATACAGAGACGACAAGATTTCAGAAGAACTGCTGCGTGCTCTGGCCGCTTCAGCGTTAGCTTTGGAAATATCTTATAGCCTTACCAAGAAAACACAGCCAAAGGAAAAGAGGTTCGATAGCAAGTTAGAGTCTCTGCTGAAGTTCTTGTCTTAAGTTTCACACAGGTAACAGCATGGGCGACAATGAAGAAAAGCACAAGACTGATCTGGTAGCTGCGACATCAAACAAAGGTCTTCCTGAAACCACAAAGCCCGAAGAAGAACCTGAGCCGGCAGTAATTCCGGGTACTAAGGACACCCCGCTTGAAATAACGAAACAGGTTCAGGCGTTTTGGGGTACGCAATCAGTAGGGCCAGCGCCCAATCAATTGATCAGCAAATTCACCGCCGCACATATAGACAAGTATTTGGATTACATGCAAAGAGATTATGACCACGAACACGAAATGGCAGCGAGCAACAGATGGTTCTTTGCCTTTTACTTTGTCATAGGGGTGATAGTTCTCGCTGTTGCGGTAGTTTATCTTCTTCCAAGAGATAGAGACTTTCTGGTATCGATAATTCAATTCCTAGTCTTAATAGGCGGCGGGATTGGTGCAGGATATGGTCTCAGCAAGAGAGGAAAGCGATAGAGAAATGTCACGCTCTGACAAAAAGCGCGTTTCGCGAAAACATTACGCCAAACCGATCTCGCTTTATCCTCTTTCTTTCACAGAGGCAGTAGCCGACTTGCTAAAAACGCCTCCGCCACTCAAACGCTTGCGCGGGCGTCAACAACCTCAAAGGCGCGAACAAGCAGACAATTCAAAGTAAGGCGTTGCGGTTCTGCCTACGAGCATCGTGTCTAGTTGCTACTCCAACTGATAATACGGGACTCACACGCTGAATGCACAAGGGTATCGAAGTAACAGACCGGCGCGGCTATGTGATTCGATGTTGTGGCGAGCGTTGGGTAGGCAAAATTCTCCGCGATCATCCCGAACTTGAAAACTGCGAAACGTATATAGAGCGCGCGCTGAGGACTCCCACCTACAACTGTATCTTTTTATCAAACAAGCGACCAGACCGCCGTATCTACTACGGAGAATTTAAGGGGCGTGTCGAGATAAAGGTCGTTGTTCAGTTTGATACACCAAATGAAGGAACTATAATCTCTGCGTCCCCGGTTTCACACAGGGCTCCAGGAGAAAAACTAATATGGCACAAGTAGAATGTCCCTATACACCGGCATATAGCAAAGATGAACTTGGGTTCACGCTGTTAGGGGGTTCTTTTGCCGGTAAATCCCACGATATTTATGTTGTCTATGATGATGTGATGGATCAAATCATCATACGGCTAGTTAATCCCCGTGTTTTCGCCTCAGAATACTACGTTGATGAAGATACGGCACTTTTGGTAAGGGACAGTGACCGAGAAGTGATTGGATTCACCATTGTTAATTTTCAATCCGAGTTCCTGCCGAAAGTTCCTAAGCTAAACGACCTTTGGGGAAAAAACAAATTGGCTGAGCATTTTCAAGATTACCGTAAAACGAAATATGAACCCAGGACACAACGACTAGGACACAAAACCCCAATGCCGGAGCAACCCATAGTAGTCTACTCTGCCTATCAGAGCAAGGCGGCAGCGGCGTTGGTTACGGCATAAAAATACGAACCAGCCAATTCAGTGAGTCAGACTAATTAGTCTGACTCACTGCCATTTTGTAGGTCAATCGCTTGCCCGCTATTCGTTCGATTGTCTTCTTTGTCCTGTGCCCATCTTCCTCTTTCCGCGTTGTGTATCGGAAATCGAACTCCGCCAAGTAGCGATCAAGATGTTTCTCGCTGACGTGGTGGTGCGTTCCATCAATTGACCGTTTCAACTGTGAGAAGTGTCCCTCTGCCGAGTTTATGTGGGCTTTGCCGCGCACATACTCACCCGCGCTGTGGTCTACGGTTTCGTGTGATGCAAACTCTTTGCCAAGTTGTGGATACACACTTGATGTATCTGTCATCAATGTTGCGCTGTGGTCAACATTCTCGTTCAATGCCTTTTCAACATTCTTGCCCGTGACATTCTTCATTGTTTGCGAGCGAACTTCACCGCCGCGTTCAACTACGGAGAAAACGGGGACTTTGCCTACCGTGCCGCGTCCTTGAATTACGCGTTCGCGTTTCGATTGGTGCATATTCTCTGCCTTGCCCCCGAAGTATGTTTCGTCTGCCTCAACTGTTCCCTGTAACTTGTCTGACAGTGGTGCGCGTGTCATTGCATAGCGAATTCGATGCCCCATAAACCACGCAGACTTTTGAGTGATACCAAGTTTGCGAGCAAGTCCTAGCGAACTCACGCCGTTCTTGTCCGCGCACATTTCATTGATTGCCAAAAGCCATTTCGACAAGGGGATTTTAGAATCCTCAAAGATTGTGCCGACTAGTACCGAAAATTGTTCGTGGCACTCCGCACATTTCCAAACACGGCGATATGTCTTCTTGCCCATTCGCGTTTTGCGCTGACCCTCTTTCGGTTCGAGATAGTATGCCTTGTTGACACTCCCGCAATGTGGGCATACAATACCGTTTGCCCATCGGATTTGCTCGACGTACTTGTACGCTTCTTCTTCATCCGAAAACTGTTTCGCGATTGCGCTGAGCGTAAGTGTCTTGCGTTCGATTTTCTTTGGCATCTTGACAACTCCTTTGACTCTTTACGCTCAGCATTATATCACAAATGTTCGGGTTTGTCAAGTATATAATCACCTTCAGAAACCCCGAAGGTTTTTATGCGGTGGGCTCGCGCGCCACTAGCTGTTCCTCTGTGCGCGCACCCTGCCGCGCGCGCAGCAGCATTGCGAGCAGCCCCGCCGCCGACCCCAGCGCCGCCGCGCCGACGAGCAAGCCCCACGGCGTCTCGGCGCGCTGACGCACCAACAATTTGTGCATCTCGCGATGATACGCCGCCATCCGCAACCCATCGCGCAGGCGCGCGCGAAATTCCGGCGCGGGCGTGACCGGCTGCAGCGCGCGTTTTGTCCGCGCCGCCACGTCGAACAACGCCGCCAGATCAGCGGGCTGATTAGCCCGCGCGTCGGACGGGAAGGTGCCCGGCTGGTTCAAAGTGTCCGCGTGCGCGGCGAGCAGTTCGGTGTTTCGATCAAGGCTCATTCGGTTATCTCCATTCACGTGGTGGGATACACGACCGTTCCGATCACGCCGGGACCGAAATGCACGACGAGCGAAACCGCGAGGTCGTCCACGAAGGCATCCACGCAATTCAATTCGCGCCGGGCGCGTTCCATAAATTTCTCCGCTTCTGCGCGCGCTTCGCCGTGAATCACCGCGAATTTCACCGCGTCCTTGCCCGCGACTTGCTTGGTTAGTTCGAGCAGTTGATCCAGCGCGGCTTGGCGCGAGCGCACTTTGCCGCTGGGATTCAACAATCCGTCCTTGAGCGTGATGATTGGCTTGACGTTCAACAGCGCGGCGATAAATCCCTGCAAATTGCCGATGCGTCCGCTCATCTGCGCGTAGCGCAGCGTCGCCAGCGTCAGAAACAAACCCAGTTTGGCGCGCGCCGTCGTCAACCGCGCGACGATTTCTTCGACGCCCGTGCCCGCGCGCGCCATCTGCGCCGCGTCCACGCACATAAAGCCGAGCGCGGCGGACCCTGCGAGACTATCGAACGGGATCACGCGAATCTCGTCGGCGATTTCGCGCGCGGCCAGAGTCGCGGAATTGACGGTGCCGCTCAGTTTGCCCGTGACGTGCAGTGACAAGATCGTGTCGAACCCTTGCCGTGCGTAGGCGCGATACGCGGCAATGAATTGCGCGGGCGAGGGCTGCGCGGTTTGCGGGATGATGCCCAGCGCGTCCACCTTCTTGTAAAAAGTCGTCTGGTCAATCGAGATGCCCTCTTCAAACGTCGCGGTGCCGAACTGGATGTTGATCGGTACGACGCCGAGATCGTACTCGCGAAAATAGTGCGCGGGCAAGTCGCAGGTTGAATCGGTCACGATTTTGATTTTAGACATGGCAACCCTTCACTCCCAATTTTCGATTTTTAGTTTTGGATTTTCGATTTGGGTTGGCGGCATGGGCAATCGAAAATCAAAAATCAGAAATCCTCCGTCAATTCATTCCGCAGGGCGACGAGCGTGCGCTGGTACAGCGATTTGATCGCGCCCTCGCTGCGCCCCATTATCCGCGCGATCGCTGCGTTCGACAATTCATCGCCGAATTTCAGAATCAATAATTGCTGTCGTTCCGCGGGTAGTTTTCTGATCGCGCGCAGGAGCGTCTGCGTCTCCTCGCCGCGTTCCGCGAGATCATGCGGACCCCCACCGCGCGCAGCGAGCAGTGCGATGTCGTCGAGTCGAATATTCGGATGGCGCGCGCGGTCGCGGTACCAATTGGCGACGAGATTGTGCGCGATGCGGTACAGCCACGCCGCGAAGGGCGCGCCGCGCGATTGGTACTCGTCGATGTGACCGAGGGCGCGATAGAACACGCGCGCCGTCAGGTCTTCCGCCTCCGCCACGTCCCCGACGCGATAGAAAATGTAATTGTAGATGCGATCCACGAAGCGTTCGTACAATGCGCCGAACGCAGCCGCGTCGCGCCTGGCGCGCCTGACCAGGGTTTCTTCTGTTTCGGACAACGCAGACTCCCGATCCGCGCGCGGTCGGTTCGCCTGCTCCTTACAACACCGTGCCGCGCGTAGAGTTACGCAAAAAATAGCGTATGGCAAATGGCGTATAGCGCATGGCGTATAGCGGCAGGTTGAATTCGCGATTGCTATATGCCACAAGCCATTTGCCATCTGCCATACGCGATTTGCCGCCTAGTCCGTGTAGAACGCCAAGCCCAAAGCGTTGGGTCCGGAGTGGACTCCGATCGCGGGACCGATTTCGGCGAGGTAGAACGCTTTGCATTCGTACTGCACGCGCACTTGCCTGGCAACTTCGTCAGCATCTTTGCGCGCGTCCGCATGCAATACCGCAACGTGCAACGGGTGGTGACCGGAGCGCTCTTCCAGAATTTCCATCAACCTCGCCAGCGCTTTCGTGCGCGAGCGCGGCTGTTCGAGTGGTTCGACTTGCCCGCCTTTGATCTCCAACATCGGTTTGACGTTCAACAGCGTGCCGACCATCGCACGCGCGCTGCCGATGCGTCCACCGCGTCGCAGATACTCGAGCGTATCAAGGACGAAGATGAGGTTCAGTTTTGGAATAAGCGCGTTGATCGTCGCGACGACTTGCTCGCGCGACTTGCCCGCTTCAGCCGCTTGCGCGGCGGCGATCACCAAGAGACCCAATGCCATCGAAAGCCAGGGTGTATCTACGATGGAGAGCGGCAATGCCTGCTTGAATTGGTTTTCCAATTCGGTTTTTGCCGCGCAGGCGGACGCGTACGTCCCGCTCAACTTGCTCGGCAAGTGCAGAGAGACGATCTCCTTGCCCGCATCGAGGAACGGTTTGTACACTTGCTCGAACTCGCCTGCCGATGGTTGTGAGGTTGTGGGATGCTCTTTGGCGTGCGGGAGCATCTTGTAAAACTGTTCATTCGTCAGATCAACTTCATCGCGATAGACCGTCATGCCGAAAATGGCTTTCAACGGGATCACGGCGATGTTGTGCTTCTGCCGTTCCTCCATCGGCAGATGCGCTGACGAATCCGTGATGATTTGAATCATGCTTTTGTGTCTCCTTCCTGTAAGATTTTGGTAATGTCATTGCGCGCGGTTTCTGCGAAGCAATCTCCTACTGCCAAGTCGGGGATTGCTTGCTTCGCCCTTCGACTTCGCTCAGGGTCGCTCAGCACCGCGATCCTTCGACTCCGCAGCACACCTGCCCTGGCGGGCGGTGCCAGGGAAAAATGCTGCTCCGCTCAGGACGCTCCTCGCAATGACGCCTGCGACGATGGTTCGCGTACCGTGCGCACTGCGTACACGATCCATCCCGCGCCGCCGAACGTTAGGACAATCAACCCGAGCAGCAACGCGAGGTTGAGCCAGATGAGCGGCGACGATAGTTGAAGCGCCGCACGCGGCTCACTCAGCAAGAACACGGCGCCGATACCCTGCCCGACTGCCAGCGCGTTCCAAACGGCGTGCAAGCACACGCTTGCCGCATACGCAATCAAAAGTCTGCTCCACCTCCTTTCCACGCGCGCGGCGTACCAGCCGCGCGCCATCGTCGCGCCGTTCGCCACGTGCATGACCGTCGCGCCGATGCGCGTCAACATCGCGACTGCCCAGATGTCGAGCGCGGCACTGGTGTTCAACGCGTTTTCGACGAGGGCAAACCCCGCGCCGGCTGCGAGCCCCCACAACAACATATCGCGCGCAGCCGTGCGGCGCGGATCGGCAAACGCGACGATGAGCGTTTTGAACGCTTCTTCGACGAACGGGACGATGCCGGCAAAGTACAGCATCACTGCGGCGACGACGGCAGGATTCGAAATCAAGTGCCGGACGATGGTTTGCTCGTCCAAAGATTGTAAAGAGTTCAACTCGGCGCTCAGCCGCTCCAACAGCGCCGCGCCGTCTGGCGCCACCGAGAGCGCGATGCTCGCGATGACAACTATAATAACACCGATCCCGCCTTCGAGTAACGTCGCGAAAACCGTGCTGCCGAGCGCGCCCCAGCCCAAGGAAACGATCAGCGCGCGCAGTCCCGAGGTTGCGCCCAACCGATGCGCCGCGTACGCGAGCAAGGCAAGCGGCGGCAGCGCTGCCGCGAGAAAATGGAATGGCGGAAACGCAAACGCGGCGACGGGTTTGACTGCCAGCGCACCCAAGCCGAACAGAATGGCAAGCAGAAACGCGGCGACCAAAATGCTGACGTGCGGAAAGGCGCGCGCGGCGGGTTCCGCCGCGCGTCCGCGCAGAGCGGCGATCCCTTGCCACGCCCACACCGCGCCGAACATGATCCCCAACGCGGCAAACGATCCCAGGAAAATATTCGCCTGAATCGCGCTGGTACTCCGTTTGACGATGAACGGCGCGACTAGATAAAACGCCGCGGAACACAGTCCGCACAACACCAAGGGCGCGGCGAGGACGAGCATCCAGATGCCGGCGACGAACAAGTTGTCGCGTGAGGATTCGGTGGCTGGGTGATCGGACGAGTGGGTGATTAGGTGATCGGGTGATTGGCTTGGAGTTCCCAAAGTGCTGAACCGCAGACTAAACAAAGATTGCCATAGGCACAACTTCGAGTGCAGGCCCCTTGATTTCCGTCTCAATCTTGGGCAGATTCATCCCTTGTATTTGCATCATTGCAGCCATCTGCTCAAGTGCCTGCTTTCCAATTCCACCCAAACTGGTTCCACGTAGCAGGTCTATTGCGTTTTCCTCTGACTCTGCAATCTTCCGGACAACTTTGCCGAGAACACGATATTCCTTGTGTGCAATTTCAGTCATCATTGGATCGCGCAAATACTCAATAAAAAGCGAAAGAACTGCTTTATGCATCGGCGGGTCGATCAAATCGACAACAAATGTGCGTATGTTCTCTTTTTCGAGATCAGCAATAATCCCTTTGATAAATTTACCGACATGTCCCATCTCTTTTTGCTCAATTTGTGTTTTTTCTTGTCTGACTGCAAGTTGCTTTGAGTGCCAGCGAATAACTGAATGAGTCCCATTAGCCGATCAATAATCTGTAGAGCATCTGCCAACGGATTCGGGCGAAAAATCCCTTTAACTTCCACGAAATCAGAAGGTTGGATGGCATCCCCGGATTCCTGACCCACCAAACGTTTGGTCACCTTTTCATTGTCGAGGTGTACTCTTAGACGGTATAGTAACGAGCCATATGTGTGATAGCGCTCGGACTCGGTTTGTTGCCTGTTTCCTCACCTTTCTTTGCAGTCAAGGAACCGCCGAGATTAATCCTGAGAAGGCTCAACACGTTTGGGATTCCAAACTCAGTACCACTTTGTATGGAGATTGACTTTTCTTAACTCGATGTAGTAGCCAAGCGTGTTGTTACTTTCTCAACCACGCTGAATCCTCCCTCAATTGACGCGAGAAGATCGAGAAGTACGTTCGTATCAACATAGATTGGAGCAATAAGATCGTCGCTCATACATCAAATCCCGTTTCTACTTGTTCGGTGTCACCGCAAGTATACCACGCGCCGAGAATAAGAGCAACCGCTATTCACCATTTGCTCATTTTTCATTTGGCATTGCCAGCCGATATACCTCGCGCCGCGCGCGCCCCGACGCGCGCGCCACGCGCTTCGCCGCTTCTGTCCGCGCCACACCCGCCGCCATCAACTCGCGCACCGCCGCGATCACGCGCGCGTCATCCCAGTCGCCGCTTTCTTCTTTCACCTCTCCTCTCTCATCCTTCAGCTTGCCCTTGATCACGAGGGTAAACTCCCCGCGCGGCACATGCGCGGCAAAATGTGTGCGCGCGTCGTTCACACTCCCGCGCAAAAATTCCTCGTACACCTTCGTCAATTCGCGCGCGACGCAAAGGGCGCGATTGCCGAGCGTCTCGGCGATATCGTCCAAACTGGCGCGGACGCGGTGCGGCGCTTCGTACGCGATCAGCGTGCGCGGTTCGTCCGCAACCGACTGCAACAGTTTTCGCCGCGCGTTTTTCTGGCGCGGCAAGAAACCGAGATAAACGAATTGATCGGTCGGTAAGCCGGAGGCGATGAGCGCGGCAGTCAACGCGCTCGCGCCGGGGATCGGAACGACGCGGAAACCGCGCGCGAGCGCGGCGCGCACGAGTTCGTACCCTGGATCGGACAAGCCGGGCGTGCCGGCTTCCGAAATCACCGCCACGTCGGCGCGCGCGAGCGCGCGGAGAATCGCTTCGAGTTTCGGCGCAGGGGCGGGGTAACCGTGCCCGGACTGGCGCGCAAAGTACGCCGTGACCGGGGTGGCAATTTGGAAATGCGTGAGTAATTTGCGCGCGGTGCGCGTGTCTTCCGCCGCGATCAGCGCCGCGTCTTTGAGGACGCGCAGCGCGCGCAGCGTAATGTCCTCCAAGTTGCCGATGGGGGTGGCGACAAGGTATAGTGTTCCCATTCCTCACGTATTATAACGCCAAGTTCATAATTTACAAACCACGCGGCACGATGTATAATACACAGCGTGAAATCTGAAATCGTCGTCGCTCAACTCAGTATCGTGGATGGCGCGTGGCAGGAAGCGCCGGACAATCTCGCATGTTTCGACGCGGCGACGTTGTTCGAAGAAAACGTCGAACGCGGCA
>Ga0315285_10007037_pt1 | contig 11576 bp, 7 predicted proteins | sample YL17G09_36_MG_FD_203698 | JGI IMG/M metagenome (GOLD analysis project Ga0315285, IMG submission 203698) | Sediment microbial communities from Yellowstone Lake, YNP, Wyoming, USA - YL17G09_36 | ecosystem: Environmental > Aquatic > Freshwater > Lake > Sediment | place: USA: Wyoming | collected... | reverse complement strand
TGCTGGACCACGACCCTCAGCACGAAGACATCCGGCGCTTCTTTGGCCGATTCCAGCAAGCCCTGACAGCCCGCAATCTGAAGGTCCTGGGCATCACGACCGACGCCTCGCCGCTCTACCCCAAGCCAATCCTGGAGGTCTTCGGCCCCGTGCCCCACCAGGTCTGCAAGTTCCATGTGATCGCCGAGCTGACCAAAGCCGTGCTCAAAGCTGTGGCGCGCACACGTCAGGCGCTCAAGGCGCGCCTGCCCAAACTGGCCCGCGGCCGCCCCGGGACGGCGGCGCAAAAGCGGCAGGCCCGGCGCAAACAGCGCCTGCAGCAGAAGATCACGGACCTCTTCGACCATCGTCATCTCTTCGTTCGGCGGCGTCTGAGCGACGCGGAAAAACGCATCCTGGCCCGTTTGGAGCGCGGGCAAGACCGCCTGCGCGCCGTGCGGGCGATCATGGACGAGGTCTATCGCCTGTTCGACCGCCGCTGCCGCACCGAGACGGCCTTGGACAAACTCGCCCGGCTGCGCCGCCGCGTTCGGCCGTTCAAATCTCTCGGCAAGACCTTGCACAAGATCTTCTCCCCGAACCTGGAGCAAGCGCTGACCTTCCTGGATGATGCGCTGTTGCCGTCCACTTCCAACGCCGTGGAACGCGGCAACCGTCGCCATCGCAAGATGCAGAAGACCGTTTATCGGGTCCGCAGCCAAGTCTGCATCCAGGGCCGGATCGCGCTGGACATGCAACGGGACGCCCAAGGCCCAGGCCGGACGCAAACGCTTGGGATTCTGCACCATGTCCGCATCGGTGACTCATGATTGGACTCTGTAATGATGCTACAGACTCAAATACTGAGACCGTTGAGCGTGTAACTCCCCGCGATAAGAAAGTACTTTTTCCAATATCCCTTTCTTCTCCATACCCCAAACCCGAATTCAACGAGAAACAGAACCAACGCAACTGCCAACGTATCGCTGAACACAAGAAGGAATAAACTGTTTTCCCGAGGATCGCTCCTAGCCAAGAGAATATAGAAACAGAAAAGGGGCAGCAACCAACCGTATGTCAGGCCTAGCAACCACAATGAGGGGGTGAAGTTGCTGGAGAAAGACGGTTTCTCATCGGCAGTCGCATGGGGACCAGGCTCCGTGCTAACTGTTCTTGCTACACCCATCCGTCTCTTATAATGGAAGACGGTGGCCAAGATCCCGGTGAACAGTACGGCGTAGCATGCGGAGCCCCCCACTGGACCCAAGTGCTTGGGTAAAAAGCAACAGATAAAAACGAACAGCGCAGATAAAACTGCAACTATCAGGAAGTGAACGCTGTTGTTGGTAGCCACGTTTTGTACCCCTCCCCGGTTTCCGCTTCCCGATGGGTATCAGAACATAATGGAACGGGCGTGTCAAGTTGGAAAACGATCCGTGGAGTTTCCTTCTTGTTTCTCTCTCGAGGTCTCAGCCTTGAAAACGCCAAAGAAGAGAATCTCCCGCAGAGGCGCAGAGCCGCAGAGAACAGAATGCTGTTTTTTCTCTCTGCGTCTCTGCGCCTCTGCGCGAGACTGATCTACACACGTGTTTTCGCGGTGCCGCACGGAAACCCTTGCGCCCATCTCCGCACTTGAGGCATTCTTCTTGGAGGGGACGGCATTTCTAAATCTTGTGAATCCTGTCAATCCTGTCAGATACGCCGTCCCTGTTAGAACCTTTTATGTCCGCAAAAAGAGCAATTTCTCCTTCCCTCCACGAGATCGGCGAAAATGAACTCGTACGCCGCATCGCCAAATGGATGGCCCCGCGCGCCGCATCTTCCCCCTCCGCCCTGTCCACCCCGTCCACTCCGTCCACCGCGTCCACTCCATCCCCCAAAAGCCCCCTCTGGGCAAAACATGAGGTGCTGGTTGCCATCGGCGACGATACCGCCATCGTGCGCCAGTCCAAAGGCGCCCCGCCTCTCGCCATCACCACCGACATGCTCGTCGAGGGCACGCACTTTCTCCCCAGCCAGCCGCCGGAGTCTCTCGGGAAAAAAGCCGGAAACTGCAACCTGAGCGACCTGGCCGCCGTGGGCGCCTGGCCCGCCTGGGTGCTGGTTTCCTTGGGCGCGCCCGGCAAGACATCCGCCGCCTGGCTCGAAGCGTTCTATCGCGGCCTAAGGTCCGTTCTCGACCCTTTCGGGTGTCTGTGCGTGGGCGGCGACTGCGTGCGGGCCGACCGCGTGACGATCAATATCGTGGCGGGAGGCTCTTGCGCGCCCGGGGCCGCTCTGCCGCTCCGCAGCCGCGCCAAGCCGGGGCAGGACCTCTATGTCACGGGAACCCTTGGCGACTCCGGCGCGGGCCTTTTCCTCCTGCGGCATCCGCTCCAGGAGAAGAAACTTCGCACCGCCGGGGTGAACACCGCCGTCCTGATCGCCCGCCACCAGGAGGCGGTCTCGCGCATCCACGCCGGAATCGCCATCGCACGTCACTGCCCCGATGCCGCCATGATGGACTTGAGCGACGGACTGGCCGCCGATCTCCCTCGGATGGCCCAGGCCTCGGGTTGCGGGTTCGAGGTGAGCGCGGCTGTGTTGCCCCTTTCCGCCGCACTGCGCCGTTTTGCCTCGCTGGCCGGGCTATCGGCTGACCTCGGCAGGCGGGACGCCCGGCCAAACTCCAGTGGCAGGCGAGACGCCCGCCCTACTTTGGCGGACTTTGCCCTCTTTGGCGGCGAAGATTACGAACTGGTGTTCACAACGGCGGCCGCCCCCGAACGCTGGCGCGACGGGGTCGCCCACGCCGCCCCGGGGCGTCCGCTGCGCCTCACGCGGATAGGCCGGGTCGTGCGCGGCTCGGGAGTCCGGTTCCTTGACGCGCAGGGGCGGGAGATTCGCGCGAACGGGTCTTTCGAGCACTTCTGACCGTCTCTCAGGGCAACCCGTTGTCTGCGAATCGGTGGGTTGCTTGCGTTTCGCTTGCTCGCGTTTCGGGCAAGACAGGTACATCCTGGCCCACCGCTCGCTCGCGTTTCGCCTTGACTTTCCCCTTGGGTTTGGCGAAAACACAGCCGGAAGAGTGATGTGGAAAACCACCGGGCCGTCTTATCCTTTCCGAACGGCGAGGGGGGAACAGAGACAGTGTCCTTGCGAGTGCGCGTAGTTTTCCTCTTGTGCTGCGTGTTTGTCCTGTTTGCGGGGCTTTACCTTGCGATCCGCTTCTTCGTGATCTACCCCAGTTTTCTCGCGTTGGAGGAGAAAGCAGCGCGGGAGGACGTGAAGCGGTGCGTGGACGCCATAAAGCGCGAGATCTACCACCTCGACGCTCTCTGCGGCGACTGGGCCACCTGGGACGACTCCTACCAATTCGTGGCGGACCGCAATGAGGCCTATATCGCCGCCAACCTGTACACCAGCTACCTGAAGAAACTGAATCTGAACGTGGTGTTCTATGTTCGGAACTCCGGCGAAGTGGTCTGGCAATCGGAACTCGATTGGCTGGAAGACACCACCAGAACCCTTCATCTGTCTGCGTTTCCCGGGAGTCAATTCCCGCCGGACCACCCGCTGCTCGACGTCAAAGAAACAAGCAGCAGCGTTTCGGGTCTGATGCTCACCGATGAGCACCCTCTGCTGGTTTCCTCCAGGCCCATTATCACATCCAAGGAAGAGGGGCCAGTCCGGGGGGCGTTGATCCTCGGGCACTTCCTTGATGACCCTCTCGTGAAGACTATCCGCGAGCAGACACACGTCCAATTCGAGATCCGGCCGGTCTCGAGCCAAGACAGAAGCCCGGAATCCGCCGAGGCCATGCGGCACATCAGGCCGGGGCAACCCTGCTATGTCCGCGCGCGGGACAAGAACAGCCTCTACTGCTACACGACCTTCCCGGGAATCAACGGCAAACCCGCGCTGCTGATACGGGCGGATCTCCCCCGCGATGTCTCGAAGCAAGGCGCCGAGGCGCTTCGTTTCGCGGACTTCTCCATTATTTCCGGCGGGCTGATCGTGCTGGCGGTCATCTGGCTGCTGCTGGAAAGGTCGGTGCTGTTGCGGATCGCCCGGCTCAGCGGAGCCGTTTCCAAAATCTCCTCGATAGATCACTCGACGGACAGGGTAGCCGTGCAGGGCCGTGACGAGATCGCGGGCCTGGCCGAGTCCATGAACAAGATGCTGGACAGGCTGGAAGCCTCCGCCCGGGAGATTCGGAAGGCGAGGGATGCCGCCGAGCAGGCCAGCATCGCCAAGACCGAGTTCCTGGCCAACGTCAGCCACGAAATCCGCACCCCCATGAACGGCATTGTCGGGATGTCGGGGCTGCTGCTCTCCGCGGATCTGGGGCGGGAGCAGCGCGAATACGCGGAGGTCATCCAGCACTCCGCGGACGCGCTTCTATCGCTCATCAATGACCTGCTGGACCTCTCGAAGTCCGAAGCGGGGAAAATGGAACTGGAAACCCTGGATTTCGATCTGCGGATTTCCATCGAGGAAGTGATGGACCTGGTTTCGGCCCGCGCCGCGGAAAAAGGCATCGAACTGTCTTGTCTGGTCAGTCCGGAGATGCCCTCGATGCTGCGGGGAGACCCGGGCCGCTTTCGCCAGGTTCTGCTGAATCTCGCCGGCAACGCCATCAAGTTCGTCGAGCAGGGCGAAGTAACCCTGCGCGCCGATCTCGTGGAGGAAACCGATACCCACGCCAAGATCCGCGTCCAAGTCACCGACACCGGCATAGGGATTCCCGAGGACCGGCTGGACCGCCTTTTCAAGTCCTTCTCTCAGGTGGATGGCTCGACCACCCGCAAATACGGCGGAACCGGCCTCGGTTTAGCGATCTCCAAGCAGATCGTGGAGCAAATGGGCGGCGAGATCGGCGTCGAGAGCGAAGTGGGGAAGGGATCTACCTTCTGGTTCACCGCCGTTCTCGAAAAGCAGACCGCCGTTCCCCGGGCGGCATTGCGCATGGAGTTGGAGAAGATCCAGGGAACCCGTGTCCTGGTGGTGGACGACAGCGCCACCAACCGTTTCGTGCTCAGGGAGATTCTCCGGTCCTTTGGCTGCAGATCTCTGGAGGTGTCGGATGCCGTGCAGGCACTGGACGCGCTGCGGAAGGCCAGGGAAGAAGGCGATTCTTTCCGCCTGGCCATCCTGGATCAGATGATGCCGGGCATGAACGGCGAAGCACTGGGTGAGCGCATCAAGCAGAATCCGTCTCTGGCGGACACCATTCTGATCATGCTGACTTCCGTGGGGCGGCGCGGGGACGCCGCCCGCCTGATGGAAATCGGCTTCTCGGCGTATCTGACCAAACCCCTCAAGTGCAGGCATCTCCGCGATGCCCTCCTGACGCTCCTTGCCGGCGTTCCGCAGAGAACGGAGGCTGCGGTCTTCGTCACGCGGCACTTTCTGGCGGAAGACAAGAAACGGGCCGTGCGCATTCTCGTGGTGGAAGACAACGTCGTGAACCAGAAGGTCGCCGCGAAAGTGCTCGAGAAACTGGGTTACAGGGCGGACGTGGCCGCCAACGGAGAAGAAGCGCTCCAGGCGCTCGAGAAGATCCCCTATGACGTGGTGTTGATGGATTGCCAGATGCCTGAAATGGACGGCTTGGAAGCCACGGGCAAAATCCGGAAACGCGAGGGAACCGCCAGGCACACAAGAGTCATCGCCATGACCGCCTCCGCCACGCCGGGAGACCGCGAGCGCTGCATTCAGGCGGGTATGGACGACTATCTCACCAAACCGATCGCCGCGGCCGACCTGGCGGAAATCCTGGATCGTTGGCTGAGAAGAGATGAAGGGCGACCTTCTGCGCGCGCCGCCCGGGGAAAGACCGCCCCTTCTCCGGAAGCGCCGCCAGTGGATTTCACGAACCTGCGCGCCGCGGCCGGCGATGACACGGATTTCGTCGTGGACCTTACCCGCGATTTCCTGCGGGGCGCCGTCGAACACATTGCCCACATGCGCCAACTCCGCGAACAGGCTAACACCGAAGCCTTCTGGCGCGAGGCGCACAGCTGCAAAGGCTCCTGCGGCAGCTACGGGGCCCGCGAGATGGCCGCCATCGCCTACGAACTGGAAAAAATGGGAAAAGCGGGAGACCTTGCCGCAGCCCCCGAACGCCTCGATGCCCTCGAGCGGGAATTCGAGCGCGTGAGGGCATACGTGCTCCGCGAGCTCAAGATCGGGTGAGGCTGGAGACTTGAGGCTGGAGGTTTGAGACTGGAGGCTGGAGGCTGGAGGCTGGAGGTTTGAGACTGGAGACTGGCGACTGAGTCTTTGTGTCCTTTAGGTCCTTGATGTCCTTTAGGTCCCTTGAGCAAATGGGCCAAGGCCCATCCTACAAACTACGGAAAGGAGGCAAATCATGACAACCAAAGTCAAAGGAAAAGTCCGCATCGCCATCATCGGCACGGGCGGCATCTCGCACCCGCATGCCAATGGCATCCTGGCGCATCGCGACAAAGTGGAATGCACGGCGCTGTGCGACGTGTCCGAGGCCAACCTCAAGGCGCGCAGCGAGCAGTTGGGCGGTGTCCGCGCCCTTTACAGTGACTGGCGGAAGATGCTCGCCGAGGCCGGCGACACGATTGACGCGGTGGACGTCTGCCTTCCGCACCACCTGCACGCGCCGGCGATTCTCGACGCCGCGGCCGCCGGCAAACACATCCTCTGCGAGAAACCGATGTGCATGAACCTGAAGGAAGCGGACAAGATCGCGGCGGCGGTGAAGAAGGCCGGCGTCACCTACATGTCGGCGCACAACCAACTCTTCATGCCGGTCGTGCAGGAAGCGAAAAAGATGATCGAGTCGGGGCAGCTCGGCAGGATCAGGTGGCTGCGCTCGCAGGATTGCTTCGAGGCGGGGGTGGCGGGGTTCAAAGGCACATGGCGCTCGAAAGTCGAATCGCAGGGCGGCGGCGAATTGATAGACACCGGCTACCATCCCACCTATCGGCTGCTGCATCTGGCCGGCGCGCCGGTGGTGGGCGTGCGCGGCAGCATGGGCCGCTACCTCCAGGAGATCGAAGGCGAAGACAGCGCCAGCGTGCAGGTGCGGTTCGCCGACGGCGCGATCGGCGAGATTCTCACCTCCTGGGCGTTCAATAATCCATACGGCTCGCACCAGATTCACGTCATCGGAGAGAAGGGCCAGATCTTCGGATCGGGCAATGAGCTGTATCATCTGCCGGCGGGGTTCTCACAGCCCGCGCTGCAAAAGTTCCGCGAGGTCGAGACGTTTACCGCGCAGATGGAGCACTTCGTCAACTGCCTGAGGACCGGCGCGCGTCCCCTGCATTCCGTCGAGGAAGGCCGCGCGGTGCTGGAGATCATCCTCAAGGCCGCCGAAGACGCCCAGGGCTGGCAGAAGTTCGCGGTTAAGAGGGGCTAGGGAGTGAAAATCCTGGAGCAGCGGAGCCGCAACCAAACAGAGATCTGTCCGCCCCTGCCGCCAACGCGATTCCCCGGCGACCTTATGCCCCCATGTCATTATGCCCCCCTTGTGTCATTGCGAGCGGAGCGAAGCAATCCCCCTGACCCCGCGATCCGAGATTGCTTCGCTCCGCTCGCAATGACACAGCGCGTGTTTCCCGCAAGGCGGCTATGCTTGTGCAGAACGCTGATATTAAAAGACTTGCGAGGAAAGATACGCGAATTTCCCGTTCAAAAAACAAGAAAGTGACGGATAGTAGTATGAACAGAACACGCACGGGTGGTTTCACGATTGGGTTTCGGCGGGGATGGTCGGATTGGCAGAAAGACCTCGGCGCGCTGCTGAAGTGGGCAAAGGCCAGCAACTTTGGCGCGGTTGATCTGGGACAGGACGGCGACAAGCTGGCCAGGGACGTTGCCGCCGCCGGTCTGCGCGTCGGATCGGTGGACCTGGCGGAGTGGCAGGGGATGATCTCGCCTGACAAGGCCAGGCGCGCCGCCGCGATCGCCAGAAACGCGGAGTACATCCAGGCGTGCGCCGCGTTCGGCCCCATGAACCACTTCCTGGTGATGCTGCCGGAGAAGCCCGAATTGCCGCGCGAGAAGAACTTCACCTTCATGGTCGAGAGTTTCTCGGAACTCGCCCCGGTGATGGAGCAAAGCAACGCCCGCCTGGTGATCGAAGGCTGGCCGGGCCCCGGCGCCCTGTGCTGCACACCGGAGGGCTATCGCGCCTTCTTCCGGGAGTGCCCTTCCCCGGCGATGGGGATCAACTTTGACCCCTCGCACCTGATCCGCATGGGGATTGATCCGCTGCGGTTCCTGCGTGAATTCGCCGGCCGGGCCGGGCACGTCCACGGCAAAGATACCGAGTTGTTCCCCGAACGCCTCTACGACCTGGGCAACGAACAACCCCCGACATTTGCCAGGCAATTCGGGTTTGGCGGGAACCACTGGCGGTACGCGATCCCCGGCCACGGCGTGATGAGTTGGGGCGAAGCCTTCCGGATTCTCAAGGAGCACGGTTACAGAGGTTGCGTATCCATCGAACTGGAGGACCAGGATTTCAACGACGCCGAAGACACCGAGAAGCAGGGCCTGATCCTCGGCCTGCAATATCTGGCGGGATGCTGAGAAGGTTCGATTTCGGACGATTTCGGGGGCACGTTGACCGGCGTCGCCTCGCCCACGCCCGGCCCAGGAGTTGCACCTGGTGTGCTACCACACGCTGTGCCTGGCGATCGAGGCGGCGTTTTTCCCGGAAAACAGATAGCTTTCAGAGTGGTTCTGAGACGGTCGCCAACCAGTGTTTCTGGCGGAGCACATCCCAAGCAATGCGGATGTGTTCTTCTTTGAACATACGCTTGCGTTCGCTCCACGCGTAGGTTTTTGCCACCGCCTCATCGGCAGTCAAGGCGCCTTCGCGGGTTGCCACCCAATGGACTGTCGAGAGGAGTTCCATGCCGTATGGCGTCTCAAATCCGTCTATCAGATCCACAACGCGGTCGAAGCGGTTGCGAGTGTTTGGGCTGTTCTGCAGGAGCTTTTCGGCCAGATCCGACGCTTCCGGTACTAAGGAGATCTGCTTATCAGGGTCGTCGACGGCATCCCCGTAGCCGATAATGAAGTGCCCTTCGATTCGGCTGAGCAAATGACGCAAGTTCTCCGCGTATGGACCATACAGAGCTTTGCTATAGCGCAGGTCGAGATCCTCTCCCGCTTCTTGCATGAAGTACATCAGTTTGTGTATTTCCAGCAAGGACACGAATGGGTCCATCAGCGCCGCCAGGTAACGCCGCATCAAGCCCAGTAATGATGCTCGAGCGATGGTCATTCGAGGCGGCCGTTTCTCCTTAACCATCTTCTCCACAGTCGGCGCTCCCTTTGGCTCATACAGGATAACGTGAACATCCGGCATGTCCCGAAACGCCGCCTCGATCCTGGGCCGGACGGCTCCCCAGTCCAGCCCGCCCAAGCCACAGCCCAGGGGCGGAACGGCCACTGAACGAATACCCCGCTTGCGGACCTCGTCCACCAGAGCCACCAAACCGGCTTCGATATCTTCCATGCGGCTCTTGCCCTTCCAATGGCGTTTCGTAGGAAAGTTGATAATGTACCGCGGATTCATAAGGCCACCCAGGTCGTGAACCAACACGATCCCGGGATGCAGGCGCTTCTGATCGCATGCCGCCTTGTAAACCTTGAAATTCCCGGGAAAGGCCTTGCGGAATTGAAGGGCAATCCCGCGCCCCATAATGCCCACGCAGTTGACCGTGTTGACCAGGGCTTCGGTGTCCGCTTGGAGGATGTCGCCCTGTTTCAATTCAACCATTACTCTCGTCCTCACGTTCCGTAATACCATGCCTTCTCCACCTTTACGATAGGCTTATGAGCCGCATGCTGCAAGGTTTTCTCGACCTGTTGTTCGATTTCTCCATCCAGAACGCCTACCTCCTCCACCAGTTCCCACGGGAAGGATTCGTAGATCAAGAACTCCGCCTGTTTGCCTTCTTTGACTAGGGGGTCCCGGAAATCGGGATTCTCCACCGCCTTCCAGTTGATCTTGTCCAAATCGTCTGGGCTCTTGAAGAACTCGGCAAGGCGCCCACCGGCGTTGCAGTCGGAGAATGCCCAGCGGACCTGGCTGGCCTCCGCCCATGCAATCGTCTCCTTCAGATCGGCCCGGAGATGCACAATTGGCCGTTGACCTCCCCGGTAGCTCAGATCCCTGTGATTGCTCATGTAAAGCAGATACAGCATGATAGACCGGGGACAGAAGTAGAAAGGCACGTATTCCCCCACGTTGGTGCCGGGGTTGCACTTGACAGGCAGCGTCGCGAGTCGGCGTTGTTTGATCTCAGACATGCCAACGACTGCGCAATTCAGTTGAAGTTCAACTCGTTTCGCATCGGACCAGAGTTTTCCCGCGCGAATGATCCCGCATAAGTTCTCGACATGGGTAATGTGATAAATCTTGGGATTTGTGGGTGGCTTGGTCACTGTTCACGACCCCTTTTGGCGCCAAATATACTCATGTCACATTCGAGGTTCGCCGGTCAAACGTTTTCCTGTGTTTGGGCATGAATCGAATACGCGCACCAGAACGGTGGGCATATTTCATAGACCTTTCTCGGGAATATCCCCATCGTGTCATATACTACGATTCTTTTGTGGCGCACCCTACTCGAATTTTATTAGGATAAAAGCCGAAGGTCTAGGGAGGCAACAAGCAAGGAATAGAGCTTTGCCCGATTTGTCCAACCTCACCATCCACGAAGCCTCGGTGAAGCTGCGCGCGGGGCAATTCGCCAGCGAGGAGCTCACGCGCGCCGTGCTGGACCGCGTCCGGGCGGTCGAGCCCAGGATACAGGCGTACGTAACCATTGACGAAGAGCGCGCGCTGGAGATGGCCCGCGCGGCGGACCATCGCCTGGCCACGGCGGGGCGGTATCTGGCCCCGGCGGAGGCCCTCTCTCCGCTTTGTGGCATTCCTCTCGCGCTCAAGGATAATCTCTGCACCACGGATTTTCCAACCACGTGTTCCTCAAGGGTCCTGGCGAACTTCCGCCCGCCCTATGACGCCCACGTGGTCGAGCGCCTGCGCGCGGCGGGAGCGGTCTTCCTCGGCAAACTCAACATGGACGAGTTCGCAATGGGCTCTTCCACCGAAAACTCCGGGATGTACCCCACCGCCAACCCGTGGGACCTGGGGCGCGTGCCGGGCGGTTCGAGCGGCGGGGCGGCGGCGGCGGTGGTGGCTGGCGAGGCGCTGGGCGCGCTCGGGAGCGACACGGGCGGCTCGATCCGGCAGCCCGCTTCGCACTGCGGGGTGGTGGGGCTCAAGCCGACCTACGGCCGCGTGTCGCGCTATGGCTTGGTGGCGTACGGTTCGTCGCTGGACCAGATCGGCCCGCTGGCGCGCGACGTGGAGGACGCGGCGCTCCTGCTGAACGCGATCGGCGGCAAGGACGAGCGCGACTCGACCTCGGCGCCGGTGGAGATGCCCGATTTCACGCGGTTTTGGGGCCAGGACCTGCGCGGCATGAAGATCGGCCTGCCCAGGGAGTATTTCGCCGAGGGGATGGACGCGGACGTGCGGCGCGTGATGGAGGAAAGCAAGACGGTCTTGGGGGACCTGGGCGCGGAGCTGATCGAGGTCTCGCTCCCCCACTCCGAGT